>JADKLW010000528.1_pt1 | contig 14984 bp, 20 predicted proteins | sample 8641881 | NCBI WGS metagenome assembly JADKLW01 (sample SAMN16272185, study PRJNA661076) | feces metagenome | isolation source: fecal sample from diarrhoea affected cattle B | host: Bos taurus | place: South Africa: Lokaleng Village, Mahikeng | collected 2019-09 | reverse complement strand
CGCTGTGGGCAACTGCAACCATTATTGCCACTGCCGCTACTGTGGCGATATTCTTTTATGTAAGATAAAAAAGCCGCTAATTAAGCGGCCTTTTAAAATTCTTGAAATTAAAGTTCAATCTTCTTCTCGGGTTTAATTTTGTTCACTTTATTATTTTTTGCCATCTTCATGTTCAGCATTTCAACCCCCAGCGAAAACGCGATTGCGAAGTAAAGGTATCCTTTAGGAACGGCTGAAACACCGGTGTCGAAGAATGAAGCATTGGCTAAATGAGCCGCTTCCGTAATCAGCATGAATCCGATTAGCACTAAAAATGCGAGTGCCAATATTTGAATAGTCGGGTGCTTGTTAACGAAAGTGCCGATCGGTATGGCGAACAGCATCATCACAAGTACCGAAATCACTACGGCAGTAATCATAATATAGAGAGCACCTTCGATTCCGTTGGTCATACCAACCGCGGTGAGGATACTGTCGAAAGAGAATACTAAATCGATCAGAATGATCTGAAAAATCACGCTTCCGAATGCTTTGGTGGCCGTTTTCTTCAGGTTCGCTTCTTCTTCACCTTTTTCCTCAACTTTTTCGCGGATCTCTTTAGTACTCTTGTATAGCAGGAACAATCCGCCCGCAAACAGAATTAAACTCTGGCCAGACAGTTCGGCCGACGCCCAATCCCAATCGAAAACAAACCAAGGTTCACTCATTGAAATCAGCCAGGTTATACCAAATAAAAGCGCGATCCGCATGAACATCGCGAGGAATAGACCGATTCGGGTCGCTTTCTTGCGCTGGTCTTCGGGCAATTTTCCAGTCGAAATCGAAATGAAGATAATATTGTCGATTCCCAGTATAATTTCCAGGAATGTTAAGGTCAATAGTGCGATCCACGCACTTGGGTTTAAGAAAACTTCCATTGATTACTTGATTTTGGTGACTGTTCCGCGTTGCTTATTGGCACTGCCAACCACGCCGAACTCAAAGGTATATGAATTTTCTGAAGTCGTCAAAATTTTCATTGCGATGGCTTTTTTTTCCTCCATATTTTTCGGGTTTATCTTCTGGACAATGTATTCGCAGTCGTTGATCCAACGCACGCTGGAAGTATCGGCTTTTCCCTCGTAGAAATCTATTTCTGTATCTTCGGTCCGAATGAAAGTGGTGGTTTTCTTGACACCGTCAACTTCATAAACAAATTCAAACTCACCGGTACGGAAATCGGAGCAGTTTCGTTCCACATCGTAGCAGGAAATAAGTAAAAGCGGGACAAAAGCAAAAAGCAATCTTTTCATGATGGAATGTTTTATGAAATTTTAATGTTGTACTTGTGCAGCAAACCTGCGAGGCCTTCGCTTGAAAATTTTGCGCCTTTCAGCATATTTATTTCAGGGTCCATTGTGTAATTATAGGCCGATGTAAAATCGGATTGTTGCAAGTTCGTTCGGTCAAATACGCTTCCCGAAAGGTCGCAGTTCACAAAGACTGCTTTGGTTAAATCGGCACCTGAAAAATTGGCATCGCGTATAGAACAGCCTGAAAATTTCGTTTTATGAAGCTTCTTGTTGATGAACCACGTATAGTCGAGCATCGAATCGGTAAAAGATACGTTAAACAGAAAGTCACGGCATTCGTCGAATCGGATACCCATTAACTTCGATTTGGAAAAGTGAACCGTCTGCAAACCGCATTCGTAAAACTTGGTCATCGACATATTACAATCGGTGAAATTGCAATCGATGAAAGTGCAGTTATTGAAGATGCTGTTGGAAAAGTCGCAGTTTATGAAACGGCAATTCTCAAATTCAAGTCGGTCGGTCTGTCGGCCGGCCAATTCCAATTTTTCAAATACGCGATCAGTGTTTATGTTATTCATTATTTTCCGAAAAGGCTTTTCATTATGGTGTTCAATCCTTTAAACACAAGATATACCGCAATAAAACAGATGGCAATTCCAAGAGCGAGAACCAAATAATGCCATATATTTTGTTTGTTGATAAAAGCGTTGTATATCACCGATGGTCCTATGAAAAGCAGCGGCAGTGCCCACGCCATGTATCCAATTCCTTTATTCAGTACTTGTCGATCGGTCATGATGGATTTTTAAAATTATCGACAGCTTTTCGTACACTGCCAAATTCTTGAAGCATTGCAGCCGCCGTGTCATATTCCACCGGAATCTCTTCCATAATCATTCGCGCTCCCCGGTCAACGAGCTTATCATTGCTGAGTTGCATATCGACCATTTTATTGCCTTTCACTTTTCCCAGCTGGATCATCGTCGCTGTGGTAATCATATTCAAAACCATTTTCTGCGCTGTTCCGGCTTTCATACGCGAGCTTCCCGTTACGAATTCGGGGCCAACGACAACTTCAATCGGAAATACAGCCGATTTTGCAAGCGGACTACCCTCATTACACGTAATGCAGCCGGTTGTTATGCCGTTTTCGTTGCATTTCTGCAATCCGCCAATAACATAGGGTGTGGTTCCCGATGCGGCAATTCCAATTACCACGTCATTTTGAGTGATATTATGCGCTTGCAGATCCAGCCACGCCTGGTTGACGTCATCTTCGGCATTTTCGACCGCTTTTCTGATAGCTGCGTCGCCGCCGGCAATGATGCCGTTGACAAGATCAAAGGGAACTCCGAAAGTGGGCGGACATTCCGATGCGTCGACGATACCCAATCGGCCCGAAGTTCCAGCGCCAATGTAGAACAGGCGGCCACCGGTTTTAAGCCGTAATATAATTTCGAGTACCAAAACTTCAATTTGTTTCAGCGCTTTTTCAACTGCAAAAGCAATGGTTTTGTCCTCGCCGTTGATCGATTCGAGAATTACCGATACCGGCATTTTTTCCAGGTCGTTATGAAGTGAAGGTTGTTCGGTGGTTTTGGTAAATGACATCGGATTTTATTGAAGCACAAATTTACCAATTAATTCGCAGCTAGACGAAGCATGCGAGAATAATCCCCAGGATTATCATCGATATTTTGGCAATATTGAATTTGTGCCCTTCGCTGGTTTCAAAAATGATGGTAGAGGAAATATGGAACAATATCCCGATGACTACCGCGGTGATTTCCTTGTGATATTGGTTCAATGTTGGCACAAATTGCGACACTGCGGTACCCAGTGGTGTCATCAGTGCAAAGACTACCATAAAAATAAAAATGATTTTTTTATCAAGGTTTGCATTTACGAAAAATGACGTCAGGATAATTGCAATCGGAAGGTGGTGGATGGCGATTCCGATGGCTAAATCATGGTGATGGCTTACCGGAAATCCTTCGAGGAATGCGTGCAGGCAAAGACTGATAAACAATAACCAAGGCATCCGATGAATTTGCGGATGTCCGTGTACGTGGCCGTGTTCGGCACCTTTTGAAAAGAATTCCAATATGATCTGAAACAATATCCCGATCATTATGAAAATACCGGTGGCATGTGAATGCCCGTGCGCGTTGTCGGCATGGGAATCGGAATGGCCATAAACTTCTGGAAGCAGATGCATGACGGTGAGTGACAGCAGAAAAGCGCCGCTGAATGCAAGTAGTAGTTTAAGCCGCGATTTGTCCTTCGGTTTGATAAGCAGTGCTATGGCGTATCCGATCAGCACCGACAGCAGTGGCAAAAGGTAATTCATCTATTTGAAAATCATTATCAATCGTTCGCTCTCGGTTTTATGAAATTTGTGCAATTTGTAATCGCCAAAGATATCGAGGAGGTAGATTCCGGCATCTTCCATCAGCGCTTCAAAATCAGACAGCTGCAACGCCTTGACCTTTTCGGTAAAACGATAACTTTCGCCGTTGTCTTCAAATGTGATTTCTTTAAAAATATAGCCTTCGGAGACATATCGTTTTAAATGAAAGTCGACTTCGTCAACCGTCTTGATTTCTTCCGGCACCAGATTTTTCACTACGAAATCCACATTCATGAAATCGATGACAGCAAATCCCGTTTCGGTAAGGCTGTCTTTAATAGCCGATAATGTCCGAATGTTATCATCGTCATTCTCAAAATAGCCGAAACTCGTAAACAGATTGAAAATCGCATCGAATTTTTCGTCGAATGGTTTCCGCATGTCGTGCACCGTAAAATGCAATTTTTCGTTTTCGAATTTCTTGGCTGCCTGAATGCTGTTTTCCGATAAATCGGCTCCCGTAACGTCGTAGCCAATCTGATTCAGATAAACCGAATGCCGACCCTTTCCGCAGGCCAGATCCAAAATTTTTGCGTCGTCGGGCAGGTTCAGGTACTGCGTGATATTGTCCATGAAAAGTTGCGCCTCGGCATAATCACGGTCTTTGTAAAGAATATGATAATAAGGGGAATCGAACCAGGAGGCGTACCACTTTTGTGATTTTGGCGTAGCTGGAACGGATGATGGTTTTTGGGTGTCTGACATTAATTCGGTGATCGGATTTCTAACGTGCAAATTTAATGTATTTTTGCAGGGAATACTTGATTTTACAATGGAAAATAATTTTCAGATGGTTGCCAAGACCTTTTTTGGTTTTGAAGAGATTTTGGCAAAAGAATTACAAATTTTAGGTGCACAAAATGTCGAGACCGGCGTCCGTGTTGTGCGGTTCGAAGGCGATAAAGGATTTATGTACAAAGCTAACCTTTCACTGCGCACTGCACTTAAAATTCTAAAGCCGATTTATCATTTCCGGGCTTTTAACGAAGCCAGTCTGTATAAGGGAATAATGGGGATCAACTGGTTAAAGTACATGAATGCAAACCAGACGTTCGTCATAGACGCCACCGTACATTCCGATCATTTCAATCACTCTGAATTCATTGCGCAGAAATGCAAAGATGCCATCGTAGACCAGTTCCGAAATAAGACGGGTCAGCGGCCGAGCGTCGACAAAGACTATCCCGATCTTCGCATCAACATTCATATCGATAAAGATCAATGTTCGGTTTCACTTGACAGTTCCGGCAATTCGCTGCACCAACGGGGATATCGTACCGCGACCAATATTGCGCCCATCAACGAAGTGCTTGCCGCCGGAATGATTTTGCTTTCCGGATGGGAAGGGCAGGGCGATTTCCTTGACCCGATGTGTGGTAGCGGAACCATATTGGCCGAAGCAGCGATGATTGCCTGCAATATTCCGGCTAACATCAATCGGAAGGAGTTTGCGTTTGAAAAGTGGGCCGATTGGGATAATGATTTGTTTGATACGATCGTTGATTCACTGCTGAAGAAAGTTCGTGAATTTCATTATACGATCACCGGTTTTGACAAAGCACCGTCGGCAGTTGCAAAGGCAAAGGCAAATATCAGGAATGCGAATCTCGACGAATACATAAAAATAGAGGAGCAAAATTTCTTCGATACCGAAAAAACCACGCGCGGACCGCTGCACATGGTTTTCAATCCGCCCTATGGTGAACGACTCGACATTCAGATGGAACGATTTTACGCCGATATTGGCGATACGTTGAAAAAGAAATATCCGAGAACCAACGCCTGGTTTATCACTGCGAACCTTGAAGCATTGAAGTTCGTCGGGTTGAAACCTTCGCGAAAAATAAAATTATTCAATGGAAGCCTGGAAGCCCGGCTTGTGAAATACGAAATGTATGAGGGAAGCAAGCGGACTAAATTCCAGACCGACGATAAAAACAACGACCCAAGCTAAAATTATGTCACTTAAAACAAAAGCCTTTATTTACCAGTTCATTTGCTTCGCGATTTTATTTATAGGAGCGAGATTCCTGCTCGACATGTATTCGTCATTATCCGGATTTTGGCTTCCGGCAACGGCATTCGTTATTGGAACTTTGCTCTCACCGAAATTCCAGGTTGTCAATACAAATCAAGGGCAAAAAATGTTTATGAAGTGGATGTTTGTCAAAGGAATAAAAGAAGTGAAGTAAACTTATAGTTTAGGTTCAGGCGTGATCTCCTTTTTATACAAAGGGATGAAATACGAGATAGTGTAATTAAAGCCAACGCCGAATTTGCCTGCATACGTACGATTAAAACCCGGGATGTATAAATTCTCGAATGAGTCGGGTTGCTTATTTGTCACCAGATAATTTATTCGAAAACTGAAGCCGGCAAATACATTGTTGAACAACTCCGCTTTCATTCCGGCGACCACTTCGATCCAGCTTGCCGAGAGTCCGTCGAAATTTTCACCTGAAATTATCGTTTCCGATTGACCGAAGTAAGGATAGGGATTATAAATCCGGTACGAATTTAATGTTTGATTAAAACTGCTCACGCCATAGCGCAAACCAACCGAAATTACATTCTCCATGTCGAGCCAGTTTTCGTAAGCGTTATAATCGAAACCCACTTTAAAATAGGTGCCTGAGGTGGTAAAGTTCAGCCGCGCATCGTCGACTGTAATTTTCTCATTGCCAATTTCACCTGCGACAAAGTGATTTTTTGTCAATCGGTAGTCTCCCACCACCTCGAAACCACGGTAATCGCTGTCGTAAACCGATCGGGCAAGTTTGTAGATATCGGCGCCCACACGCACACCATGTCGTTGGGTTTTCACCGGCAGACTGTCAACCGTCGCTTCCTGGGCAAAGGTTGCCTCAAGCGTCAACAGTAACGATATGCTAAAAATAAATTTGGAGATGCGTTTCATTCTCGGAATTGATGTTGTGGTTTTCGACGATTATATTTTTTATCCAGCTGCCTTCGACCAGAGGCGTAGTGCCATTTAGAAGGAAGGGCGGGGGTAGGGCGATATCGTTGTTTAAATCGAATATTGTACGGTAACCGCATGCTCTCGACACATATTCGGTAGTGCGTGTGTAATTAAACTGGATTTCGTCTGAATAGATCAGGTCGGGATTGGTATTGCCGCTTTGGTAAATGAATTCAAAATTGGCACTATCATCCGCGATGTTCAACGGGATCTTGATTTCGTTTGTACCGTTGAATACAGGAATTGTATCAGGAGTTGTAAATTCGTCGGAAAGCACTTTTAGGTTGGTAATGTTTCGCGGCTGATTGGTTTCGGCATTAAAAAATGAAATTACCAATCTTGGCGTTACCGGAGTTGCCGGATCGCAGATATCGTCTTTTTCGCAGTTCCACAAAAGCAAGGCGAAAATCGGCAGCAACAAAACCATTGTTCTCTTCAAAAATAGATTCATCGGTTAGCGTTTTTCCAAAAGTACGACATTTTCGACATGGTGGGTTTGAGGAAACATATCGACCGGCCTTACCCGCGTCACCTTGTATTTCTCGTCCATCAGCGCCAGATCCCTCGCCTGTGTAGCTGAATTGCAACTGACATAAACGATTTTTTGCGGCGCAATATTCAGTATCTGTTCCACTACATCCTTGTGCATTCCATCGCGGGGAGGATCGGTGATGATAACATCGGGATGACCGTGCTGCGCGATGAACTCTTGGTTGAAAATCATTTTCATGTCGCCAACGTGGAAATCGCAGTTGGTTATATTGTTGCGTTCGGCGTTTATGCGTGCTTCGATTATAGCTTCCGGTACACTTTCGACGCCAACTACCCTGGCTGCTTTTTTAGATATGAATTGGGCAATTGTACCTGTACCGGTATATAAATCATACACTATTTCATCACCTTGGAGGTCGGCGAAGTCGCGGGTAATTTTATAGAGTTCGTATGCCTGGTCTGAATTTGTCTGATAAAAAGATTTCGCATTAATGCTGAACTGCAAACCTTCCATTTCTTCCAGGATGTAATCCCGGCCTTTATATAAATGCACCTGTTGGTCGTAAATCGTATCGTTCGGCTTGTTGTTTACCACATACTGGAGCGATGTTATTTCGGGGAAACGCTCTGCAAGATGATCCATCAGCAATTCCCTTTTTTGCTGGTCGTCCTCAAAAAACTGAATGAGAACCATAATCTCGCCGGTAGACGTGGTTCTGATCATCAATGTCCGCAGTAGTCCTTCATGGTTACGCGGATTGAAAAATGAGAGATCGTTGACATTGGCAAATTGGCGCACAGCATTTCGGATAGCGTTCGACGGATCTTCCTGCAAATAACATTTGTGAATGTCCAGAATTTTGTCCCACATGCGCGGAATATGGAAGCCCAGTGCATTGCGATTGTCGAGTTCGCCCACGCTGTCAATTTCCGCTTCGGTAAGCCATCTGGCATTGGAAAACGAAAATTCCATTTTGTTTCTATAGAAAAACTGCTTTTCGGAACCCAGGATCGGTTCAAATTCGGGCAAGGATACCTTTCCGATTCGCTGCAGGTGGTTGCGAACTTCATTCTGTTTAAAAACCAGTTGCTGATCGTAATTCATATTTTGCCATTTGCAGCCGCCACAGGTGCCGAAATATTCACATTTCGGAGTGATTCGATGCTCTGATAATTCGTGAAAGCGAACAGCTTTACCTTCGTAATAGGCCTTGCGCTTTTTGAATGTCTGAACATCAACAACGTCGCCCGGGACTACATTGGGAATGAATATAACTTTACCGTCCGGGGCTTTTGCTACCGATACGCCTTTAGCGCCGGCATCCAGCACTTTTATGTGATTAAAAATGACCTTGTCTGTATTTTTTCTTGCCATGGCGCAAAAATAAGCCTTTAAAGTTTTATAATTTTTATTTTGGAATAATTTACCACCCGAAGTTAAAAAGCAGTAACCAGCAATGTCCACAGAATTATCAAAATGGGCCCGCATACACCGATCAAAATTCCGCCGGTTCGGAAATCTTTCTGGTCGATAAGTCCGGTACTATAAGCAATGGCGTTTGGCGGTGTCGAAACAGGCAGAAGCAATGCGCAGGATGCACAAAGTCCGATTACGACAGGAAACACCGTCGGATTGGCGCCCGCAGAGATAGCCATCAGTGAAATGGCGATCGGTATCAATATTGTCGTTGCGGCGGTATTGCTCATAACGTTTGATAACATTACGGTGACAAATGCGAACATGATCAGCATCAAATAATAATTTACCGTCATTCCTTTGATATTGTCGACGAAATATTGGGCGAGTCCCTGTTCCTTAATGGCCAGTCCGAGTGCTAGTCCGCCGGCAACCAACATCAAAGTATCCCAAGGCAGCGATCGGACGTCGTCGGCATCGATGATTCCGAACATGGTAAGTCCAACGATCGGTATGCCTGAAACGGCTGCTACAGGAATTCCGGTCCATTGCGATGTTAGCCAAAACAATAAAGTTATCGAAAGGATGATCAATGTAATTCGCCGTCGTATCTTATCTTCGATTCGATACTCGTCATCGATTGGTGTTTGGACTGAAAGGAATTCCATTTGCAGCGTTTCAGTCGTGATTTTATATTTGTGGAGCAGTACCTTCCAAAGCAATACAATTAATACCAATGCGATTGGTATGCCAATGACCATCCATTCGATAAATGAAATCTCGATTCCAATCCCTTCCAGGGCACCAACGGCGATTGCATTGGGAGCCGATCCGATAATCGTTCCCATCCCGCCAATAGCGGCAGCCGATGGTATTCCGATCAATAATACTTTTGTTAGCGGTGCATTTTTGCCCAGTTGGGTCAGCAAAGGCGATACCGTTGCCAGCATCATCGCCGTGGTCGCTGTGTTACTCATCAGCATTGACATAACCGCTGTGGTAAGCATTAATCCCAGCATCACATTTTGCGCCCGGCTTCCGAATTTTGGCAAAGCGAAACTGAGAAGTTTGTAATCGAGGCGGGTTTTTTTAAGCCCTTCTGCAAGGAAGAATCCGCCAAGAAATAGCCAAATCACGCTATCGGACCATGTTTGAACATATTGGCTGGCATCCATGGTTTCTTCGCGTCCCATGGTAAAAACCAGAAAGCCCACGATTAATATCCCTACTGCAAATGGAGGGATGGCTTCGGTAATCCATAAACCAATGGCGAAAAACATCAGGAACAATACTGAATCCTGCGTTTGGCTAAAACTTTCATCGCGCAGCACCAGTGTAAGCACAATAGCGGCCAAGGCCGACATTAAAAAGAAGATCACGCGGCTTTGTCTTTCTGCGCGGAATTCGATGCGGGTTCGTTTTCGGGAATAGTTTCTGGAATCTGACATATCAAAGTAGTGACGCGTAAAAATAGGCAGAAATAATCATCTACTGTGGAAATTCGGAGGGATTCGACAATTTAATGTTACGTTAAAGTTGCCCGAGCGGCAGCTTGCCGCAATTGAAATCGTTAAATTTGAAACAACTTAAAAATCAACGTTATGAAAAGAAATGCAACCGCAGTATGGGAGGGATCTTTAAAAGAAGGTGCCGGAAAAATATCCTTGGAAAGTAAGACGCTTGAAAATGCGCAATATTCATTTAAGACACGTTTCGAGCAGGGTAACGGAACCAATCCGGAGGAACTTATTGCGGCGGCACACGCAGGTTGCTTCACAATGCAGTTAACGGCCTATATTGGCGAGGAAGGTTATGAAGTGGAATCCATCGAAACAAAATGTGATATTGATTTCCAGGATGGCAGTATTGTAGGCTCACATCTAACATTATCGGCAAAAATAAAAGGCATTACCGACGAAAAGTTTCAGGAGTTGGTGACCAAAGCCGAAACAAAATGTCCGGTTTCGAGATTATTGAACACCAAAATTACATCAGAAGCTACGCTTGCTTAATTTAGGCAAACGTAAAAACCACAAGAAAGTTTGTATTTTTGCCGTAGCCACAGACGCACAGCTTTAGGAGCTGAGCCACGAATTCACGAATTAAAAATAGTTAGTTCGTACCAGCGTCTGGTCGCGGCGCAACATAAAAGAATATTAAAATAGTATATAGCATGGCAGTTTTAGAGAAAATCGGTTCAGAAGAAGCAATGGCGTTGGAAAATAAATATGGCGCACATAATTATCACCCGTTACCTGTGGTTCTAAGCAGGGGCGAGGGCGTTTATGTTTGGGACGTAGACGGTAAAAAGTACTACGATTTTCTGGCGGCTTATTCGGCGGTAAATCAAGGTCATTGTCATCCGAAGATCGTAGATGCGATGATATCGCAGGCAAAAACGCTGACATTGACGTCGCGGGCATTTTTTAATGACAAACTCGGTCCGTTTGAAGAATATCTTGCGAAAACTTTTGGTTTTGATAAGGTTCTGCCTATGAATACCGGTGCTGAAGCGGTCGAAACAGCTATTAAAATTTGCCGGAAATGGGCCTACGAAGTCAAAGGTATTGCCGAAAATGCCGCTCAGATTGTAGTTTGCGACGGGAATTTCCACGGACGGACAACCACGATCATTTCTTTTTCGGACGATGTGAATGCACGCAATAATTTTGGTCCGTATACCGACGGATTTGTGTCGATCGATTATAATGATTTAGAAGCCCTGGAGCGTGCTTTTGAATCAAATAAAAATATGGCGGGCTTCTTAGTGGAACCGATTCAGGGCGAAGCGGGAGTTTTTGTGCCAGCCGACGGTTACCTTTCAAAAGCGAAGGCTTTATGCGAAAAACATAATGTATTGTTTATTGCCGACGAAGTTCAAACCGGGATTGCGCGTACCGGAAAGTTGCTGGCTTGTCATCACGAGAATGTACAGCCGGATATTTTGATTTTGGGCAAGGCGCTTTCGGGCGGTGTGTATCCGGTTTCTGCCGTATTGGCAAATGATTCTGTGATGAATGTGATTAAACCGGGGCAACATGGTTCAACGTTTGGTGGAAATCCTGTGGCGGCGGCAGTGGCTATTGCGGCGCTTAAAGTGGTGAGCGAAGAAAAGCTAGCTGATAACGCGGAAGCGTTGGGGCAGATTTTCCGCGAGAAATTATCAGAATATATCAAGGGATCGGATATTGCGAAAGAAGTTCGAGGTAAAGGATTGATGAACGCGATCGTGATCAATGATACCGAAGATAGCTCCACCGCTTGGGATATCTGCATTGCACTACGCGATAACGGTCTTTTAGCAAAGCCGACACACGGAAATATCATCCGGTTTGCGCCACCTTTAGTAATGAACAAAGAGCAGTTAATCGACTGTGTGTCAATTATCATTTCGACCTTGAAACAATTTGAAAATAGATAAGGTTTATCTTTTATGAACGATTTATCAGATTCACATTTGGATTTGCAGTTGAACGAGGTTGCGCTGAAATATCTGGAAGAAATCGCAAAGTGGAGCCGGTTTTTGTCGGTCGCCGGTTATATCGGACTTGCATTCTTATTGTTGTTAGGACTGGTGTCGGGCATTTTTCTGACAAGCTCTGCCGATGTGGTTACAGGAATCTTCGTTATCGTTTTCTACTCGGCGTTCGTAAGTGTGTATATTTTTCCGGTATTCTATCTGTACCGATTTTCAACGAAGGTCAAAAACGCACTTCAATTGTCCGACTCACAAGAACTGGCTGAATCTTTCGGATACTTAAAATCGCACTATAAATTCCTTGCAATCGCCAGCATCATTATCATATCGCTTTATGCATTGATGATGTTTGGTGCGGTAATAGGCGGACTGGCCGATTTTGTTTGGTAAAAAAAAATCCGCTTCTAAAGCGGATTTTTAATTTGAATAGGTGACTATTGACTTTGCTGGATTCGCTCTAGCATTCGCTGCTGCATCTCCATCATGCCTTGTTCGCCGATGAATACCATCGAATAAATTGTCCAAATTAAATATATCGAGCTTAGAACAATACCAATTATGGCGAGGATGCGGCCCGTGTTAATATTGGAATAATTAGAATATAGCTCTGGATTTTCCTGATAGAGCACGAGATCCTTTTTGGCAAGCACCAATGCTACGATTCCCAGTGTTAGCCCCACAATCCCCCAGCAGCAGCAAGTAAGGATTGAAAGTATTCCCAAGATAAGAACCGCGGTCGCGTTAGGTAATTTTTGTTTCTCCATAAAAGTGTTTTAAGTTAGTTAAACAGGATGTTTTTGTAAATATAGGAAATAATCATAATGGTGGCATTTACGATAGCAAAGCTCACTATCAATTTGTGGTAATTTCGCGCCCGGTCAATGAAATTAAGGATAATGAACAGGAATAGGAATAGGGTGGTGTAAATGGCCGGGAACATTTTAAATGCGGCGCCAAAATCACCAGTAAGCACCAGGATGAATGCGCGCTGGGTTCCACAACCTAAACACTCCATTCCAAACAGGGATTTACTCAAACACGGAAACATATACTTTTCCATAACATTTACTTTAATGCAATTTTACAAAAAAACGAGAATAATACTTGTAGAGAATCGATTTAATATTGCTTCTTTTGCGAATGTGAAATAAAAATTTATGAAGATATTTATTATACTACTCATGATATTTGCAATCGGATTTGCATTTTATGAGCAAAGCCGGGAAGGCGGAAATACATATTTAGTGATCATTGCCATAGTCATTTTTATGATCGGGATGATGCGATTAAGCGCGAAAACACCAAGCAAAAATCAAGATGAAAATGAATCCTAAATTCAAAATAGGCGACCGGGTTTCCGTACTCGACGAAGCGGTCGATGGGGTGGTTGTGAGCGTGGCAAATGATGCGGTCACAATAGATTCTGCTGACGGATTTACATTGACATATAATGTCAATGAGTTGATTATAACACACAATTCCAGTATGTTAGGAAACTCTATTCAATCAGTTGATTTAAACAATGTTTTGAAAGAGAAGGAGATCCCCAAACCGCGTAGTTTTGTAAAGGAAAAGAAGTTGAAAGGTGAAATTCCACCGCCCGAATTTGATTTGCACATAGAAAAGCTGGTCAAGAATTTCCGCGGAATGTCAAATTATGACATACTGACTCTTCAGTCCGATACGGCAAAACGTCACGTCGAATTTGCAATCCGGAATCGTATTCCGAAGATTGTTTTTATCCATGGTGTTGGTGAGGGAATTCTGAAAAGCGAACTCGACTTTTTACTCGGCCGATATCCCAACGTTGATTTTCGGGATGCCAATTATCAAAAATACGGACTGGGTGCCACCGAAGTTTTCATCCGACAGGCCAAACAGGATTAGTCGGTGATATTGAGTTCGCCCAATAGATAATCATCGGCAAGCAGAAATTCATTACGGCCTTTCTTGAAAGTGACCTTTTTAAGCCGGATGGTATGTGAAAAACCGTTTCCTCCGGGAAGTTCTTGGGAAACCACTTCAATTACTCCGCTCATTCCGGGCACACCTGGAACTCCGGTCCAAATTTGGGTTGGTGTCACCGGCGGTGCTCCATTGCAGAAAAATGTCGCATCTATAACAGTAGCCGGTGCGAACTGGTAATATGTGAGCACATTGTCATCATCTAAAACTCCGGTCTTGATTTCGCCGAGAGATGAAGTGTCGAGCAGCGCAGGATCAAGTTTCAAATCGATTGCTTCGAGGCCAATAATTTTAAAAACCCGGGATGTAGATGGGCATTTTTGCACTTCCAAAGCGCCAAAATTGAAATTGAGTACCGGCGCAGTAACTTCAAATACGCCAAATGGAAAAATGTCGTAAACCTGCGTCGAACCATCAGTTTTTTCAAAAGTGATGTTCCTAAAAACGATATTGTTTTGGTAGCCTGTTATCTTTTGGCCACCTTCGAATCCAGTTGCAGTATTTGGTTCGATTCGCGCCGTTGTTATTATTTCGATGTCTCCTGAAGTCGCTTCCCATTCCTCTACAATCAGGGGAAAAGCTGCCGGAATAGCTCCGCAGATACTTGGATTCGTCACATCACCATCGTAAAGGCGATAAACCACTTTATTGACAGAATTGTCGATTGCAATATTCTGGACAGTTCCGGTTTCTGTAGGTTCCAATGGGAAAGCGTCGGTAAAGGTGGCGCTGTTTTCGTCACTGCCAATTTTCAGTATCAACGCTTCTGCTCCATTTAGTTTATAGATTTTATTGGCACAGCGCTGCGCATTTACTTCGCTGAAATCAATATCCTCGAAAACCAGATCTCCGTCGTCGCATCCACTCAACACAATAGTAAATAAGGCAAAAATCCCAATTAATCGTTTCATCTCAATAAGTTTAAGCAAAAATAGGATATTTATTTT
>JADKLW010000525.1_pt1 | contig 15063 bp, 11 predicted proteins | sample 8641881 | NCBI WGS metagenome assembly JADKLW01 (sample SAMN16272185, study PRJNA661076) | feces metagenome | isolation source: fecal sample from diarrhoea affected cattle B | host: Bos taurus | place: South Africa: Lokaleng Village, Mahikeng | collected 2019-09 | reverse complement strand
TCGGGTCGCGGTCGGTGTCCGGGCCTAACCGGCAGAGCGGGCTTTCGGAATCGGCGTCGTTGCGTTCGCCGCGATAGGCAGAATTGTCGATGACGCCGCTGCGTTCCATTTGCTTCATGTGATCGACAAGATCCTGCGCGTCCTGCGGATTGACCTCGCCGGGATCGCTGGACGGATCATGGTCGCTCGCGGCGGAGCGGTCTTTGTGCTGGGCCTGTTCGCTAACGGTTTGTGCTTGCCTTGCTTCGTCGCGCTGGGAGCGGTTTTTGCCTTCGGGAGCTTCGCTATCCTGAGCGTTTTCGGGGATGGGGGATTTGTCCTGTGACATCATAGTCTCCTTTGCCACACCAACGCGCGCGCCGTAAATTTGGTTGCAAGAAAGGATGCCCGGCTGTCACGCCCTTGGCCGCTATTGTGCAGTGTGACGTCTTGACGCTGCGGCAAATCCCTTCATTGTAAGGGCAAGGGCAATTAGGGGGCAGTTTTGATGTTAAGTGGCCGCAAATGATGGCGAAAGCTGTTCGTTCCGTAACTCTGGCTGCGGCTACGCTGGCTATGGGACATGCTCCGCTATTTGCTCAGGAGAGCGAAGTTAAATCATCGACAGCTACTGCGGAGGAGGCCGCCAGGCCGGCTCTTCCGTCGCGGCTGGATTATCCCGATGCGGGGCAGGCTTTCGGGATGGGCTGGCACTATAATGGTGATGATGCCGCGCCTGCTCTGGCGTTTAAATCGCTGCAAAGCGACAACCGTTTCTGGACGATGGCGTGCATGAAGCAGCCCGATGGGACTGTGCGGATCTCCAATGTGATCGCGGCTGCGCCAAAGGAGATGATCGGCGGTGATCGTTTCGGCTTTACGGTCAGGGTAGATGATGGTCGTTCGATCGGGGTGCTGGCGCGGATGATGCCCAACGGAGCTGCGGAGAAGCTTTCTTACAGCCCGCAATTCTTTTTGCCCGGATCGCATGATCTGCTCACGGCAATGGCGCAGGGCCAGCGCGCTTTTGTTAATCTGAACGGGCATAAGTTCAGCGTGCATCTGACCGGTTCGGGCGATGCGCTGAAAAGTTTTTTGGCTGCTTGTCAGTGACTGGCCATTCGTCGCACATATCTAACATTCTGACGACATTGGGATAATGTGAATATTCTGGTTGGGCGCTGTTCATATTTGCCATGATAATCCTGTCAGTCGAAATAAAGACAGGAGTGAGAAATGCGAAAATTTTTGATGAGTCTTGCTGCGGCGACTTTGATTATACCTGCTGCACCCGCGCTCGCCGGGCCGCCGGACCATGCTCCGGCCCATGGATATTATAAAGCGAAATATAAGGACAAGCACCGGCATAAGCGCAGATATGATGACCGCGGCCGCTATTATGAACCGCGCCGCCTGTCACGTAACGACCGGATCTGGCGTGGACGCGATGGCCGTTATCACTGCAAACGGGATAATGGCACGACCGGCCTGATTATTGGCGGTGCTGTTGGTGCCCTGCTGGGCCGTGAACTGGACGGCGGTAGAGACCGTCTGGTAGGCACATTGCTGGGCGGTGCTGGTGGCGCACTGCTGGGCCGTGAAATTGACCGCGGTGGTTTGCGCTGTCGCTAAACGTCTGACCCGCTTGAAGGCCTGAACGCTTGATTGTTCGGACTATAAGAATCAAAAAATCTGGCCTCGGCTTTCGCTAGGGCCAGATTTTTTGTCAGGAGAGTAGACGATGGATGGTAGATCAGGCGATCAGCGATGCGGCATTCTGGGCAGCGGGGCCAACGCTCATGCTGATCATGATGGCGGCGGAAAACAATGCTGCGAAAGCGGCGGTAAGCTGGTTCTGGAGTTTGGTGTTAGACATTTTTCGTTCCTTTGATTTAGTGACTGTTTAATTTGGCTCATTCTTGAATGTTCAAGCGATGATGTGTTTATCTTTGCATAGAGCGTGCCAGTTTTGATATTCATTATAAATCAAGGGGTTATGCTATAGCCGCGGTGAGGGTGGCTTTGGTATAAACTGCTAAATGGTGAAAATTACCAAATATTGGTTATAGATGGACGCCGGGCAGCACTTGCCCCCCGCTACCTAATGTTAAGATTGGTTCTTTAAGCTGAGCCCATGTTCGGACCCCGCCTCAGCCGCGTCTTCGCCAGCCGCAATAATGCGCTGTGGTGGTCAGCAATGGTGTTGGTGACGGCTTATTGTGTAGCCGCAGAGCCGCCGGCCAAAATGGCCGACAGCGCGCAAGATGCAAATGCGGCTCAGGAAGATAAGCCGGATCAGGCCGCTAAAGAAGCCGACCCGTGGGCGGACATGAAGGCGGTCGCTGACAAGCGCGACGCACTTTTACGCTAAACGCTGCGAGCAGATCAATATTGCGCTGTTCCGCCATCCACGCTTAACGCCGCGCCCGTGATGCCGCCCCCGACATCCGATGCCAACAGCAGGGCCATCGCCGCAATTTCTTCGACCGTGTTGGGACGCTTGAGCGCGCTTTCCTGAGCAAACATGTCGATCATCTCATCGAGAGTCATGCCCATGGCCTTGGCTGTATCGGGGCCATTGTCGCGGATGATGTCGGTTATAACCAGTCCCGGACAGATGGCGTTGACCGTGATGCCCATGGGACCGACTTCCTGCGCGACCGATTTGGTCATGCCGATCAGGCCGTGCTTGGCGATTGTATAAGGCGCGAATGTGGCTTTGCCCATTTTGCCTTCGGTTGAGCTCATGTTGATGATGCGTCCGGATTTCTGCGCGATCATCGGTTGCAGCGCGCGGCGGGTTGCCCAGAAAGTCGAATAGATATTCCACTTCATCGTTTCGTCAAAAACTTCGTCGCTCAGCTCCGCCAGGGGTGCAAGGTTGCCCGCGCCGCCGGCATTGTTGACGAGAATGTCGATCGTACCGAATGTCTCGACCGTTTTATCAATGAAACCCTCGACCGATGCCTGATCCATAACATCCCCGGCGACAAAAATAGCGCGGTCGCCGGCGTCCAGCTCTTCCAGGGTCTTTGCCCCCTTGTCCGGGCTGCGCGACATGATCGCGACATTTGCGCCTTCAGCGAGGAAAGTTTCGGCAATGGCGCGTCCTATGCCTGCGGTGCCGCCGGTAATGGCTGCGGTTTTGCCTTTGAGTTGCATGATCTTCTCCGATTATCTTCCATGCCTAGCTATCCGCAGAAATATATCGCGACAATCATTCAAAAGATTAGGGGAGGTGCTGTCTGCTGTATCTATATGGAATATAATCGAAATCATAAATTAGTTAATAAAAATTGCCCCAAACATGAACGTAACCTAAAATCGATATTCAGCTACGGGACAAGCAGGGGCGTTTAGAACCAATCTTGTAGGGCATTAAACGAGTCGGATCGCGCCAGATCCTTTTGGAGTAGAAGCAATGATTAACAAGGTTTTAGGAACACTTGCCGTTACCACCGCTGCTATCGCAAGCATGTCATTCGCGACACCTGCCGAAGCACGTAGTGGCTATTATAACGGATATAATGGCGGCTACTACCAACAGGTTCGTGATGATCGCCGGAATTATCGGCGCGGTGACAATTATCGGGGTGATCGTTATGATCGCCGGGATCGTCGTGATCGGCGCTATAATGACCGTCGTCGCTATCGTGAATGTGACCGCGGCACGGGCGGCACCATAATCGGAGCCATTGCCGGCGGTTTGCTCGGTAACGAAGTGGCTGGACGCGGTGACAAGACCGTAGGAACCATCATTGGCGGTGCAGCCGGTGCACTGGCTGGCCGTGCGATTGACGGTAACTGCTAAATCCCGCTGTAAATATTACAAAGTAAATATAACAGATAAGCCCCCCGCATTTCGTTCCTTTATGCGGAGGGCTTTTTATTTCTAACGTCTGCTTGAAAAAGAGATGTTTCTCAGCGCCGCGCCAGTAAAGGCGGGACCGGTCCGACCCAATCCGACAGGCTTGCTTCATCCTTTACGAAATAAGGCTTGCCCTTGCTGTTCAGGTAGAAGCGCTGCATCTCGCTGCGGGTGAAGGGCCGGGAGCCGAGCCTTCCGAATACCGCTATCTGACCGCCGGTTTCATCAACAGCGCGGTCACGGTCCAGCCCCTTTGATAGAGCGAGAGCCGGTTTCGGGGTGCGGGCAAAGGCGATCAGTTCCGGCATCGGCGGCGGCGAGAAGCCGTAAAAATTGGGCTGGCTACTGGGTGAGGTCAGTTGGATGACTTTCAGCCCGTTGCGGCCATCTGCCACATAAGCGAACAGGCTGGCATTGGTCGTTCCGACAATCACATCTTCCGCATCGTTCATCTGTCCGCCGAAAGTTTCCTTGCGATAGATCACGGGTGCTTCGGGTTTGGTGATATTGGCGATGACCAGCCCTTCTTCCTTGGCGGCAATATAGGCATAGGTCCGCGCCAGATAGAGCCGCCGCGCGTTGTTCAGTGGGATCGTGCCGGATGGAACCGCAACCGGTTTTTCCATATCCGTGACGTTGAACAATTTCACCCCTTGCGCGTCCGTCACCCACAGATAGCGGAATTGCAAAGCCGAAGCGCGCGCGTCGGTGAGCGGCAGGGTGACAACATGGCGCGGCTTTAACGGATCATCGAGGTCGATAACGACCAGGCCGTTTGTCGCCGCGATATAGGCATAATGACCGGCCAGCGTGATATGTCTCGCTCCATCGAGAACACCGCCAGCGTTCCAGGTTACGGCGCGCTTGAAGAAATTATTCCGAAACTCACCATCGGCCAAGGTGTTGATATCGACCAGGATCAAACCTTCTTCGCTGTCGGTAATTACCGCGTAATTATAGATCGGGTGAAACGCCTGTTCCTGGTTAATCTCGCGCATCTCCGCTGTATTGCGTTCCGGTGCAATTGGCTGGTTGGTCGCAAGTGCCATGCAGGTAGCATTTTTTGTCTTCACATGCGTGTCATGGCCAAGAGACGAGAATGGCGCTTTGACTATACGTTCGGAAAAGCCCTTGTTCCCGATTGACGCCACGTCATAGGCACGGAATCCGCCTTTGCCCTCGGCGACAAACATATATTCGCCGCGCAACTGCAAGCAACGGACACTGTCGTCTGTGCCTTGAACGACATTGGCAAATTCTTCGAGCGCCTTGGTTTCCCCGGACAGATTCTTATCGAGCCGCTTGCCGCGCACCCAGTTGATAAGCTCGCGCCCATTATCCTCGACATGCATCCGCCAGTAATCGGGATAGGCATATTTTTGCAGATAAGAGCCGATAACGGCTTGCGGTTCATCCCATTCCGTAACGCGTACAGCTTCAAAACCCTTGTCCAGCCCGACCCAGGCATGAAGGCCGACAAAGTTCACGAAATTCGTGCCCTGCAACAATAGCTGCGACATGATCGCATTATTGTCATTGGCTTCGCTCAGGTGACAGTCGGAGCATTGCTTGGTTTCTGATTTACGGACGGTGTGCGGGAAATGCGGCGCAAAAGCCTGACTGGAAAAACCGATCGCAGAGATGGGGGGCTGCTGCACATAGATGCGCTCGCGGTTGATGTTGGTCGAGGACAATATCAGCGCGGAGCTGGAGCGGACCGGCGCAATCACATTGCCCTTGGTCGTCTGGTGTTTGCCAAGCTGGAACATCTGGTCACGGGCAACCTGCGGGTTGTAGGTGGCAAAGTTCCGCGTTGTTCCGCCGTCATATTTATGACTTTCCGCTTGCCAGTTCGCCTCGATAGGCAGGTGACAGCCGCCGCAACTGGTGGTCCAGCTGAGGTGGCAGGTGAAACAGACCATATTATCGTCACTATGCGCCCGGTCAGCAGAGGCAACGCCGCTACCAAAGGTGAATTTACCCGTCTCCGAACCGCTTTTTGACATGAGCTTTGCCCGTGCGGCTTTCAGGTTGAAATCAGGGTGCGAGCGGTCAACTGAGTCTTTGACCAGGCTGACGCGCCAGCTTAGTTTTGGATCAACGATAGAGCGTTGGATCAGCACGCGCTTGCCGCTTTCATCCTGCATCCATTCAAAGCGCCGCTGTCCATCGGCATTGCGTAAAAGACTAAGATTATTGCCTTTGGGCCGTGCGGCGATATTGGATGTGAGCAGGGTGGGATAAGCGTCCGCCGTGCCGTGGCAGTCTTTACAACTGATTTCGACGGCATTGGCGACTTCACCATAGATCAGGCCATTGCCGTGGCTGTCCTGCCCGAAATGGCAGTCGGCGCATTGCATACCGACCTCGGCATGGATGCTCATCATGTGAACGCTCTTGCCGGGGTTAGTGCCGGGTTCGACGAATTTTCCTTCCCCTTCGCGGCGGAATTTTTCCGGATCGTCATTATCAACGATATTGCCATCCTCATCGAGCAGATTGCCTTCGCGGTCCCGTTTCAGGATTGCGCGGAAGTTCCAGCCATGGCCGTGATAATCGGCAAATTGCGTGTCCTTGGCTTCGCTGTTGATGTCATAGACATTACGCAGGAAATCGAGGTCGGCCCACAGACCCTTGGGAGAAGCGGCTTCGGGATTACGGTCCAGAACTTTGCGCACTTCCTCGGCGGTCGGATATTTCTGCTGCTTGTAGATTTTCTGATATTCTTCGTCGCTCATACCTTCTGGCTTGGGCGTGATATTGTCCGGTCCCGGCCACATGAGCGGCGCATCGGATTCATAATCCCACATCGTGTAGCCAAGAAAGCTGTTCAGGAAGATATTGGGCTGATGCATATGGCAGTTCATGCACTGCGCGGTCGGGATAGCGCGGGTGAAGGCATGCTGGATAGGATGGCCTTTTTCGCGGTCTTCGGGGGCTGTTTCGCCTCGTGCCGTGTCAGCGTGTCTATCTGCATGGGCGCCGTCTTTACCGTGAGCGGCATCATAAGTGCCGTAGCTTCCGAAGCGCTTTTGACCTTCTTTCAGGTTGCGGATCGTCGGGTCGACTGTCTGGGTCTGGCCATCGCGGCCATATTTGGCCCAGGTTAGGCTGTGGCGCGGTTCGCGGTCATTGGCGTAAATGACATGGCAACTCGCACAGCCGGACTGGCGATAGTCACCGGGCTGGTCATTAGTGCCCATGAACCATGTGAACGGGTCGTTTAGCCGGGTTTTATGGATGTTGAGAATGGGGATAGCAACGCGAAGCCCCGTGCCGGGACCGCGGTTGGATTGTTTTAGATCAGGGCGGCCGGGTTCTTCCAGCCTTTGGATAATGCCACCGATATTGGGCAGGCCAATTTCCGGAAATTGCGTGTTGATATTGCGCCCGCCGCGTTCAAACACACGGAATATATCGCCCGGCGGAACCGTATGCCAAGTGGGCAGGGGGTAAAGAATGGGCAGAGCGCCGCGCTTCTTTTGCTCTTCGGTCACGCTACCATGCGGATTGCCGGGGGACTTGATCGTCGCTGGTAATCCGTCACGCGTATAGGCTTCACCAAAGATATAATTTTTGAACGGCACGATACCGTTATTATATGCGCCGCCGCCCCACAGCATGGCACCGGATGCCATCAGGGAACGCTCGGACGCCTCGATAATTTCCATGTGACACGCGCCGCAGGATTCGCGCGCAACGCGGTAATCAGACGGATTAACAAAGCGCACAAATTCAGGGGATTCCCTGTTCAGCAGCGTATAACTCTGCTTGGGGTTCGCCGAAGAGGGCCAGTGCCAGCTTTCGGGATATTTGGGCAATACGTGCGCTTTTTGCAGCGCATACATATATTGCGGGCTGTTTTTGCCCCAACCATTGTCGCCCGCTACGCTGGCATCACCGCCATGACAATCGACGCAGCCCAGCACCACCGCGGGGGTTTCGTGCATGGTTTTCTGGTCGCTGTCCGTATGGCAGGAAACACAGCCAGTGCTTTTGGCATTGGCGGCTTCCCATGTCTGGTTCTGGGGAGCAGGCGGGGTGAAACGATAGTCGATCTTCTGGGCTTTTTCCTTGCTGGCAGCATGGGCATCGGGCGAACCGAAAACCAGCAATAAGGCCGCAAAAACCAGCGCAGCCGTTCTTTGTATTATTTGCGGCTTATATGTGGCCAATATAATATGATGGAAATACTGCATATCAGAAAGCCAATATCGCGTTGAAAAGTATGGAATAATGAAAGTCCCGCTTGTCGCTCTTGTCGAACAAATCCTTAAATCCCTTTCCGGGGAGAAGGGCAGCACCGGACAGGCGGAAAACGATATTCTGCGAAGCATTGGGACGGTAAATTGCCGCAGTGGATAGATCCCACCCTATGTCACTTGGAATAGATCCCTCCACGCGCAGTGCCTCCAGGCTTTCTGTTTTGTGGAACCACAGATGATTGGCATTTCCCGATAGCCTGAGCTGCGGCGTCAGGTCGGCATCCACGCCAACACCGGCCAATATCGTGCCAGGATTGTTAAAATTGCTCTGGCCCTGTTCCTTGGAGGAACGCAGCGAATTGAGGATACCGTTGCGGCCATTAAGACCGATCACGCGCCCGCCCCCGGCAAAGGGAATGGTCTGTCTAATCCAATAGCTTGTATCCGCTCCGGCAAAAATGGGGTTTTCAAAAATCGCGTCAAAACCGGCTTCGGTATTATTATAGGGGTTGCCGTCCCCGCTGGCGAACAGGCCGGATGCGCGGAAACGCAGGAAATCAACATCATAGCTGGCTTCTGCGGCAGCGAAATAAGCGGCGATCTTTGCCGGTTCGCTGGTGAAAATGCTGTTCCGGTCTTCACCGAAAGCGCCGTAGACCTGACCCGTGAGGTTGATCCGCCCGATCCGGCCATCCACGGCATAGCCCGGATAAACCACATCATAAGAACGCCCACGCAAATCACCGATCAGGGCAGGGCGAACCGGGAAGCCGTTATCGTCAATCTCGATATCGTTTTTCTCGCGGTTCATGTTGTAAGTAACGCTGAACTGGCTGGTCAGGCCGACAAACGGCAGGTCCTGACGATAGAGATTGGCAAAGAAAATATAGCTGTCACGCGGCGTCTGGGTAATGTCGTTTAGGCCGCTATTCGTGTCTTTTTCCAGCTGCACAAATGCGCCGAGATTATATTGCACCCGGTTATTGTCGCGCGTGCCGAACAGGCGAAAGCCAAGCTGGTTATCCTGAAACAGGAAACCACGGAAATCGGCCTGCATCGGCTGGATACCGATCCGGAAACTGTCAAAGTCATGGCGGGCGGAGGTGTTGCGAATATGATAGTCGAAAAACGCTTCCTGCACGCCGATGAAATAATCCGTCCGGCGCGATTTTTTGGAAGGCTCGACAAACAGCACACGGCGTTCGGGCACATTTACATGGTTGATCTGCGTCGCCAGTGTCACCCGATATTCGACATCCGGCGGTTTATAGGCCGTGGAGCCTTTAATCAGCGCAAAACCGGTAATGAAAGTCTGGGCATAAACTTCCGATCCGGAACGGCCGAAAACGTCAATATTTCCTGGCCTTTCGGTAGTCTGTATACCCACAGGAATAGGAAAACTACGCGGTTCAATAACGGTGTCAGAGATCGCGTTGACAACAAAAAACCAGTCATCGCCTTTCAGGAAAGATGGCTTTTTATCCTCTGGGATCGGCAAGTCGCCCTTGAGCACATTCTGCCCATAGGGGTTTAACGTGCTCCGGCAATTATGCTGTAGCGCGCCAAAGACCTGAAAAATGGATTGGTCTCCGCCTTTTTCCGGGCATAGCGACCGCAAGATGCGCCACCGGTCGGGAACCGGGAATTCGTCGGTGGGAAATGCTTCGGGCGGCGGCGCGCTGATGGCACCGGGATTATTCTGGGTGACGCGCTCGGGCAGCTCTTTGGGAACACCGGGCCGGCGGCGACCGTCAATCAGGGCTTCGTCAGCATCAATGCTGTCAAAGTCCATCTCAGGTTGTTCGGTTTCTGCTGGCGCTGGTGTCGGAGCGGGCTGGGTTTCAGCCTCGTCATCATTGCTATCCGCGTCCTCTGCGGTCGGCAGGTCCTCTTGGGGTGGCTCGTTAACAGCGGTTATGATCCCGGCGTTGGTCCCTTCACCCGCACTGGCGATCACAGCATCCGCATTGCCTGCGCGAAGCCAGTTAAACTTCTCTCCCGCAAGCAAAGCGGCAAGAGATGTTTCCATTTCATCGGCAGACAGGTGGCGCGTCTCCATCAGTTCGGCCTGACCGGACATCACCGCCATGATCGGCAAAAAAGAGGAAACGACTGCAGACATCGGCGTTAAAGCCCCTCGCAGACATTTTGGTCATTGGTGTCAAGGAACGGTGCAAACGGACAGTTCACATAGCGCAAACGCACATTGGCATTGCCCAGATCAACCACGATATTATCGGCGCGCATGGCCTTGGGCGCATTGCCGATGCTGCCAAGACGAACCCCAGCATTGTGCAGGCCGAGGAAGCTGATCATATCGTCCTGATCGATCCCGTCACCGGACACGCCAAGGCCGCCAATCAGTTGATTGCCGCGATATATCGGCACGCTGCCGGGGAAAATCTGGATCCCGTTTTCCAGCCTGTTCTGCCCCGCCGTGACATCAGGCGTATTCGTGCAGCGCATCGGTGTATCGGTCGGCGACGCCCCGGTAACAAAGGCCAGATGCTGCCCCAGATTGGGGAAGATCAGCGCAGCTTGCAGCCCTGTGGCAAAGACATTGAAATCAGCAATAGGGCGCGACAACGGTCCATTGGGACGGCCAAGTTCGCCATCAGGGAAATAGGGGCGGGACAGGTTGCCTCCGGAGCGATCCGCAAAAGCGGTCTTGCCGGTAAGCGCATTGGGATCGTTCAAAAATGTTCTCATGCGACCGACAAAAGCTGCAACATCTGTATCCGGATTGCCCAGCAGGTCGGATGCCGCCTCACTGCCCGAAAAAAAGGATGCTGTCCGCGCTTTTTGCAGCGAAACATCGGTTCCGAATATCGGAGCATCGGGGGAGCGGATGATTCCGAGTATCTCGCCATGCGTATCGACTATCGAAATCGAAACTTGCGCTCTGCTGTCGAGCGGTTGGCGGATTTGCGCCCTTGCGCGGGACATGATGATGAACGCTTCTTCCAATATCGCCCGCGTTTCGGCGGCGGTCAGCGGCGTGGTTACGTCACCTGCATCTGTGGCGGCGCGGATAGGGAAGCGGTTGGTGCCGGTGCCATCGGTCAGAACAAAAGCATCGCGGTTCTTGAACTCGCCCACAGTCGAGGCCCGCACACCCGACGCCTCTGTGCCATAAGCCGCCCCGGCGATGATAGCGCCGGTAGTGTAGCCTGTCACGGCGATGAGATTGCCCGAAGTACCATTGATAGCCGCAAAATTGCTTTGAAGGGGAGAAAGGTCGCTCACCACGATATCACTGAAACGAAGCTGTGTGCCGTCTATCGAGATGCGATTGGCGGTTATCGCTCCGGGCGGTGCGAAGCCCTGAATCCCCGCCAGCGCAATCGCTTCTTCATCATCAACATCAATGTCGAGAATATTGGGGTCATAACCATAATCACCATCCCCCATCACGCCGATCGCGCCGACAAGAACGCCGTTCTTATAGAGCGGGAGGCCGCCCGGATCAGCCGACAGGCCAAGCGGAGAACGCTTTGGTCCGATCAGCGCCGCCGCACCGGGATTGCCGAAGCGCTGGTTCAGGTCAGAACATGGCAACTGGCTGAACTGCACACCGAAAAGCGGTCCGCCTTCCAGTCCAGCCGTTGTCGGTGCTGGCGGGAAATGTTCTTGGATAATCTGGCTGGCCGTGCGGCTGGAAAACGCATTGCCCCCGCTTGACAGATAAGCTCCCGTCACCGCCTTTGCGATAGCGCCCGCAGCCGCCGGCACTTCAACGCCTTGCACATCAATGGGAGGGCTGTTGATCGCTCCCAAAGCGGTTCGCGCGCTGGTCGTGGCTGTAGCACGTGCGCCGGTCATCTCGAACACCGCCAGGACGTTGCCGACCCGGTCTGTTACCGCGATGACCGATGGTAAGTTGCGGGCTTTAGCTTCCCCGACTGCTTGTGCAATAATCTTCTGAACATCCGTGACGCTAAGCGATTCTTGAGCGGGAGGCGTATAAGCTCCGCCGGTTCCGTCAATCGGGGCTGGCGTGGGGGAAGGAGCCGGAGAGGGTGATGGCGTGCCGCCAAAGTCATTGCTGTCACCGCCGCCGCCACAGGATGCCAGAAGCAGCGCAGCCGCAGAGATTGCAGCGGAGAAACGGAACTTTCGCATTATCGTAAAGCCCTCATGGTTCTGACCGCGCTACCCAGCGCCCGGCGGAATTGAAGTGGTTCGTAACTATTGGGCTCGCTCACCGCCTTGTAGGCCACGTTAATCTGACCTCGCAGGCTGGATGCCGCAGACTCGCTCACCTGACCATTATTCACCAGCCCGTTCAGCAAGGTATCAATGGCCATAACGGCCTGCACGCTGCCTTCATAATCGGTGAAGCGGGGGGAGATAGCTTGTCCGGCGATGGTTTCCATGATCTGGAAAGTCTGTTCCCGGCCAAAATTGGCGCGTGAGAACCGGTCAGCCAACAGGGTTGCGGTTTGCCGCAGGCGTCCGGCAGCTTCGACCGCCGGACCGCGCCCTTGCGCCATAGCGGCGTGGAATGCTTTTGACTGGGTGTTAAACTGTCCGGCCAGGTCAGGCGCTGCTACGGCGATGGCAGCGCTAAGCATGATCATATTCTCGTCATTATAGGGCGGCATGCCTTCCGGAATAGGGCGCCCGGGATTATCTACAGATGTCGGACGGGCAGAGGCATCGTCATAAATACGGCGATGGCAGCTATGGCAGTCATAGAAATAGAATTCCGGAAAAATCCCTTCGGTCGCCAGCGCGGGTTTTGAAAAGAGATTTAACGAGCGCTCCAGCGCCATCGACTGACCCACAGCCCAGAAGCGGACGTTGTTAGTCTTACCCTTGCGGCGGATATAGTCCACATCCTCGTCATGATGCTGTTGCAGGGTCGAGAACAGGTCCAGTTCAAACGCAACACGGGGATGGCCCGCCGCCATGATCCGGTGGCTCACAAACTGGCCATCCTTTGCACTGCCGAAATGGCAGTCGAGACAGGCACTGGCCCGAACTTTCGGATTGTCCAGCGGGGTGAGGCCAAGCGAGACATTGCGCGCATGATTGGCACCAACGGCATAATGGGCAGATAGCCAGCCGGAAGAAGCGCCATGACAGGATTCGCACCCGACACCATCGCTAAGCTGGAAACGCGGACCTTTTTTGGCTGCTTGCGTGGTGTGGCAGCCCAGACATTGCTGCGAAGATGCGGCGTCCTTGATGCCAAGGCGCTTGGCAATGGCGATGCTGCGAGGCTCGCGCAATACGCGAAAAGCGCGGCTATGCGCGCCGCCGGGGGTGGATTCCTCTTGCCAGCGCATCAGCTCGTCCTGACGGACAATCTCGCCGTCCGCTTCCTGGCGTCCGTGACATGTGGTTCCGCCGCACGAGGCAACGCCCATGTGGGTGCCAGAGGCCAGATCTTGCGCGGCTTCTACAGGGGCAGGCGCCGCAACCGAGGATATGAAGAGAGCGATTCCGGCGAGCGCACAGCAAAATAAAGAAGCGGCCAGTGCGGACCAGCGGCGTGTGCGTGACAGGTTTTCCCCCATTGTCATCGTTGTTTTACTGGTACGAAGACCAGCCCCCTTAATTAACTCGACGCGGCCCAAATTGTAAATTGCGTCAATGGCTTCATATTATGCCCCAATGCACCCTCAATGCAATGGTAAACATTCCGAAATATTACGCCTTTTCTGTGACTTGCATCACCTTTTCGGGTTATCTTTTATCCTATGGCTATTGCCATTTTATCACTGCATAGCGGCCCGGATGTAAATTAGAGAGATCCGGGCCCTCGATAGCTTAAGGCGCTATAGTTTCCGCCGGATAACCAGATTGCGGATTTCGGTCATGTCCTCCATCGCAAAACGGATGCCTTCTCTGCCCAGCCCACTATCCTTGACGCCGCCATAGGGCATGTTGTCGACGCGATAGGATGACACGTCGTTAATCACGACCCCGCCAACATCAAGTCTGTCCCAGGCATCCAGCGTCTTGAAAAGATCGCGGGTGAAAATACCGGCCTGAAGCCCGAATTTGCTATCATTCACTTCGTCCAGTGCAGCGTTGAAATCGCTAAATTTGGACAGTAATGCGAGGGGGCCAAAGGCTTCCTCGCGATATGCTGCTGCCTTTGTATCGACATTTTCCAGCAGGGTCGCCTCCAGCATATTGCCAGTGCGCTTGCCGCCGCAAAGCAAGGTTGCTCCGCCCGATACGGCTTCCTCGATCCAGTCATGCAGGCGTTTTGCTTCGCCTTCGGAAATCATCGGGCCGATGAAAGTGTTGCGATCCTTTGGATCACCGGCGACCAGAGTCTTGGTTTTGGCGACCAGCATGTCTTTGAACTTGTCATACACATCTTCGTGAATGATGATCCGCTGAACGCCGATGCAGCTTTGGCCAGACTGATAAAAGGCCCCGAAAATGATCCGTTCCAGCGCATCATCCAAGTCCGCGTCATGATCGACGATAACAGCTGCATTGCCACCCAGTTCAAGGATGACAGGCTTTTTCCCGGCTTTGGCTTTCAAATCCCAGCCCACTGCGGGTGATCCTGTGAAGGATAGCAATTTCAGTCGCTCATCCTCGGTGAACAGGTCAGCGCCGTCGCGGCTGGCTGGCAATATTGAAAATGCGCCTTTTGGCAAGTTTGTTTCGGCCAGCACTTCGCCCATGATGATCGCGCCCAGCGGTGTTTTCGACGCCGGTTTCATGACAAAGGGACAGCCCACCGCAATCGCCGGGGCAATTTTATGCGCTGCGAGGTTGAGCGGAAAGTTGAACGGCGAGATAAAGCTGCAAGGGCCAATCGGCACGCGCTTCCACATGCCCTGATAGCCCTTGGCACGTTCGGATATATCGAGCGGCTGGACTTCGCCATAATTGCGCGTTGCTTCTTCTGCGGCAATCCGGAAAGTGTCGATTAACCGACCAACTTCGCCTTCGGCATCCTTGATCGGTTTGCCCGCTTCGACGCAGAGCGAATAAGCGAGTTCGTCATACCGTTCCTTGAACCGGTCGACACAATGCTGGAGC
>JADKLW010000521.1_pt1 | contig 15072 bp, 10 predicted proteins | sample 8641881 | NCBI WGS metagenome assembly JADKLW01 (sample SAMN16272185, study PRJNA661076) | feces metagenome | isolation source: fecal sample from diarrhoea affected cattle B | host: Bos taurus | place: South Africa: Lokaleng Village, Mahikeng | collected 2019-09 | reverse complement strand
CCTTTCGGTGGTGGGCGACGGGTCGCGGATGACGTGGTCAGCGGGCGCTGATCACGCCGGCGTGCGGACCAGGGTGCCGATCCGCTCGCCTGACACTATCCGGACGATGTTCCGCTCGTCGTCCATGTTGAAGACGTGGATCGGCAGGCGGTTCTCCATGCAGAGCGTCAGCGCCGTGGAATCCATTACGCGCAGCCGCTGCTCGATCGCCGCCATGTGGGTGATCTCGTCGATCAGGCGGGCGTCCGGGTCGGTCCTCGGGTCCGCGGTGTAGACCCCTTCGACGCCGTTCTTCGCCATCAGGATGGCGTCGCAGTGGACCTCGGCGGCCCGCAGCGCGGCGGCGGTGTCCGTGGTGAAGAACGGATTGCCGGTGCCGGCGGCGAAGATCACCACGCGGTGCTTCTCGAGGTGCCGCTCGGCGCGACGACGGATGTACGGCTCGGCGACCTCGGTGATGTCGAGCGCGCTCTGCACGCGGGTCTGGATCCCGAGCTTCTCCAAAGCGTCCTGCAGCGGCAGCGCGTTGAGCACCGTCGCCAGCATGCCCATGTAGTCGGCCGTGGCGCGGTCCATCCCGGCCGCCGCGCCCGCCATCCCGCGGTAGATGTTGCCGGCGCCGACCACGATCGCCACCTGGACGCCGAGCTCGTGGACGCCGCGGATCGCCGCGGCGACCGCGGCGACCCGATCCGGATCCGTTCCGTACTCCTGCTCGCCCATCAGGGACTCGCCGGAGAGCTTGATCAGCACGCGCTGGAACGCGACGGGCTTCGAGTCCGAGGGCATCAGGGGTCGCCGCGAGCTTCCGGTGCTACTCGCCGACCTGGAAGCGGGCGAAGCGGGCGACGGTGACGTCGTCACCGACGGCCTTCGCGAGCTGCTCGATCGTCTTGCCGTCGTGCTTGTCCGGGTTGATGTGCTCCTGCGGCAGCAGGGCGATCTCCTTGAGCCACTTCTGCAGCTTGCCCCCCGCGATCTTCTCGCGGATCGCCTCGGGCTTGCCCTCGGCCTCGGCCTGCTGCGCGTAGACGCGCAGCTCGGCGTCGCGCTCGTCCTGCGGCACGTCGTCGCCGGAGACGTACTTCGTCGCGGGAACGGCGGCCACGTGCAACGCGACCTCCCTGGCGAGCGTCTCGAGCTCGGCGGCGTCGCCCGATCCGTTGACCTGGACCGCGACGCCGACCTTGCCGGTGGCGTGGATGTAGCTGGCGACCGAGCCCTCGCCGTCGACGACGAAGCGCTCGGCGCGGCGGATCACGACGTTCTCGCCCATCGTGCCCGAGAGGTCGGCGCGCGCGGCCTCGATGGTCTGGCCGGGAGCGATCTCCTCCCGCAGCAGCACCTCGACGTCGACGGCGCCGGGGTTGCCGGCGGAGGCGACGTGCTCGGCGAGCTGCTTGGCGAACGCGATGAAGTCGTCGTTGCGGGCGACGAAGTCGGTGTTGCAGTCGACCTCGACCAGCGCGCCGCGGGTTCCGTCGGCGACCGACGCGGCCTGGACGGTGCCTTCGGACGCGTCGCGGTCGGCCAGCTTGCCGACCTTGTTGCCGAGCTTGACCCGGAGGATCTCGACGGCCTTGTCGAGATCGCCGTCGGCCTCCTGCAGGGCCTTCTTGCAGTCCATCATCCCGGCGCCGGTCTTCTGCCGGAGCGCCTTGACGTCAGCGGCGGTAATCGTGCTCATCGGTGGCTCCTCAGTCCTGCGGCGCGGCGGGCGCCTCGGTCGCGGCTTGCTCGGCCGGCGCGGCGGCTTCGGCGTCGGCCGCGGCCTTGTCGGCGGCGGCCTGATCGGCAGCCTGCTGCTGGGCTTCCTGGCCCGCGGCGGCGGCGGCGCTCTGCTCCTCGGCCTCCAGGCGGCGGGCCTCCTCGGCCTCGCGCTGCTCGGCCTCGATCGCCTGACGGTGCTCGCGGTCCGCGTTCTCGCGGGCGCGGCGGGCCTCCTCGGCCTCCCACCACGCGTGGGCGCCACCGGCGGCGGCGTCGCCGATCGCGTGGGCGATCGTGCCACAGGCGCGGATCGAGTCGTCGTTGCCCGGCACCGGGTAGTCGACGCCGTCGGGATCGACGTTGGTGTCGACGAGCGCGATCACGGGGATCCGCAGCTTGCGGGCCTCTTCGACCGCGATCTTCTCGCTGTTGACGTCGATCACGAAGACCGCGTCGGGCGCGCGGCGCAGGTCCTTCACGCCGCCGAGGTTGATCTGGAGCTTGGCCAGCTCCTTGCGGCGGGCGATCCGCTCCTGCGACGGCAGCAGCTCGAGCTGACCCTCGGCCTCGAGGCGCTCGAGGTCGTTGAGCGTCTTGATCCGCTTGCTGGAGGTCTGGAAGTTGGTCAGCAGACCCGGCGACCAGCGCTGGTTGACGTACGGCATGCGCGACGACTCGGCGGCCTCGCGGACCGAGTCCTGCGCCTGGCGCTTGGTGCCGACGAAGAGCACCGTGCCGCCCCGCTGAGCGATGCCGGAGACGAAGTCCTGCGCCGTGGCGAGCAGGTCGACGGTCTGGAGCAGGTCGATGACGTGGACGCCGGAGTGCTCGCCGTGGATGAACCGCGCCATGCGCGGGTTCCAGCGACGGGTCTGGTGTCCGAAGTGGACGCCTGCCTGCAGCAGGTCCTTGATGCCGATCTCGGCCATGGGTACTCCCTTGGAAAGCGGTGAACAGCGATCCGCCGGTCCGGAGCGCGGACCCGACAGGGTGTCGGGCAGGGACGTTCCGGGGTTTCCAGCGGGGTAGGAATGAACAACGACACGGCGCTCCCAGGCCGGGAGCCACCGAGGTCAATTCAACCAGAGCGGGGCCGTCGGCGCGGTCTGCGTCGACCGGGCGGGGAATCAGGACTTGGAGCGCGCCCGCTCGAGCGCCCGGGCGAGGTCTGGCGGAAGCTCGGACGTCGCCTCCAGCGGCTCGCCGGTGATCGGGTGCGCGAGCGACAACCGGGCCGCATGCAGGAACTGTCGCCGCAGGCCGAGGGGGTGGGCCGCGCCCGCCCCGGAGGTCTGACGGCCGTAGTCGGGGTCCCCCGCCACCGGCAGGCCGATCGCCTTGAAGTGCGCGCGGATCTGGTGCGTGCGCCCGGTCTCCAGCCGGACCCGCAGCAGCGTCGTGCGCGGCAGCACCTGCTCGATCGCGAAGTGGGTCACGGCGCGGCGCGGGCTGTCGGTGTCGACCGACTGCCGCGTGCGGTGGTGACGGTCGCGGCCGAGCGGGGCGTCGATCGTGCCGGAGCGGGCGTCGGGCCGGCCGTCGACCAGCGCCAGGTACTCGCGGGTCACGTCGCGGTCGCGGATCGCCTGCTGCAGCAGGCGATGGGCCTCGTCGCTCCGCGCCACCAGCAGCAGCCCGGAGGTGTCGCGGTCGAGCCGGTGGACGATCCCGGGACGCTCGGGGTCGCCGCCGGGCGGCGTGGCGGCGCTGATCAGCCCGGCGACCGCGTCGACCAACGTCGGGCCGTCGTGACCCGCGCCGGAGTGGACGACCAGCCCCGCGGGCTTGTCGACGATCAGCAGATGCTCGTCCTGGTAGACGACCGGCACGGTCGGAGCGTCCTCGCGGAGCGGCGCCGCGGGCCGGATCAGCGCCGCGAGGTCGACCGTCACGGTCTGCCCTTCCTGGACGGCCAGGCGCTTCTGCGGTCGCACGCCGTCGACCGTCACGGCGTCCGCGGCGATCGCGCGCTGCGCGCGGGCCCGCGACCCGCACAGCTCGGCCAGCACGACGTCGAGCCGGGCGCCCTGCTGCTCCGCGCCGACGACCAGGGTCTGGGCGCCCTCGGCGCTCATTTGGACTTCACGGCGGGGCTCGCGCCCTCGCCGGCCCGTCGCGTGTTGCGCCGGTGATCGAGCTCCATCGCCAGCACCAGCACCCCCATCCCGACCACGATCGACGAGTCGGCGACGTTGAAGGCGGGGAACGACGGCGGCTTGAGGAAGTCGATCACGTGCCCGACCGTCAGGCGGTCGAGGATGTTGCCGACCGCGCCACCGGCGAGCATGCCCGCGGCGATCCAGGCGTAGCGGACGTTGCGGTTGCGCGCGAACCAGATCGTCAGGGCGATCAGGGCGACGCCGACGAGCGCCCCCACGATCCACGGCTTGCCGGAGAAGCTCGAGAACGCGACGCCCTCGTTGCGGACGTAGACGAGGTCGAGGAAGGGCAGGATCGTCCGGACCTCGCCGGGGTCGATCGAGGCGACGACCAGGCGCTTGGTGAGCTGGTCGACGATCAGGATCGCGATCGCGAGCGCCGCCGCGCGGCGGACCGCGAGGCTTCCGACGCGCCGGTCATCCCGCGACAAGCCGCACCACCAGTCCGCCGACGACCTGAAGCAGGATGATCCCGACCAGCGGCGACAGGTCGAGCGGGCCGAGCGGCGGGATGAACCGCCGGAAGAAGGCCAGGTACGGCTCGACCGCGTCGCCCAGGAACCCGATCACCAGGCTGACGCCACGGTTGTACGGAATCCGCACCCCGGCCGCCTGGACCAGCGACAGCAGGATGTAGGCGAAGATCATGATCGTGTAGACCGTGATCAGCGCGCTCAGGAAGTCCGCGATCTGGGTGCGGACCGACGCCAGGGCGACGGTCTCGACGAGCGCGCTCACGAGACGTCCACGACCGCGTCGAAGGCGCTCTGGAGCGCTTCCCGGACCCCGTGGCGGTCGAGCTCCCGCAGGCCGCGAGCGGTCGAGCCGCCCGGCGACGTGACCGCCCGGCGGACGGCCAGCGTGTCGTGGTCGGCCGTGCGCAGCAGCGCCGCCGAGCCCTCGATCCCGGCGGCAACCATCCGGCCGGCGTCCTGCGGCGACATCCCGTGGCGGACCGCCGCGTCGACCGTCGCCTCGGCGATCACCGCGACGTAGGCGGGCAGGACGCCGAAGACCGCCGTCGCCCCGGCCAACTGCGACTCCGGCAGCTCGACGACCGTCGAGCAGCGCCCGAGCAGATCCAGCACCGCGCTGCGGATCTCGCGCTCGCCGTCGGCGGGCGGGCCGGCCTCGGCGGCGACCGCGGTCACGCCCTTGCCGATCCCGGCCGGGGTGTTCGGCATCACCCGGATCACCGGGCGGTCGGGGTAGGCCGCGCGTAGCGCGGACAGCTCCACGCCGGCGAGGATCGAGAGCACCGCCTTGGCGCTCGGGATCGTCGCGGCGGCATCGGTGAGCTGGCCCGGCTTGTGCCCGAGCACGACGACGTCAGCCTCGTCCGCGAGCTGCTGCGGCGTGTCGACGGCCCGACCCCCCGTCTCGGCAGCGAGCGCCTCGGCGCGTTCCCGCACCGGATCGAAGCACAGCGCGGGCTCGCCGATGCCCCGCGCGAGCGCGGAGGCCATGTTGCCCGATCCCAGGTATCCCAGACGCATAGAGACCGTGAACGGTACCGGTCGTCCCCCCGCGGCAACGCACCGACCCGTTCGGGCCCGCTCGCCCCGCAGACCGGGCGCGTCGGGAAGCTCAGCTCTGGTTAAAGAAGCCCTTCTCGATCAACTGGGCCCGTTCCTCGGCCGAGATCGAGACGTTGGCGGGGGTCAGCATGAAGACCTTGTCGGCGATCCGCTGCATGCCGCCGTTGAGCGCGTAGGTCAACCCACTGGCGAAGTCGATCAGCCGCTTGGCCAGGTCGTTGTCCGAGGTCTGCAGGTTGATCACCACCGGGATGTCGTCCTTGAACCGGTCGGCGATCTGCTGGGCGTCGTTGAACGACTTCGGCAGGACGAGGTGCACCCGTCCGCCCGGGCCACCGGAGCGCTCGGACCGTCCACCACCGGAGCCTCCGACGGGACGCAGGTGCGCGCCGCCCGAGCGACCGCCGGACTCGCCGTCGCTGAAGATGTCGTCGAAGTCCTCGCGACGGCGACGCGGCGCCATCCGGCGGACCGGCGCGGGCTCACGCTCGCGATCGCGGCCGCCGCGATCGCGCTCACGACGATCGTCGTACTCCGGTTCATCGTCGTAGGAGTCTGCGTACGGGTCTCGCTCCTCAGCGAGAGCGAAGTACACGAGCACCTTGTGCCAAGCGTCGCGGAAGGCCATGACGGCGATTGATTCTGCCACGGCGCGGCGGTTCCTCCTTTTCGCCTCGATTTCCCGTCGAGGCGCGCTCCGGTGGCCCCGCGCTACTCGGCGCGCAGCAGTCCGCTGCCGAGGCGCACCACGGTGGCGCCCTCCTCGACCGCCACGACGTAGTCCTGGGTCGTGCCCATCGAGAGCTCGGGCAGCCCGTGCTGGTCGGCGAGCGCCTGCAGCCGGGCGAACCAGCGACGGCTCTGCTCGGGGTCCTCGGCGAACGGCGGCATCGTCATCAGGCCCGCCACGCGAACCGGGCAGCGCGCGATCACGTCGCCGAGCACGTTGGGGTCGACGCCGTCCTTGGCGTGCTCGCCGCTGACGTTGACCTGGATCAGCACGTCCAGGTCGGGGCGCGCCAGCTCGCGGTGCCGTTCGAGCCGCTTCAGCACGCTGTCGCTGCAGACGGAGTGGATCCGGCGGACGTGCGGCAGGATCTCGGCGACCTTGCGGGACTGGAGCTGCCCGATGAACTCCCAGCGCAGCCGGTCGGCGCCGGGGACGGCGACCTTCTCGAGCAGCGCCTGGGCGCGGTTCTCGCCGGCGATCGTGACGCCGGCGTCCGCGAGCAGCGGGACCTGGTCGGCCGCCAGGTACTTGGTGGCGACGAGGATCTCGACGCCGTCGGGGTCCCGCCCGACGCGCGCGCAGGCCGCCGCGATCCGCTCGCGGGCCTCGGTCAGCCGCGCCGCCACGAACCCGGGATCGATCCGGGGAATCACCTCAACCACGCCATGCCTGCCTGTCGTCCGGTCGTCCCGGCGTCGCGCCGGTACGAGAAGTAGTCGTCCGGGGCGCAGATCGTGCACTCCCCCGCCGTCAGCACGTGCTCGACGCCTGCCGCGCGCAGTCGCGCCCGAGCGGCGGCCCACAGGTCGGCGTGGCCGCCGACCCTTGGTGCGCTCGCCGCGCTCGACCCCGTCCCCGCCAGCGCCGCGTGGACCTCGTCGCCGACCTCGTAGCAGCACGGTCCGGCGCTCGGACCGATCGCAGCGGTGACCGGGCCCGACCCGGAGCAGACCGCGTCGAGCGCCCGCAGGCCCGACTCGAGCACGCCGGCGGCCAGTCCGCGCCAGCCGGCGTGGACCATCGCCACGCCCCGCCCGGCGACCAAGGCGACGGGCACGCAGTCGGCGCAGAGCACCACGCACGGGGTCCGGGGAAGCGCCGTCGCCGTCCCGTCCGCATCGCGCACGCGCCCCAGGTCTGCCCCGGGCAGGTCGGCATCGTCGGCGATCTGCAGCACGTCGGTGGCGTGGACCTGCCGCGCCTGAGCGATCCGCTCCGGCCCGACGTCCGCGTATCCGGCGAGCACCGTGCGGTTGTCCCGGACGGCCTGCGGATCGTCGTCGCCCCAGCTATCGAGGTTCAGCGAGCGGTACGGCCCGGAGGACGCGCCGCCTCGGCGTCCGGTGAAGCGCACGACGGCGTGCCCGAGGTCGCAGACGAGATGGCCTTCGGGGGTGCGCGCACCCCCGAAGGCCATCTCGTCTGCGACCTCGGGCACGCCGTCGTGCGCTTCACCGGACGCCGAGGCGGCGCGTCCTCCGGGCCGTACCGCTCGCTGAACCTCGATAGCTGGGGCGACGACGATCCGCAGGCCGTCCGGGACAACCGCACGGTGCTCGCCGGATACGCGGACGTCGGGCCGGAGCGGATCGCTCAGGCGCGGCAGGTCCACGCCACCGACGTGCTGCAGATCGCCGACGATGCCGACCTGCCCGGGGCAGACCTGGGGCGCGTGCGCGATGCGGACGGGACGGCGACGGCGCTTCCCCGGACCCCGTGCGTGGTGCTCTGCGCCGACTGCGTGCCCGTCGCCTTGGTCGCCGGGCGGGGCGTGGCGATGGTCCACGCCGGCTGGCGCGGACTGGCCGCCGGCGTGCTCGAGTCGGGCCTGCGGGCGCTCGACGCGGTCTGCTCCGGGTCGGGCCCGGTCACCGCTGCGATCGGTCCGAGCGCCGGACCGTGCTGCTACGAGGTCGGCGACGAGGTCCACGCGGCGCTGGCGGGGACGGGGTCGAGCGCGGCGAGCGCACCAAGGGTCGGCGGCCACGCCGACCTGTGGGCCGCCGCTCGGGCGCGACTGCGCGCGGCAGGCGTCGAGCACGTGCTGACGGCGGGGGAGTGCACGATCTGCGCCCCGGACGACTACTTCTCGTACCGGCGCGACGCCGGGACGACCGGACGACAGGCAGGCATGGCGTGGTTGAGGTGATTCCCCGGATCGATCCCGGGTTCGTGGCGGCGCGGCTGACCGAGGCCCGCGAGCGGATCGCGGCGGCCTGCGCGCGCGTCGGGCGGGACCCCGACGGCGTCGAGATCCTCGTCGCCACCAAGTACCTGGCGGCCGACCAGGTCCCGCTGCTCGCGGACGCCGGCGTCACGATCGCCGGCGAGAACCGCGCCCAGGCGCTGCTCGAGAAGGTCGCCGTCCCCGGCGCCGACCGGCTGCGCTGGGAGTTCATCGGGCAGCTCCAGTCCCGCAAGGTCGCCGAGATCCTGCCGCACGTCCGCCGGATCCACTCCGTCTGCAGCGACAGCGTGCTGAAGCGGCTCGAACGGCACCGCGAGCTGGCGCGCCCCGACCTGGACGTGCTGATCCAGGTCAACGTCAGCGGCGAGCACGCCAAGGACGGCGTCGACCCCAACGTGCTCGGCGACGTGATCGCGCGCTGCCCGGTTCGCGTGGCGGGCCTGATGACGATGCCGCCGTTCGCCGAGGACCCCGAGCAGAGCCGTCGCTGGTTCGCCCGGCTGCAGGCGCTCGCCGACCAGCACGGGCTGCCCGAGCTCTCGATGGGCACGACCCAGGACTACGTCGTGGCGGTCGAGGAGGGCGCCACCGTGGTGCGCCTCGGCAGCGGACTGCTGCGCGCCGAGTAGCGCGGGGCCACCGGAGCGCGCCTCGACGGGAAATCGAGGCGAAAAGGAGGAACCGCCGCGCCGTGGCAGAATCAATCGCCGTCATGGCCTTCCGCGACGCTTGGCACAAGGTGCTCGTGTACTTCGCTCTCGCTGAGGAGCGAGACCCGTACGCAGACTCCTACGACGATGAACCGGAGTACGACGATCGTCGTGAGCGCGATCGCGGCGGCCGCGATCGCGAGCGTGAGCCCGCGCCGGTCCGCCGGATGGCGCCGCGTCGCCGTCGCGAGGACTTCGACGACATCTTCAGCGACGGCGAGTCCGGCGGTCGCTCGGGCGGCGCGCACCTGCGTCCCGTCGGAGGCTCCGGTGGTGGACGGTCCGAGCGCTCCGGTGGCCCGGGCGGACGGGTGCACCTCGTCCTGCCGAAGTCGTTCAACGACGCCCAGCAGATCGCCGACCGGTTCAAGGACGACATCCCGGTGGTGATCAACCTGCAGACCTCGGACAACGACCTGGCCAAGCGGCTGATCGACTTCGCCAGTGGGTTGACCTACGCGCTCAACGGCGGCATGCAGCGGATCGCCGACAAGGTCTTCATGCTGACCCCCGCCAACGTCTCGATCTCGGCCGAGGAACGGGCCCAGTTGATCGAGAAGGGCTTCTTTAACCAGAGCTGAGCTTCCCGACGCGCCCGGTCTGCGGGGCGAGCGGGCCCGAACGGGTCGGTGCGTTGCCGCGGGGGGACGACCGGTACCGTTCACGGTCTCTATGCGTCTGGGATACCTGGGATCGGGCAACATGGCCTCCGCGCTCGCGCGGGGCATCGGCGAGCCCGCGCTGTGCTTCGATCCGGTGCGGGAACGCGCCGAGGCGCTCGCTGCCGAGACGGGGGGTCGGGCCGTCGACACGCCGCAGCAGCTCGCGGACGAGGCTGACGTCGTCGTGCTCGGGCACAAGCCGGGCCAGCTCACCGATGCCGCCGCGACGATCCCGAGCGCCAAGGCGGTGCTCTCGATCCTCGCCGGCGTGGAGCTGTCCGCGCTACGCGCGGCCTACCCCGACCGCCCGGTGATCCGGGTGATGCCGAACACCCCGGCCGGGATCGGCAAGGGCGTGACCGCGGTCGCCGCCGAGGCCGGCCCGCCCGCCGACGGCGAGCGCGAGATCCGCAGCGCGGTGCTGGATCTGCTCGGGCGCTGCTCGACGGTCGTCGAGCTGCCGGAGTCGCAGTTGGCCGGGGCGACGGCGGTCTTCGGCGTCCTGCCCGCCTACGTCGCGGTGATCGCCGAGGCGACGGTCGACGCGGCGGTCCGCCACGGGATGTCGCCGCAGGACGCCGGCCGGATGGTTGCCGCCGGGATCGAGGGCTCGGCGGCGCTGCTGCGCACGGCCGACCACGACACGCTGGCCGTCCGCCGGGCGGTCACGTCGCCGGGCGGCTCGACCGCTCGCGGCCTGCGGGAGCTCGACCGCCACGGGGTCCGGGAAGCGCTCCAGAGCGCCTTCGACGCGGTCGTGGACGTCTCGTGAGCGCGCTCGTCGAGACCGTCGCCCTGGCGTCGGTCCGCACCCAGATCGCGGACTTCCTGAGCGCGCTGATCACGGTCTACACGATCATGATCTTCGCCTACATCCTGCTGTCGCTGGTCCAGGCGGCCGGGGTGCGGATTCCGTACAACCGTGGCGTCAGCCTGGTGATCGGGTTCCTGGGCGACGCGGTCGAGCCGTACCTGGCCTTCTTCCGGCGGTTCATCCCGCCGCTCGGCCCGCTCGACCTGTCGCCGCTGGTCGGGATCATCCTGCTTCAGGTCGTCGGCGGACTGGTGGTGCGGCTTGTCGCGGGATGACCGGCGCGTCGGAAGCCTCGCGGTCCGCCGCGCGGCGGCGCTCGCGATCGCGATCCTGATCGTCGACCAGCTCACCAAGCGCCTGGTCGTCGCCTCGATCGACCCCGGCGAGGTCCGGACGATCCTGCCCTTCCTCGACCTCGTCTACGTCCGCAACGAGGGCGTCGCGTTCTCGAGCTTCTCCGGCAAGCCGTGGATCGTGGGGGCGCTCGTCGGCGTCGCCCTGATCGCCCTGACGATCTGGTTCGCGCGCAACCGCAACGTCCGCTACGCCTGGATCGCCGCGGGCATGCTCGCCGGTGGCGCGGTCGGCAACATCCTCGACCGCCTGACGGTCGGGCACGTGATCGACTTCCTCAAGCCGCCGTCGTTCCCCGCCTTCAACGTCGCCGACTCGTCGATCGTGGTCGGGATGGGGGTGCTGGTGCTGGCGATGGAGCTCGATCACCGGCGCAACACGCGACGGGCCGGCGAGGGCGCGAGCCCCGCCGTGAAGTCCAAATGAGCGCCGAGGGCGCCCAGACCCTGGTCGTCGGCGCGGAGCAGCAGGGCGCCCGGCTCGACGTCGTGCTGGCCGAGCTGTGCGGGTCGCGGGCCCGCGCGCAGCGCGCGATCGCCGCGGACGCCGTGACGGTCGACGGCGTGCGACCGCAGAAGCGCCTGGCCGTCCAGGAAGGGCAGACCGTGACGGTCGACCTCGCGGCGCTGATCCGGCCCGCGGCGCCGCTCCGCGAGGACGCTCCGACCGTGCCGGTCGTCTACCAGGACGAGCATCTGCTGATCGTCGACAAGCCCGCGGGGCTGGTCGTCCACTCCGGCGCGGGTCACGACGGCCCGACGTTGGTCGACGCGGTCGCCGGGCTGATCAGCGCCGCCACGCCGCCCGGCGGCGACCCCGAGCGTCCCGGGATCGTCCACCGGCTCGACCGCGACACCTCCGGGCTGCTGCTGGTGGCGCGGAGCGACGAGGCCCATCGCCTGCTGCAGCAGGCGATCCGCGACCGCGACGTGACCCGCGAGTACCTGGCGCTGGTCGACGGCCGGCCCGACGCCCGCTCCGGCACGATCGACGCCCCGCTCGGCCGCGACCGTCACCACCGCACGCGGCAGTCGGTCGACACCGACAGCCCGCGCCGCGCCGTGACCCACTTCGCGATCGAGCAGGTGCTGCCGCGCACGACGCTGCTGCGGGTCCGGCTGGAGACCGGGCGCACGCACCAGATCCGCGCGCACTTCAAGGCGATCGGCCTGCCGGTGGCGGGGGACCCCGACTACGGCCGTCAGACCTCCGGGGCGGGCGCGGCCCACCCCCTCGGCCTGCGGCGACAGTTCCTGCATGCGGCCCGGTTGTCGCTCGCGCACCCGATCACCGGCGAGCCGCTGGAGGCGACGTCCGAGCTTCCGCCAGACCTCGCCCGGGCGCTCGAGCGGGCGCGCTCCAAGTCCTGATTCCCCGCCCGGTCGACGCAGACCGCGCCGACGGCCCCGCTCTGGTTGAATTGACCTCGGTGGCTCCCGGCCTGGGAGCGCCGTGTCGTTGTTCATTCCTACCCCGCTGGAAACCCCGGAACGTCCCTGCCCGACACCCTGTCGGGTCCGCGCTCCGGACCGGCGGATCGCTGTTCACCGCTTTCCAAGGGAGTACCCATGGCCGAGATCGGCATCAAGGACCTGCTGCAGGCAGGCGTCCACTTCGGACACCAGACCCGTCGCTGGAACCCGCGCATGGCGCGGTTCATCCACGGCGAGCACTCCGGCGTCCACGTCATCGACCTGCTCCAGACCGTCGACCTGCTCGCCACGGCGCAGGACTTCGTCTCCGGCATCGCTCAGCGGGGCGGCACGGTGCTCTTCGTCGGCACCAAGCGCCAGGCGCAGGACTCGGTCCGCGAGGCCGCCGAGTCGTCGCGCATGCCGTACGTCAACCAGCGCTGGTCGCCGGGTCTGCTGACCAACTTCCAGACCTCCAGCAAGCGGATCAAGACGCTCAACGACCTCGAGCGCCTCGAGGCCGAGGGTCAGCTCGAGCTGCTGCCGTCGCAGGAGCGGATCGCCCGCCGCAAGGAGCTGGCCAAGCTCCAGATCAACCTCGGCGGCGTGAAGGACCTGCGCCGCGCGCCCGACGCGGTCTTCGTGATCGACGTCAACAGCGAGAAGATCGCGGTCGAAGAGGCCCGCAAGCTGCGGATCCCCGTGATCGCGCTCGTCGACACCAACGTCGATCCCGACGGCGTCGACTACCCGGTGCCGGGCAACGACGACTCGATCCGCGCCTGTGGCACGATCGCCCACGCGATCGGCGACGCCGCCGCCGGTGGCGCCCACGCGTGGTGGGAGGCCGAGGAGGCCCGCCGCGCCCGCGAGAACGCGGACCGCGAGCACCGTCAGGCGATCGAGGCCGAGCAGCGCGAGGCCGAGGAGGCCCGCCGCCTGGAGGCCGAGGAGCAGAGCGCCGCCGCCGCCGCGGGCCAGGAAGCCCAGCAGCAGGCTGCCGATCAGGCCGCCGCCGACAAGGCCGCGGCCGACGCCGAAGCCGCCGCGCCGGCCGAGCAAGCCGCGACCGAGGCGCCCGCCGCGCCGCAGGACTGAGGAGCCACCGATGAGCACGATTACCGCCGCTGACGTCAAGGCGCTCCGGCAGAAGACCGGCGCCGGGATGATGGACTGCAAGAAGGCCCTGCAGGAGGCCGACGGCGATCTCGACAAGGCCGTCGAGATCCTCCGGGTCAAGCTCGGCAACAAGGTCGGCAAGCTGGCCGACCGCGACGCGTCCGAAGGCACCGTCCAGGCCGCGTCGGTCGCCGACGGAACCCGCGGCGCGCTGGTCGAGGTCGACTGCAACACCGACTTCGTCGCCCGCAACGACGACTTCATCGCGTTCGCCAAGCAGCTCGCCGAGCACGTCGCCTCCGCCGGCAACCCCGGCGCCGTCGACGTCGAGGTGCTGCTGCGGGAGGAGATCGCTCCCGGCCAGACCATCGAGGCCGCGCGCGCCGACCTCTCGGGCACGATGGGCGAGAACGTCGTGATCCGCCGCGCCGAGCGCTTCGTCGTCGACGGCGAGGGCTCGGTCGCCAGCTACATCCACGCCACCGGCAAGGTCGGCGTCGCGGTCCAGGTCAACGGATCGGGCGACGCCGCCGAGCTCGAGACGCTCGCCAGGGAGGTCGCGTTGCACGTGGCCGCCGTTCCCGCGACGAAGTACGTCTCCGGCGACGACGTGCCGCAGGACGAGCGCGACGCCGAGCTGCGCGTCTACGCGCAGCAGGCCGAGGCCGAGGGCAAGCCCGAGGCGATCCGCGAGAAGATCGCGGGGGGCAAGCTGCAGAAGTGGCTCAAGGAGATCGCCCTGCTGCCGCAGGAGCACATCAACCCGGACAAGCACGACGGCAAGACGATCGAGCAGCTCGCGAAGGCCGTCGGTGACGACGTCACCGTCGCCCGCTTCGCCCGCTTCCAGGTCGGCGAGTAGCACCGGAAGCTCGCGGCGACCCCTGATGCCCTCGGACTCGAAGCCCGTCGCGTTCCAGCGCGTGCTGATCAAGCTCTCCGGCGAGTCCCTGATGGGCGAGCAGGAGTACGGAACGGATCCGGATCGGGTCGCCGCGGTCGCCGCGGCGATCCGCGGCGTCCACGAGCTCGGCGTCCAGGTGGCGATCGTGGTCGGCGCCGGCAACATCTACCGCGGGATGGCGGGCGCGGCGGCCGGGATGGACCGCGCCACGGCCGACTACATGGGCATGCTGGCGACGGTGCTCAACGCGCTGCCGCTGCAGGACGCTTTGGAGAAGCTCGGGATCCAGACCCGCGTGCAGAGCGCGCTCGACATCACCGAGGTCGCCGAGCCGTACATCCGTCGTCGCGCCGAGCGGCACCTCGAGAAGCACCGCGTGGTGATCTTCGCCGCCGGCACCGGCAATCCGTTCTTCACCACGGACACCGCCGCCGCGCTGCGGGCCGCCGAGGTCCACTGCGACGCCATCCTGATGGCGAAGAACGGCGTCGAAGGGGTCTACACCGCGGACCCGAGGACCGACCCGGACGCCCGCCTGATCGACGAGATCACCCACATGGCGGCGATCGAGCAGCGGCTGCGCGTAATGGATTCCACGGCGCTGACGCTCTGCATGGAGAACCGCCTGCCGATCCACGTCTTCAACATGGACGACGAGCGGAACATCGTCCGGATAGTGTCAGGCGAGCGGATCGGCACCCTGGTCCGCACGCCGGCGTGATCAGCGCCCGCTGACCACGTCATCCGCGACCCGTCGCCCACCACCGAAAGG
>JADKLW010000524.1_pt1 | contig 15111 bp, 6 predicted proteins | sample 8641881 | NCBI WGS metagenome assembly JADKLW01 (sample SAMN16272185, study PRJNA661076) | feces metagenome | isolation source: fecal sample from diarrhoea affected cattle B | host: Bos taurus | place: South Africa: Lokaleng Village, Mahikeng | collected 2019-09 | reverse complement strand
CGAGATTGCCGCCCAGTTTCCACATCGGATCCTATGTATTTATCTGCGAAGCGTAAAACATAAACGGAGGATGGAATATGTACGAAGTATAGTTGACAGTTTCACAACCGTTCCGGTTTTATTGGTGGAAACATCAGAAGAAGCTGAAATTCATGCCAGAGTCCAGGGATACTTTTAAATAGCAATCGATTAAAAATTAAATATTATGAAAACATTGCAATTCACTGTCAAGATTAGCGCTTCGGCCAACAAGGTGTACCGCACAATGCTGGGCCTTGATGAGAAACGAACTTACGAATATTGGACCGCCGCTTTCAATCCGACTTCTTCCTTTGAAGGCAGTTGGGAGCAGGGCAGCAAAATTTATTTTGTTGGCACTAATGAAAATGGAAAAAAAGGAGGAATGGTTTCAAAGATAGAGGAGAACCGTCCGTCCGATTTCGTATCTATCAGACACTACGGGTTTCTAGACGGCGACAATGAAGTTACTTCGGGTGAAATGGTCGAAAAATGGTCGGGCGGAATCGAGAGTTATACCTTTGAGGAAAATGAAGGCATAACTAAAGTCACTGTAAACTGCGATACTGTCGAAGAATACATTGATTATTTTAACAAGTCGTATCCCGTCGCACTCGAAAAACTGAAAGAAATATCAGAAGGATAATCACTATGACTGCTGCATATTTACCCTGTTTCTGATTACCAACTGGTCGGCGCGGCCACGCCTGATCTGCAAGACGCGATACCATTGCATTTTACCGAGTGCGTCGTCGATGCGGTTTACGTTACGTACTGCTTTGGCGATCCATTTTGATTTGGGCTCCGGCAACTGTAAAATTTTACAAGACCGGCTTCCAATTAAATGATAGTTGAAGGACAGGTTGACCTGCTGGATGAACTTCTTCTGCGACAATCTTGCAGGCCACGGTGCTTTCAGGGGTTCCAGATGTAAAGCATGCGCCAATGCAATTGAATCGGCATCAGCTTCAGGCTGCGTTTTGCTCCATAAGTAGAGGCTTTTTATGGCAGCAAGATTGTTGTCGGGCATTATTTCAGGCGGAATTCCTATCAGGTAACCAATATATTTCCAAAGATGGTAAACAGCATCCGATTCATCTTCGGTAACCGAAATACCCAAATTCTGCAATCCACGCATGAACACCAATGAAAAACCCAGATAGGTTGCCACCATATCCCAAAAGTTCAGTGGTTCTCCCTGCTGGTCGATGCTCCAGTCGAGTTTTTGTTTAATCATGACGCGTGAATAGGCGTGCACCAGACGCGTGCGAACACAATAATTAAAACCTTCATTACCCCGCTGCAGCGCATTAGTACCGGTTACGGCATACCAGAAATTTGTGGTATCGGCAATTCTTTTGACCGCTCCCGAATGCAAAGCACCGGTGGCAATAAGTGGTTTGTTGATGGCGGCCGACTGGTAGCCAAGCATCAGGCTGTAATTTCTCAAAACAATCAACCCCGATTTACCGGAGCGCTGGCAAACTTTTCGGCCGAGGTCGAGCAGGTCAGTATTAACCCAGTCGGGTACAGTAGTCATTTGGCGTGCCAGTTCCCGCAAACTTGCAGATTCGCCTGTTCCATTGGCTATGCAGTCGGTTGCAAACTGAAGTGCTTCTCCAAACGGCTTTCCTAGGAAGATATCATCGATTACCTCATCGGCCAAATCATCTTTGGCAAAAAGCAGTGGTATGCTTTCCTTGGCTAAATCCAGCTTGGGCGTGGCAGGGAGCAAATTGAGCATTTCCCTACCATCTTCGCTATTCCAGAAATCGGCAAATGCGTTGGTATGTAACGAAAAACGACTTGGGATATCAATCAAAACGACCATTGTTTATATTCCTCAAAGATAACCCTAGATTGCGAAAGCTCGCCCCTTTTTCCCACCTAATTGATTTTATATCGAACAACTATTTTTCAGATTGCTGACCGTCGGCCGGTTCCTGCATATTTTTCATTTGCTCTGCCAGTGCGGGATCGGGTGTTATGTGGCTCATGCCAACCATCATTTTGTTTTTGAAGCCGGAAACTACTTTATCATCACCGTCCATCAATGCTTTGTATCCATCTTTGGCAACTTGTGCCGGATCGGCCAACGAATCCTCGTCTTGTACGATTTTGCTTGCATTCATTTTGGCTTTGTTAAAAAAATCGGTGTCGGTCGCACCGGGAAGGAGTGCTGTTACAGATATTTCGGTGTCTTTGAGTTCTGAACGCAGACCTTCAGAGAATGTTAGTACAAAGGATTTGGTACCGTGATACACTGCCTGCCAAGGACCGGGCGTTGTACTTGCAATCGACGCAAGGTTTAGAATTTTTCCGCTATTTCTCTTGACCATTCCCTGTAAGAAATGCTTGGTTAGAATCGTAGTCGCCGCAATATTCAGTTCGATGATGTCAAGTTCCCGCTGTATGTCGTTGTCCTTAAATAATCCGTACGCACCCTGCCCCGCGTTGTTTACCAGGATGTCAACCTGAAGCCCGCGTTTTTCGACCTCCTTGCATAACTCATAAGTTTGCTCGCGTTTGAAAAGGTCTTTGGCTATAGTTATTACATCAATTCCGTGTTTTGAAAATTCGGCCGCTTTTTGTTCAAGGTCGGCCTGATGTCGTGATACTATGATCAGGTTGTATTTATCCTGCGCAAATAGTTTTGCCAGTTCGTAGCCGATTCCTTCCGTTGCACCAGTAATAAGCGCGTAATTTTTGATATTAGCCATGGTATTGAATTTAAATTATAAAAGCATAAAAATACCATATTGGAAAAAGGTTACTATTATATAATATGATTCCGTACTTATACGATCTACCTATAATGTGTTAATTATTTGGCTGCCGAAACTATTTCGAATTGAAATATGTATTTTTGCTCGAATATCCTTATTTATAAGAACCCCAAGCTTATACGATTCGGAAACTTAAACCTACTACCATGCAAAAGATACTTTTATTCGTATTTCCAACTTCTCACGTCCTCTATTGAAGATTTTTATTACAATTGGCTTCGTTGTTGATTGTGCGGGACCTCTACATACTCTAAGGTTGCAGATTTCTGCAATTAGGCCATGACTTCTCTATAATGTTGGCAATACAATATTCATGAAAATACTCTATACCGGTAATTTATATAACGACTTATTTTGCGAGTTGACGTTTTCCAAATTTGCGGATAGTCCCAGTGGATGTTCTGTTTTTTATGAAAGTATCTCAAACCTGGCGGTCACACCTGATGTGGTCATCGCCGATTTTAATTCCGATCTTTCCTGGCGAAAGGAGCTTTCCACTATTCGGCATATAGATACAACGATTCCCTTTATAATATTGGGAACGGATGCTTCGGAAGATGCACCCATCATTTCTTTTCGGGAGGGCGCCGATGATTATATCCCAATCAGGCATTTAGATACTTTGTCGGCCCGACTCGCCAATCTTAACAAGCGCCCTGTTTCAGTAAGTTCCAAATCAGGCAGGGCAGATGCGGGTCTATTCCGCTCCAATATAAATTTAGGAAAAGTCCTGTTGCAATCAACTATAACTGCAAGTAAAGAAATACCGGGCCAACCCATATTGGCAGAGTCGGTGCTTGATACTTTAGCAGTCAATATCGCAGTATTGGATTGTAACGGAACTATCAATTATGTGAATCGATCCTGGACAAATTTTGCCGAATCGAATGCATCACCCGAAATTGTCCTGAAATCAATGGTAGGCTGTAACTACCTTCAAGCCTGCGAAGAAGCTATTGAACGAGGTGATGAATATGCTTCAGCGGCATATGTCGGAATTACAGGAGTATTACATGATGAAAATCCGGAATTCCAAATGGAATATCCATGCGATTCTTCCACAAAAAAAAGATGGATCCGGCTGCAGGTCAGTAAAATACCGGATTCCGCCAATATAATTGTTGCGCATACCGATATATCGGCGAGAAAACTTGCCGAAGAACAATTGAAGATCAGCGAAATGAAATTTCGTTCCTTGCTTGAGAATAACCGGGAAGGTTTGGCTCTGCTGGATGCAAATCTGAAACCGGTTTACTCATCGCCATCGGTAGTTGAAATATTGGAATATACTTCTGGCGAAATATTGAAGATAGACCTGCTCTCGCTTGCTCATCCCGACGACATGTCAATGCTCGTCAGTATAATGGATTTTGCAATGGCTAATCCCGGAGTTTCCACAAGGCCTGAAATCACGCGAATGCGGACGAAATCGGGTTCATGGAAATACGTGGAATGCACATTTAAAAATATGCTGCACGACCAACGCATCAATGCGGTAGTTCATAACTTTCGAGATGTCACCCAGGAAAAGATTTCTCATGATAAATTGCTTTACTCAAATCGATTATATGAAATAATCAGCCGCGTCAATCGAATCATCACCCGCACCAAAAGCGAATCGGCACTTTATGACCAAGTTTGCAATCTGATGATCGAACTCGGAAACTTCGAATTCGCATGGATAGGAACACTGAACGAAAACCGTGAAGTCGAGATGGTAGCCAATACCGGCCTTATTGAATGTGATTTTACATTTTTCAAAAACTATATTTACGATCATCAGGAAAAAGTGAAGGATGTAATCGATGGAAAAAAACCGTACTCACTGATTTCCATTGCCGACATTCCTGCGGAATTATCGGCATGCCACCCTGGATCGAAATGTTTTACATCGGCTATTTGTCTGCCACTGAAGAAGAATGGAAAAATCCTTGGGACGTTCAATTTGTATACTTCGGATGTCGAGATTTTTATTGAGCAGGAAATATCGCTTTTATGCGCAGTTACCGACGAAGTGTCATTTGGTATTGATGTAATCGATAAAGAACGGGCGCGCAAGTTTGCCGATAAGCAGTTGCGCATCAAGAATGCCAAGCTCTCCAGGGCGCAGGCATTGGCACAACTTGGAAACTTTGAAGTCGATCTCGACCTGCAGGTATCCGAATGGTCCCCAGAATTGTTGGCGATGTACGGCCTTCCTTTGGATAATTCCAATATTTCCTTAGCGCAGTGGCTTTCGATGGTTCATCCGGAAGACCTCCGCTTGGTAGCGAACTCAAAGGAACGAACACTGGCTTCGGTTGAAGGATATTCGGTAATGTTCCGCATAATAAGAAAGGATGGCGCGATCAGAAACATCGTGTTGCAGCTTGATTTTGAGCGCGACACTAACGGTCGCCCACATACAATGATTGGCGTTGCACAGGATATCACCGATTTGCAGGATATGAAAGATGCATTGCAAGCCTCGGAAAAAGCTTTCATGCATAGTGAAAGAAGATATAAACAAATCGTCGAACTGGCCAATGAGGGAATCGTTTTACTCAACGAACGAAACCAGATCGTGTTTACCAATCAAAGAATGGTATCGATGACAGGATATTCATCGGAAGAACTTACAGGGCTTGACTTGCTTTCGTTGATTTATAAAGCCGATAAAAAAGATGCGGCGAGCATTCATCGCAAGATTATTTCCAACGAAACCAATGTGATTGAAGTCTGCCTTTCGTCAAAATCCGGGAATAAAATATGGACAAGCATTGCTTCGAGCCGCATCGACGATTCACAGCAAGGATTCACCGGAACGATCGCACTTATTTCGGATATTACTTCGCGGCACAACGCCGAAAAAGACAACAAATTTAAGGCGCGTTTACTTAATAACATCGGGCAGGCAATCGTGGCCACTAACAGCAAAGGTGTTATCACCTATTGGAATCACGCTGCGGAAGATTTGTACGAAGAAAAGTCGGCCGATGTAATAGGAAAGGAACTCATAAAAATAACGCCGGTTGAGCATCGTGATAATGTAGCCGCCATGTTATTGCAAACGAAAGCCGGTACAGAGTGGATTCAGGAAGTACAGCTGTCTGAAAACCAGCGTCATTCACAAACCATATTAGTAGATGCCGAGCCGATGCTGGACGATCGCGGAATTATTTCGGGGGTGTTATTGATTGCCACCAATGTGACCGAGCAACGACGACTCGAGAGACTACTACAGTCGTCGGCACGGCTGGCGCGCTTGGGGCATTTTGAAATAGACCTTGTTAACAGGTCGGTTCACTGGTCAGATCTTACTAAGGAAATTCATGATGTTCCTCAAGATTACCAACCTGATTTTGAAACAATCCTGCAATTTTATGAAAATCAGTCGCTGTGTACTGTTGAAAAAGCGCTTGGAGATGCAATGCGGAATGGCACCGATTGGGATGTGGAATTGATACTTACAACTGCAAAATTTAGTAAAGTGTGGGTGCGTATGATTGGTGAGGTTGAATGCCAGAACGGGATTCCAACCAGAATCTTTGGAAGTATTCAGGATATCGATGCAAAAAAGCAAGCCGAAATTGAAATGCAAAAAACCCTGATCGAAAAAAAGACGATACTTGAAAGTATTGGAGATGCTTTTTTTGCCGTCGATATGAACTGGATTTTAACCTATTGGAATTCAAATGCTGAAAAGGTACTCAAAAAAAGCAGGGCAGAAGTAATTGGCAGGAGCTTGTGGGACGTATATCCGGAATACCACGGTTCCGAAACTCACGGTCATTATACACGTGCGATGGAGACGCAGAAAATGGTTGAATTTGAAGATTTCTTTTTCTCATTTCAGAAGTGGCTTGAAGTATCTGTTTACCCATCGCAGTTAGGCTTGTCAATTTATTTTAAGGATGTGACCGAAAGGAAACTGACTGAGATCCAAATGATCGAGTTGAACGAAAATCTGCAGGATTACACCACCGACCTAATTTCAATCAACCGCGAGTTGGAACAGTTTTCCTATATAGTTTCACACAATCTTCGGGCCCCGGTAACCAATATTCTGGGGATTGCCGAAGAACTTGGAGACCAGGGCTATGATGAACAGACAAAAAAATTATTTGTCGACTCGCTGAAATTATCGGCTAAAAGGCTTGACGATGTCATTGGCGACCTTAACGACGTGCTGCAGCTGAAGGCAGGTGTAATTGAGAAGAAGGAAACGGTGAATTTATATGCCTTTGTCGATTCCGTACTCGATGGAATAGACCATTTGGTAAAACAGCAAAATGCCAGGATTACGACCAACTTCGCATTGGCACCAGAAATCGTTACCGTGAAACGATACCTGCACAGTATATTTTATAATTTAATAACCAATGGAATCAAATATCGGCAACAATCGATCGCGCCCGTGATTACTATAACCAGTGCAAAGGTTAAGGACGGTATCGAATTTAGTTTTAGCGATAATGGTATAGGATTGGACATTAGTCGGAAACGAAAAGAAATCTTTGGTATGTATCAGCGCTTCCATTCGCATGTCGAAGGAAAGGGTATCGGATTGTTTATGGTCAAAACTCAGGTAGAAATTTTAGGAGGTTCGGTTGACGTAGAAAGTACGTTGAATGAAGGAACGACTTTTAAAATATTTATCCCGTCCAAATCAATCACTACGACACCATCCTAATCGCTGATCAGGAAGTCTCTGTCGGTGTGACTGGCCCAATCATTAGAAATAACATATTGAAGTGACTTTTTCAAATTTGTGATCGTATGAGGCTTGACAATATAACACGTTGCCCCGGCCGATTTTGCCTTTGAGACTGATACTTTGTCGGCACTGGTCGAAAATGCGATCGTAGGAATATTTTTGAGCATTTTATTCTGTGTTACCACTTCGATTACGTCATAACCGGAAATTTTCGGCATATTCAAATCGACGAAAATGACTGAAGGTACTTGTGCAAATTCCTCAAGGTGACGGATTAAATGTTCGCCGCTGCTAAACAGTCGAATCTCGATATCCAGCGACTTGGCCGCATAGAGGAATATCGTCAGATCATCTGAATCATCGTCGACGTAAAACAGTACTTTTGCCATTGGGTCTCGGTCTACTTTTAAATGTAAGATAAGACACACGGCTTTCCAAATTTTATTTACGAAATTCAGCCCCCGATGTAACTATTTAGAATTAATGTGAGAACTTCGCTTCATTAATTACCTCACACTTGAGTTGGCCTTTTCAGGAATCACACCCGATGCTCACCACGGCAAAGTTTTCAGAATCAATTGTGTAGCATCTGTAAAAGGCGCTCATCGCGATTATAAACATCATTATAAAAGGCGGTGAGTCCGTCGGCATCAGCCCAGGCCGTAAAATAACCGATGTAAACAGGAATTGGTTTCTTCAACACATACGAACTCTCACTTGCGGCATTCATTCGCAAATCAACTTCTTCGGGAGTCCAGCCGGCTTCATCGGCCATCAACTTTATGGCGAGTTCACGCGCTTTTTCGACGCGAATACACCCATGACTGAATGCACGCTGATCTTGGTTAAACAAACTTTTGGCAGGCGTATCGTGCAGGTAGATATTGTTGGAGTTTGGAAACATGAACTTCACCAGTCCTAGACTATTCGAATTTCCCGGCCGCTGGCGCACCATATTGTTATGCCATTCCATATTGTGCTGCGCAAGATAATTGGGGTTTTTGGCGATTGCGGGTTTTATCTCGTTTTCGAGAATGCTTTTTGGAACGTTCCAATACGGACTAAACACGATGTAGCTGAGCTCGCCGCTAAAAACCACCGTCTCATGAATTTGTTTTCCCACGACGACGCGCGACGAAAATACCGCATTGCCCTTCTCAACTACGTGCATCATAAACGAAGGAATATTCACCGCTATCACGCGCGGGGCAGCGCTTATATCCGGACTGATCCAACGGCAGCGTTCCATATTCACGGTAATCGTTTTGATCCTTTCCTGTACAGGAATGTTGAGGTATTCGATCAGCGTGCGGTCAATCACAACGGTCCCCGTTCGATGATGTTTTTCATAAAACTTTGCAATTCCATCTTCTAACGATTTATCAAAAATGTTACTGTTTGATGTCTCCAGTAAATATCCTTCGCTGAATAGGCGAGCGCGGATCTGGTTAATCACAAGCGATGAATCGCCCGGATTAATTTTTTTATTTTTCGGTATTGAATCGATGCGGTCCCAGCCGCCATTTTCGGCTATTTGGCGGTATTTCCGAAGCGCAGTACGCAAATTGTAGTATTGCGCGAATCGCATCGGTTGCGAATTCATAAGACGTCCGGGATTGGCGACCAGTGAGTCCAGCAACGTAGAATACGAGATTTTTTGACGGGGCAAAAACCATTTTGTCTCAGTACTTAAAGCGGGATCGAGCCCTTTCAAAACGTGATCGGTATAAAAAAAGTAGAGACAGCTCAATAACAGTTCGGATGAAAGCGAAGGTTCGACTGTATAATAAATGATGCGTTCGAATTTACTGCGGTAGGGCACACTGACTACAATTCCGTCGTTGGTCATATTAAGAGCCTGGTCGTATAATACTCCCGCGAATTCAATTTTACCGGACGAATCGAACCAAATATGCTCAGGTCGCGATCTGTATAAATTTTTTACTTCGTCTTTCTGGTTCAAAAACAATGGATGTTGGTCGAAAAACGCGTCAATCAACGTCGTATCGATTATTTCCAGGTCGTAATGAACCGGGGTATTGGGATGCAGGATCTGGGACTGCGGCTTCTTTTCTTTGCAGGAAGACAGGCAAAGCACCAGCAAAATCAACGAGGAAAGTACGCGCATCTAAAATAATTTATTTACAACTGATTAATTAACAGATATAAAGCAGATATGATCGGTGAATAACATACTTTTGCCGCCAATTTAAGAATAGCCCTACAATTAGCGGAATAACATTATTATCAATACCACATTCAAACCTATGAAAAAATTATTACTTATTTGTTTATTGTTACCCTTGTCTGTATTTGCTCAATTACCGCTTGCCGGCAGTTATCTTGTGGGCGCCGGTCAGCCAGCACCGTTTAATACGTTGACCAATGCCGTAAACAGAATTAATTCGGTTGGGGTCAGTTCTCCGGTTACGTTCTTACTTAACGATGCTACTTACAACGTGGCATCAGGCGAAACATTTCCTATTCGGATTACCAATTACCAGGGAAGTTCTGCCACCAATACACTTACTATCCGGCCAAACGTTGGTAAGACAGTTACTATCTCAGCAGGAGAAAACGCTATGGGATGGATGGGCGTTCCTGCAACGATCCAGCTCGACGGTGCCGACAATGTCATTGTTAACGGTAGTACTACAGCAGGAGGTACAACTCGAAATTTGACAATAAACAACAGTAACGGTGTAGATTATGCCAGTCGCACGGCCATTTGGGTTTCGTCCAACGGTGCAAATGCGGCCAATAATATATCGGTTTTGAATGCAAATATTTCAATGACCAATGTCAATGGAACATACCTGATTTATTGCGGAATTTTTGCCGGCGGCAACACGGTCGACTCCAGTAACGGTCTGATGGGCGTCGGGGCTACGGCGGCCAATTCCGCACTGACGTTTCAGAATAATGTGTTTACCAATGTTCGTCATGGGATAATCATCAAAGGCGGCGATACTGCCGGCCTTGCAACTAACGGAGTTCAAATCGTGAATAATATCTGGGGAAGTACCGTAGCGGCACAAAAGCCGGTGAGGGCAATCAGTCTTGTAAGTGTGAACAATTTCAATATCATTGCCAATACAATTTCTGGCGTATTACAGCCTTCTTACCACGGTATGTTAGGCGGTATTGAGGTTGAGAACGGCAACAATTTTACGATAAAGAACAATATTCTCAACGATTTGTTGATGACCAATAATTCGAATTTTGGCAATGGTATTTATTTTAAAGGGATCGTGACCAACGGCGTAATTTCCGAAAATAAACTAAGCAATATCAAGAATACAGGCGGCGGAATCATACGCGGGATTGCGGTGGAAATTGACCCTTTGTATTCCGCTAATCTTACTATAGCAAATAATTTCATCAGCGATGTAGCGTCAAACGGGACAACCACCAATACCGGATACGGATTGCAAATCCTCAGTGGTCGAAATATCAAGGTTTATCATAACTCCATTTCGATGAACACTGCGCAGGCGGGCACATCGGCGGCAATGTTTGTGGGATCAGGCAGCGAATTCGACGTGCGAAATAATATCTTGCACAATACGGGTACCGCCACCAGATTTGCGCTACATTCGCAGGTCAACGCATCGGCGTACACTTTTCTCAACAATAACAATTATTTTTCATCACCCATAGGCCGGCTTGGATCGGCCGATTACGCGACATTGGCCAACTGGAAATCCGCCACCGGAAAAGATCAGGCATCGATTTCAGTAAATCCGGTTTTTACTTCGTTATCCGATCTGCACTTGCCAACAGGTACCAATGCTGCGCTTGATAATAAAGGAAGCGCAATTGCCGCTGTAACTACCGATATTGATGGAACGACGCGAAGTCTCTCTACACCCGACATCGGTGCCGACGAGTTCAGTTCGCAGGTAATGGCAGCCGAGCCCGCGACACAGGCGACGGGCGTTAGCTTTGCCAACATCACATCGACATCCTTTACAATAAATTGGACTAGTGGAGCTGGAACTCGCCGCCTCGTGGTGGTTCGCGCGGGAACAGCGGTGAATGCAGATCCGACCGACGCGGCCGCATATACTCCTTCAACAACATTCGGAAATGGCTCCCAAATCGGATCCGGAAATTATGTTGTGTATGCCAATACCGGAAGTTCGGTCACGATTTCTAACCTGTTGCCCGCTACATCCTATCACGTGGCTGTTTACGAATATAACGGTACCGCGGGAGCCGAAAATTACCGACTGACGCCGGCACGTGGAAACAGGACAACTCTGAATTCGTTAATGGGATGGCAGGTTGCAGCAATTAATACCGCGCAAAGTATAACTTTCGATACCACTGTTAGTAATGTAAATCAGGGTGTCTTCAATGGTAGCGGTTTTAAAACGGCACCTGTCGAGGGACAACTGAACTCTAACGCCTGGTCGGTGACGGGTCTTGCTGACGGAAATGTAAATTTCAATTCCAACATGACAACTGAAAATTCGGCGAAGGGAATCTCGAATGGCGGTGTCGCGGCGGGCGGGATCTATGGTTTTCAGGTATCGGCAAATAATTATGCCCTTGGGCTTCAGCCTGACGCCGACGACTTTATACCCGGATCGGTTGTATTGCGTACGCAGAACCAGACAGGTTCCACGATCACATCGCTGAGCGTCGGTTACAAAGTTTATGTCTATAACGATCAGCCGGGTGCGGGTAACTTCACCTTTAGCCATTCGGGAAATAACTTGGCCTTTACCGCGATTCCTGAAATTGACGTGGTTTCTGATGCTGCCCCCGATGGCAATCCGTCATGGAAAGCAAATTTCCGAGTGGTCACCATCACCGGGCTGAACATACCGGCTAACAGCTACTATTATCTGCGTTGGTCGACCGATGCAATTTCGGGAGCTACATTCGATGAATTTGCGCTGGATGATATTACCCTTTCGGCAAACCCATCCACCAATTTTGCGAATTTCAGCGGAACGGCGGCGAATTTTATAGTACACGGAAACACAGCGCTTACAGGTGCTACCACAGTAGAAAACCTGACGTTGAACAATGGAAAATTATCAATTAACGGCCAAACATTGACTATTGCAGGCCCGGTCAACAATATCATGGCAGGCGGATTGCGTGGCAGTGCGACATCAAATGTGACGCTGACAGGTAGTACTTCGCGCTCATTGAGCTTCGACCAGGCGGCAGGCGCCAACGTGTTAAACAATTTCAGTATCCCTTTTGGCACCTCGAAGACGATAGCTGTTCAGAATCCGATAATTATTAACGGCTCGCTGACGGTTGCACTTGATCAAACCCTTAATATGGGAACCAATGCGCTAACCGGAACATTGAATGGTATCACCATAAATGGTACGCTGCAAACACAAAACACTTCACCGCTACCGCTGCCATCGGGTAAGGTGTGGGCAGGAAATGGCTCGGTCGTTTATAATGCCCTGACGCAACAACGGGTTGTGGCAGGTACTTACAACGGACTCTCCGTATCATCACCGGGCGGCGGTATTGCAAGCGGAGACATCACCGTCAACGGACCGCTTATACTTCCTGTTTCAAATCCGTCTGCTACAGTAGGAGCACTCGATATGGGAACTTTCACGCTTTTAATGGGACCGAATGCAGTGAACTCGGGAATTGGCGACGTAAGCGGAGTCGTACGTCGTGATATCATAGCCCCTTATGTTGTTTATACATTCGGCCATCAGGACACATCCATAACATTTCCCAATATTGGAACGCTTCCCACAACCATGAGTTTGAAAATTTCGCTGGGTATTGCTCCGGCATGGAAACCGACTGCAGTGAAGAGAATGTATGATTTAATTCAGACGGGAGCCGCAGATACCAAAGCGGTGATTAAGTCACATTATCTCGATTCGGAACTAAACGGAAATGATGAAAATAAACTGGTCGACTGGGCACGTATCGTAGGGCCGCCATCATCCACGCTGGAACAGGGCCGCTCCAACTTCGACGCCATTAATAATTATGTAGAACTGATGAATGTAAACATCGGATTATATTTCCAAAATACTTTCGGAAAAGTTTCACTTACCATGGCTGCATCAGAAGCTGAGGTGCTTACTTGGAACGGGAGTACAAGCAACTCATGGACTACGGCGGCCAACTGGACTCCGAATGCTACACCGTCTGATGATACGGCTGTCATTATACCCGACGCTGCAACAACTACCAATGATCCGATCTTTAACGAACTGGTAACCATTAAGTCACTGAATATTGAAACAGGTGGCGTGATCAACGCGCCGGCACTATCGGTCGTTACAATCAAAGGAGCAGGTGGTGCGTGGATCAATAACGGGCAATTAAATGCAGTCGCGGGCTCAACTGTTGTATTCACCAATGCCGATGCCACCATTGCCGGTACGACTCAATTCAGTAATTTGACGATAGCACAAAATGCGACATTGCGACCCGCGACAGGCAGTACAATGCGAATCGGAAAAAGTTTGACAATTAACGGATCATTATTGGCGGGTATTTTTCACAATACCGTTGAATATACAGGAACAAATCAAACGGTGGCATTGACAAACACTAATTTGAATGCTTATCACAACCTTACGATTAGCGGTACCGGTGCATTATTCCCGACATCGCTGAACATCAAAGGTGATTTGATTCTGAACCAGACGGTTGATTTTTCCGGGAAATCATTAACAATGAACGGTCAGGATGAACAAATAATTGGCGGAAGCGCTTTGTCCGATTTCAATAATCTAATCATCGATAAACCCACCGGCGATGTTACTCTTCAGGCAAGTGCATCGGTAAGCGGACTGCTGACGATGAACGGAGGAAATCTGTTGCTTGGCAGCAATAACCTTACGGTAAACAGCAATGCAATTGCGGGTGCTTTTAGCGCCTCGCGCATGATCATCATTGATGGCGAAGGCGAGCTGCGCAGAAAGTTCACGGGGCCCGGCACATATCTTTATCCGATTGGTGAAAATACCGGAAACAGCAATTATACGCCAATATCGGTTACGATCGCGGGCAGTAATTTTGCGAATGCCTACGTAGGTGTTCGCGTGGTTGATGCAATTCATCCCGCAAATGGCAGTACTTCTAATAATCTCAGCCGATATTGGCAAGTGCGTCAGTCAGGTATTTCGAATGCAGTCGCCAATATTTCGGCTACTTACATTTTGCCTGACCTTACCGGTGAGCAGGCGACTGTTAGCGCTGCGGTATTAGCAGGCACATTTGATCAGCAAACGAATCCGTGGGTGAAGTATCAGCCATTGGAAAACCAAAATGTGGCGATAAACGATATCCCGCTTGAAAACGGACAGCTTACAGCGATCAGTGGTATTAAAACCGCGGTTTTTTCAGCATCCGTATCCGGACAAGGAATTTATTGTGAAAATTCAGGTGAAGTCCTTACGGCTGTGACAAACAATGGCGACATGCCCTTTACCTATTCGTGGAGCAACGGAATGGGAACTGCGGTCACGGCAACTCCTCCGTCAACCATTGGAACGGCCGAATATACAGTGATTATTAAAGATGCAAATGGCCTGATCGCGCAGGCAACTGCAAGTATTGAAACGGTAGCCGAAGCGATAGCGGGATCCCTGTCGGCCAATCAGG
>JADKLW010000465.1_pt1 | contig 15117 bp, 10 predicted proteins | sample 8641881 | NCBI WGS metagenome assembly JADKLW01 (sample SAMN16272185, study PRJNA661076) | feces metagenome | isolation source: fecal sample from diarrhoea affected cattle B | host: Bos taurus | place: South Africa: Lokaleng Village, Mahikeng | collected 2019-09 | reverse complement strand
GTCTGCGCGATACCGCCAACACGTCCGTCGAGTGAAATCCCAAATGTGAAATCCCTGAATCTTAAGGAGCTGTTAACCCCCCACAACCAGTCGGGGTCGGCATAGCCAAACAGGGAGGGATAGGGTGAGTAGAGAGGTAGCCCATTGTTATGTATGATGTTTCCTTCCGGATCTTTCTGATAATCACTTAGTATGTAATGATCCACCCTCTCTCCAACGGCAACCCAGGGTTTATCGGTAGAGTAAACAGAATCGAGTTGAGTATAGTAACGGGCATATTTCGACCAGTTCAGAGAAAGATCCCATTGCAACTCTTTGCTTTTCACCGGCGTCCCTGAGGCTGTTATTTCAATCCCCTTACGGGTGATCTCTTCATCAATATTTACATAATTGTTGTAAAAGCCTGAAGCAGGACTGATGGGTGCCGATTTGAGGAAGTCATACATTCTTTTCTCGTAGTAGGAAACATCGAGCGATGCCCTGTTTTTGAGGAAATTGATGGCTGTTCCCACCTCAAAAGTGGATGCCGACTCGGGCAGCACATCACTACCCTTGATGGTGGAAGGATAAGTGGCAGCACTTAAATCACCCCAGGCATTCGATGTGATGGAATAGACTGAGTTGATGGAATAGGTTCCCGCCGGTGTTTTGGATGATGTCCAGGAGCCCCTCAGTTTCCATAGTGACAGCCAATCATATGCAGGCAATAATTCCGATACAATAAAACTTCCTGAGACAGAGGGGTAGAGGTAGGAGCGGGTTGATTCCGAAAGTGTGGAGCTCCAGTCGTTACGGAATGTGGCTTCCGCATAAAGCAGACTTTTCCAGGAAAAGCCCACTCTTCCGTACAAACTGTTTACCTGTTGCTTGAAGATGACTGATCGGACAGCTGCCGGGTTCACTGATGCCTTTAGGGAGTAGAAAGCGGGGATGGTCAGTCCGCCCTGTGTACGTGCTTCCATACCATCGTCCTGACGGTAGTAGATTGTACCTCCCACCAAGCTTTCCATGCGGAAATCGCCGAAAGATTTGTCTGCAGATAGCAGGAAATCATTATTCAGGCTGTATCCCCTTCCCAGTCCGATATTGTAGGAGCCTCTCTGCGATTCACCCCATACCTCTGTGCCACCATTCAGTACAGTCGAGCTGCCGGCACCCTGGAAGGACCCTTTGGAGACGGTGATATCCTGCCTATCGCTGTAGATGTCAAAACCGCTGCGTACTGTGGCTTTCAGCCAGTCGGTGAAGTTGTAGTCGATGGAAACCGACCCGTTGAAGATATCCCTGTTCTGGCTGTGCGTTCTCTCGTAGCTGTCGAAGTAGGGATTGTTGTTGGTGGAGGTATAGCTGCTGTTCTGTACTTCGTTCGGTATCACCCAGTAATCCCTGTATTGCCTTATGTCCCAGTCGGGTGCAGACCAGATTAACATTGAGTACATGGGATCATAACCCGTGTATCCTCTGAAACCGGTGTTGGGAGTGGTCTGCTTATTGTATGTCATGGATGCGGACAACAGTAACTTATCTATTTTCATGTCGCCACCCAGTCCAAAGGTCAGTTTGTCATATTTGGAATTGGGATATTGCCCTTTGTTGTTCACCCATGTGGCAGAGGTGCGAAAACTCCCGAACTCGCCCTGCTGTGCAATATTTACGTTGTTGTTCAGGATATATCCTGTTTCAAGGAAATTCTGAAAATTATCCTTTCCAACGGGAAGATAAGGCATCGGTTGCATGGATTTGGAAACAGGATCCCACTGAATAATCTCCCTGCCATCCAGGGGAACACCCCAGGAGCCATCTCCCGAACGAACATATTCCAGTTTATTATCCGCGTTCGTCCTTACCACCCTGCCAAAACTGGACTGCATCTCCGGAATTGCCAGATAACCTGCGGCGAACATGGTGCCCGAATTGACGGAGACAGAGAGTCCTTTGGCAGTCAATCCTTTCTTGGTAGTAACCATAATGGCACCGCTGGCACCTCTGTAACCATACAGTGCCGAGGCGGTTGCCCCTTTCAGCACACTGAGGTTCTCCACATCATCTGAGGGTACATCACGTAATGTCATGTTGGCATAGGGCACGCCGTCGATGACCAGCAGTGGTTCCTCTCCCCTGATCTGAATCGAGGGCGCTTCGGTAAATTCGGTACTGTTACGCACCAGAAGGCCGGCCACTTTGCCTGAAAGAGAGGTGCCTACATCCACACCTTTCACGGTCTGCAGTCCGTCTCCTTCGACCGATTGAACAGAATAGCCCAATGCTTTCTCTTCTCTTTTTATACCCAGTGCAGTGACCACCACCTCACTTAACATCTCTGTATTCTCCTCCATCACCACCTCAAACGTGGTTTGTCCGCTTGTGTTCAGGATAATATCACTATATCCGAGATAGGATATCTGCAGGTTGGCACCACGGTTCACTCCTAATGTGAAATTCCCATCAAAGTCTGTGATGGTTCCGTTGCCGGGAGTGCCAACTTCAATAATATTTGCGCCAATGATAGGTATGCCATTCACATCCACCACATTTCCTTTCACTGTCACGCGATCCTGTTGAGGCTGTGCAGACGCTGTGGGTTTATTTTCATTTTCTATTAACACCACGATGTTATTCTCATTCTTCCGGTAGGTGATATCAGCTCCGGCAAGCAATTGCTGCATAGCAGCATCAATACCCGAATCTGTCAACCGAACGGAAGTTATTTTTTCCAATCCGGTGAGCGATTCGTTATAAAAGAACCTGTAATCACTCACTCTCTCAATCTCCTTTAAAACCTCGCGTAAAGGTTTATTACGGACATTCACTGTAATTTGTGCAAATGCATGACTTGTAACAAACAACAAAAGCAAAAGCATCACAAGTTTTGCTGATGGGGACTTCTTTAGAAATTGTCTTTGCCTCATAAATGATAAATTTAAAATGTTTGATTTAGGTCACTGGGATAAAATTGTCAAACGACAATTTTATTCATTTTCCACCGTTAGGGATTGAAGGAACGTTGTTTTTTCCTTATTTTGTTTATCCCCTCTGTTAATAAGAGTACAAAAGAGTGAAATTAAACCGCTAATGGGTTTGGGATAATTAACATAGATTAACAAGAGGCGTATCAATTGTTTGAAGAGTACGCTAAGATCAAAAGATTAATCTTTAAGATTTAACTCAATGACCGTACCTTTCATCTCGTAATTCATTGATGAGGTGAGTGATAATATATCGAGCGCATTTCGTATGCTGCTGCTCCCTAAAGTTCCTGAAAAACGGATACTTCTCAGTTCCTTCGAGGCAAACCGGATATCGACGTTGTAAACACGGGAGAGGGTATTCGCAATCTCTTCAAATGAACGATTCTCAAAATAGAGGTTTCCATCCTTCCACTGCACAAAATCTGAGGCGTAGACTGTCTCAGTGGATAATGTCCCGGTGGTTTTATCGATTATCAAACGTTCATTTTCGGAGAGGATTCGTTCCTGTCCCAAAGCATTCACTTTGATTTTCCCTTCTAACAGGACGGAGAAAACCTCCTGTTCATTACTGTATGCGCTCACATTGAAAGCTGTACCCAGTGCCTGGATCTCCATTCTCTCCGTCTTTACGATAAATGGTCGCTTCGTGTCTTTTTCCACTTCAAAGTATGCTTCTCCCTTGAGAAACAGCGCACGTTTTTTGTAATTGTAATCACTGTTGTAGGTGAGTGAGGAGCCGGAGTTGATCCACACCCGGCTGCCATCCATCAGGGTCACTTCGGCTTTCTCTCCAAAGGGTGCGGTGATGGTGATAGGGTTATTGCTGTCCACCCGGTCTGAATGGAGGAGATAAACCGATAATGCCGATAAAACGGGAAGGATAAAAATAGCCGCCCATTGCGCTGCTTTACGCCAGTTGGGTTTCAACACAGCACGTTTCTTCCTTTGATGAATGGTGGAGGAAATCTGTTCATATAAACGCTTCTCTGTATCCTGATTCAGTTGATGATGGTTATTCCGGATCTTTTCTTCCAGAAAGAGATCGATATCGCTGTTAAGCCGGAGCAGACTCAGAAGAAGTTGTGTCTCTTCTTCAGATGCTTCGTTTCTCAAATACTTTTCAAATAACAGAATGTAATGTTTCTTTTCCATTGTTGCTCGTCAGGATTCTACTATTTATACAATTTGCGTAGGATATTCCCTTAATGTGGCCCTGTTTATTAAGTTAAATTAACAGGTAAAAGCACAGGAGAAACAGTTTGTCGTGATTCCTTTCAAATTGCCTGCGCATGAATTTCATGGCCAGCGAAAGCTGTGTCTCTACTGTGCTGACCGATATATGCATGATTTCTGCAATTTGCTGTGTCGACAGATCCTCTTTCCTGCTTAATATGAAAATTCTTCTCCGTGAAGGAGGCAATTGTTCGATAAGCTCATCCACAAAAGTCTCAAGCCATTTTCTGTCAATCTCTTTTTCAGTGATGTTGTCAGCAATCAATTGCTCTTTAAGAACAAATTCCCGATACAAAAACTCTACTGTTTGTCTTTGGTATTTGTTCAGCAGCATGTTTTTGGCAATAACGGAAAGAAAAGAGAGAACGGATTTCTCCGGATTAATCTGAGGGTGCATTTCCCACAGTTTTACGAAGACCGATTGTACAATCTCTTCCGCCATATAGCGGTCGCCATGTGAAATAGTCATAATGAAGTTGTAAAGCTTTCCTGCGTATCGTTTGTAAATAACTTCGAAAGCTTTATACGAACCACTTTTCAGTGAGATAAGGTCGTCTACTTCATTCGTCATTTTTATTCAGTAGTTAACTGTTACAAAACATTCTGACAAAGATGCCGCTCCACGCTAAAGCCATTATTCCAGTTCATATCCCCAACTTCGGCCTTTTTCAGTGGCCGGCACACCTTTTGTCATCCATACCGGGGCGGGATCACCCTTGAGATAATGGTCGAAGAACTGCTGCAGGCGTATGGAGAGGTCCTTGCTGTTGCGCCGCTGTACCAGGTTGTGATCCTCACCATTGTACTGAAGCAGCCATACCGGTTTTCCTAGGCGGCGCAGCATCATGAAGTATTCTATCCCCTGGTACCAGGGAACAGCACCATCCTTGTCGTTATGCATCATCAGCAAAGGAGTCTCCACCTTGTCGGCATAGAAGAGCGGTGAGTTGTCGATGTAGGGCTGCAGTGATTCACTCATCGCCACGCCGATACGCGACTGTGTCTGCTCGTACTGGAACTGGCGGCTGCGCCCGGAGCCCCAGCGTATACCTCCATAGGCACTGGTCATGTTCGATACCGGAGCACCCGCTCCGGCCGCTTTGAACATGTTGGTCTTCGTCACCAGGTAAGCTACCTGATAGCCACCCCAGCTCTGTCCCTGTATCGCCATATTCTCCTTGTCCACCCATCTGTTTTTCGCCAGGGCTGCGGCACCTGCTACCACGGCATTGTATGCATCCATGCCAGGGTTACCCACGGTATAATGGATGTCGGGGGTGAAGACAATATAGCCGCGACTAACAAAGAAGGGAATATTGATCACCGAACGGCTGGGTGCAGGTGTGAACCAGCGATAGAGCTCATCGGAATGCTGCTCGTAGAAGTAGATCATCACTGGGTATTTTTTTGCAGGATCAAAATCCTCCGGCTTGTAGAGAACCCCCTTCAATGGAACACCTGTAAAGGAGGTCCATGAGATTAGTTCGGCACTGCCCCAGTTGTACTCTTCCATTTGCGGGTTGATACGGGTCAGTTTCTCCGATGACTCCCAGAAATCTGAGGTCACATAGAGGTCGGGTGGGGTGTGGAAGTTGCTTTTCTCAAAAACAAAGAGATCCTTCTCTTTTGCTTTCTTCAGCGAGGTGAAGGTGTAGCCCTCCAGCACTCTTTTCTTGAGTGGTTGACGCCCACGCTGTGACAGCGTGTAAAAACCTCTCTCCTTGCTCCTGTTGTCAAAAGCGGAGAGCAACAGCAGATCATCCGGTTCAATAAAACGTTTTTCAGGATCGGTGTTGAGATACCTGAAGGTGATGGAGTCGTTGCGTCCCGCATGACCTGTTATATTTTCTGCTTTTTTCGCTCCCTTGGGGTCTATCTTCCATATGTCAAACGCATCGTTCAGCAGAAGATACGCATCCTTCTCACCCCAGGCGGCAATGCCGTATGATCCCGGTTGAGAGGGCGTGTCATGCTTTTCATACCAGAAATTCACGGGGATATCTTCGGTGAGGTTAATGATTCTCTTTTCCCGGTTATCATAAGCGAACCATTCCCGCTGCGCTGCATCCCACCAGATGGTGAAATTACCCATCGGTGAGAGAATCGGTCTCCCCGGCAGTGGCCTGGCAATACTTTGCAGGTTGTTATCCTCCAGATCTTTGATCCATGCATCATACCTGGATGTGATATCCCACTGGCTCTCTGTCAGGTAGGGGAGGTCCGACCAGAGCAGTGCATAGCGGCCGTTGCCCTCATCAGCAACGGTGGCATAAGGCATCTCCTCTGTCGCGAGGGGCCGGAAATAGTTAAAATGAGCGGGATCAATAATTCCTGTGTATGTACGGCGATTTTCACGTTTCAGCTCCACCAGCTGTTGCGGAGGTATAAGCGCATCCTGCCAGTTCCATATATCAAGTGTAGCCATCTCAAATTCGACAAGGGTGGTGTCTTTGGGCTCCTGTCGCGGGGCAGCACCTGTGAGAATCCTTTTGCCATCTTTACTGAAAGAGGGAGATGCATACTCATTGAAGATCCACCCCTCGGGCAGTCCGGTTGCATTTTTGTCGGCAATGATAAGAGCTGAGTCGCTCCCGTTTTTGAAATAGCGCAGATCGTACACTTTCTGATCCACTTTCGATGTGTCGCCCGTGGAGAGATAAACCAGTTGTGACCCCGGCTCATCGAACGAGAGCGACTTATACTCTCTCTTTTCCCTGGAGATCAACTTTTTCTCCGGTTTGTGCAGATCGAAAAAGAGCACTCCCGGAACATCGGTACTGTCCTTCTTCTCAGGTTCAATCACAACGGCAAACGCATTCCCGAATCGATTGAAGAGATGTTCTTTTGCATTGTGGATGGTATCTTCTCCCTGTGACAAAAGATCGCGCAATATAAGCAACTTTTTGGGCTTCTCTTTTTTATCCTCTTTTTTTGTAGTGTCTTTTGGCAGCGTGGTGGTGTAGGCTACATGTGTTACCGACTCCTCTGCTGTCTTGAATGATTTCACATTGGCAATCTTCTGCACTTCGAAAGTACGGTTGTTGATTATCAACAGTGAATCTTCAGGCATATCCTCGGCTTTCTTCTTGTCGATGCGCGCCTGCCGTCGTTCTGCAAACGGAGCCTTGAGGAGCCCCACGGTCCATTTTCCGTCCATTGACAGCGTGTAGCTGTTCACCCTCTCAAGTGTGAGGGTGCGATTGCCGGGGAGGTGCCTGATCATCAGGGATGTATCTCCCTCCTGCGGACTGATCAGGGTCGCTGTAATTGTTCCGTCGTGGGTGACCGATGTACGGCTGAGACTCTTCCAGCTGTCGTAAACAGAGTGATCGAGTGGTTTTTTCTGGGAATAGAGAATTGTGGTAAGAAGAAGAAAACAGAGTGATAGTAGTGTGGATCTATTCATATCGGTTTGTTTTTCAGTGATTGGTAATGTCCCTTCGAATGTTGCTAATCATTCATTAACAAAAATACAACATTTTTGGTTTATTCAAGGCTAATCATGCTATAATGAACATCATTGACCCTTAATTGTTTCATCATATGATGAAAGAAGAGAATATTTATAATATAGAACTCACGCGTAAGACATCGTTGCCGGAATCTGCTCTTCAGCAGATAAGTGGGGTGAAAACGGTGAAACAAGACCATACGCAGAATATGGTCATCCTGACGATTGAAGAGAAGCGGCAGGATGATGCTGCTGAGATCCTGCAGGAGGTAGTTGCCGCTATCCGTAAATCGGGGGGGGAGGTGAAGACGGAGAAAATGACGCAACCGGTACTTAACATGACCTGTGCTGCGTGCGCTTCAAGCACGCAGAACATTCTCTCATTTGTCCCGGGTGTACTGGCTGCCGCAGTGAACTACGGCAACGGCAAGGGAAACATTGAATACCTGCCCGCTGTCACAACACCTGAGGAGATGAAAAAGGCATTGCAGGGGATTGGCTATGACCTCCTTATTGAGGAGGAAGAGTCTTCATTCGGCAACCTGGAGCAGATTCAGGAGGAGAACTACAATAAATTGCGCCGCCATACGCTCTGGGCGGTAGCACTCTCCATCCCGCTGGTGATCATCGGCATGTTCTTCATGCATGCTCCCTTTGCCAACATCACCATGTGGGCACTGGCCACACCGATCCTCTTTCTCTTCGGACGACGCTTCTTCGTGGGAGCATGGCGACAGGCAAAACACCGCTCTGCCAATATGGACACGCTGGTAGCACTCAGTACCGGCATCGCTTATCTCTTCAGCCTGTTCAACATGATCTGGCCACGGTTCTGGGAGAGCCGCGGACTGGAAGCACATGTCTACTTCGAGGCAGCAGGGGTGATCATCGCTTTTATCTTGCTGGGTAAGATGCTCGAGGCAAGAGCAAAGGGGAACACCTCCAGCGCAATAAGGAAGCTGATGGGGCTGCAGCCCTCCTCGGTGGTCGCCTTCCGTGACGGGGTGCCGGAGGAGATCCCTATCGCCGATCTGCTGGTAGGTGACATCGTGCTGGTGAAGCCGGGTGAGAAGATCGCCGTGGATGGTGAGGTGACCGAAGGCAGCTCTTTCGTAGATGAGAGCATGATCTCGGGTGAGCCGATCCCCGTGGAGAAGAGCCCCGGTGACAAGGTGTTCGCCGGCACCATCAACCAGAAGGGGAGCTTCCGCTTCAGGGCAGAGAAGGTGGGGAAGGAGACGCTTCTCGCACAGATCATCCGTACGGTGGATGAGGCACAGGGGAGCAAGGCACCCGTACAGGGGCTGGTGGATAAGATTGCCGGCATCTTCGTGCCGGTGGTGATCGGCATTGCCCTGCTGAGCTTCGTGGCCTGGCTGCTGCTTGGTGGGGAGAACGGTTTCGTTTACGGGCTGCTGGCGATGGTGACGGTGCTGGTCATCGCCTGTCCCTGTGCCCTCGGGCTGGCTACACCCACGGCCATCATGGTAGGGATAGGTAAGGGAGCCGAAGAGGGTATCCTGATCAAGGATGCCGAGAGCCTGGAGATGGCGAAGCAGATCGATGTGGTGGTGCTGGATAAGACAGGCACCATCACCGAGGGGAAGCCGCAGGTGAGTAACATCACCTGGTCACTCGACGCGCTGTCATTGCACCGTGATATCCTCTACAGTATTGAATACCGGTCGGAACACCCTCTGGCAGATGCCATCACTGCCGAGCTGAAGGAGAACGCCACCCTTCTCGACGATATCTCGGTACTGCAGGTGAGTGGTAAGGGTATCGAAGGAACCTACGAGGGTAAGCGTTATTATATTGGTAACCTGGACTATCTGTTTTCAAAGAATATCGTCATTCAGGCTGATCTGAAACAACAGGTCTATATGTCAATGGATGCGGCACATACCGTCTCAGTCTTTGCTGACGAAGAGATCGCACTGGGGGTGGTGGCCATCACCGACAAGATGAAGCCTACCTCCAGAGAGGCCATCAGCAGGTTGCAAGGGATGGGTATTGAAGTAGCCATCTACACCGGTGACAATGAAAAGGTGGCTGCCGCGCTGGCCAATGAGCTGGGGATCACCCGCTTCAAAGGAGGGGTGATGCCTGAGGAGAAGGCTGAGCTGGTGAAGAGCCTGCAGGCGGAGGGAAAGAAAGTGGCGATGGTGGGCGACGGCATCAACGACAGTGGTGCGCTGGCGCAGGCTGACGTGAGCATCGCCATGGGAGCGGGGAGTGATATAGCGATGGATGTGGCGAAGATGACCATCATCTCGTCCGACCTGAACAAGATCCCCAAGGCGATCCACCTGTCGCAGGCGACGGTGAGGACCATCCGTCAGAACCTCTTCTGGGCGTTTATCTACAATGTGATCGGCATCCCTATCGCCGCCGGGGTGCTCTATCCTCTCACCGGCTTTCTGCTCAATCCGATGATCGCAGGGGCGGCCATGGCGCTGAGCTCTGTGAGCGTCGTCACCAACAGTCTGCGGCTGAAGAGAAAGAAAATTTAAATCACCGGGAAAATCCTACTGTCCCAATTGAAGAGTTAACAGAATATCAAGGAAATAGCGGTTTTTCCAGAAAATCAGACAAACTGCATACCTCCACATCCTGTTTAAAGGGATAACTCATTGATACCGGTGCCACAATAAATGTTTTTTCTGGCTGCACAGTTTCAATCGCTCTCCAAAAGCCTTTGGTTACCTGTGGAGCTGATGAAGCTTTGCATTCTACTGCAATTGTTCTATCTCCCCTTTCAATGATAAGATCTAATTCATCTCCGGTAGCACTGCGGTAAAAAAAGAAATGACAATCACTCAACGAAGAGATGATATTCTCTATTACTAAACCTTCCCATGATGCCCCGAAGATAGGGTTTCCCATCAAAGAATTGAAGTCGTCCACCTGTAATAATCTATGAAACAGACCGCTGTCTCTCACATAAATTTTTGGAGATTTCACCAAGCGCTTTTTTATATTTTTCTCCAGCGGCAGAAGTGAGCGGACAATGAAAGTTTGTTCCATCAAGTCGATGTACCGACGCACTGTTTGGTAAGTTACCCCCAGCGAGGCGGCCAATTTAGATGAATTAAAAAGTTGGCCTTGGCTGTGTGCACACATGGTCAGCAGACGACGAATCTGTATCGCGGAAATTTGGAATCCAAGTTGAGGAATATCCCTCTCAACGTACGTTCTCAGGAAGTTTTCTCTCCACAGTGCACTTCCTTGATTTGATTGCGCAAGATAGCTCTCGGGATACCCACCCCGTACCCAGAATCGGTTCAATTCAAAATGAGTCTGTTTATCTACCTCTTTAATCGTAAATGGAGTAAGTTCGATAATTCCGATTCTTCCTGCCAATGATTCTGAGGTTCGCTGTATAAGATCCCGTGAAGCTGACCCCAACAAAATAAATCGTCCGGGACGGCGATTACGATCTATCTCACTTCGCAAAATCGAAAATAGTTCCGGTACTAACTGAATCTCATCCAAACAGATTGTTACATCCTGATTTGCTTGAAAAAATAGACCAGGCTCTTTTAATTTATTCTGATCCTCTATATTCTGAAGATCTAAATAGAGGAATGAATCTGAGTCTTTGAAGAGCATTTTGGCCAATGTGGATTTTCCGCATTGCCTCGGACCTAAAATGGCTATCGCAGGAAATAGAGCCAGGTTCTCCTTCACAAATAAACCGATGTTTCGCTCTAATAAAACGTGCATATCATAAATATGATTTCTAATTTGCACAAAAATAGCAAAGCTTTTCTAAACTACCAAATATTTTCAATCTGTAGTCATACAATTGATTAACAAATGTACTAACAGATGATATATACCAAGAGGACAATGATATAATTATTTTTCTATAAAAACATCATAGCTGGAAATCAATATCCCAGTTACTTCGGAGTAATTGTCGTGCCCAGAACTTACCTGATTTGTTTTAAGATAGCTATCATATGCTTTGTATTGCATATCTGACAGCGATTGGTTCCTCACCGCCATCCAGTGCGCGCTGTTTCGTTGCAGGTCGGCGATGATCTCGGGGCGAATGGACTGCAATAGTGAATCGTACGCGTTGGGCAGTAACCTTCTTACATCGCGTAACAGGTATCCCAGCACCGAGGTGTATCCGCTATAGCGCACCATCGGGTCGCTGCTGCCAGCACACACGATAAAGGCATAGAGGCTGGCTTCCGATTCAGGGGCGATGCCGTACTGGTGTGCCATTTCATGTGCCAGCGTGAAGGGATAGGTGAATGGCAGGCTGTAGTTGTTCACATGGATCTCATTGAAAAAGGGACCGAAATAACCTGAAACACCCATTTTCGAATAGATCGACTCAAAGATCATCGCCTTCACCCTTCTTTTTCCGTTGGGGTCCGGCAGACGTAGCTCCTGGTGGTGTTGATGGTACGACTGCTCAATCACATCACGAACGTCCTCTTTGTCCATCTCATCGGTGATCACGTAAGAGCGGTTGGCATTTGCTATAAAACGGAGGGTCACATTGTGCAGATTCTCTTTGTCGAATGGCACCTCCTCCACCTCATTCCGTGTATAAAAATCATCCCTGAAGTAGGCGATGCCCCAGCTCAGATAGAACCAGGCCACAACGATCAGAGTGAACCGCAGCAGTGAATAAAAGAATGCAGAGAGGGTGATTTTACGCAGTATAACCCGCAGAATCATACCGGTGAACCATATCAATGCCGCAACGATAAAAACATCATATAGTGAAAAAGGGAAAATGCCTGAGATAAAGGAGAAGAGTGTCGCAATCACGGGATAAGCAGTTCGCATATATGCCTCGGAAAGCATTGAACTGCGGCTGAAGATGAAAATCACTGCCAGGAGTGCACCGGCAGCAACAAGCAGACGCATCCATTTTTGCTTATTGGATTTTTTCATTAAAGTATGTTCCCTGTCTGTTTCAATCATAAACAAAAATAGTTATTTTAAATCAGAGAAGAAAAGAATATGGTTTATGGATATCATTCTATTTTAAAGCGATTTCTTCAGGTTTTACAAGAATATTACCGGAGTTAATATATTATTCAGTGGTATAGGCCGTTATAAAGAAGTAATATTACCTTTTATTCTATTCTGGAAGGAAGGTATTCCGTAAATTTGTATTGATAAACACAAAAAAAATATCCTATGAAAACAAAAATTTTTCTTTTGATGATGTTGCTCGTAACAACAACCTGCATGTTGAACGCTCAGATTGCGCAGAATGTACAAGGAACCTGGAAATTAATAGGGAGTAGTGGTAACCCCTTACCGGAAGGATATACCAATATAAAGATGATCACACCCACCCACTTTATATGGACAATGTGTGATAAAGAGGGGAATATTATCTCCGGAGCCAGTGGTACCTATACAATGACTGGCAACACATATACCGAAACAATCCTTTACACTCTGCCCGGGATGAAGACCTGGAAGGGAAAGAAAGCTTCGTATAAGGTAAAGTTCGTAGGGAATACAATATCATTGGATGGGCATCTTGAGTTCGATAAAGAGAGAAAAGTCCATAACTCCGAAAGTTGGGAGAAGATTGATTAAATAACCAGATCAGGGAATTTGATCAGAGGTCAACTAATTTAATTAGCATTCTTCTATCCTACAGTTTCATTAGTTCCCTTTAGTTAAGGATTTAATATGATGAATGCAATTTTATTTCTATTTTTGTCTCTTGCATATAGAATCAGTTAATTTTTCGGTATATGTGACATAAGATGTTGGTTACCTTGTTTAGATACCTCAAAAATGGTGTTAAGTCGATTTTTGTCTGGATTCATTATCTGTGTGGTGTATTACCTTACCAGCTGCATATCTGAACCTATGCCCTCAGGAATAGCTATGTCGTCTGATGACGAGATAGCTGTTTCTTTGCATGCAGACTCATTAGAATTGCTGGAAGGGATTGCTTCCATAAAAAGAGAGGATTATGAAAAGGCGCGCACATACTTACTGAAAAGCGCTGAATCTGAAAATATTACTGTAAGGACTGAGTCATATCTTTATCTTAATTATATCGAAACACGTCTCAAGAATTATGAAAAAGCGCTCATCTATCTGGAGCATTACCATAAAAATGCAATGTCGCTTTTTACCATGGCAAATGATGCCCAGAGGGAAGCATTGTATCAAAAACAGGAATTAAACAGTATCCTCCTTACCATGGAGGATCAGCATAAAAGAAGATGGGTGCTTAGCGTTGCTCTCTCAATTGTCTTGCTCGGCGTATTTCTAATGTGGATATACCTTGAACGTAAAAAAGTTTATTTCTTTTTCAGAAAGAAGAAGAGAGAACTGGATAGGCTCACATCAGATATTCAATCTAAAGAGGATGAAAGGAGTACAATAAGCTATCATACTTATCTGTTGCAAGCCGATATTTTTATGCAGACACCCATCTACGGAGAGATAAAGCAATTGGAAAAACAACAGAAAAGCAGAGAATGCCGTGTACTTACCAATTCTAAACAAGAACAGCTTCAGCAGGAACTTGGCCGGATTTTCGAGTTCTTCCAGCATGATTTGAATAATCTGGGTGCTAATCTGACAGCGAATGATATCAAATTGTGTTGTCTTTCATTATTACCGTTGAGCACATATAGCAAAGCTCTCTGTTTTGGTTCCACTGAAACTGGAATTATCAAACAGCGAAAGCATTATATTAAAAAGAAAATGAAACAAGAGTCGGATTGTGCTTTGCTTTTCGATTTTATATTTTCTCCACGTTGAAAATCTTTTAATCAACCACCCCGGAAGGGCTGTTGGACAGAATGGGTATCCGCAGCACATGCTCTACATACTGAAAATAGTAGAACAGCTTGTGGTTCAGCTCAAAACCATAGTCCACACCTGGTTCATACCCCATAATGGACTGAAAGAATGATCTCCTGCGGGGCTGCGTAGCCAGATAATTCCATTCCGATACATATTGCCTGTTCCAGCTCTCGTAGTACTGTTGGGAGCGGTATCTGGCCGGAGAGTTCTGAAGCATGTACCAGGTTTCAAATCCTGTATCGAAGACAATCAGTTCATATTCGACAGAATCTTCCTCTGCCACTTCACTCCCGTTGGGTTCAATTTTGACCATCCCCTTTGGACCCGAGCAGGCTGCCAGGAATGATACCACAGCGAATAAAAAAAATAATTTTTTCATGCGATAAACGATTTACTATAAAAGGTTTCGGATGGGATATTTGTTCATTAATGTGAGTCGTTTTCTCAGTTTGATATTACCGGGAATGAACAAAAATGTCTGAAATTTGTCTCTATTGAAAGTTCGATGGCTTTGACATCCGACAGAGAGAGAACATCACATCAATTAATGAGAAGAATTATGAAAACCATTCAGTTTAAAACAAATATCAATTGTACCAATTGTCTTGCCAAGGTCACTCCTTTCCTCGACAGGAAAGAGGGTATACAGTCGTGGAA
>JADKLW010000088.1_pt1 | contig 15121 bp, 15 predicted proteins | sample 8641881 | NCBI WGS metagenome assembly JADKLW01 (sample SAMN16272185, study PRJNA661076) | feces metagenome | isolation source: fecal sample from diarrhoea affected cattle B | host: Bos taurus | place: South Africa: Lokaleng Village, Mahikeng | collected 2019-09 | reverse complement strand
CTCTGCTGCTTCCTGGGCCGGCTCGTGGCTATCCTCGTGAAACGGCGCGGGCGAGACGGTTGCGACGGTGCTGGTCGGCACCTGTGTTGTTTCTGCGCCAAGAAGCCGTTCGGCCCAGGCTTCATCATCCGCTGGCGCCGCATGCTGAGACTGCTCTAACTGAAGCAGTTCGCGGGCCAGCTCCAATTCTTCGCGCTCAAGCTTCGCCAGCTCTTCGTCCAGATCGAGGCTGTCCAGATCGAGGTCGTCGTGAATCCACAGGGTGTCGTCTTCGGGGCTAGAGGGCACCGGGGGCTGGAGCGGCGCACTGACGGGCGTCGGCGCTGGTGTGTCTGCAGCAATGACGCGCAGTTTATCTTCTGTGCTCAGCTGCTGGACGGCATTGAAAAGCTCCATGCAGGCGCCGCAACGCACCACGCCTCGCGCCGCAGTGAGCTGGGTGCGATTGACGCGGAAGCTGGTTCGGCAGTGCGGGCATTGGGTGACGAAACTGGTCATGCAGGGTTCCGGCGCAGCAGCGTGGCTCGCAGCGAAATGGAAACAGACGCTAGTCTAGCGCATGCACATTGCCGAACGGCAGTGGCGGTACGTGCAGGCCGTCACTGCCGTGAAGCAGATTCAGCGCCGGCGAACGCCGGTAATCCGTACCCAGCCGTCTTTTTCAGCAGTAGGGTCGAGATCGAATTGCGCCGCATAGGCTGCGCGAACCTCCTCGGCCTGCTCGGCAAGGATTCCGGACAGGGCGAGCAGGCCGCCGGGTTTGACACGCTCGCCAATCTGCTCCGCCAGTTCCACCAGCGGCCCGGCGAGGATGTTGGCGACTACGACGTCGGCTTGGCCATTCGGCAGCTGCTCGGGCAGGTATAGCGGGAAACGTGCCGGGTCGATGCCGTTGCGTCCGGCATTGTCGCGGGAGGCTTCGATGGCCTGAATATCGATGTCGGTGCCGATAGCCTGGCCGGCGCCAAGCAACAGCGAAGCGATGGCCAGGATGCCCGAACCACAGCCGAAGTCCAGCACCTGCAAGCCCTGCAGTTGCTGGGCATCGAGCCATTCCAGGCAGAGCGCCGTGGTGGGGTGGGTGCCGGTGCCGAAGGCCAGGCCCGGGTCGAGCAGCAGATTCACCGCATCCGGTTCGGGAGCCGCGTGCCAGCTGGGTACGATCCACAAGCGACGGCCGAAGCGCATGGGCTGGAAGTTGTCCATCCAGCTGCGTTCCCAGTCCTGGTCTTCGATGCGTTCCAGCTGGTAGTCGGGTAGCTCGCCGCCGGTCAGCAGTTGCAGGTGGGCCAGCAGGTCGTTTTCATCGACATCGGCTTCGAACAGGGCCAGCAGGTGAGTGTGCGACCATAACGGCGTGGTGCCCAGATCCGGCTCGAATATCGGTTGGTCCTCGGCATCCATGAAGGTTACCGATACGGCGCCCACGCCCAGCAGGGCATCTTCAAGGGCGGGCGCCTGCTCTGGGGCGATGGCGAGGCGAAGTTGTAACCAGGGCATGCAAAGCTCCCGTCAAAAGCAGTTCAAGCAACAAGCCTCAAGCTGCAGGAAAAAGAAAGGGAGCGGCTATGCCGCTCCCTTTGGGTGCACATCATATCGCTTGCAGCTTAGTGCTTATCCATACCCAGTTTCTTTTCCAGGTAGTGGATGTTCACGCCACCCTTGCAGAAGCCTTCGTCACGAACCAGATCCCGGTGCAGCGGGATGTTGGTCTTGATGCCGTCGACGACGATTTCGTCCAGGGCATTGCGCATGCGCACCATGGCTTCTTCGCGCGTCGCACCGTAGGTGATCAGCTTGCCGATCAGTGAATCGTAGTTCGGCGGAACCGTGTAGCCGCTGTACAGGTGTGAATCGACGCGTACGCCGTTTCCGCCCGGAGCGTGGAAATGCTTGACCTTGCCGGGACTCGGCAGGAACTTCTCCGGGTCTTCGGCGTTGATCCGGCATTCCAGCGAGTGGCCACGGATGACCACGTCTTCCTGCTTGATCGACAGCTTGTTGCCCGCAGCAATGCTGAGCATTTCCTTGACGATGTCCACGCCTGTGACCATCTCGGTAACCGGATGCTCGACCTGTACGCGGGTGTTCATTTCGATGAAGTAGAAGCGACCGTCTTCGTAGAGGAACTCGAAGGTGCCGGCACCCCGGTAGCCGATCTCGACGCAGGCATCGGTGCAACGCTTGAGCACTTCGGCTCGGGCCTTTTCATCGATGAAGGGGGCTGGCGCTTCTTCCAGTACCTTCTGGTGACGGCGCTGCAGCGAGCAGTCGCGGTCGCCCAGGTGAATGGCGTTGCCCTGTCCGTCGGACAGCACCTGGATTTCCACATGGCGTGGATTGCCGAGGAATTTCTCCAGGTAGACCATCGGGTTGCCAAACGCCGCGCCGGCTTCGGTGCGGGTCAGTTTGGCCGACTTGATCAGGTCTTCTTCCTTGTGCACCACGCGCATGCCGCGACCACCGCCGCCGCCAGCGGCCTTGATGATCACTGGGTAGCCCACTTCACGGGCAATGCGCAGTGCTTCCTTTTCGTCTTCCGGCAGCGGGCCGTCGGAGCCGGGAACCACGGGCACGCCGGATTTGATCATGGCGTTCTTGGCAGACACCTTATCGCCCATCAGGCGAATGGTTTCAGCTTTCGGGCCGACGAAAGCGAAGCCGGATTTTTCCACCTGCTCGGCGAAATCGGCGTTCTCGGCGAGAAAACCATAGCCGGGGTGAATGGCGGTGGCGCCGGTAACCTCTGCCGCAGCAATGATCGCCGGAATGTGCAGATAGGAATTGGTGGCAAGGGGCGGGCCGATGCAGACGGATTCATCCGCCAGGGCCAAGTGCATCAGTTCACGGTCGGCAGTGGAATGCACCGCGACGGTCTTGATGCCCAGTTCCTTGCAGGCTCGCAATATCCGCAGGGCGATTTCACCGCGGTTTGCGATCAGTACTTTTTCCAACATCGCTGGCTCTCCGCGGTTCAAACGATGGTGAACAGCGGCTGGTCGTATTCGACCGGCTGACCATTCTCCACCAGGATGGATTCGATGGTGCCGCTGGTTTCGGCCTCGATGTGGTTCATCATCTTCATGGCTTCGACGATGCAGAGGATGTCGCCTTTCTTGACGCTCTGGCCGACATCGGCGAACGGCTTGGATTCCGGCGAGGAGGCGCGGTAGAAGGTGCCAACCATCGGCGAGCGGACGACGGTGCCGTTCAGCTTCGGTGCGACCGGAGCGGCATCAGCAACGGGTGCAGCGGCTACGGGTGCGGGCGCCGGAGAGGCGGGGGCCTGAGCGTAGAACGGCTGCTGCATGGCCACTTGCTTGCTGTGGCGGCTGATGCGCACCGACTCTTCGCCCTCGTGGATTTCCAGTTCGTCGATGCCCGACTCTTCCAGCAGTTCGATCAGTTTCTTGACTTTGCGAATATCCATGAAGCGTTGACTCCCAGGTAAGTTCAAAGGGTATTGCCGCTCGCTTGTCGAGCCCCTGCATGCTTGCGCGCAGGCCCGTCAGGAAGCAGCGAGGTGTTCCAGGGCGGCCTCCAATGCCAGCCGATAGCCACTGGCGCCAAGGCCGCAGATCACGCCTACCGCGACATCTGAAAAGTAGGAGTGATGGCGGAATGGTTCACGCTTGTGCACGTTGGAGAGGTGCACTTCGATGAATGGGATGCTCACTGCCAGCAACGCGTCACGTAACGCGACGCTGGTATGTGTGAATGCCGCCGGATTGATCAGGATAAAGTCCACGCCTTCGCTGCGTGCAGCGTGGATGCGCTCGATCAGTTCGTACTCGGCATTGGATTGCAGGTGCAACAGATGATGGCCAGCGTCGCGAGCACGCTGTTCGAGGTCCTGGTTGATCTGTGCCAGCGTCACCGCGCCATAGACACCGGGTTCGCGTGTGCCAAGCAGATTCAGGTTGGGGCCATGAAGGACCAGAAAGGTCGCCATGAATGTTCCTTGTTTTTATGCTCGGTCGTGCCGGTAGAGGCTGGGCCGACCAGTAAGGGGAAAAACTATGCATGAAGCGGGGGTTGACTGTCCAGTCATGCTGCAATCGGCGTAAATGCCCGCATTATGGCTGGAGTTTGCTGCAGGGATTTCAGCGTATTCGCTTTCAGCGCAAGGCTTCGGCGCGGTCCAGGCGTTCGGTGAACTGCCTGGCAGTGATTTCACCGACGACGCGGATTTCGTTCATTTCCTGCCCGGCGCCATCGAAGAAGAGCACAGCGGGCGGGCCGAACAGCTTGTAGCGATCCAGCAGGGCGCGCTGTTCCGCATTGCTGTCGGTGATGTCAAAGCGAATCAGGCGATAGTCGGCCAGGCGCGGGGCGATCAGTGGGTCGGCAAATACTTCGCGCTCAATTACCTTGCAACTGATACACCAGTCGGCATACCAGTCGAGCATGAGTGGTTGTCCGGCGGCGCGCGCCGCCAAGAGTTGCGCGTCGAGAGCCGCCGGTGTCGAGAGGGTATGCCAGCCCTCCGCTTCCGCGGTACTGCCTGCAGCCAGTGTGGCGCGAGGCAGTGGCCGCAGCGGGTCTGAGCCACCTTGCAGCGCACCGACCCAGGCAGCCAGGGCGTAGACCAGTAATACCAGGCCCAGCAGTTGTGCGAGCTTCTGTCGTGGTGTTTTGGAGGTGAACTCCAGGGTGCCGAGGAATAGCGCTGCGCCAGCGGCGAGTAGTCCCCACAAGGCCAGTGCCAGGGACCCCGGCAGCACGCGCTCGAGCATCCACACCGCCACGGCGAGCAGCAGAACACCGAAAACGTTGCGTACCGTGAGCATCCAGGGGCCGCTCTTGGGCAGCAGTGCGCCGCCACCGGTGGCGAACACTACCAGCGGTGCGCCCATGCCCAGGCCCAGGGCGAAGAGCTTCAGGCCGCCGCCCAGGGCATCGCCACTGGCGCTGATGTAGAGCAGTGCGCCGGCCAGCGGCGCGGATACACAAGGTGATACCAGCAGGCTGGAAACGGTACCCAGCAGCGCAGCGCCCATGAATGAGCCGCCCTTGGCGTTGCCGGCCAGGCGGTCTAGGCGGCTGCTCAGAAACTGAGGCAGGCGCAGTTCGAACAGGCCAAACATGGCCAGCGCAAAAAGCACGAAGAAGAACGCAAAAGGTACCAGTATCCAGGGCGATTGCAGGCGTGCCTGCAGATTCAGTTCAGCGCCGAATACGCCCATCAGGGCACCGAGCAGGGCAAACCCTCCCGCCATCGGCAGTACATAGGCGAGCGACAGCAGGAAACTGCGCATGCCGCCAGTCTGGCCGCGCAGCACCACGCCGGAAAGAATCGGCAGCATCGGCAATACGCAGGGGGTGAAAGTCAGGCCCAGCCCGGCGAGGAAGAACAGTGCGACCGAGCGCCAGGACAGGGTGTCAGTGGTGTCGCTATCGCTGCTGGTGCCGACGGCTGCTGGAGTGCCGTCTGCAGCGATGCGAAAGCTCTGGGTTTCCGGTGGGTAGCAGAGCCCCTTGTCGGCGCAGCCCTGGTAACCGACTTGCAGCGTGAAAGGCCTGTTGTCGGGGTTCTGTACCGGTAAATTGATATCGAGAACGCCGTAGTAGGCTTCGATTTCACCGAAGTACTCGTCGGTCTTTTGGACACCCTCCGGCAGCTGTGCCTCGCCAATGATCACGCTGGCGTCGTCGGCCTTGAACTGGAATCGATGCCGATAGAGGTAATAGCCTTCGGCACCGACGAAGCGCAGCTGGATCCGCTCCGGGGTGGCGTCCACCAGGCTCAGGCGGAAGGCTTCATGCACCGGCAGAAAGTCCGCGCTGTTGTTAAGGCCTCCCAGCGTGGAACTGGGACGACTGTCGAACAGACTCGCGGTGGCGGGAAGGGCGAACAGCAGGATCAGCAGACTCAGCAAACGGCGCATGGTCATCTCGCAGGCAACAATGGGGGCATGATACCCAACGTGGTGGGTGGCCGCTTGGGCGCAAGGTCGCACTACCTGACTGCTGAATAACTACCTGCGTTGGCATACTGCGTTAAAAACAGGCTCGAACTGCTCGTTTAGACCGCTAAACTCCGCGTCCTTGCCTGTTTTTGCCAGCTTCGCCTACGTTTTTCTACGACCTGCTACAGCTCTTCACTTTGCAACCAGATAATGCCGTCCCGTTCGCAGCAGTGCAGCGCGCGTAACGCTTGACCTGCGCAGGGCCCGGCGACGCACTCGCCACTGTCGATCAGAAACAGCGCACCATGGGTTGCGCACTGGATCAGGCTGCCGCTGATATCGAGAAACTGGTCCGGGAGCCACTCCAGCGGGATCTGGCGGTGCGGGCAGCGGTTCTCGTAAACATGTACGACGCCATCCTTGCGCACGGCGAACAGGCGCTGGCCATTGACTTCAAAGCCTTTGCTGTGACCTTCGGCAATCAGGCTCGCTGCGCATAAGCGAATCATGCAGGCTCCTTCTGGTGAGTTGCGATATTACCCGGAGCGATCTTTTCATGCTGGGTGGCCACCGATATCGTGGCTTTGAATTCACCTGTTGATCTGACCGGCTATGTCCGTCGAGGAATACTGATGCGATTTTTACTGCCCTTGATTGTGGTTCTGCTTGCTGCCTGTCAGTCGGTTCCACCGCTGCCCGTATGGCAAAGCCCCGAGGGGCTGGAACATGCCGATCTCGGAATGATCATTGACCTGCGCAGCGGTATGTCGCTCACGCCGCAACAGCTGCTGGACGAGTTGGCCGGCAGCGATCAGGTGCTGGTGGGGGAGCGCCATGACAACCCCGATCATCACGCACTGCAGCTCTGGTTACTGCAAGCCCTGGCGCAGCAACGCGAACAGGGCAGTGTTCTGCTGGAGATGCTCAACCCGGATCAGCAGCAGAAGGTCGCTCAGGTTCAGGGCCTGATAAATCAGGCAGAGCCTCCTGCCGACCTGCCTGCAGCGCTGGGCTGGCAGCAGGGCTGGGACTGGGCGCTCTATGCGCCGCTGGTGGAATATGGGCTGGCACAGCCTTATCCGCTGTTACACGCGAATCTGGACCGGACTGAGATATCCAGTATCTATCGTGACGTGCCGTCAGTGACCGGTGCGCCGTCTGCGCCGCATGTTCAGGCCGCATTGCTGGAGCAGATTCGCGCATCGCATTGCCAGATGCTTCCCGAAACGCAGTTGCCGGCGATGCTCGCCGTGCAGCAACAGCGTGACAAGCGTATGGCGCAGCAGCTGGCTGCCGCGCCAAAGCCTGCGGTGCTACTGGCGGGCACCTTTCATGTTCGGCGTGATTTAGGGGTGCCGCTTTATCTGCAGGAGCAGGCAAGCGTGCATGACCTACGCGTACTGATACTTGCTGAAGTGGGAGAGGCGGTGCGTGCCGAACAGGCTGACTTCGTCTGGTTCACGCCGTCACAGCCGCAGCAGGACCACTGTGCGAAGTGGCGTGACAAGGCAGAATAATCTGCGTGGATAAAAAAAGACCCGGCAAGAGCCGGGTCAAAACCGTGATTAGCCTGATGAGGAGATAACCTGAAAGATCGACTGCCTGGACCCTCCAACTTACCGGCTGACCTTGCGATCAGTTGCGTTAATAGTAACAATTCTCATTTCGATGTCAACGGGCATCTCCAAAATAAATCCGACATTTTTAAGCTGGCCCTAGAGCCCGCTGCATGCCGAGATACCGCGCGTAAACATGCTCAGGCAGTGATAGGCAGTCGCAGCTGAGTAACTTCCTTGTTCAGCAGGTCGATGCGTCGGGCCATGCTTTCGATCAGGCTATGGGCGATCTTCGGATTGCTCTGCATCAGACTGAGAAACTGATCCTTGGGGATCACCATGACCGTACAGGGGGTTGTGGCCATGACGGTGGCGCTGCGCTTTTCGCGGGTGAACACGGCCATCGCCCCGAATATTTCATCCCGCTGTACGTCGCCAACTTTCTGTCCGTCGACAATCGCGTCGGCATGGCCTTCGATGATGATGAAGACATGCTCTGCATCATCCCCCTGGAGAATCAGCTTCTGACCTGCGGCGAAGTGCTGGAAGCCCGTCGTCGGCTGAATCTCCGGCTGCTTCAGGCGCGCCAGTGCGTCAGAGAGCAGCGCCGTCTGGCCAATAAGGTACTGGGTAAAGAGTTCCTGACGCTGCTGGTCAGCATGGATATGGCGAAATACGGCACTGCGTGAATAAGGAATCAGGCGAATCGATTCATCGCTGCGGTAGCGGCAGTCGGGAAGCTCTATACCCTGGCGCAGGCCGAGAAGGTCGCCTTCCTGCAGATAAAACAAGGGTCTTTCATCGACCAGCGCATGCAGCAGCCCGCTTTCGATGATAAACAGCTGCTGACCGGGCAGTTCTCCGTTCAGGTCCTCGGAGCTGCCGATCTCGATAGTCGCACCGGATGGCGTCAGGCCTTCCAGCAGCTGGGCTGGGATTTCCTGCAGGCGATTGATCAGGCGGTCGGCGTAGGCTGGCTGTTCTCCGAGTAGATACATGACGGTAATCCTTGAACAAACGAGCTTACAAATAGTTGGGCGTTGCGCGCGCCAACAATAAGCGCCGCGCCGGCGAGGAGTAAATCGCGTCACGCGCAGGTTGTGAGCTAGCTCTTGTTGGTGTGTCTGGAAGGGTCCAGGTGCCGGTTCAGTTCATCCTTGACCGATGCAGGCAGCGCTTTCCAGTCGCTATCGCGCAGAGCGCCCTCGACGGCGTAGAGCAGTACGCGAGAGGCGCTGAAGCCGCGAGACTTGACCGCCTGGTAGGCACCGACCGCACCGAGGCGGCGCAGGTCTTCCAGAGTATGGATGCCGGATGCGTGCAACCATTGTGCGGAAGTCTTGCCGAGGTTTTTAAGGGTCAGCAATTCGTCGTGCATGGCGTCCTTATCGGCCAGGGTGGCCGGTGAGGAAGTGGGACGGCTTGCGCCGCCGTTCAGCGCTGCCCACAGCCCGCTTGCGCAGGCAGTCCTGCACAAGTATAGAGGCAGCGCCGGCTTCTGCCCGCGCCTCCGGTTGCGTTTGTTGCCTCAGTAGCTGGCGCTCTGCGACGACTGTCAGAGCCCCGGCAGCCGCTGACGAATGGCTGCCAATAGATTGTCCAGGCTAGCGGCATCGGGCGTGTCCAGACGTCGGCTGAGCAGCTGCTCGCTTTCACTCAGGGGCTCGCGCGAGACCTGCTGTGCCTTGACCACCTCCATGGTTGCGTCGGACGGATCGCTGCCTTCGACCTGCCGCTGCGCAAGCCACTGTTCGATAACCGCATCGGGAGCTTCGCAATCGATGATGAGAAAAGGTACGCCAGTGGCTTCTGCGACTTGCCAGGCGGCCTGGCGTTGCTGCTGCTTGAGGTAGGTTGCGTCGATCACGACCGAGAACCCTGCGTTCAGTGCGGCTTCGGCCAGGGTGTGCAGTCGTTGGTAGGTGGCCTCGCCGGCTTCGGCACTGTAGATGCCGGTACCCAGTTCTTCGGACTGTTCCTGTTGCTCGCCATGCAGGCGCTTGCGTTCAACATCAGAGCGCAATCTCAGCATCCCCAACGCCTCGACCAGGCGCAGGGCTACATGGCTTTTGCCGGATGCCGAAACCCCATGGGTGATGGCCAGGAAGCGTGAAGGAATCGCGCTGTAGCTTTCCGCCAGGTTGGCGTAGCTGCGGTACTGGCGGACGATGACCTTGCGCTCGACTGCATCCTGCTCCTGGTACAGCCTGAACAGGTTGACCTTGGCCCGCACCAGGGCGCGGTAGGCCTTGTACAGGTTGATCAGCTCCAGTGCGGCGTAATCGCCGGTGCGCTCCAGCCAGCCATTGAGGAAGCGCCGTGCCTGGCACTTCAGGCCGCGATCTTCCAGATCCATTGCCAGGAAGGCGGCGTCGGAAGCGATATCGATCAGGCGGAAGGGTTCGTTGAATTCGATACAGTCGAACAACACCACCTGGTCGTTGATCAGGGCAGCGTTGCCCAGATGCAGGTCGCCGTGGCATTCGCGGATAAAACCTTGTTGACTGCGCTGCTCCAGCAAAGGATAGAGGCGCTCGATGCTGGTTTCTGTCCAGTCGATCAGTGCATCCAGCTGTTGCAGGTCGGCCTGTTCGGTTAGCAGGGGACGGATCTGCTCGAAGTTCTGTCGCATGGGCGCGACGATCGCCTCGGCACTGTTCAGCGGGTGGCCTTCGGGTACCTGAGGAATGCCCTGGTGGAAATGGGCGATCTGCTCGGCAAGGGCGTCGATATGGGCGTCGGCCAGCTCGCCGCGCGCCTGCACTTCTGCCAGGAGCTGAGTCTGCGGGAATTCGTGCATTTGCAGCAGGTATTCGATGGGTTCGCCGTCACCGCCTAGAACCGGAGCTTCAACACTGCCGGTAATGGGCAGCACCTGCACATACAGGTCGGGCGCCATGCGCTGGTTCAGGTTCAGTTCCTGCTCGCAGAAATGCTTGCGCGAGGCCAGTTCGGTAAAGTCGAGAAAGCCGAAATCCACCGGCTTTTTCATCTTGTAGGCATAGGTGCCGGTCAGGATGACCCAGGAAATATGTGTTTCGATGACCCGGAAGCCGTCGACCGGATGGGAGTAGAGGGCCGGATTTTGCAATGCGGCAATCAGTGCTTGGCTCACGGTCATTCCTTGTAGGTATGTTGTACGAACATGTGAGGGATATCGGAACGAAGCTCACACCGTTTGAAAACGCACCATTATGTCCATCCGGGAGTGACCTGCAAACCGCCAGGAGGCCGCATTCCCGGATGATCAAAGTGCGTATAATCCGCCGCCATGACTAAAACACGCTCCCCACGTTCCCGTTCAAGGCGCCGATCCGGCGGTTTCCGGCCCTGGCTTGGCTGGGCTGTAAAGCTGTTTCTCGTGGCGCTGGTGATACTCGCCGGCGTGGCCATTTATCTGGATGCGGTGGTTCAGGAAAAGTTTTCCGGCAAGCGCTGGACGATCCCGGCAACCGTGTTTGCACGCCCGCTGGAGTTGTTCGTCGGGCAGAAGCTCGACAAGGATGACTTCCTGACAGAGCTCGATGCGCTGGGGTACCGCCGTGAGCGTGCGGTTGATGGGCCTGGCGTGGTTTCGGTTGCCGGCAACACCATTGAGATGCACACACGCGGATTCCATTTTTATGAGGGTATCGAGGAGTCTCAGCGTATCCGGGTGCGCTTCTCTGGTGATTTCGTCGCGAGCCTGACTCGCGGCAACAATGTCGAACTGCCGGTGGCGCGACTCGAACCCCTGGTGATTGGCGGGCTCTATCCGGCGCATAACGAAGATCGCATCCTGATCAAGCTGGAGCAGGCACCGCCTTATCTGCTGGAAACCCTGGTCGCGGTCGAGGATCGGGAGTTCTTCGATCACTTCGGTGTTTCGCCCAAGTCCATCGCCCGTGCCGCCTGGGTCAACCTGAGCGCCGGCGGGGTGCGTCAGGGCGGCAGTACCCTGACCCAGCAGCTGGTCAAGAACTTCTATCTGACCAACGAGCGCAGCCTCAGCCGTAAGGCCACCGAGGCGATGATGGCGATCCTGCTGGAGCTGCATTACGACAAGCGGGAGATTCTCGAGGCGTACCTCAACGAGGTTTTTCTGGGACAGGATGGCCGGCGGGCGATCCATGGTTTTGGCCTGGCCAGTCAGTATTTCTTCGGTCGCCCACTGGTCGAATTGCAGGTGCAACACGTCGCTCTGCTGGTCGGTATGGTCAAAGGGCCGACTTATTACAACCCCCGGCGAAATCCGGAGCGCGCGCTGGAGCGGCGCAATCTGATTCTTGACATGCTGGTCGAGCAGCAGGTGATTGACTCCGAGACGGCGGCTGCGGCCAAGCAGAAACCGCTGGGGGTGACGCCGCGCGGCAGTCTGGCTGACAGCTCCTACCCGGCGTTTCTCGATCTGGTCAAGCGTCAGCTGCGTGAAGAGTATCGTGACGAGGATCTGACTGAAGAAGGTTTGCGCATATTCACCAGTTTCGATCCGATTCTGCAGGCTAAAGCCGAAAAGGCCATGACCGAGACGCTCAAGCGTCTCGGTAAAGCTGCCGAAGGTGTCGAAGGCGCGATGCTGGTGACCAATCCGGAAACCGGAGAGCTGCAGGCGATGCTGGGTGGTCGTCAGCCAGGATTTGCCGGCTTCAATCGGGCGCTGGATGCCTCGAGGCCCATTGGATCGCTGATCAAGCCGGCAATCTACCTGGCAGCCCTGGAGAAACCCAGCCAGTACACCTTGACCAGCCTGCTGGAAGATGAGCCATTTTCGGTCAAGGGTGCGGATGGCCAGGTCTGGAGGCCGCAGAACTACGGGCGCAACGCTCACGGTGCGGTTTATCTCTACCAGGCGCTGGCCAATTCCTACAATCTCTCCACGGCCAGGCTGGGGCTGGACCTGGGTGTGCCGCATGTCTTGAAGACACTTGAACGGCTAGGGGCTTCACCGCAGTGGCCGGCTTATCCTTCAATGCTGTTGGGGGCGGGCGGGTTGCGTCTTATCGAAGTGGCGGACATGTATCAGACGCTTGCCAATGGGGGTTTCAATACGCCGTTGCGGGGCATTCGGAGTGTTGTCGCGGCTGATGGCGAGCCGCTGAGTCGCTATCCGTTCAAGATTCAGCAGCGTTTCGATGCGGGTGCGATTTATCTGACTCAGTACGCCATGCAGCGCGCCATGCTTGAAGGCACAGGGCGCTCTGTCTACAACCAGCTCCCCAGATCGTTGGCGCTCGCGGGCAAGACCGGTACCACCAATGATTCGCGTGACAGCTGGTTCGCGGGCTTCAGTCAGGACTTGCTGGCAGTGGTCTGGCTGGGCCGCGACGACAATGGCAAGACTTCACTGACAGGCGCCACGGGTGCATTGCAGGTCTGGGCCGACTTCATGCGCCGCGCGGACCCGCTGCCGCTGCAGATGCCGATGCCGGATAATGTCGTAATGGCCTGGATTGATGCACAGACCGGGCAGGGTACGGCTGAGAATTGTCCTGGTGCGGTACAGATGCCCTATATTCGTGGCAGTGAGCCCGCGGCAGGGCCAGGCTGCGGTATCCAGGCGCCTGCCGAATCGGTAATGGACTGGGTTCGCGGCTGGTTGCGTTGAAACTCCCGGATGCATGAAACAACACTGTTGGCTGCATGAAACGATTATGAGGTTTGAATGTTGAGCAACAAGCGATGGATGGTTGTTCTGGTGGCTGCAGCGCTGACGCAGGGCTGTGCAACGGTCAATCGGGGCGCGATACCTGTGGTTGATTCCGGTGCGCCGGTATCCGAGGAGGTGGCGGCGCGGCAGGCCTACCGCTCTAGCGGCACGCCTGTGTCTCAGCAGGGTGTGCAGCCGGGTTCCGGGGATGCGGGAGTAATGGTCATGGTGCCGCAGCAGAATTCTGCCCCCCTGCAGACCTTTCCTGCACCTGATGCGACGTTCAGTGGCTCGGTCGACCCGGCACCTGGAGCGTCCGAACCCTGGACGCCTCCTGCGCCAGCGCCTCAGGCTCCGGTGCAGGGTCAGCCAATGCCCAGTGGCATTCCCTCGGGCGGGGGGCTTTCTGCCGATGAGCGGCTCGATGGCCCGGTGCTGGCGCTGCTGACCACGGCTCAGCAGCAGCAGGGCGGTGGAGACCTCAATGGCGCCGCGTCCAGCCTCGAGCGCGCCCAGCGCATTGCGCCACGGGAGCCGCAAGTACTTTACCGTCTGGCCGAGGTGCGTCTTGCCCAGGGTGATGCAGTACAGGCGGAGCAGCTTGCGCGGCGCGGGCTGAGCTATGCTGGCGATCGTCCGGCGTTACAGGCGAGTCTATGGGAGCTGATTGCGCAGGCGCGCGAGCGTCAGGGCAATGCCGCGGGGGCTGCGCAGGCTCGCGAGCGCGCCAGGGTTTCGCTGTAATGGGGCGCGGTGATGGATAGTCGCGTTCCAGAGTTGGCTGAACAGCTTTTGCTGATTGAGCGCGAACTGCGTGTACTGGGGGTGTGGGAGGCCTTGTCACCCGACCCGCAGGCCCTTGCCAGTCGCGAGCCGTTCTGTGTGGATACGTTGTCGTTCGAACAGTGGTTGCAGTGGGTTTTCCTGCCGCGCATGAAGGCAATCCTGGAAAGCGGTGCGGCGTTGCCAGCCGTTTCCGGCATTCTGGCGATGGCGGAGATGGTCTACCGTGATGCTCCGCAGTCTGTTGCCGGCCTGCTTGAGGCACTGAAACGCTTTGATCTGCTGATCAGTCACGGTGAGCATTGAACCTCGCCAGCTAACCGTCTGGTGAGTGGTGATCGCGCTCAGTCGCAGGTGTCGGCAATCTTCTGCCTGGCTTCGGCAATGCGCGCCTGGCGTTCTTCTTCGTTCAGGCGTCGCACCTCTCCATCCTCTTCCACGCGTACCCGGGGATTGTTCTGCAATTGCGCCAGATTCGTGCGCAGTGACGTGCAGTATTGCTGGCGCTGGGCTTCCTGCGCGACCACCTGTTTTTTGACCTGGCGCTCGATATCGCGCTGCTCGGTTTCGTCAGTTGCTTGCGCTTCGGCAGGTTCTGCAGATGCAGTTTTGGGGGGCGGCGCAGCGGTATTGAGCGTTTCCACTGCCTGGCCTTGAGGCGGTTGCGCGCCAAAATGCGTGACGCCCTGTGCGTCCACCCATTTGTAAATCTGGCCGGCCATCACGCTGCCGCTCAATGCGAGCAGCAGACTGCCCGCGAGAATAGTCGAACGCATGCTTATCCCTTCTGTGGATGCAGTACCAGGTCGGTACTATACGCAAAACCTCCGGCCCCTCATTCTGCGCTGGATCACAGCTGAAAACAGTCGGAAGGCATCAGCAGGCTTGACTTGGCAGGGTCTAATCCGAACAATTCCATGCTTGCTGTTCCGACGACGCTGAACAAGCGGTTTTCGGTCATCCATAAAGGTGCATACCCGCGCCGACTTGCTGCACCCGCAACGCGTTACCTCGCGCTGGGAGGAGCGCCCCGCAATACTATGGGGTTTTCCTGGTACTTGCTTAGTCAGTAGCTGACGTAGTCGGCGACCACCGTCGCTCATGCGCTGCTGAGCAGTAAAACCTATTTCTGGCCGGTCCGGCGCGGAGCGGCTATCTGGCGTTTTAGAGGTGAACAACGTGGAATTATTATCCGGCGCTGAAATGCTCGTCCGCTTTTTGCGCGACGAAGGCGTTAAGTACATCTA
>JADKLW010000522.1_pt1 | contig 15172 bp, 14 predicted proteins | sample 8641881 | NCBI WGS metagenome assembly JADKLW01 (sample SAMN16272185, study PRJNA661076) | feces metagenome | isolation source: fecal sample from diarrhoea affected cattle B | host: Bos taurus | place: South Africa: Lokaleng Village, Mahikeng | collected 2019-09 | reverse complement strand
AGATAGGGCCCAAGCGTTGGTGACACACCGAAGCGCAATGTCCCGGCAAGATTGTCGCTGGCGCGCTCTGCCAGATCGCGGATATCTTTTACCGCGACAAGCACTTGCCTGGCCCGTTCGGCAATTTCGCGCCCTATCGGTGATAATTCAGCCGCATGGGTCCGCCGCTCCACCAGCGTCACGCCCAGCCGCGCTTCCAGTGCGCGTAACTGGTGGCTGAGTGTCGGCTGCGAAGCACCCGCTGCCTGGGCAGCACGGCCGAAATGCCGATGGTCGGCAATGGCCACAAGATATTGGAATTGGCGTAAAGTCGGCATATTTGATACTCGCCAGAATGATAGATGGTATCTATTGATAATTCGAGTTCTATTCGATTTGAAATATCACTGCCGCTCTGCAATATCAAGATCAACTAGAGAGGGCAGGGCAAAAAACTCAGTTTGATATGGCTGTTTTGCCAGTCCCGATATTCCTTACCCAGCTTGGGGCAGCAGCTTTCCCTCTTTCCGCTGTTGCCCCTTTTTTTGGAGCGTGGATGTTCAGTCTGAACCATACGCCTGACTATGCGCCTTCCCCATTGAAGGCCGAATTACATTGCCTAGCTTCGCGGCTTATATGATACCGCATATTCTATGACACGGCATTTCTATCTGGCAGGGGGATTCATCGCATTGGCCTTGGGCAGTATTGGCATCATATTGCCGCTGCTCCCCACTGTGCCTTTTGTCATTCTGGCCGCCTTTTGTTTTGCACGTAGCAGTCCGCGGCTGGAGGCCTGGTTGCTGGACCATCATGTTTTTGGCCAGCACATCCGCAACTGGCGTCATCAACGCGCGATAACCAAACGCGGAAAGCGCGCCGCGATTGCCGCCTTTACGGTCAGTATCGTGATCGCGCTGATTTTCGTGAAAATGCCGTGGAACCTGATCCCTGTTGCTGCGGCGCTGATCTGCGGGACTTGGATATGGACGCGAAACGAACCTGCGCCAAATGCCGTTACGGAACATTTGGATGACGTTAATTCCCCGAATGAAAGCCCCCCGCATAAAGGATAGTTTGATCTCTGCCCGTATTTGATAGAATCGGCTGAAAAATACGGAGAGATATATGTCACGCGAAAAACTGTATGAAATGCTTCGCTCGCTGGTCGAGCATGGCAAAGCGGGAACCATGGAACAGGTTGATGAAGTGGTGGCGATCCCCGCTTCGGACTATACTGATGAAGACAAGTTCGAGCAGGAAGTAGAGCGCATTTTCAAACGGGTACCCGTAACAGTCGCGCCGTCATGTGAATTGCCGGAGCCGGGCTGTTACAAAGCGATGGACATTGCCGGTATCCCGGTTCTGGTAACGCGTCAGAAAGACGGAACCGCACAGGCATTTTTAAATAGCTGCACGCACCGCGGCAATCCGGTCGCGCAGGGCAGTGGCAAGGCAACCCGCTTTACCTGCGGCTATCATGGCTGGACCTTCAAAAATGACGGCGATTTGCTGGCCATTGCTTCCGCTAAAGATTTTGGCGCAGTTGATAAGGCAGCTTTCTGCCTGACCAAATTCCCGACGCTGGAACGTGCCGGCCTGATCTGGGCGACGCTTGATCCCGATAGCACGCTCGACATGGAAGCGTTCCTGTGCGGATATGATGAAATGCTCGAACATTTCGGGTTCAAGGACTGGCACCTGTTTGACAAGCGCACATTGCCCGGCCCCAACTGGAAAACCGCTTTTGACGGCTATCTGGATTTTTATCACTTGCCGGTCCTGCACAAAGACACATTTGGTGCTGATTTCTTTAACCAGGCCAATTATTTTGCCTGGGGACCGCATCAAAGGCTTTCTGCGCCGTCCATCTATGCGCAAAAAACCGGTAGCGAAGAGAAACTGGACCTCAGCAAGATGAATGAGGAAGATTGGCCGATTGAAGCACTCACGCAGGGTGTGTGGACGATCTTCCCCTGTGTTTCGATCGCAAGCTTCTTTGGCGGTGGCGGACGCGGAGCGATGATATCCGTATTATATCCGGGCAAAACCGTCGGCGAGAGTTTCACGACGCAATATTATGTGATGGAGCATGAGCCGACGGACGAAGCTGTGCGTCAGGGTGCACACGACCAGTTTGCCTTCCTGGAAACCGTGGTTGCCGAGGAAGATTACAAGACCGGAAAACGCCAGCACGAATCCTTGCAATCCGGTCTGATCGACAAAGTCTGGTTTGGCCGCAACGAAGGCGGCGGACAGGCTTTCCATCAGTGGGTGGAAAAGCTGGTCAAAGCCGATGATGCGGAACTAAACCGGATTTTCGCTCCGCAATTACAAGCGGCCGAATAAAGGATAAGGCGGCTGGTCCTATTGGACTTGCCGCCTAAACTTTTCACGCATTTCGGAAATCGCGGCTGGGCGGTAGAGCTTCGCGCCACTGGGGGCGTTCGCTGCGGAGCTTTTGCAGCATCTGCTCCCAATAGGCTTCGGTCTTGCCCTTGAACTGGATGTTGAAATCCTCTTCCGTCCGGAACTCGAGGATTTCGACGCCTTTATCGCCGATATAATAGGTATAGGGCGTTTCGGCCGGCAGGAAAAAGCCGTCGCCCGGCCCCATCTTTTCGGTGCCCATCCGGATATCGCCCGCGATGATATAATAGAGGCAATCGCTGTCATGGCTGTGGAGCGGCAGCGGATAGCCGGGCTTGAACCAGAAATGGTGGAGCGAGAACCCGAAGCCGCTGAACAGGCATGTGCCCTTGAAACCTTCGGCCACGCCCTCTTCGGCCATTTTGGTGATGCCATCTAGGATGACCGGAGCATCGTCCGCATAGGACATGTGCCCGGCCTCGACAAAATCCTGTGCGTCCGCTTTGCGGAAGATACGCAGCACCTTCAATGGTTCTGGCTTTGCGGGGCTGTTCGATTCCATTTCACTCTCCGGGGCTTGTTTGCAGGCAGCATAACAGAACAGGCAAGCCGGGGAAACAGGATCAGGAACGTCGATCCCATATAGTTATGAAGCTGGATAACCCGTGACAAAACGCTCCAGCACGGCCGCGTTTAACAGGTTCTGGAACGCGCAGCCCAGACCAAGATTGCTGCAATGGACGACCTCTGCTTCCAGCGGCGTCAGGCCGGGAAGGGCCAGCCAGCATCTTGTACCGGGAGGCGATTGCACCATAGCGTCACAGGCAAAACCCGCCAGCGACAGGTCCGTAACATTGACTGCAAAGCTGCTACATCCGGAAAGTCGCAGTTTCGCAGGCACAGCGACCTTGTGCCGCACCGCGCAGCGGTCTTCCCCTGATGCCAGGGCATAAGATTGCGTAAGAGGCGCAATCCTTAGATCTTCACTCGTGACATGAGTCATCGGAAACTCCATCTCAAAGAGAGCCGCTTTCCAGCTTATGGGCATGGACCGGCGGATATGCTTTGCCACATCTCGGTAAACCGTCCCTTCTTCCGCACGGTTAACGGGGATGGGTCACATATTAACCATGCTATACTACAGAGAATATCAATGAGGCTGTTTCAGAAGGCGCAGTGCAGAATGACGCTTGCCCTCGACCGCACATGGCGCTAATGCGCGCGCATCGGCTTTTATCAAAATATTTGATTGGCCTGTGCAGGAGTGTAGCTCAGTTGGTAGAGCATCGGTCTCCAAAACCGAGGGCCCACGGTTCGAGTCCGTGCACTCCTGCCATTTTCTTCCTGCAAAACTGGCGATCCCGACAATGACACAGTTTATTTCCGCAATATCTCTGATCGTGCCCGATTATGATCAGGCGATTGACTTTTATGTCGGGCTTATGGGCTTTGAATTGTTCGAAGATACACCGTTGTCCGATGAAGAACGTCTGGTTCTGGTTGCCCCGTCCGGCAGCACCGAAACGCGGATCAGATTGTCACTGGCCAGCAACGAAGCGCAGGAGGAAGTGATCGGCGAACAGGCTGGCAACGGGGTGTTTATGTTCCTCGAAACCTATGATTTTGACGGTGATATTGCCCTGATGGAACGTGCGGGCGTGGATATTGTCGAAGAACCCCGATTCGAAGACCATGGTAAGCTGGCCATCTTTCGCGATCCGTTCGGTAATAAATGGGAACTGCTTGAGCGGCATTGATGCCGGTTTGCTCTTTGGACAAGGAAGAGTTCGTTTATGGGCTTGACGCTGCGCCTTACCTAGAAACACCCTTCGATAGGCTCAGTGTTAACGGAAAGTCAGAGAAAATACCCTTAAAGGCACCCCATATCAGCCATGCCGTAGCGTCACTGTGAAACATTGCCAGAATCGCTGTTTCCTGCCATATTCCTTCGATGATCGAGCAGAGAATAACAGCGGCTGACGAGGCTGCATTAGAGCCTCATCTGGGCGGGAGAAGTTTCGAGCAATGCTGGGAGCAATATGAAGCCGACGGCTATGTGATTTTCCCCGGCATCATGACTGCGGATGAGGTCGAGCGCCAACGCGCCGCGCTGCTCCCGTTTATCGAGGCGGATGTTCGCGGCCGGAACGTGTTTGAGGGTGTGCAGTCCAACCGGATCTACGCCATGCTGGGCAAAGACCCGATATTCACCGATCTTGTCACTCATCCGTTGCAACTGGCCTTTGCTGAGCGGGAACTAGGCCAATCCTGCCTGCTATCTGCCTGCCTCGCGATTAACCTGCGTCCGGGGGAAACGGTTCAGCCCTGGCACATGGATGATGAGCATTGCCGCCAGCCGATGCCGCGCAAGGCGCTGGGCGTCAGCACTTTCTGGACGATTGACCCGATGACAGAAGATAATGGCGCGACCGAGGTCATTCCCGGCAGCCATTTATGGGGCAAGGTCAAGCTCAACGGAGCCAACAGCCTCGCCCATTTCTCGACCAAGGAGGATGGCGGTCAGGACGATGACCCCGGCGCTCATCCCGATGCGGTCAAAGCCATCATGCCCGCCGGTTCGTTGATGATAGCCAAGGGCACCTTGTGGCATCGCGGCGGTGCAAACCGTTCGGATGCTCCGCGGTTGATCGTGACCCCGCAATATTGTCCCGGCTGGATGCGGCCGCTGGAAACCATGTTACTGGCCGTGACATCGGAAAAAGCGGCTGCTTTGCCAAAGCGTGCACAGGAACTGCTGGGCTATTCGATTCATGAACCGTTTATGGGCTATGTCGATGGCATGCACCCGGCGCGCGTGTTAGGTTAAGCGCACTCTTTTCTTGCGAAAGACCGAATCAGTGGCTAAAGGACTCGTTCTTTCCGTAATCGTGCATATATCCGTTCCCAGTCGCATAGACTGACACCCGGAGTTTATGCAGGTTTTGGACAAGCAATTTTAGGAATCGAACCATGGCGAAAGTCAGTCCCGGCGAATTTATGCGGCAAGTCCGCGCCGAAAACAGCAAGGTTGTGTGGCCTACATGGCCTGAAACGGTAAGAACAGCGATCATGGTATTTATCATGACCACTCTTCTGGCACTGTTCTTCCTTGGCACTGATTCGGTGTTTAACGGTATTGTCGGCTGGCTTCTTGGCCTTGCCAAGGGCGGCTAAAGCCTGACCCGGTTTCAGAGCGCAATTTTTAGATTAGGTTTATTACATGGCACGCTGGTATATCATTCACGCTTATTCGGGCTTTGAACATAAGGTCAAAGAAGCCATTGAGGCGGATGCCAAGCGTCTGGGTCTGGAAGCTCTGGTCGAGGAAATCGAAGTCCCGACCGAAACCGTGACCGAAGTGCGTCGCGGTAAAAAAGTGCAGTCGGAACGGAAATTCTTCCCCGGCTATGTGCTCGCCAAGCTGACCATGAATGACGATGTCTATCACCTTGTGAAAGACCAGCCGAAAGTTACCGGCTTTTTGGGCGTTACCAAGCCACAGCCGATTAGCGATGCCGAAGCGGCCCGCATCCTCAACACCAAAGAGGAAGCAGCCAACGCACCGAAACAGCGGATCACGGTCAATTACGAAATTGGCGACCAGATCAAGGTTCTGGATGGCCCGTTTGCAAGCTTCAACGGCATTGTCGAGGAACTGGATTTCGAGAAAAACCGCGTCAAGGTATCGGTATCGATCTTTGGCCGCGCGACCCCTGTCGAGCTTGATTTCGAACAGGTCGAAGTCGCGAAGTAAGAGATTTGGCAACTTCGGTTGCCGGATAGGCCAGCGGCTTTCAGCCTCTGGATCACCAATGCGGGAGGATGATCTTCGGGGTCATCTGTCTGACCGCTTAATTTGATCCGGCACCATTTAGGTGGCGGAGATAGAATGAAAGGACTGCCAAATGGCAAAGAAAATTGATGGTTATATCAATTTGCAAGTACCAGCCGGTACTGCAAACCCATCCCCGCCAATCGGCCCTGCACTGGGTCAGCGCGGCGTTAATATCATGGAATTCTGTAAGGCGTTTAACGCGGCTACAGACAAATTGGAAAAAGGCGCGCCGATCCCGACCAAGATCACGGTCTATGCGGATCGCAGCTTTACCTTTGTAACCAAATCACCACCAGCCAGCTTCTTGCTCAAGAAAATTGCGAAGCTGAAAAAAGGTGGTGCCGAGCCGGGCAAATCATCCGTCGGCACGATCAAAGCATCGCAGGTGAGTGAAATTGCCGAAATGAAAATGGCTGACCTCAACGCGAATACGCCTGAGCAAGCATTTAAAATCATCGCGGGTACTGCCCGTTCGATGGGCATCGACGTGGTGGAGGGATAAGAACATGGCTAAACTCTCCAAAAGAATACAGGCGATTAACGAAAAAGTTGACCGCGAAAAGCTCTACAGCATTGATGAAGCTATCAAGACGCTGAAAGATCTCGCTTCTACTTCCAAATTTGACGAAACGCTTGACGTTGCGATCAATCTGGGCGTTGATCCGCGTCACGCAGACCAGATGGTTCGCGGCGTGGTTACGCTGCCTTCGGGTACCGGTAAAGACAGCCGCGTTGCTGTGTTCGCCAAGGATGCGAAAGCAGACGAAGCACGAGCAGCTGGCGCAGATGTTGTCGGCGCAGAAGACCTGATGGAAGCCATGCAGGGCGGCGATCTGAACTATGATCGCGTCATCGCAACCCCTGACATGATGGGTGTTGTCGGTCGTCTTGGTAAGGTTCTTGGTCCAAAAGGCCTGATGCCTAACCCGAAACTGGGCACGGTTACTCCTAATGTCGCGCAGGCAGTTAAAGATGCCAAGGGCGGCCAGGTTGAATATCGCGTTGAAAAAGCCGGTATCATCCACAACGGCATCGGCAAAGTGAGTTTCACAGATGCCGATCTGCGCAAGAACTTTGATGCTCTTGTGAATGCAGTTGTCAGAGCGAAACCATCCGGTGCGAAGGGCAAATATGTCCGGAAAATCGGTCTGAGCACGACCATGGGCCCTGGCCTGAAAGTCGATCTCAGCGAGGTTGAAGGCGCTTAAAGGCCTGAGCTTCACTTGACCTGACGGCGAGTGACAAAATATTGAAAGAGGCCGGGAGCGATCCTGGCCTTTTTTGTTTGTGCATCCTTCCCTTGCACGGCTGATCGTTATCGGTGAAAATATGGCACCACGATCAATCGCATCACAAGAAAGAATGAAACATGCCCGACACAGCACATAAAGGTTCATGCCTCTGCGGCGCAGTGAAGATCAAGGTGGAGGGAGACCTCTCCGACGCAGATGCCTGCCACTGCTCGCAATGTCGCAAACAGACCGGACATTATCTGGTGAGTACGAACGTGCCGAAAAGCGCGCTTTTGGTCGAGGGCGAGGACAATGTCCGCTGGTATCCTTCGTCCGATCACGCACGGCGCGGCTTTTGCGGAACATGTGGATCGACGCTGTTCTGGGACCCTTTTCGCAAAGACGGCATCGCCATCGCCATGGGCCTGTTCGACGGGCAGACAGGGGCAAAGCTGACCCATCATATTTTTACGGCGGACAAAGGCGACTATTACGAAATTACCGACGGCTTGCCGCAAAACAGCCAGTGAGCGACGCCGCATTGAACATCTGGCCAGAAGCTATATGACATAGGCCATGTATGATCTGGCAATAATCGGCGGCGGCATAAACGGAGTAGGCATTGCGCGCGATGCAGCGGGCAGGGGGCTTAGCGTCCTGCTGGTCGAGCGCGACGATCTCGCGGCGCATACGTCATCGGCCAGCACCAAGCTGGTGCATGGCGGCCTGCGCTATCTGGAACAATATGAATTTGCCTTGGTGCGTAAGGCGCTGAAAGAACGTGAAGTGCTGCTGCACAGTGCGCCGCATATCATTCGGCCCATGCGCTTTGTCTTGCCAGTGGACGAGGGGATGCGCCCGGCTTGGTTTTTGCGGCTTGGCCTGTTTCTTTATGACCATCTGGGATCACGGTCGATATTGCCGGGAACAAAAAGCCTTGATCTGCTCAAGGATGCTCGCGGCAAGCCCTTGCAAAAGCGGCTGAAAAAAGGGTTCGCCTATTCCGATTGCTGGGTGGACGATGCGCGGCTTGTGTCGCTGACAGCACGCGATGCCAAGGAGCGCGGAGCGGATATCCGGACGCAGACCGAATGTGTCGGCCTTGAACGCAGCGCAGACCATTGGACTTTGCAGTTGAACGGTAAAGACGGCGAAGCGACAGTAAAGGCGAGGGTTCTGGTCAATGCCGCCGGCCCGTGGGTTGATCCGGTGACGGCGCTTTATGACAGCAGCAATCCGGTGAAACTGCGGCTTGTGAAAGGCAGTCATATTGTCATTGCCCGCAAATTTGAGGGCGATCATAGCTATATTTTCCAGAACAAGGATGGCCGGATTGTCTTTGCTATTCCTTACGAGGGGAACCACACCCTGATCGGCACAACGGATCAGCCATGGAGTTATGATGAAGGCCCGGCCCGGATCAGCGATGGGGAAGTCGACTATCTTTGCGCGGCGGCGAGCGAATATTTTGCTCAGCCCGTAACACCCGGCGATGTCCAGTGGACCTACTCGGGTGTGCGGCCTTTGTTTGACGATCACAGCCAGTCCGCCTCGACCGTGACCCGCGACTATGTGTTTGACTATAATGAAGAGGGCGCTCCGGTCCTGTCGGTCTTTGGCGGCAAGATAACCACCTATCGCGTGTTAGCGAGACAGGCGATAAAGACGCTTAAAGACGCTTTAAATGTCGAAACGGACGACTGGACCAAGGACACTCCGTTACCAGGCGGGGATTTTCCGGTGGACGGTTTTGACGCTCTGGTGGCTCAATATATGCAGCGCTGGCCGTTTATCGACAAAGCCATGATGGTCCGGCTGGTGCGCGCTTATGGCACGGATGCAGCGCAGATATTGGGAGAAGCCAAGGACTATGCCGCCCTTGGTCAATATTTCGGCGCTGGCTTTTATGAGGTCGAGCTACGATGGCTGATCACCCATGAATTTGCTTTGAGCGCCGATGATATACTGTGGCGACGCACAAAACTGGGCCTGCACATGAGCACGGAAGAGCAGGCATCAGTCGCAGACTGGTTTGCCGCACAAGCCCAAAAACCGCCGAAACATCAGCCGCAAATCCCCGAAATCAGTCTGGCCGGCGATCCCCGACCCTGATTATGCGAGAGCTTTGCGAGACTGTAACCCCTTCGGCGATGAACGTCTCCAAAGCATCCAGATCAATCCCGCCATCAGCGACAAACCGTGCCTGAGAAAACACCGAGAAACCGTCTCCGCCGCTTGCCAGGAAATTATTTGTGGTGATGCGATAATTGTTCTCGCGTTCGATGGGTTTGCCGTTCAGCCGCATTTCGGTGATCCGTTTTCCTGACGGCGCGCTTGCATCGAAGCTGTAAGTGAATCCCTGTGAGGGAATGAGAACGGATTGCTGCAACTCGCCTGTTTCACCTTCCGCAAATTGCTGTTCCAGCAGTGCGTGAAGCTGTGCCCCGGTCAATTCCAGAACTTGCAGGCTATTACCAAAGGGCTGGAGCGCGAATATCTGTCCATAAGTGACAGTGCCATCTTCTGCAGGACGAAAAGCTGCGCGAACGCCGCCCGAATTAATGAACGCGATCTGTGCTCCGCCATGTTCGGCACCCTGCGTCGCAGCAAGCTGTGCATCGGCCACCAACCGGGCAAGCGGAGTGTCGAGCGCGCCTTCAACTGGTTTAAGCGGGCCTGCGATCCAGCCTACGGGTCGAGCGGCAACTTGTGCCGAAGCATCTGAATAGCGGGCGATCAGTTCGGCCACCTTTGCATGTTCACCCGCTGCTTCGACGACTGGCTGGTTCACGGCTTTCATTGAAAGAATTCGGTCGCTCTTCGGATCGATCGACATTTCGATCGCGGTTACGAAAATGCCGTAACGACCTGCGCTGGTCAGCAGACGCATCGAGCCGTCCGAGGCAGAGGTTTCGCAGATATAGGCGCTGTGCGTATGGCCAGACACCACCAGTTTGATGGCGGGCGTGAGCCGTTCAAGAATTGGCATGATATCACCCTCCAGACCCGGACATGCGTCCTGATTCAGATAGGGAGCCACCCGTCCGCCCTGATGCAACAGCAGGACAACCGTGTCCGCGCCCTTTGCTTTAAGTTCATCGGCAAGCGCATTGGCCGTATCGGCTTCGTCAGCGAAACGATAGCCCGCCGTGCCCGCCGGGGAAGTGATGGTTGCGGTTTCTTTCAGCGTCATCCCGATAAAACCGACCCTCGCTTCGCCAAACTGGCGAATGGCGGTTCCGGGTAAAAGTGTCGTGCCATCTTTGCCGATCACATTGGCGGCGAGAAATGTAAAGTCGGCTCCTTTGAACCCTTCTTCCAGCTGGCACGGGGTGCGCGCGGTATGCACTTCGCATCCGCCCTGTTGCAGGCGGAGCAGTTCAGCGGTGCCGTTATCGAACTCGTGATTGCCGACGGCCGTCAGGGAAAGCCCCATTTCGCCGAGCGCAACTATGGTCGGCTCGTCCAGAAAATGAGCGGAGATTAACGGGCTGGCGCCGATCAGGTCGCCGGCTGCGACTGTGATCGAGTTAGGTGCGCCCTGCCTAAGCTGGTCCAGCGTGGCAGCGAGCCGTCCCGCTCCGCCAAGCTGCGCCGTCTGCGCTTTGCCCTTGGCGAAATAGGTTGTTGTCCCAGATGGAACCTCAAGATTGCCGTGGAAATCGTTGATCGCGAGTATCTGCAAGTCAACCGGCCGGGTCGGCGCCAATGGATCACTGCCTACCGTAGCGCAGCCGGTCAGTGCCAGGGCCGCGAGGGCAATGTGCAATTGGTTGAAAAGCTTTCGGATGGACAGCATCGATTTCACCTTGGCAGAATGTTAAAAAAGGTGGAACGGCGGCACTCCTATGCCGCCGTTCCACTAAGCGGCTTTAGAAGCCCATTACCAGAGAAACGCTGGCTGCACGAGGAGCACCGATTTGAACGAAAGGTGATGCGTCCAGGGACCCTGTGAACCCGCCGACATAGAATTCGTCGAACAGGTTGGAGATATTTGCCTGAATAGCAACGTCCCCTTTACCAACACCATTTTTGGCGATGATGTAGCGTAGATCCAGATCGACCAGCGTGTAGGAACCGGTTTTTGTTTCATTGAGATCGTTGGAATAACGCTTGCCGGTATGTTTGACCTGGGCGCCCAGTTCAAGATCGCCAAACTTGACTTGTCCGCGCGCGCCAGCAGTAAAGGCCGGCGCTCCGCTTTCGCGTTTTCCGGCTGTTTCCAGCACACCGTCTTCGGTCAGAATGTCATCCTTGATCTCGGATTCGTTGATCGAACCGAAAATATAAAGAAGCGCATTCTGGGTCGGCTTCCAGGCAATCGAGGCATCCAGACCATATTTGTCAACGCTGCCAAGGTTACGATAGACGCTTTCGTCCAATATGGGATCATACGCGGTTGCCAAACGGTTCTTATATTTGGTCATCCAGCCTGCAATTTGCATCTGGATATTTCCGGTCTGATAGCGGAGCCCCAGATCGAAGCTGTCCGTCGTTTCAGGAACTGGCCGCGCTTCTTTAACATTAGGAATGAAAAAACTATCATAGAGCGGGTCTGTTCCGGGGACCGAAATACCCTTTGTATAGTTGGCGAAGACAGATGCCTCTGGCGTGAATTTATAGGTAAAGCCAAAGCTTGGGAGGATCTTGTCATATTTGTAGGTCCGTTCCTGCGGGGGTGCATAAGTCGGGTTGGCCGCTTCGTAGGCGGTTGTATCTTGATCGCCGAGACAATCAATGAAGCCCGATGCAGAGGTCGTGTAGCAACGCTGATCCAGTTCGCGGGTGAAGAACGGAGCGCGCAGTCCCAGCAAAACACCAAGCTTATCGTTGAGGAAACGGCCGCTATATTCTGCCGAAACCTGATGCAGGATTGCATAGGACTGACGGTTGCGTTTGTTGAGTTCGAACCCGTCGGAAGTCAGCAGCCCGTCGTTCACGGGGAACACGTCATATGGTTCGCCATTAGGGTGCATGAAGGTGGTCTGGCCTGTTTGACGATGCTCTGCGCGGTCCCAGGTATAGGCTGCGCGCACGCGGTGCTGGTCATTGATTTCGTAAGCGAGCGACGAGACAACCGTGTAACGGTGTGTGCGGGTCTGGCTGGGGTCGATACCGCCCACTCTGTCGAGCATGTCACCGTCTCCATTCAGGTCCATGCCGTAATAGTAGCCGCCACCGATGAAGCCGGTATAATCTACTCCGCCGATTGTTCGGAAACCTTCACGCAGATCTTCCGCGCCGCCGCCATTGGCTTTCACATATTGAAAAGTGGGATCGACTGTCAGGGTCAGATTGTTCGCCAATGTAAAGCGGGATGCACCGCGGATGTTACCGGTGTTGGAGGGGTTGTAGCGGCGGTCAAATTCGGAACCGCAGTCGCCGGAGCTTGATGAATCCGAATAGTTGTCTTCCACGCCCGGCGTCGCGGTCGGCAGGGTGCAGGGATAGTTGATTTCGTAGAAGCGCGCTTCCTTGTCGCCAGCGTCGATCAGCTCTTGCAGCGCATCGAGTGCGAACGAACCAAAGAAATTGTTGCGGTTCTCGTTATAGTGGCCGGCAACCGAAATGAAGTCGCCGCTGCTGCCGAGTGCCTGATAGATCCGTCCGTTAAACTGCTTTTTCTCTACCTCGCCATAGTTGTTGAACGGATTTTCGTAGGTCGTGTAGCTTGCCGAGAAAAAGGCCGTTGTGCCCATTCCAGTGATGTCGCCAGTGTCGACCATTCCGAACATGCGGTAATAGGGACGGTTGCCGGAGCCTTTGGAGAGTATGTTACCATAGCCGAAACTGGTAGTCAGGCCAAAGCTATCAGAAGGCTGGCGGGTGCGCAGGTTGATCGTGCCGCCAGTGGCCGATGCTGTCGGGCTGTCGATATCGGTCACGCCAAGGTTGACGTTGATTTCATCCAGAATTTCGCTGTCGACCTGTTGGTTGGTGTAGAGCGCATAGTTGCCGGAATCATTCAGCGGAACGCCGTCGAGCGTTTGCGACACGCGGTCGGAAGCAAAGCCGCGAATGGTGAACGAGCCGCCGCCTGAGCCCCAGGGGTCGTTATTCTGGAAGCTGACGCCGGGCACCAAGTTTACGATCTCGTTAGCGGTCTGGCCAGGGCGTTGTCGGCGGATGATTTCTTCGTCCAGCACCTGTTTCGCTCTTGGCGTTTCAGGAATATCTATGCCGCCGACGTTTCGTTCCAGTGCGCCCGAGACAACGATCTCGTTTTCGAAGTCGATCGAGCCGGTCGATTGAGCCGCTGATGGTGAAGCGAGCATGGTAGCCGCAGCTAGGCTGACTGCGCTGGCTGTAAAAAGATAGTTCAGTTTCATTAATTCGTCCTTATGAATGAGTCTCCGTAACGCCGATGCGGATAGGCAGGGGGCGCTACAGATCGGTGGCTAACCCATGACAGATTGGTTACATGCGTAATGGTCTCAGGCGATTGAAAACATTGAAGAAATAGCAGAATTCTGCGGACTATAGCGCGCCTGGATCCGATTGCGTCCAAGATCATGTGGAAGGCACGGAACAGATTCATGTTGCAGTGCGGCATTTTTGCAACGCCGCCAAATAGCACTTTACTCAATGTCTAAATTTTGAGGTCGCAGCTTAAGAAAGTGTCGGGGACAAGACGAATCTATGTTGACCAAGCGCATATCGCTGTGGCACTGGGCAAGCCTGTTGCACGGGATGGTGTAAACCATACTGACGGACCGGACAAAATCTCTGGTTCTGTAACATGTTGCGGGTGTAGCTCAATGGTAGAGCAGAAGCCTTCCAAGCTTACGACGAGGGTTCGATTCCCTTCACCCGCTCCATCGCACAGTCAGTAATAAGCGACGCTCCCCAAGAGCTTGAAAAAGCAGTCCTAACGGAAATCGTTACGGAAGATTTACCTCTCTGCTCTATCGTTACCGCAGCGATATTGGACAGGTAACAGCGATAAATGGGTAGGGTTGCAAAGAAACTCAACGAGTTGTGGAAAGAACGCGCGCACCGCAATGCTGCGCGCGCTGTGCTGGATACGCCGCCGGTGGTGCCGGTAGACGACGGGCTGGTCCTGTTCTCGATGATCGGCACGCGCGTTTTGCTGCCCTATCTGGTGGCGATAAAATCACTGCATGCACGGCTGAAGCGCGGACGGATCATGATTCTGGATGACGGCACACTGACCCCCGCTGACCGTGATATACTCGCGGCGCAGCTTGGCAATCCGTGGATTATTTCGATTCATGATGTTGATACCGGGCCATGCCCGCGCGGGGGGACGTGGGAGCGGCTGCTGACGATACTCGATCTTCGGGCGACTGATTATGTCATACAGCTTGATTCGGACACGGTGACGCTGGGCGATATTCCGGACATTGCCGATGCCATTGCCGCGAACCGCAGCTTCACATTGCGCGGTGACCCTGATTCCGAACTAAAACCTTTTACCAAAGTAGCAGAGCAACTGTCCGACGATGACTATCTGCACAATCCAGCCGCGCATGTCCAAGGGGCGATTGAATGTGTGCTGGACCGCGTATCACTGCCGATGCTGGCAAGTCCGCAATATGTGCGGAGATGCTCCGGTTTTGCAGGATTCGCCCGCGCAGAGGGTGGCCGGGCACTGGCAGAAGCTTTCTCGTGCGAGGCGGCGCGCCTGCTGGGAGATGAACGATGGGCCCGCTGGGGAAGCGAGCAGGTAACATCCAATTTCGTCATTGCCAACGAGCCGGATGCTTTGCTGCTGCCTTATGACCACTATATCAAT
>JADKLW010000519.1_pt1 | contig 15191 bp, 10 predicted proteins | sample 8641881 | NCBI WGS metagenome assembly JADKLW01 (sample SAMN16272185, study PRJNA661076) | feces metagenome | isolation source: fecal sample from diarrhoea affected cattle B | host: Bos taurus | place: South Africa: Lokaleng Village, Mahikeng | collected 2019-09 | reverse complement strand
ATGGGCAACAAACTTTATGTAACAAAATTAGCTTCAGACGATTATAAACTTTTGTATCCAGACAACACTGTAGTTGCTCAGGTGAGAATCTCACGTGCGGCTATGAAAGCAGCTCAGGAAGCAGCCAAACTTGCAAAAGCAGCTCCGGCAAAAGGAAAGAAAAAATAATTTCAATCCGACTTATAAATGAGCATCAATCGAAAGGTTGGTGCTTTTTTTTTAGTTTAAAGTTGAAAAGTTTAAAGTTTAAAGTTTTGGTGGTGGTTCTGGGAATTTGGAGTTGAATTAAGATGCTACTTTTGGGATTTAGCTATACTCCGTTCGCTTTTCAGGCTGGAGTTGGCTTTGGAATTTGGAATTTGGAATTTAAGCCGGATTTCCGATTAACCTGAACGCCAACGTTAAACTTTCAAACTTTAAACTTTCAAACTTCTCCAGGAGCTATTTCCCGCTATCCGTTGCACCCGAGCAAAGCGAACGGACCGAAGGTAATCTTTTGCGGTTAGTATCCTGAAAATAGCGACGTAACTTAAAAAACCGCAAAAGGATTTTCACTTCACCCGAGCGCCAGCGAACTGGCGAAGGAATCGGGGGTAGGGATATGAGTTCAGATTGCAGATTTCAGATTTTAGATTTTAGATTGTGACTGCAGGTGATTAGAATTATTGTAGAGTTGGAATTATAAGTTGAATTACTAATAAACATCCAATCTGAACTCTGAAATCTAAAATCTGAAATTTCTCTACCTTTGCCAAATGAACTGGCTCACCAACTTATTTACCTCTAAACAGGAACCACTTAGCGAACCACCAATCGAACCCATGAAGAAATTTTTAATCGTCGGACTCGGGAATATCGGCGCTGAATATGTCAACACCCGCCACAATATCGGGTTTAAGATACTCGATCATTTTGCGCGTAAGGAAGGCGTGTCCTTTGAAACCGCCAAACTCGGCCAGGTAGCCGAATATAAATTTAAAGGCCGTACCTTTATATTGCTGAAGCCCAATACGTATATGAATTTAAGTGGAAAGGCGGTACAATACTGGCTTACCAAAGAAAAGATCGCCCCCGAAAACTTGCTGGTCATCACCGATGATCTGAACCTGTCGTTGGGAACGATCCGCATCAAGCCCAAAGGCAGCGACGGCGGCCACAACGGACTCAAAAACATAAACCTGGTGCTGAATTCGCAGGAATACCCGCGATTCCGGTTTGGCATCAGCGACGAATTCAAAAAAGGACAGCAGGTCGACTACGTGCTGGGCGAATGGAACGATGCCGAAAAAGCAATATTACCGGAACGACTGGATATATCTGCGGAAATAATAAAATCATTTGGAACTGCCGGAATCGATCAGACGATGTCGGCTTACAATGGAAAATAAACACTATGAAAAAACTACTTTTAATCCCGTCGATCCTGGTGCTTTTCTCGTGCAGCTCGCAAAAAGGAGGCGAATTATCAAAAGCCACCTCGACACTGGATTGCCCCGATGAAGGAACCTGCACTGCACGGATCGAGAAAAATAAAAGCCTGGACATCAAAACCGATGAATTTGGCAGCATTTACTACAACCTGATCGACGATCCGACAAAGCATGTGATTGTTTACGACTTTTCGAAAGGATTTGATGAGCAGCTTCAGGACAGCGGTTACCGTGAGGAAATTTTGGTCGAGATCGACGCGGCAAATCCTGAAATGGAATTATCGAATTTCACGCTCGAACACGGCAAAGTTCTTTTTGGCCGACTGTGCTTCTGCCGGGGTGCAACGGGTTATTTCAAGATACGCGAAGGAAACCTCAGCGTTAAAAAAGAAAGCGACGGATTAAAGCTTACAATGGATTTCAAGATTACCGAAGTTCCGCAAATCATAAACAAAATAGACGTAACGATAAAATAAAAAAGGGAAGCTGACGCTTCCCTTTTCAATTACTTTTATCTCGAATAAATTATTCGATAACAATTCTCTTAACATCTTTACGTTCGCCATCGGTAACAGTCATCAGGTATATTCCCGACTGGGTGTTAGCCAACTGTACGTTTTCATTGAAAGTAGTGACACCCGGGTATTCGTTCTCAAAAATCTTTCTTCCACGTAGATCGTGAACAAGGATTTTTACGTCATTGCCGTTTGCGTTGTCAAACTTTACATTGAAGTTACCGTTGTTTGGGTTTGGATATACCGAAAAGTCAGCAAAACCAAAGCTTTCTGTTGACAACGTAACATTGGTCGTTGTCGAACAGATCTCAACCGACCAGCTATTCAACGTACCGCTGTTAGCAACAGTAACGTCGGCGATTGCTATTCTCCAACCTCCGGCTGAGTTCAGACCTTCGAACACATCAAGCGTATTCAATGGCTTGTACGCATTTCCGGCACCGATTCCGCCACATGATAAATTGGCAGCATCATCATCGAATGTGGTTATTATGTTAGGTCCGAAAAGCGACCCGCAACCTTGTTGGTAAACTACGCGGTCAACTACCGTACTTCCCGGCTTAACAAGACCAATATACAAATCATTGATGTTGGCATGCGTGATGTTTACGTTCATATTAATGTCGGATATCACCACATTGTCGCCAGCTGGAACAGTTGCAGTTCCCATTGCAAGGTAACCAGGCTGTGCAGATCCTACAATGGCTCCGTTAGGAACGGTACCTGTATAGGTATTACATGTATTTATTACTTCAACATTATATCCGACGGCAATTGATTTTGAAACCGTGTAGAAAATGTTGCCAACGGCCTCAATCATAATTCGGCAGTACGGAGCTGCAACACCTGCAGGAAGGGTGATTGTATGCGAACCATCATTTGGCGTCGCAGTAGCCAACACAGTATTGAAGGTTTGCCCACCGTCTGATGAAAACAAAATGTTTACAGCAGAAGTATTGATTCCGTTTCCGGTAGTTCCTGCCACATCCCAGGTTACGGTTTGCGTTGAACCAACCGGCCAGTACACATTGGCAACATCCGGAGATGACACGCGGAAAGGTCCTGTAGCAACGGTTGTTACCACCATATTGTCACGTCCTGTTTGTCCGCCATTTGGCATACGGTTATCGCGAACTGTAAGTGCAAAGTTCATAGTACGCGCAACGCCAGGAACCACTTCCCATGTTGGCGCAAGATTACCGTTGAGTACGCTTGTAAAGTTTGGCATGTAGCGGTTTGGTGAAGTCGACGGCGAATTTGAACGGAAGGCCGGACCAGCATTGTTTGTTGGCAATGGCGGGTTAGCAACCACTGTACTTCCGAAGTTTATCTGCGGATCTGTTTGCTCCCATGTATAGGTAAGTGCATCGTTGTTTGCATCTGTAGCCGATCCTTTTAGGATGAACGCTGTATAAGTTGGAATCGTAAAATCGGCACCAGCATTAACTACCGGAGCGGCATTATTATTTGCAACGTTTGCCGAACAGTTACCCGCACCTGCTACAAAAGCAGACATTTGTGCGATACTCACGGCGTGGAAATGGTCATCGGAATTATTTTGAACGTTCGGGCTGCAAATTCCTGCATACGCCATGATAGTGCTACCGCTGCCCGGCTCAACTGCCGTCGGGTTATTTCGGTTGTTATCACATGAATTATTGAAAGTATGCTGCGCGCCAAACTGGTGACCCATTTCATGGGCTACATAGTCAATATCGTACGGATCACCAACTGGTGATGGAGAACCGGTAATTCCGCGCGCTTTATTATTAGAACAAGGTGAATTAAGGCTGGCAAGTCCGCCTCCGCCTGTACTAACTGTATGCCCAATGTCATAATTTGCAAAGCCAATAATTGAATTAATCACGCTCTGGCTTTGACCAATCAAGGTACCTGCATTATCGTTGTCGAATGTGTCAGAATCGATAAAGATAACCGCATCATTATTCGCAACCAGTTGCATCGTAAGCGACATGTCGCGCTCATAAACTGCGTTTACACGTGTCATGGTTACGTTCATTGCTGCCAATACTGCCGCTTTTTTCTGTGCCAAAGGACTACCGCTACCCAGTCCGGCAGCATTTACGTGAAAAGCCGAGTATTCGATAGTCGAAGCCATCGCAAGCCGGTAAACTCTCCAAATTCCATCGCTGGCAAGTGATGAAATATCTTCTGCTCCTCGGAACGCTTCTTCGTCGATTGCTTCTTCCTGCACATGGCATTCAAAAGATCGGGAAGAAACTACATTGTTCTTGGCATACACTATATAGGTTGCTAGATCAGTAGTATAAGGATCTACGTACGAAGTACCGTTTGTCGAAAAAATCATCGCGTGTAAACCAAACATTGTTGTACTCAATCGTACCGATGAAGACTTATCTTCCACACCGATTCCTACATACGACTTACTGTCGGGATATCTTGCAGCCAAATCAGGATGCATAACCGAAGCTTCGTAAATCCTGTAATTCATCAGCTTCCCATCGGGAGTCGGGAAAGGAATTATAACGTTTGAATTCACCTGACTCTCACGAGCTGGTGCGGTTTCCAGTTGTGCTCTTACAGCAGGTAGGTTCAATGTCCACAAGTCTGATTTCAAAACAGTGGAGTTCCGTTCCAGTACCGGAAGGCCGGCAACTCTTTCGGGAGTCGTCTTGCTCCATAGCGGATTTTGAGAATAACCATTCGCAAAAAACGCGATAGTTATGATACATAATAGTACTATTCTTTTCATTTTTAAAAATTTAATCCCCAAATATATCAAACATTTATGGAGCGACCGAAAAATTAACAGCCAAAAAAAAGCGACCGAAGCCGCTTTTATTGAAGTTTGGAATATTTTATTTGACAATAATTCGGCGCACTTCTTTGCGCTCACTATCCTGTATTATGACCATATACACACCGGGCGATACATCGTCCAGTTCGATTTCTTGTGAGAATACACCCGAATTAGCGAATGAGTTCTGCTGAATCGACCTGCCGCGAATGTCGTACACCGAAATCTTCACGTCGCCCGCGCTGGCTGCGTTGAACTGCACCGTGAAATTACCATTGTTCGGATTTGGAAACAAGGTAAAATCGGTGAAGCCAAAAGTGGGTGCCGAAAGAGTGGCCACCTGAGTACAAATCTCGACCGACCATGAATTGAGCTGGCCGGTATCGGCATTGTAATAATCGTATAAAACCAATTGCCAGTTTCCGCTTGCTTCTTTTCCGTTCAAAGCCGATAATGACGAAGACGGCGAGAACGTTCCATTTATAGTTGGTGCTGTACATACTATTGCCGGCGCACCATCGTTGAAAGTCACGTTGAAACCATCTTGGTTATTACAAGCACGGTTCCAAAGAGCGACACCTGTATTATCGGGATGGCGCAATATTGCCTGCACGTCATTTATCCATGAATGCGTGACATTCACCGTGGCGTTCACATCGGAAATTGTCCCTGTCAGCGGGACACTGATCGTCGAAATCGCAGGTGATCCGGGAACATTGGGCGCAGTGCCATCGGGTATGGCCAATATCGAACTGCTTGAATATGTTTGACAAGTTGTTGTTATTGTGTACCCGATTGCAAAAGGCCTGCTGTTTACAGCATAAAAGATGTTGCCGAGTGCCTCGACCATAATACGACAGTTGACCGCCGCAATATTTGGAACTGTGATCGTTTCCGAACCGTCATTCGGCGTACTTGCCGCCAGAACTGTATCGAAGGTTTGACCGCCATCGGTCGACAACAGTATCCTGACATTGGCGGTATTAATACCATTGGCAGTAGTTCCTGCCACACTCCATGAAATGGTTTGCGAAGTGCTTTGTACCCACGAAATACCATCGGTGTTTTGCGAAGTTACCGCAAATGGCCCTACGGCTGCCGTAGTGATTGCTACATCGTCACGACCGGTTTGGCCACCGTTTGGCATTCGGTTATCGCGTACAGTCAATGCAAAATTCATGGTACGTGCCACGCCGGGAACGACATCCCAGGTTGGGGCCAGATTGCCGGTGAGCACACTCGCGAATGGCGGCATAAATCGGTCAGGTGATGTTGATGGTGAATAGGATCGGAAACTTGGCCCGCCGGTATTGGTTGCAGTCGGAGGCTGTACAACGCCGAATGTCTGGTTGTCTATTTGCTCCCAGTTGTAGGTCAGAGCATCGCCATTGGCATCGGTAGCACTTCCGCGCAATACGAATGCGGTGCTATGGGGGATTGTATAATTGGATCCGGCGTTGACCACAGGAGCCGAATTATTGTTGTTTATGTTGACCGAGCAGTTTCCGGAACCTGCGACAAAATTCGACATTTCCGCGATGCTTACCGCATGAAAATGATCGTCAGAATTACTTTGAACATCCGGGGCACAGATACCGGCATAGCCCATGATGGTGCTGCCACTTCCCGGTTCCACCGCAGTTGCATTATTACGTTGACAAGAATTATTTTGAGTATGATTGGCACCAAACTGATGGCCAAATTCATGCGCCACATAATCGATATCAAATGGATCACCCACCGGTGACGGAGAGCCGGTGATGCCCCTCGCTTTGTTATTGGTGCATGGCGAGTTCAATTGCGCAAGTCCGCCGCCGCCCGTACTGACGGTATGCCCTATATCATAATTGGCTGCGCCAATGTTTGCATCGATGACTGTCTGACTTTGGTTGATCAGGGTGCCTGCATTGTTGTTATCGAAAGTATCACTATCAATAAATACGACCAGATCATTATTGGCAACCAGTTGCATCGTTAGGGACATATCGCGCTCATACACTCCGTTGATGCGGGTCATCGATACGTTCATCGCCGCTATCACCGCTGCTTTCTTTTGTGCCAATGTGCCGCCGCCCAGACCTGCAGCATTGACGTGGAATGCCGAATATTCAATCGTTGATGCCATCGCCAAGCGGTAAGTACGGAAAATTCCGTCGCTGGCAAGCGGCGAAATTTCAGCTCCGCGAAACGCTTCTTCGTCTGTTACTTCATCGATGACTTCGCAGGTGAAATTTCGTGACCCTACAAGATTTTTTCGTTCATAAACCATATAGGTGGCAAAATCGGTGGAGTACGGGTCGATATATGACGTACCCTGTCCCGCCGCAGAACGCATAACATGAAGTCCGAACATAGTCACGCTAAAGCGGATGGTAGCCGACGGATTAACAATGCTGGTACCCACATACGATTTACTGTCGGGATACCTTGCCGCCAGGTCTGGATGCATCACCGGCGCTTGCCAGATCCTGTAATTTTCCAAACCGTTAGGTGTAGGAAAAGTCACAATTACATTACTGTCGGAAAATACGCCGCGTTCGGGCGCCGATTGCAAACGATTTTTTAACATCGGCATATCCAATGTATAAAGATCGTAGGCGGTCGCAGTGGACGCGCGGTCTAGTTTCACCAGTGAACTGGCGCGCTCCGGACTGGTGATACTCCATAACCCTTCCTGTGCATAGGTGCCCGAAAAGACGAAAATCAACAGGAGACTGACGGGTAATATTCTTTTCATATAGTGTAAATTAAATTAGAGCAACTAATATAATTCTTATCCGCTAATAATTAAATGATTACGTTAAAAAAAATACAGTTTGATAAAATTATTTTTTTCAGCTTTTTCCTGCGAAAACATAGCAGTGTATTGATAATTAACAGTTTTACTGCGAAAAAAGTTTTGTCGTTTGATGTATAATCCTATTTTTGCGTAACTCTATTATTTTACATAATTTCCATGAAAAAATTTACACTTTCACAATTTGTCTTTACGGTGACCTGTATGCTGATGATTATTTCAGTACAGGCGCAGGTAAAAAGACAAGGCAGCCCAATGCTTTTCGGCAAACCCGCCAAAGCAGAAAGCATCAATCCTGAAACAGGACACATTCGATGTGCATCGACCGAATATGAAGAATATTTGCGCTCGCTTGATCCTAAGCGAATGAACGATGCGCAATTCGAAGCCTGGTTAAACCCTTTGCTGGCTGAGTACAGAGCCATGCAGACAGTAGGCTCGATGGATGGCGATGTGATTATCATCCCAGTCGTAGTGCATGTAATCCACAACGGTGAAGCAGTAGGTACTGCACCCAATATCACCGATGCTCAAGTTATCTCGCAAATAACGGTGATGAATGAGGATTTCCGCCGGATGGCCGGAACACCCGGTTTTAACACCAATTCGGTTGGTGCCGATACAATGATACAGTTTGCGTTGGCACAACAAGATCCAAACGGTAACCCAACAAATGGTATCAACCGCGTGAATTTATGCCAGTCGTCGTGGTCGACAACTGCAATCAATACCACGGTTAAGCCAACCACGCAGTGGGATCCTGCACTGTATCTTAATATGTGGTCGGTTAACTTCTCTGACAGCTCTCTTTTAGGCTATGCGCAATTTCCAAATGCTTCCGGGCTACCGGGCTTGAATCTATCAGGTGGTGCAGCGGCAACAGACGGCGTGGTGGCTAATTACAGCACCTTTGGAAGCGTCGCTTATAATGACGGAACATTTCTGTTAAACGCGCCTTACAACCGCGGTCGTACCATGACGCATGAAGTTGGACACTGGATTGGCCTTCGCCATATTTGGGGCGATGGCGGATGTGCAGTAGATGATTTTTGTGCTGATACTCCGGCGGCAGCAACCGCCAACTATTCATGTAATTCTGTTGTGAATTCATGCCCGGCACCGGGTAATGACATGGTAGAAAACTACATGGATTATACAGATGACATCTGCATGAATATATTTACGCAAAATCAAAAAGAGCGTATGGTCGTAATCATGAACAACGCAGCCAGGAGGGTAACATTGAAAACATCCACAAAAGATCAGCCGATGACTCTTTTTGCAAATGATGCCGAGGTAAAAGTCGAAGCTTCATGTTCGGCTGGAAGCGGACCTGCGACTTGTGGGTCGTCAACACCGTCACAAAAAATCACAATCTATAACCGCGGTACTGCACCGTTGACGTCGGCTACATTGACCTATTCACTCAACGGCGGTCCGGCTACTACGTACACTTGGACGGGAAACCTTACAACTCATAAATTCGCCACAGTATATATGCCGGTTACCGGTTCGCCAGGCCCAATTACGGTAACTGTTGTTAATGCAAATGGAACACCTGACCAACGCGCCAGCAACAACACTTCCAGCGGAACTTTCGCAGCTACCGCAGGACCGCAAGATTTTGCTGCCAACAATGTTGTATTCCGTCTTCAGAAAGACAATTATGGTTCTGAAACGACTTGGAACATTAAAAACAGTGCGGGCACCACGTTATACAGCGGTGGTGGATATACAGATCAGACAGGTGGCGGTGCGTTAATCACACAAAACTGGACTTTGCCAAGCAATGACTGCTATATTTTCACCATCAACGATGATTACGGAGACGGAATTTGCTGCTCATACGGCAACGGATTCTACGATATCAAAACCACTGATGGAACGGTTATTATTTCTGGAGCTCAATTTGATGCTACCGAAGCAAAAGCCTTTACAATCAACCTGCTTTCTACCAACAGTTTTGCAGCTTCAAGCGACGTCTATTTGTATCCAAACCCATCGAGTGATGTTGTTAATATCGCTGTTGGAAATGGCATCGGCTTACCTGACAGCTACACTGTAATCAATTACTTAGGTCAAACAGTTGCGCAAAAAGCAATCGCGACCGAGAATGACCTGTCGATCAACAGCTCAAGTTTCAGCAGCGGCGTTTACCTGATTTCAGTCGTTAAAGACGGCGAGAAGAAAGTGATGCGATTTATTAAAAAATAAACGTTTATAATACATTATCCAAGCCGCCCGACGATCAACGTTGGGCGGCTTTTTTTGTTTGTGTGATTTGCCCACGCATCAAAATTTTTTTACAACCTGTTGAGTATCTGTGATTTTGTGCTAAATTCGACATGTCTATCGTAACAAAAGTTTCAGCACGACGTCTTGCTTCCAAAATTAAACACAATGAAACAACTGTACCTAATCCTGTCGATTTTCTGCTTCCAATTATCCATTGCCCAATCGGTGAAGATTATCGATTCCGAAACCAATGAAGCGATTCCGTTCGCCAATATCCGCATCAACTCAGAGACCTTTGTGTCGAATGCCGAAGGATATTTTTCGATACCCTTTTCGGCCGACGCAGATTCGAATGTGGAAATTTCATACATCGGCTACCGAAACCTACAGGTTCCGATTCATGCCTTACAAAAACAGGATTACATTGTTAAAATGGCACCGGCCACCTACAGCCTGGACACTGTAATAGTCCCAAATAAACGCCCCGATCCGCAACAAATCATGGCCGAAGTAAAAAAACGTTTGAAAGACAATTATCTCACCGATCAAAAGCCACTGAAAAATACCATTTTCTATAGACAAACCACTTCATTTAAACCTTCGAAATTCGATTTTGAAATCGATAAATCATCAGGCTTCACCAGCAAACAACTCGCAACCACCAACCGCGATCTTGAGAAGTACGCCAAATCATTGATTTCGCATCCGCCGCAACAATTTACCGATGTGCTCTGCAATTATTATTCTGCTTTTAAGCAAAAGGACGGAAAACCAACATACGAACCGAAGCTCGAGGTGATAAAAGCCACTAAACTCAGCGATGAAAAACGGTCGACAGATATTGCAGAGCTTCAGAAAGGACTCGGAAAAATCGTATTACAGCATCTCGACACCACAAAATACTACCGCATAAAAAGTGGATGGTTTGGGTCGCGCGACACCATATCGTTGCGAAAGGGATTCACCAATAAAAATCAGAAACCCCGCACCAAGGTGTCATCGTCAAAATCGTCGCTGATGAGTTTTATGGTAATGAATAACCCTGTGAATGGCCGGGTTGATTTTATTACCAATCATATGAATTATGACTTCGAATACGAAGGTGCTTTATATTCGGCCGAAAACGAATTCATCTATGTGCTGAATTTCAAACCGAGAAAGAGCAAAGCTAAATACACCGGCAAAATATATGTTTCCGAAACCGATTATGCAGTGGTACGCACCGACTACACACTGGGTGAAGGCAAGAAGCTTAGCGGAGTGAATCTGAAATTGATCCTGGGCGTGAAATCGGCCGAGAATGTAAGCAATGGCACACTGATTTATAAAAAAGGTACGAATTCAGAAAAATATTATCTGCAATACGCTGCTGTTGAGGATGGCCAATATATCTACATAAACCGGCCGATCAAATTTATCGAATTGAGCGACGAGGAAAAGGACGTGGTCGCATTTGACCTCAAAGTCGAAGTGAACACTTTCGAACGAATGGAATTTCTGAACATCTCGCGGGAGACGATTACCGAAAACGCTTTTGATCAATATAACGAACAGGATTTCGCATACATCCCCTTGAAGGCCTACAATCCCGAATTATGGAAGGAATACGGCGTAATCGAACCGGTAGAAGAAATGAAGCGATTCAAGGTGGCCGAGCAATAGAGCAATTACCAAAGTCCATATCGCCGCCATTACCTATATATTCGTATTTTTGTGGCGAAAACACCACTCGATTGAAACTTTTCGCTTCCATAGACGAATTTAAATCCGAAAAAAAATCGGTTCTGACTTTAGGCACCTTTGACGGAGTGCATATCGGACATAAAAAAATCATCGATCGGCTGATTCAAAGTGCGGCCGACGAACAATGCGAGAGTGTTGTGCTGACTTTTTTTCCGCATCCGCGAATGGTGCTTCAGGACGCCGCCGAAATTCTGTTGTTGAACACAATTGACGAACGCGCAGACCTGCTTGAAAAATCGGGTTTGGATTCTTTGATTGTGCATCCGTTCGACAAAGCATTTTCCCGCCTAACAGCCGAAGAATTCATTCGCGTTATATTGGTCGACAAACTTCAAATACATAAAATAATCATTGGTTACGATCACCGTTTCGGAAGAAACAGAACGGCTAACATTGATGATCTGGTTGAATTTGGAAACCAATATGGCTTTGAGGTCGAACAAATTTCTGCCAAAGAACTGGACGACGTATCGGTGAGCTCCACAAAAATAAGACGCGCGTTGCAAAACGGCGACGTCGCCCTTGCCACCGCATATCTTGGCTACGATTATCCGCTGACAGGCACGGTGGTAGAAGGTCGCAAATTAGGAAGGACATTGGGCTATCCCACGGCAAACATACGTATTCCGGAGAATTATAAACTCATTCCCAAAGACGGCGTCTATGTCGTTAAAAGCACCATTGACGGACGGCAAATTGGCGGAATGATGAACATTGGAATCAATCCCACTATCGAAGATGCGAATCGATCAATTGAAATTTATTTTATTGATTTCGACGCCGATTTATATGGACGTGAATTACAGGTATCACTGCTCCACCGACTGAGGGACGAACAAAAATTTGAGTCGTTGGATTTGTTGAAACAACAACTTGCTGAAGACGAATTGCAATCGCGGGCATTCCTAAATTCGGTTTTATGATTACCAACCGACTGCACCGGCCAATCGACAATGCACCGCTGATCCTGTTCAGGATGTTTTTTGGTTTTTTGCTCTTTGCCGAAACCTTTGGTGCCATATTGACCGGCTGGGTCCGCCGCGTTTTGGTTGAACCGGAATTCACTTTTTCACACATCGGTTTGGAATGGCTGCAGCCGCTACCGGGCAATGGAATGTATTTTTACTTTGCCACCATGAGTATTTTCGGACTTCTGGTCATGGTTGGTTACAAATATCGGTATAGCCTTGCTGCTTTTACGATTATGTGGGCTGGTGTATATTTTATGCAGAAGTCGTCCTATAATAACCATTATTATCTTTTACTGCTGATTTGCATCATCATGTTATTCCTGCCTGCCAACAGGTATGCGTCGGTTGATGTGCGCAATAACCCAAATTTAAAATCACTTGCCATGCCTTGGTGGTGCTCGGGTGTGTTGATATTACAAATAACCATCGTTTATATTTTCGCCGTAGCGTCAAAATTATATCCGCAGTGGCTGGACGGCACCTTTATCAAATTGCTCTACGAACGGCCGGATCACCCGCAATTCCTTCAGCCACTTTTCCACAACCACTATTTCCACATCTTCATTGCTTATATGGGAATTTTGTTTGATTTGCTGATTGTTCCCCTGCTCTTTTGGAAACGTACACGAACCGTCGCATTCATCGCCGCCATCATCTTCCACCTGTTCAACGCCGTCATATTGCAGATTGGCATTTTTCCGTTTTTCGCGTTGGCTTTTACGGTTTTCTTTTATCCGCCCGATAGCATCCGTGCGCGATTTTTTCCACGTAAACCGGAACTTGAAAATACAGCAGTCCAACCTTTTGACAACCGAAAGCTGCTCTTATACTTTTTCGTACCTTATTTTATCATCCAAACAGGACTGCCATTGCGGCATCATTTTATCAAAGGCGATGTACTGTGGACAGAAGAAGGCCACCGCCTGAGCTGGCGCATGATGCTAAGGCACCGCCAAGGATATACTAATTTTCGGGTAGTCGATAAAGAGACAGGCAAAACGCTTCGGCATAATCTTACGCAATCACTGACTGATAAACAGCGGGCTTTTGCCTCTACACGACCCGACGGAATTTGGCAAATGGCGCAACGAATCAGGCAACAATTTGAGTTGCAGGGCAAAGCGGTGGAAGTCTATGCGACATCGTTTGTAGGCATCAACAATAGTCCGTATCGCCAGTTGATCGACCCGCGAGTAGATTTGGGCGCAGCCAAATGGGACTACTTCTGGCATAACGACTGGATTTTACTCTATGACGAGAGCGAGTATTTGCAAAAGCCGCCTTCCCGTTTCGGCACACCTTAAACCAAACTGATTCATTTTTTAGAAGTCTGGATGCTTTTCTGTTCGATGCGGCAGCGAATAGCGACCCTAGTCGATTTGTACTACTAAAATTATATTAAAATCATTTTCACTCCTGCACCGACATAAATTTTTAGTAAATTTGGTTAAACACCATATTTAAAAATACTTTTCAGTTAAAAAACCATCAACATGAAATTTACCAGAGAAATTACAAACGGCTTCATTATTTTCGCCGGTATCGCAATTTATTTTGCCATAATGGAACTACTCGGACTGTCGGACGTATTTATCCTACGAATCTTTAATGTCTTTATAATTGCATACGGTATCAATCGCACCATCAGTGCGAACATACATGATGGCATTCGGGGCTACTTCCGCAATTTCATTTCGGGCTTCATCACATCGATGATTGGAGCGATCTTAAGCATTCTAAGCTTGTTGATCTACATTGAAATACGCGGTGGCGAGGAATTCCTTAAGCATCTGTCGGAGGCATTCCTGATTGGAGGCGGCGATGTGGATTCGTCGACATATGTGATAGCATTGTTACTTTTAGAATCGTCGGCGGCATCGTTGGTGGCAACATTTGTACTGATGCAATATTGGAAAGACAAGGCAGAAGTCATCAACAAAGTCGATTAAACCCAGTCACTAAAAAACATGAACCTGCGAGAATTGATTTTCGCAGGTTTTTTTATGCCGCCAAATCACGCATTCCTGAAGTATAAAGTTTTCCGTTAAAGCGGAATTCCCTACTTTTGAACCATTCAAAATTACTCTTATGATCATTAGCAGGCACAACTGGACGAAAGAAGAAATTATCGCAATATATAATAAACCATTGATGGACCTTTTGTTTGAAGCCGCGTCTGTCCACAGGCAATATCACGATCCAAACACAGTACAGATTTCCACTTTATTGTCGATAAAAACGGGTGGTTGCCCTGAAGATTGTGGCTATTGTCCGCAAGCAGCACGATACCATACCGATATTGAAGGCAACGACCTGATGTCTGTTCAACAAGTGAAGGCTCAGGCCCTACGAGCAAAATCGGGTGGATCATCACGCGTGTGCATGGGTGCTGCATGGCGAAATGTTAAGGATGGTCCCGAGTTTGAACAAGTGCTCGAAATGGTCCGGACTATCAACAAACTCGATATGGAAGTTTGCTGTACGTTGGGTATGCTTACCGAAAATCAGGCGCAGCGTCTTGCTGAAGCCGGATTATATGCCTACAACCACAATCTTGACACATCGGAAGATTATTACAAAGAAGTTATCTCAACTAGGGCTTTTGAAGACCGTCTTGAAACCATTGCCAACGTTCGCAAGACCAATGTTACGGTATGCAGCGGCGGAATTATTGGCATGGGCGAAAGTATTTCCGATCGTGCCGGTATGCTTGTCGCATTG
>JADKLW010000520.1_pt1 | contig 15215 bp, 15 predicted proteins | sample 8641881 | NCBI WGS metagenome assembly JADKLW01 (sample SAMN16272185, study PRJNA661076) | feces metagenome | isolation source: fecal sample from diarrhoea affected cattle B | host: Bos taurus | place: South Africa: Lokaleng Village, Mahikeng | collected 2019-09 | reverse complement strand
TTTGGCAGGGGAGGAAGGACTCGAACCCTCGCATGCCGGAATCAAAATCCGGTGCCTTGACCAACTTGGCGACTCCCCTACACAGGTCAATTGTTATGGATAACAATCAGCCGGTAGCTTGATTAATCTGACACCCAATAGTATAAAGGATGTTTTTCCAGATTTTTGCAAAGCTTAATTTTCCAGTCGCTTGGCGCCTTTTTAAAATCAATTGCTTTGCTTGCTCGTGCAAATACTGCACTTCCTGAGCCTGTCATTGTAGCATGCAAATTTTGTGACTTCAGCAATGCGATTGCTTTTTTCACGTCCGTGCATAAATCTTCAGCGACAGGCTGCAAGTCGTTTTGGCCAAAGCCATAGTGATCTGCAGCAAAGATTTCGATTGTAGCATGGGCCGAATCGCGCTTAAGTTTTGGTGAAGAAAATATGCTTTGGGTGCTAATGCCGGTGCTGGGCTTCACAACCCAGAACGCGCTAGGCGGTAATTGGTGTTGGGCTCGTAAAGGTGTGATTTGCTCTCCAATGCCTTGCACCCAAGCATTTTCACCGTGCACAAAAAATGGTACATCAGCGCCAAGAGCTATTCCTATGTGTGCCAACTCACGGCGTGATAGCCTCAAGTTCCATAGGCGATTCAGTGCAATGAGCGTGGTGGCTGCATCGGAGGAGCCGCCACCCATACCCGCTTGGGCAGGAATTTGCTTATGGATGGCAATGCGCGCGCCTTGGGTGCATCCTGTTGCTAGTTGTAACGCTTTTGCGGCGCGAACACACAGGTCTTCGCCAGGGAGTTCGGCTGCACTTGCATTCAAGTCTTCGCGGCCAATACTCGGGGATTGGGTCTTTTCAAAGTGCAATTGGTCTTGCCAGTCAATCAGCATGAAGACTGACTGCAAAAGATGATAACCATCTGCACGCTGGCCGGTAATGTGCAGAAAAAGGTTGAGCTTGGCCGGGGCGGGCACATCGTAGAGGGTGTGCATGAGCGCAAAAATAAGTAAGTGGAAATGCCTGCCGAGGGCTTTGTTCGCAGCAGGATTTTTTAGCGAACCCGGTTAGGGTTGGTCGAGCACGATGCGTAAAGTAGCTTGCGGTAATGGGTGGGTACGCTGTGCGGCAATTCGGCCATCGGAGTATCGACTAAGGTTTGCAACCCATCCGGATGCATCCGCAGGCCGTCCTTCTAACCATTCAAACATTGCCTGGATCGGTAAGGCGGTGCCCAAGCTCAGTTGCAATAATTCTTGCAGTGATTCTGAACGGGTGATGCGGTTGCCTTGCTGTAATTGTGCTGCGCCGATGTGCCATTCCAGCTTGGCGAGCTGAGAACCTAAAGGGGTGAAAACATCAAGACTGCCTTGGTCTGTTGAGCCTTTAAGCTGGAACGATGCACTGAATGACTGCTCTTGGGCCATGGGGTCGTGCACTTGCAGTCCCAAGCGTCCACTCCATAAGTGCTCGATATCCGTAAGTGGCAGTTTGCTGGGCGGCGGCGTGCTGCAGCCAAGCAAGATAAAACCCAGAGCAATGATGGTTGCGGTACGGCGAGCCATAGAAAAAACGCGCATGGCAAGGCTCCTAAAACTTGATCTGGAAACGCTCTAAAGTTTGGCGCAGCGTTTCATTTTCGCTGTCGCGTTCAAACGCGGCACGCCAGATGGTGCGGGCACGGTTTTTCTCTCCCATGCTCCATAACACCTCGCCCAAGTGGGTGCCAATTTCCACGTCATCGCGCAATGCGTAGGCTTTTTCCAATAAGGCCAATGCAGCGGTGTGGTTGCCTAGACGAAATTCCACCCATGCCAAGCTATCTGTGATGAAGGGGTCACCGGGCACATGGGACAGGGCGGTTTCGATCAACCGGCGTGCCTCTGGGAGATGAATGCCTCGATCAGCAAAAGAATATCCCAGGGCGTTGTACGCATGGTAGAAGCCTGGGTCTTGCTTAATGATTCGGCGCAGGATCGTCTCCATGGCATCCAGTTTGCCTGCGCGCTCGGCCAAAATCGCGGTGTCGTAGGCAAGGTTGGTATCTTCCGGAGCCTGTTCATACAGCGTTCTTTGCAGCAAATAAGCTTCTTGTGGCGCATCGGCGTCACGCAGCAAATGCACTTCTGCGCGCCGCTTCAAAAATTCTTGCTCTCCAGTGCGCGCAGGAACTGCGCGAATCAGTGCCCGGCCATGTGCCAACTTGCCTTGCCGCGCTAAAGCCAGTGCCTTAAGCGCTTGCGCATCAAGAAGAGTTTCCCCTTGGGCAATACGGTCAACCCACTCTATGACCTGTGGATAGCGTTTCCGCTGCATTGCGATGCGGGCAGACAGCAGGTACGCCTGGTTCAAAGCGAGATCACGCGCTGCGGGAAATTGAATTTGTTGCGCCAGCGGAAAGAAATGCTCCAGCGATTGAAGCGCCGCCTCCCACTCAGCGCGCTGTGCTTGTAACGTAGCTTGAGAGAACCATGCATCAGGCATCTCTGGATACGTCTGCAAAATGGCGTTCAGTTGGGTTTGCGCATCGCTGTCGCGCTGCAAACCAAGCAAAACGCGGACATAAGCCATGTGAATGGTGGCGGCCGGATCATGCTGGACATAGTGCCTGACCATGTACTCAACGTCTTGTGCGCCCGCTTCCATCAATTCGAGAGCAAGCAGTGCCGTGGCTCCATTGTTAGGGCCTTGTTCGTAGGCATGCTGCAAAGCTTGGCGCGCGAGGTCTTTTTGGCCAGCCATGACACGTAAATGGCCCACCGTGGCCCATGCAGCAGGCGCCAGTTCTGTATCGGCCATATCTGCCTGCAGCGCTTGTTCAACCACAGTGGCTGCTAATGCCTTGTCACTTACGCGGCTGTAGAGCTGCGCGATAGCCAGATAGGTGGCTGGTTTGGCGGGCTTGGGAACTAGAGCTACTTCACGCGTCAGGTGTGGCTGGGTCTCAGAGACACGGTTGAGCGCCAAAAGTGTATGCAGGGTGTAGCGATTGGCGTCGCGCGATTCTGGAAAATTCTGTAGCCATTGATTGGCAACCACCATAGCGCGTTGCCCCGAGCGTGACTGGAGGGCGAGATCTGCTGCGCGCTGATACAGCTGCTGCGAGTGGCTGGTGCGCGCGGCTTCCAGGAGTAAGGCCACAGCGTTGGTGTGATCACCTTGCGCTGCAGACATTTCTCCCACCAGCAACTCATAAAAAAGTTCTGCATTGAGCGCAGCCGTCATCTCGTCGGCGGTCGGCTGCCCAACAGGCTCCAACTCCAATGGGGGAAACTGTTCCAGCGGTAATAGTGGGGCTTGTGACCAAGCGGGCAATGTTCCAAGAACAATTGCAGAAGTCAGGGCCAAACGCCAAATGCGAAGTGTGGGAGGCATCGAACCATAATAATCTAAGCATTTCCCTGCTGTGAGTGAAACCATCAGATGCCAGAACTTCCAGAGGTTGAAGTAACGCGCCGTAGCTTCGCGTCGCAGATAGAAGGAGCCAAGATTCTTGGCGTCACCATGGGCAAGCCCCTGCGCTGGCCTTTAGGGTGCGAGCCGCAATCTTTAGTGGGCGCGCAAGTGCAGCAGGTGCGCCGCCGCGGCAAGTATCTGCTGATTGATTTAGACCAAGGCATGCTGATGGTGCACTTGGGCATGTCTGGTAGTTTGCGTTTTGCGCCAGTCTTGCCATTGCTGGGCGCGCACGATCACTTTGAAATGCATACGGACAAAGGGCTCTTGCGCCTTAATGACCCGCGTCGCTTTGGTGCTGTGATTGCAACACAGGGTGAACAAGACCCGGTTGCCCGCAAGCTGTTAGATGGACTGGGCATGGAGCCGCTGGACACACAGCAGTTCAGCTGGAAGCGATTTTCAGAAGGCTTAAAAGCCAGCCGCTCGCCCATTAAGCCTTTACTTTTGAGTGGCAAGCTGGTGGTGGGGGTGGGCAATATCTACGCTTCAGAAGTCTTGTTTGCAAGCCGGATTGCCCCAACACTCGCGGCCAACATGATTAGCGCCGTGAAAGCGCGGCGATTGTTTGACGCCATACGCGCTATTTTGGCCCTGGCCGTGGAGCGAGGGGGCACCACACTGCGTGACTTCTCGAACGCTGATGGCATGCCCGGACATTTTCAATTGCAGGCAAAAGTCTATGGCCGGGACGGCTTGCCTTGCGTGCATTGCGGCCAACCTATTGCCTTGTTGCGACAAGGTCAGCGCAGCACTTTTTACTGCCCGCGTTGCCAGAAAGCGTGATGGGGCGCATGCGTGACGGTGGCTGCAGCGGTTTGAAGCTGGGTAACGCAGGGGCAGGGTTAAAGCGTTGGGCTACGCGGTCGCGGGCCTGATTTGAATCCACCGCCAATGACCTGGATTTATAGGGTAAAAGCGCCACTTCCCAGCTACATGCACAATTGAAAGCACGCAAACGCAGCTTTGTCCGCGGTATTGAAAGTGCCACCTTGGGCGCATCCGGCTTCACCAGCGTCGACTCAAAAAGCTGCGTTGTTTTCAACGCTTTTGCTTGTAATTTTCCTTTGAGTTCAGCCCTTCCCTTTATTGCCTCTGAGGTTGTGCAATGGCAGGCCAGCCATGGCCGCAATCATTTGCCCTGGCAGCAAACCCGTGACCCTTACCGTGTGTGGCTGTCCGAAATCATGCTGCAGCAGACCCAGGTCACCACCGTTCTTGGGTACTACGAGCGGTTTTTGCAGCAGTTTCCCGATGTGGCCAGTCTGGCCGCTGCCCCAGAAGACGATGTGATGGCGCTGTGGAGCGGCCTTGGCTACTACACGCGTGCCCGCAACTTGCACAAATGCGCGAAGGCGGTGGTGGCTGAGCATGGCGGGCACTTCCCGCGCAGCGCGCAAGTGCTGGCTACTTTGCCAGGTATCGGGCGCTCGACAGCGGCTGCGATTGCCTCGTTTTGCTTTGCCGAGCGCGTAGCGATTCTGGATGCCAACGTCAAACGCGTGCTCACGCGAGTTCTGGCGTATGGCGAAGACTTGTCCAGTAGTCGCAATGAAAAATCCTTGTGGGCCATGGCTGAAGCCTTGCTGCCCCACCAAGATCACCAAGATTTGCACCATGCAATGCCGCGCTACACGCAGGGTTTGATGGATTTGGGGGCAACGATTTGCATGCCGCACAATCCTTCCTGCTTGGTCTGTCCTTTGCAGGAAAAATGCCAGGCCGCCCAACAAGGCAATCCCCAAAACTATCCGGTCAAAACGCGCAAGACCAAGCGCACTTCGCAGGCGTGGTGGCTGCTGGTGCTGCGCAGTGAAACAGGCCAGGTCTGGCTGCAACGCAGGCCTTCTGAGGGTGGAACAACAGGTATTTGGGCGGGGCTTTTTAGTCCGCCGGTGTTTGCGGACGTTTCCTCCTTGGAACATGCACTGCAGGCTTTGCAGGTGAAGGTGAGGGAGCGAGCCGATTGGCCTGCACAGTTGCACGTGCTCACGCACCGTGATTTGTTTCTTCACCCAGTCATTGTCGATATAGCTGGCGCGGGGAAAGCGTTGGATGCTACAGTTTTGGCCGTAGAGGGAGGCTGGCAAGCTGCGCAGAACTGGCCGCAGCTTGGTGTGCCTGCGCCCGTGCGTAAATTATTGGAAGCACTGGCAGCTGAGTAAAAAGTAGAGCAGCTTGTCTTGATGAAACAACGCTTTCAGATAGTTTTGTATCTGAAATCTAGTTGTTGCAACGGCATGTAGCTCTTGTTTTTAATGTGAAGCCGTGCTGACTGCCTGCGTGCGCCCATCCATTTCACGGTGGCGGCGCAGTGTGGACCATTGAGATTGGTAGCGCGCACCGAGTTGCTCCACCAGAAAGACAGAGCGGTGCTGCCCCCCTGTGCAGCCGATCGCAACCGTGACATAGCTGCGGTGGTTACGACTGAGTACGGGCAGCCAGTGATCCAGGAATTGCGTGATGTGCGCCTGCATGGTGCTGACATCAGGTTGCTGGCGCAAGAATTCTTGGACAGGAAGGTCTTTGCCGGTGAGCGGGCGCAGCTCCAGGTCGTAGTAAGGGTTGGGCAGCATGCGCACGTCAAACACATAGTCTGCATCCACTGGAATCCCGTGCTTAAAGCCAAAAGACTGAAACACCAGCGTCATCTGATCGGCGGGTGCCTGCAGTAAATCTTTGACATAGCTTTGCAGCTGAGAACCCCGCAAATTGCTCGTATCAATCACATGCGCGTGCTCACGCAGCTCGCCCAGTAGTTCGCGCTCATGCTCAATCGTTTCAACCAGTACTTGGTTGTTGTTGACCGTGTCTTTGGCTGAAAGCGGGTGGCGCCGGCGTGTTTCAGAGAAGCGGCGCACCAGGGTACTGGTGCCAGCATCCAGAAAAATTACATGCAGCAAAATGCCTCTGGACTTAAGGCGCCTGGCTTTCTGCACCTGCCGTGGCAAGTCCGTCAAGCTGGCGGCGCTGCGTGCATCAATCCCAATTGCCAGACGTGTGCGCTGCATTTTGATTTGCAGGCGGATGAGCTGCGGAAGTAATTCTGGAGGCAGGTTGTCGACACAGTAATAGCCCGCATCTTCGAGCGCGTGAAGGGCTACAGACTTCCCCGATCCCGCCATGCCAGTGACCAGGACGATTTCTAATTTAAGTGACATACCCGCTTTCCAACGATGAGTTACTGCATAAGCGCTTGTTGCAGCATTTCACGCGCATGTGCCATGGTGGTGTCAGAGATTTTCTCGCCACCCAGCATGCGTGCAATTTCACGCTCCCTTTGGTCTTGATTGGCGGGGGCCACGGTACTGCTGGTGCCTGCTTTGTCGCGTTTTTTGGCCACCACATAGTGGTGATCTGCATTAGCAGCCACTTGTGGCAAATGCGTAACTGCCAGCACTTGCCGGTCTTTGCCCAAAGAGCGCATCAGTCGGCCCACTGTTTCTGCGACAGCCCCCCCCACCCCTGAATCTACCTCATCAAAAATAAGGGTGCCGGCTTGCCCCAGTTCACTGGTGGTGACTGCAATTGCCAACGACAGGCGCGAAAGCTCTCCGCCAGAGGCCACCTTACCAATCGGCTTGGGAGTCGCCCCGGGGTGGCCCGCCACCAAAAACTGCACAGCATCCATGCCGTGCGCACTAGGCTCAGCCAACCGGTCCAGCTGCACTGCAAATTTGCCGCCTTGCATGCCCAGCCCTTGCATGGCTTGTGTGATGGCGCGAGAAAGCTTGGGCGCAGCTTTGGCGCGTTGCTGCGAGAGTTCTTTGGCCGCAGCGTGGTAGGCGTCGCTGGCTTGCTGCAATACTTGGCGCAGGTGGTCGATATCGACCACCGCGTCCAATTGGCGCAACTCCTCACGCCAAGATTGCAGCAATGCAGGCAGCTCTTCAGGCATGCGTTTGTAGCGCCGCGCCAGTTGCATCCACAGTGCCAAGCGCTCGTCCAGTTCGGCCAATTTGTCAGGGTCTAGCTCAGTGCGGCGTAAATAAATTTGCAGTGAATGGTGGGCATCATTGATTTGCGCCAAGCTGGAAGCCAAGACATCTGCAATCGCTTGAAATTCGGGTTCTAAATGCTGCTTGTCCTGCAGCAAATCATGGGCGCGACTCAATGGGAGGGTCGCACCCGTTTCGTCATCTTCCAGTAAAAGCAGTGCATTTTGCGCAGCTTCCAACAAAGCTTGTGCATGCGACAGTCGTGTGTGGTGGGTGTTGAGTTCCTCCCACTCATCGGTGGCTGGGTTGAGTTTTTCCAGCTCTGCGATCTGCCATTGCAAGCGTTCGCGCTCGCGCTGCAAGGTGTCTTGCGCTGCGACGGCATGTTCCAAGTCTTTGCTGGCAGCGCGCCGGCTGAGCCAATGCTGGTGTACGCCTTGTGTGGTGACGCCTGCATAGGCATCCAGCAGCTCCCGGACTGCATCGGCGCGGGTCAAGCTTTGCCATGCATGTTGACCGTGGATATCCAGTAATGCTTCGCCCAGACTACGTAGCTGGGTGGCGGTGGCGGGGGCCCCGTTGATCCAAGCGCGACTGCGGCCTTGGGTGTCGATAACGCGGCGCAGCAAGAGCGATTCTTCGAGCGGAAATCCACCTTCTTCCAGCCAAGACTGTAAATGTGCAGATGCATCAAATTCAGCGCTGATATCGGCAAGAGTTGCACCTTCACGCACCACACCAGTATCCGCGCGGCTACCCAGCACCAGTTGCAGGGCATCAATCAAGATGGATTTGCCTGCACCAGTCTCCCCAGTAAGCGCCGTAAAGCCTGCATGCAACTCCAAATCCAGTTGCTGAACAATGACAAAGTCTCGCAATGCGATGCGTTTAAGTGCCATGTTTAGTAGCCCCCCTCGTTCCAACCCAGTTTTTTACGCAAGGTGGCAAAGTAATTCCAACCTACTGGGTGTAGAAAGCGCACGCTAAGCTCAGAGCGGCGTACATAAATACGATCGCCGTGCAGCAAAGAGGCCAGAGATTGCATATCAAAATTGGCGCTGACATCGCGTCCTCCAACCACTTCCATCATGATTTCTGTCTGGTCAGACAGCACAATGGGGCGGTTGGACAGGGTGTGCGGCGCAATAGGCGCCATCAGCCAAGCAGGAATCGAAGGGTGCATTAGAGGGCCACCCACTGACAACGTGTATGCCGTAGAGCCTGTAGGAGTGGCCACGATCAAACCGTCAGCACGCTGGTTGGACAAAAACAATCCGTCCACTTCGACACGCAGCTCCACCATGCCTGAGGTGCCGCCGCGGTTGACCACCACATCGTTCATGGCCAAAGCTTCAAACACTACTTCGCCTTCGCGCACTACACGTGCATGCATGAGCGGGCGAGCATCTTCTTCGTAGGCGCCATGCAGCATTGGCTCCAGCACTTGCTGGTAGTTGTCTAGCGCTATATCTGTCACAAATCCCAAGCGCCCTTGATTAATGCCAATCAGAGGAGTGCCATACTTGGCCAAGTGACGGCTGATGCCCAGCATCGTCCCATCGCCGCCCACCACAATACCCACATCACAATGGTGGCCCAAACCATCCACATTCATGCTGGGCAGTAGTGTGTGTAAGCCTGTGTGCTCTGCAGTCTGCGATTCCAGTACAACTTCGCAACCTTGCGCTTGTAAAAACTGGGCAATCTCTTGCAGGACGTGGCGCGAAAGCTCGGCGGCCGCAGTAGAAGGCGTTGCGGACTGGTATTTGCCGATGAGTGCAACATGGCGAAACTTGGACATCATGGCGGAAATTACATCATTAAAATCATTACATGCTCGATGAACGTGCCAAGTTGTTGTTGAAAGCGCTGGTCGAGCGCTATATCTCGGACGGCCAACCTGTTGGGTCGCGGACATTGTCGCGCGCTTCAGGGTTGGAGCTGTCGCCTGCGACCATTCGCAACGTCATGTCTGATTTAGAAGAATTAGGCCTGATTGTTAGCCCTCACACCTCTGCTGGGCGCATACCTACTGCGCGTGGTTATCGCTTGTTTGTCGATACCATGCTGACAGTGCAAAACAGCGGTTTGGTAGCGCCGGATTTGCCCGCTGAACAACCCCAAAAAGTTATTGCAAATGCTGCCCAGCTGCTGTCGAATATGTCGCAGTTTGTGGGGGTGGTTATGGCACCACGACGCAGTTCGGTATTCAAACACCTTGAATTCGTGAAGCTTTCAGAACGCAGGGTTCTGGTCATCATTGTCTCGCCGCAGGGTGATGTGCAAAATCGTGTGATCTTTACACAAGCAGAGTTCTCTGTCTCTCAGCTCGTCGAGGCATCAAACTTTATCAATGCCCATTACGCAGGCTTAGATATTGAGCAAGTACGAGAGCGCATCAAGCAAGAAGTGGATCAACTGCGCGGAGAAGTAGCCGGCTTAATGCATGCGGCAGTCAATGCCAGCGCAGAGGCGATGACACCAGAGCCACAAGATCAAGTCATCATCTCTGGCGAGCGCAATTTGTTATCCGTCAGCGATTTCTCTAGTGACATGGGCAACCTGCGTCGGGCATTTGATCTGTTTGAGCAAAAAACCCAAATTCTTCATTTGCTCGATTTCTCTAGTAAAGCGGAAGGTGTGCGCATCTACATCGGGGGTGAAAGTCAGGTTATTCCTTTTGAGGAACTCTCGGTAGTCAGTGCTCCCTATGAAGTGGATGGACAAGTCGTTGGCACTTTGGGTGTTATAGGGCCGACGCGCATGAACTACGACAAGATGATTCAGATTGTCGACATCACTTCGAAGTTGGTCAGTAATGCCCTGAGTCACCATCGGTAGCCGCTACAATAAGCGGGTTTTGCAAGTCTTTATGACTAGCGAGATCCGGTTGGGGCGTTAGCTCAGTTGGTTAGAGCAGAGGACTCATAATCCTTTGGTCGACAGTTCAAGTCTGTCACGCCCTACCATGAATACGGCATAAAGCCAAAAAAGCCTGCTACTTTATTGGTAGCGGGCTTTTTTTGTTTTGGGGCTGGTGACAGTCTGGTGACAGTTTGGGGCGATATGAAGGGGGATGCTTGCTGTCAAGGCAAAGTTACCGTTGCTGCTAATTTGGAGGAGGCACCGATTTTTTGAACAAGTAGCTAAGCGAGATCTTTCCGTAAAAATGGCCTTTCAGCAGGTCGAACTTGGAGAGATCTATGACCATCAAATCACGACGAAAGCACAGCCCAGCATTCAAAGCCAAAGTTGCTCTAGAGGCGGTACGCGGTGAGCGCACCGTTGCTGAGCTGGCTCAGCAATATGAGGTTCATCCCAGCCAGATAGTGGATTAGAAGCGCGTGTTGCTAGAGCGTGCGGCAGACGTATTTGGTTTAACCCTCCACTCCTGCAGCACCGGTCGATGACCTCAAAGACCTGCATGCCAAGATTGGGCAACTGACCTTGGAGATGGATTTTTGCACGGTGCGCTGAGCAAAGTGGGGCTGCTCAGCAGCAAGCGATGACTTTAGCCCTCTCAATCCTGAAATAGCCAGTCCTTAAGTCTTCGCTGCACCGCGAGGTCAGAAATCCCAAGTGCTCGATTGCAAAGGATCAATTGCGGCCAGCTCCCCGGAAAAAAATTGGCAACATCGTCCAGGACTGCAAAGTCCTCAATGCTGTGTTCTCTCACGTACTCACGTATTGCCTCATCGCGGGCACCATGTCGAATGGCACCTGCAAACCATGGCCTGATACTTTCCAGTAGCTCAACCAGTTCAGCTTCTTTGAGGAACTGACGCCACGAGCTGCTGACTACGACGCCCACGTTTTCATGTGCTGCCAGTAAGCGTACCAACACAGGCAAGTGCTCAAACGTCTGCGGCCAGCCGGCTCGGATCTGTGCAGGTGTCTGCGGAGGCTTGGCACCTGCAATTGCCCGTAGTGGATGCAAGACACCATCAAAGTCTAAAAACAGGATGCGTTTCTGATGCTGCTTGTGCATGGTTTTGAACCTGGAATCAGGTGGATCGCTGTGTACTTCAGCACTCATGGGAATTTTGAAAAAACTAACCAGCCTACAGAGCCTTGGTTTGCCTACTTACCCTTGAACTTCGCAACACCTAGCATCGCTGCGCGCAAAAAATCTGGGCCAACTGCAATGGTTGAGCCAATCTTGCAGGTGACGCCTTGGGAATCATTGCTTAGTAAAACGCCATTCAAACTCTGCAACTTTCCCAAGATTTCTTGCGGAACACTCGTTAAGAAATAGGAGGTAGGGACCTGATCTTCAGGCGTGCCGATAAAACAGACTGGTCCGCTAGCACCCCTCATCGCAAAGTGCTCACCTTCATTCCCCATCACTTCAAATCCCAGCGCTTTCGCATAACGCCATTGCAAGGTCAAGTCATCGGGAAAGTTGTCCAACTCTTCATCACTGGGGGTGGACTGCATTGCTTCGCACATATCAACTTCTCTTCATCGTTAACCGATCTCTGGTAGAGATCATCGAAGCTGCCTATTTTGTACCATCTATGCGGGTGCATAAATGAAACAATGCATACACATTGCGTGCAATGCGCAAATCACAGAATGAAGCAGTGCTCAGCGCACTGGCTGCCGAACTCAAGCACAGAAGATCTAGCTTGGGTATTAACCAAGAGGAATTAGCGTTCAGGGCTGGCGTGCACCGTTCCTTTATTGCACGGGTAGAAGTCGCTCAGACACAGCCCTCGTTGTCCGTTTTTTTTGATCTGGCCAATGCGCTGGAATGCAATGCCAGTGATCTAGTGGATGCGGTGGATCAACGTGTACGCAAAGAGTCTGCTGCCTCACCAGCAGACTCTTAATTCACGGTCTGTGACTGCCCTTGGTTCACAGGGGCAGCTATAACAAGGATGGGCTTCGCGACTCAATCACGACTCCTTCTTTTATGGCTGTTGCGCGAAAGCGCTTTCAAGGGCAATTGCTCTATCCCCAAATGCACCCCAGCCTCCGCTGACGTACATCACTACGCACGTTTCGTTATTAGCAACCCCATCAATACTCTTGCTGCAGCGACTATGGCGAAATTTTTGCTCTCTCGGAATTCAACACCGTGGATGCCAGCCCCCAAGTTTTGGCAGAGACCTTTACCTCCTGGCTAGTCTTTACGGCACCCCGCAGCAAACTGGAATCCTGAACCGCTTTGGGTCGCGTTGCACCACCTTTTCGAAAGCCATAGTGCTTTTGCGTCTCAGTGCTGCGATGCCCCAGTGCAGCAGCGATCTCCACTGCCTTCCAGCCCTCCCAACGCAGGCTTGTTGCCAGTGCATGCCGAAAGCAGTACGGAGTCACATGAAGACGCACTTTTTGTCTGCCTACAAACCGCTGCCCATAAAGCTGAGCAGAAACCCTCTCGTAATGGTCACGCAGCGCCTGCGGCCGCACCGTATAACGTTTTTTGCCACCCGCAGCTAACAGCTCATGCTCAAACCAAGCGTGCATGCCCTGCAACTTGAGCTCCATCACACGTTCCACATGCCCCGCATCATCTGTGACTTTGGCCCCCGGAATTCGTACCCGAATTAGCCCTGGTGCCAGCCAAGTAACAACAATTCCCGCGGTCCCATTCCCCTTAAATTCTTTGGCCTTCTCAGAGGCTTCCCGATCAGGGTCAAATTCAGCGGGCCTCGCACCGGTCAGGGCTTGAATCAAGGTATGACTACGATACTTACTTGAGGATTGGGCATTGATCGCCAAAAAGTCCGTCTGCCAAGTAGGCACATGGTGGTTCAACGTCTTCAACAGTTTTTTGCTGCTCGCTCTCTCTTCCGATTCAACCTGCTTTCCCAGCGCAGAGTGCGCCTCGATACAAGCCTGTTTGTCTAAAGAGGCAATTCCTTCGAAATACGCCAAGTACATTTGCAGCTTGGTAGTGCTGCGCTCCATCAACGCCGGCAGCAAGTGGTCACGATCACCTTTGCTTTTACGCTGAGCCCTTTTTTGCAGAAGGCTCTGCGTTCTCAAGCAGCGCTTGAGATGCTCATGCGCCCAAAACTGCAGGCTACGTCTATAGAGATAGAACGTATTGCTGTGCTGTGCATGACCACCCAACACAGCACAAATGATGTGTAAGTCGCGTTCAGCTTCGGTCTGTGCCGGCTCATTAGGCAACGTCGCTCGCATATGCTCCATCTCGTTGGCCAGCGCGCGCAAAGTACGCCGGTACTTTTTCGTGGTGCTGCTATCAATGTCGCCGTATGGCTTTAGCGCCTGCCGTGCCTGCCGAACAGCCTCTATAAGACGCTGTCGTGCAGTCCATGCTGCGTCAAGCGACGCATCATTAGCCGCCGACATCGGCGGCAAGGCTTCGCCTCCTTGCAGCGCAGCCCTCGGCTGCTCGCTCGCCTTGAAGCCCCCCGTACCGGGTGCCTCCAAGGCCGGTGCTTGGCTAACGCCATTTCCTCCTAACGTCGGAACACGCACCACATTACCAAGCCCATCAGAAGCTCCCGCATCGATGGGTTTGGTAATGTCAAATTCATTGCGTTGCTTCGCAGCGAATTGAGCGTCGTTGGCTGCAGAGGAGGCATTCGAATCAAGGAAGTTATCGACCTTAGCTGCGAGGCGGCGAAGTGCAGAAAGGATGCTCATACAGCACCCCGCTTTTCCATCATGGCTTCGTACTTGCCTTCGAGTTTGCTGAATTTGAGCTCTGTTTCGCGGAGCTGTTTGTGGAGCATTTCGTGTTCCACTTTCAATGCTTCAAAAGCCTGCAATGACTTTCTGGCTTCTCTCAGCTCTTCCTGCATACCGGCCAGCTCTGACGCGGTCTTATAAGCATCATTCGCTTGCGCCACTGTATTTTCTTTTTCCAGCGCAAGCTGTCCGGTGAGCTCATCATACGTAGTGCTGTACTGCGCAATGATTTCTTCTGCATTGCGCAGCTTGGTTTTCAAGTCCAGCGTTTCGACAGCCAATTTATGCTGTGCCAGCTCGCAAGTTGCATCCCAAATTTGCGAGACAAAGCTGTTCGCTGCTGCTTGGGTGCTCTCATCCATGGGCCAACTACCTACAGACGGAAGTGTGGCTCTCCAAGCTTTGATATGAGGGGTGACTGTGCTGTTGCCAGCATTGAAATGAGCGGCCACAGTCTGGCAATAATCGCCCTTAAAACTACGCGCCTTCAGCTCGTTGCAATAGTCAAAAACAGCATCTCTAGTAGCCCTCGTTTTGGACTTAGTCGGCTGTGCTGGTACATCACTCATAATTTCTCCTTGGTCTGCGGTTAGCAGCCAAGCGAGCAATGAGATAACTGTAGGTGCTGTAGGCGGCGCATACACCTCCTACACAGCACAGTACCTGACTGCAACGACACCAAAACCTATGGTGCGATATTGACTGCGCCCATCAAAAAGCTGATGAGCACAAACAATGCTATGCATTTTTTTTCAAAAAAACCAAGCAGTTGGATTTTAAGAAGCAGTTTTTTTTAGCTAAATATTTAGTCTGCTTTGCAGCGATTACTGTTTCTCTGGACTGAAAGATAAACTACTGCTAACCGTTTCGTAACGGTCATTAGGATCGCCAAGACAGTCATATCTCCAATGGTCACTGCTTGCGTACCCTTGCTCAGGAACTCGGTTGCGAACAATGCTACGCACGCTATAGCGCTGTTGTAGCAAGCTGGCTATGGTGAGGCGGTCTTCTGGTTGGAGGTGGTGTATGACGAACGACTTGCAGACATCTGCTGACCTTAACGGTTGCAGGTGTTGCACTTCAGGTTTGAATCCGCCCCTATGGCACTACTCCATGGGTAATCCCCCCGTAATTCCAGTGCGCTGAGAAGTAGAGACTCTCACAGGAGAA
>JADKLW010000518.1_pt1 | contig 15229 bp, 12 predicted proteins | sample 8641881 | NCBI WGS metagenome assembly JADKLW01 (sample SAMN16272185, study PRJNA661076) | feces metagenome | isolation source: fecal sample from diarrhoea affected cattle B | host: Bos taurus | place: South Africa: Lokaleng Village, Mahikeng | collected 2019-09 | reverse complement strand
CTTGCGGTGGATCGCGGGGTTCGCCGGGTTGGCGAACTGGTCGGGCATCCAGGCGTCCTCGCCGTCGGCGAGCTGCCGCGCCGCCTCGACGGCCTCGGTCATCCCGCCCATCGACTCGACCACCTCGACGCGGGCACCGAACAGCCGCAGGATCGTCTCGCGCTCACGGCTCATGCCCTGCGGCAGGCAGATCACCAGCTCGTAGCCGCGGGCCGCGGCGACCGACGCCAGGCCGATCCCGGTGTTGCCGCTCGTCGCCTCGACGATCGTCGTCCGGCCCGGGGCGATCCGCCCCTCCTTCTCGGCCGCCAGCACCATCGCCAGGGCGATCCGGTCCTTGACCGAGCCCCCTGGATTGTAGGACTCGAGCTTGCCGAAGAGCTCGACGCCGGAGCCCTCGGGCTCCAGGGCCGCCAAGCGGGCGACCGGGGTCTTGCCGATCAGGCCGGTGATGTCGGTGATCACGTCGTCGCTCACAGTTGGACCTAGATCCAGTACATCGTCTGGCCCTGCTCCCGGGCCTCGCGGTCGATCACGTCCTGGATCGTGGTGCTGGCCAGCACGCCTCGGGCCGCCTCCGCGACCTCGGCGAAGACGCCGGTCGAGTCCTGGCCGAGTGGGCCGTCGAGCATCTCCACGACCTCGAGGACCGTGATCTCGCGCGCGTCGCGGGTCAGCACGTAGCCGCCGTGGACGCCGCGCTGCGAGCGCAGCAGGCCGGCCCGCCGGAGCGTCGCGAACAGCTGCTCCAGGAACTGCCCCGGAATCTCCCGCCGGCGCGCCAGCTCCGCGACCGGCACCGGCGTCGTGACCCCGCCCGCGCGCCCGAGCTCGGTCAGGGCCTGCACGGCGTACGGGGACTTGGCGGTGATCGAGAGCATCGAAGGGAGGAACGTTCGAAGGACGCACGACGAAATCGCCGGACGCTCTGATCCTAGGGCAGGCGCCGGACCCCACGCCAGCCGCTCGGCGCGACGTGCCCTACCGACCGGACGCCTAGATCCAGCCGCTGCGCACGGCGATCAGCACCGCCTGGGCTCGATCGACCGCCCCGAGCTTGAAGTAGATGTTGTGCAGGTGGGTCCGCACCGTGCTGGTGGCCAGATCGAGCCGCCCGGCGATCTGCTTGTAGACCAGCCCCTCGGCGAGGCAGGCCAGGACCTCCGTCTCGCGCGGGGAGAGCGGATTGGGCGTCGCGTCGCGCGGGGCCGCCGCGGTCGCGGTGTGCTGCTCGTAGAGCAGGTCGCGCAACTGCCCGCGGTCGAGGCCGAGGCGCCGCGCCAGCGCGGCCATCCGCGGCGGCGAGACCGCATCGCCGCTGCCGAAGTGGGCGAGCATGTCGGCGAGCCGCAGCACCGTGAGCTCCTCGGCGTCGCGGTTCGGGTCCTCGACGTGGTGGCATTCGACCAGCCGGGCGAGCGACCCGGAGAGCCCCCAGCGGCGAACCAGCACCCCGCCGACCAGCGCGTGGTCGATCCCGGTGGCACGCCGCTCGCCGACCAGGCGCTGCTCCGGCGTGCCCTGGTCGGGCACCGGATGGTCGACGTAGCCGGCGTGGGCGCGTTGCAGGACGAGCTTGCCGATGTCGTGCAGGACGGCGCCGGCCATCAGCCGGTCGAGGGCATCGATCGAGGTTCGCTGGACGACCCGGTGGATCGCCGCCTGGACCGCCGCGACGTGGCGGCGGTAGTCGAACGGCTCGGCGCCCCAGCCGCCGGACCGGGCGAAGAAGTCGACCGTCGGCGTGACCTCCGCCACCGCGCGCATTCCGTCGGGGCCGAGGATCTCGGCCGCTTCGGGGATCGTGCCCACGAGCACGGGCGTGCGTCCGACGACCCGCCGGGCCTCGCGCAACATGCGCATCGCGAGCCCCACGTCGGACTCGACCACGGCGATCACCGTGGCCTGCTCGACCGGCGACGCGCCGAGCGCTCCGAGCACGCGGTCGCGCGACGCCTGCAGGCACGGGAAGAGATCGATCGCGTCGAACGCCGCCAACAGCCGACGCTCGTGTTGTCGTCCCGGCCGGGGGGCCGGAGCGGACGACGGCAGCGATGTGGTTGGGGCGGACTCGGGGTCCGAAACGGGAACGAACGTCACGAGCGGCGGGGGGAACGCGGAACTCGAGATCCGGAGGGATCCTAGGACCCCTATCGGCAGCTCCCTGCGGAACCTTGAGCTTCGGCGCTCCCCCCGGCGGTCGAACCGCGTGGTTCAGACTCGCCCTCGTTTGGGATCGCCCGCTTCGGTCAGGCGGCCGAGCCCGCCAGCGCCGCGTCGATCCGGCGCAGCGTCTCGTCCCGCCCGAGCGCGGCGGCCGACTCGAACACGCCCGGCGAGACCGCCGTGCCCGCGAGCGCGACGCGCAGCGGCTGGAAGACGTCCTTCGCCTTCGCGCCGAGCTCGGCGACCAGCGCGCGCAGCGCCCCGTCGACCGAGGCGACGGAGAACTCCTCCAGGCTCGACAGCGTGTCGCGCACGGCCTCCAGGTTCGGCTGATGGCCGGCGTCGAGCCACTTGTCGCGGGCCTTCTCGTCGTCGACGGGGCCGGTGAAGAGGAACCCGGCGAGCGGCCAGAAGTCGTCGACGGTCTGGATCTTCTCCTGGCTGATCTCGACCGCCGTCCGCAGCAGCTCGTCGCGGCCGATGATCGCGTCGCCGTGGCCACTCGCCTGCAGGTGCCCGGCGATCGTCGCGGTCAGCCCGTCGACGCCCTGGGCGCGCAGGTAGCGACCGTTGAGCCACTTCAGCTTGGTCTCGTCGAACCGCGCCGGGTTCTTCGAGACGCGGCCGATGTCGAACCGCTTGACCAGCTCGCCGCGTGAGATCTCGGTCTCGTCGTCGGCGTCTCCCCAGCCGAGCAGCGCCAGGTAGTTGACCACCGCGTCGGGCAGGTAGCCGGCGTCGCGCAGCTCCTGGACCGAGGCCGCGCCGTGGCGCTTGGAGAGCTTCTTGCCGTCCGGGCCGTGCAGCAGCGGCAGGTGCGCGAAGGCGGGCGGCTCGGCGCCGAGGGCCGCATAGACCAAGAGCTGCTTGGGCGTGTTCGACAGGTGATCCTCGCCGCGGACGACGTGGGTGATCCCGGCGTCGTGATCGTCGATCGCGACCGCCAGGTTGTAGAGCGGGCTGCCGTCGGCGCGGGCGATCACGGGGTCGTCCATGTGGACGTTCTGGAACGTCGTGTCGCCGCGGACCAGGTCGCGAACGACCGTCTCCCCCTCGGGGACGCGCAGTCGGACCGCCCCGACGCCTTCCTCGTGGCTGCGGGTCGCGTGCTCCGCTCCGCGGAAGCCGACCCCGGCCCCGTGCTCGTCCTTGTAGGCGCGGACGTCGTCGGCCGTCGCGGTCGAGCGGTAGGCCTTGTCCTCGTCGAGGAGCTGCTGGACGACCGCGCGGTGGCGCTGCTCGTGGGTGGTCTGGAGGTCCGGCTCGCCGTCCCAGTCCAGGTCGAGCCAGCGCAGCGCGTCGAGGATCTGCTCGATGTTCTCCGGCGTCGACCGCTCGCGGTCGGTGTCCTCGATCCGCAGCACGAACGTCCCCCCGCTCTGCCGGGCCATCAGCCAGTTGTAGAGCGCGGCGCGGGCGCCGCCGACGTGGAGGGCGCCGGTGGGAGACGGGGCGAAGCGGACACGCATGCGCGCAACGTTAGTAGGGCCGCGAGCGCGCCGCCGTGACGATCCGGCCGAGCGCCGCGGCGGCATCGTCGACCAGCGCGTCGGGCAGGTTGCCGAAGCCGACCAGCAGCACCGGGCCGGCGAGCTGGTGGTCGTCGCCCCCGGACGCCTCGTCGGCGCCGACGTCGATCGCCATCAGCGCCACGCTCTCGTCGGCCGCGGCCGTCCAGATCCGCGCGACCGCGACGTCGTCGGGGAGCCGCAGGGTCAGGTGCAGGCCGGCTTCCGCGCCGACGGTCCGGGCGTCGGGCATCGTCACCGCGAGGGCGTCGAGCAGCCGTCCGCGGCGCCGTCGGTAGCGATCACGGCTGCGCCGCACGTGCCGGTCGTAAGCGCCCGACACGACCAGCGCCGCGAGCGTCTGCTGGACCAGCGCCGAGCTGCCCCCGTCGGCCCACAGCTTGGCCTCGGCCAGCTCGGACCGTAGCGCCGGCGGCACCACCATCCACCCCAACCTCAGCGCCGTCGCCAGCGTCTTGCTCGCGGTCGCCAGGTAGACGACCCGGTCGGGCTCATCCGCCTGCAACGCCGTCGGTGTGTCTCCGGCGTAGCGGTACTCGCCGTCGTAGTCGTCCTCGATCACGATCGCGTCGTGCGTCGTCGCCCAGCCGATCAGCGCCGCGCGACGCTCGGCCGACAGCTCGCCGCCGAGCGGGAACTGGTGCGCTGGCGTCACCAGCACCGCATCGACCCCGCCGTCCGGCAGCGCGTCGACCCGTAGACCGCCGGCGTCCGCCGGAACCGATACGGCCCGTAGCCCCTCGCGCTCGAGGCTGAGCCGGTGCAGCGGGAACCCCGGGGCCTCCACCGCGATCGCCGGCGCGGCGCCGACGCGCTCGGCCCGCCGCCGCAGCAGCTCCCCGACGAGCCGGATCGACTGCATGCTGCCGGACGTCACCACCACGTCGTCGGCGTGCGCCCGCACCCCGCGGGCCCGGCCGCTGTAGCGGGCCAGCGTGGCCCGCACCCCCGCGTCCCCGGTCGGGTGGGGCAGCGCGAGCTGAGCGTCGGTCATGCCGCGCAGCGCACGGGCGGTGGCGTCGATCCAGGCACGCCGCGGGAACGCCGACAGCTCGGGGACGAACGGCCGCAGGTCGTAGCGGGGGGTCGTCAGCGGATCGGCGGGCCGGGCGGCGCGGGCGTGCGCCGCCGGACGGTCGCCGACACGGGTGCCGCCGCCCGGGACCGTCTGCAGCACCGCCTCGGCGACGAGCTGCGCGTAGGCCTCGACCACCACGCCCCGGGACACGTCCAGATCGGCCGCCAGGGTCCGGGTCGCGGGCAGGGGCTCCCCCGCCGTCAGCCGTCCGTCACGGATCGCGGCCCGCAGGGCGTCCTCGAGCTGGCGGTGCAGCGGGCCGGCGCCCCGGGTCAGCGTGATCGCCAGGTCACGGCCGCCGGCGGGGCGTCCCGCCGGGTGGTCCGGTTCCGCGGTCCGCTTCTGGTCCTTGCGCATCGTGCGGGGCCGAGTCTAGTCTCGGAACGGTCGTACACACGCGCTCGGCCACGGCCCGGCGGGTCCCACGGGGACCGAACGAGGAGGATCTCGATGGCACGTCTGCAAGGAGTTCAGGACGGCGAGGGCGGGCTCTTCGCCCGGTACGCCTTCCGCGAGTCGCGGCGCCGGACCGGCAAGGTGATGACCGCACTGCGAATCGGCCTGCTCCATCCCGGCATCACGGTCGGCGTCGGCGCCATGGAACGCCAACTCGACCGCGCGAAGGACGTCGATCCGGTGCTCACCGAGCTGGCGTCGCTGAAGGCGGCGACGCTGATCGGCTGCGAGTTCTGCATCGACATCGGCTCGTTCCTCGCCCGGACCCAGCACGGCGCCACCGAGGAGCAGATCCGCGACCTGCACCGTCACCGCGAGAGCCCGGCCTTCGACGCGCGGCAGCGGCTGGTGCTCGACTACGCCGAGGCGATGAGCCAGACGCCGGTGCGCGTCGACGACCGGCTGTTCGACACGCTGCGCGAGCAGTTCGATCCGAAGCAGCTCGTCGCGCTGACGAGCGCGATCGCCTGGGAGCAGTACCGCGCCCGGTTCAACGGCGCCCTCGACATCGGTCCCGACGGCTTCACCGAGGGCGGAGTCTGCGCGATCCAGATCGCGGGCGCGGAGACCGCGCCCGTCGCCGCGACGACCTAGGCCGCGACCGGCACGCCACCGTCCGGAGCCCCGACCGGGGCGGCGGGATCGACCGGCGCGGCAGGCGCGGCCGCGCCGGTGGCCAGCGCGTGCTCGCCGAACAGCCGCTCCAACTCGGACCGCAACGTCGGTCCGGCGTTGACCCGGAAGGCGTCGCCGAGCCGCAGCGTCCGCGCGCCCTCGGAGGTCTCGACCGTCAGGACCACCGCCGCCTCGCCCTGGTGGTCCTGGAGCACGTGCCGCAGCCGTCCGAGCGCCGACTCCTTGACCGACGACCCGTCGATCCGCACGTAGAGCTCGGTCGGCGCGGCCAGCGCGGCGCGCTCGGCGCGCCGCTCGTCGGTCGCCCCCTGGGCCGCCTCCAGCTCCTTGGCCGACGGCTGGAACGGCTTGGCGCTCTGGACCAGCAGCGCCGCGCGCTCGTCGTCCTTCAGGTCCAGGCGTCCGCGCAGCAGCACGATCTCGTCGGGCCGCAGGATCGGCTCCAGCTCGGGCACCGCCTTGGGGAAGACGACCAGGTCGATCGTGCCCTCGGTGTCCTCCAGCGTGCCGCGCAGCATCACGTCGCCCTTGCGCGTGTTCAGCCGGCGCATGTCGGCGACCATCCCGCCCAGCTCGATCCACGAGTCGTGCGCCTGACTGCGCACGTCGGCCAGTCCGCAGGCGGTCGCCTTGGTCAGCGCGTCGCGGACGTCCTTGAGCGGGTGCGCCGAGAGGAACAGGCCGATGGTCTCCTTCTCCATCGCCAGCAGCTCGCGCTGATCGAACTCCGCCGTCGGGATCGGCGGGTGGGTGGACGCGGCGCCGTGAAGCGCCGGACCGTCTCCACCGTTCGGCGCGGGATCGCCGAAGTCGAAGATCGACCCCTGCCCCGCCGCCGCGTCCTGCTGGACCTTCTTGCCGACCTGCTGGGCGTCCTCGACGACGGCCAGCATCCCCTTGCGGGTGGCGCCCGTCGAGGTGAAGGCGCCGCAGCGGATCAGCGAGTCGAGCGCCTTGCCGTTGACCGCACGGAAGTCGACCCGCTCGCAGAAGTCCCAGATCGACGAGAACGGACCGTCCTCCTCGCGGGCGGCCTTGATCGCCTCGACCGCGCCGTAGCCAACCCCCTTGACCGCGTCGAGCCCGAAGCGGATCTTGCCGTCGTGGACCGTGAACTCGTGGTCCGACTCGCCGACGTCCGGCGGGAGCACGTCGATCCCCATCTCCTCGCAGGTGTTGAGGAAGAACGGGACCTTGTCCTTCGTCGACATCACCGACGAGAGCAGCGCGGCCATGTACTCAGCCGGGTAGTTGGCCTTGAGCCACGCCGTGCGGTACGAGACCAGCGCGTAGCAGGCCGCGTGCGACTTGTTGAACGAGTAGTTCGCCGCGTTGAGGTTGGTCTGCCACATCCAGTCGATGACGCCCGGATCGGTCCCCGAATCCTTGCAGCCGTCGCGGAAGGCGGGCTCGAGCAGCGCCATCTTGTCGAGCTGCTTCTTGCCGATCGCCTTGCGGAGGTCGTCCGCCTGCCCCGGGGTGAAGCCCCCGAGGTCGCGGGCGATCCGCATCGACTGCTCCTGGTACAGGATCACGCCCTTGGTCGGGCCGATGATCGGGGCCAGCCGCGGGTCGGGGATCGAGATCCGGGACGGGTCGTGCTTGCCCGTCGCGTACGTCGGGATCTGGTCCATGGCGCCCGGGCGGTACAGCGCCACCAGGGCGATCAGGTCGTCGAACTCGGTCGGCACGACCTGGCGCATCGCCTTGCGCATGCCCTCGGACTCGAACTGGAACACGCCGACCGAGTCCCCCCGCGCGAGCATCTCGTAGGTCGCGGGGTCGTCGAGCGGGATCGCGTCGATGTCGATCCGCTCGCCGCTGGAGCCCTGGATGATCGTCAGCGCGTCCTGGATCACGTCCAGGTTGCGCAGGCCGAGGAAGTCCATCTTCAGCAGGCCGAGCTCCTCGACCGGGCCCATCGGGAACTGCGTGACCCGCTTGAAGACCTTGTCGCCGTGCTCGTCGACGGTCTTCGAGTCGGCGATCTGGATCGGCACGACCGCCGACAGGTCGCGGTCGGAGATCACGACCGCGGCGGCGTGGATCCCGGCGTTGCGGACGGTCCCCTCGATCCCCTGCGCCAGGTCGAGCACCTGCTTGGCGACCGGATCGCCGTCGTAGGCGGTGCGCAGCTCGGTGCCCTCGGCGAGGCACTTCTCCAGGGGCGGGGTCTTGCCCATGATCGGGTCGGGGATCAGCTTGGCCAGCCGGTCGCCGGTGGCGTAGTCGAAGCCGAGCACGCGCGCGGCGTCCTTGGTCGCGTTGCGCGGCAGCATCCGGCCGAAGGTGACGATCTGGGCGACCGACTCGCGACCGTACTTGTCGGTCACGTACTTCATGACCTCCTCGCGCCCGCGAACCGAGAAGTCGATGTCGATATCCGGCATCGACACCCGGTCCGGGTTGAGGAAGCGCTCGAACAGCAGGTCGTAGTGCAGCGGGTCGATGTCGGTGATCCGCAGCGAGTAGGCGATGATCGAGCCCGCCGCCGAGCCGCGGCCCGGGCCGACCGAGATCCCGTGGTCCTTGGCCCACTTGACGAAGTCGTGGACGATCAGGAAGTAGGCGTCGTAGCCCATCTTGTTGATCACCGCGAGCTCCATGTCCGCGCGCTCGCGGGCGGCCGCGGGGATCGGGTCGCCGTAGCGCTCGCGCAGGCCGGCGGTGACCAGGTCCTCCAGGTACTGCTGCTCGTCCTCGCCCTCGGGCAGGAACCGCGGCAGCAGGGAGCCCTCGCCGAGCGGGATGTGGACGTCGCAGCGCTCGGCGATCTCGAGCGTCGTCGGCAGCGCGTCGCTCCACTCGGCGTACTGGGACGCCATCTCCTCGTTGCTCTTGACGTAGAACTCGTTGGTCGAGAACGACATCTTCGGGTTGGCCAGCGTCGACTGGGTCTGCACGCAGAGCAGCGCCGCGTGGGCGTCGTAGTCGTGCTTGTGCAGGTAGTGGACGTCGGCGGTGCCAACCAGCGGGCGACCGGTCTCGCGGGCGATCCGCTCGATCCCGACGTTGCACTTGTCCTGCAGGTCGATCCCGTTCTTCTGGACCTCGAAGTAGACGTTGTCCTTGCCGACGACGTTGAACAGGTCATCGACGTGCGCGCGGGCGCCGTCGAGGTCGTCGTCGGCGAGCCGGGTGCACATCTTCGACGCCAGGCAGCCCGTCAGCACGATCAGGCCGGTGCCGTGCTGGCTCAGCTGGCCGAGGTCCACGCACGGCTTGCCGCGGCGGTAGCCGTCGGTGAAGCCCTGCGACGAGAGCTGCATCAGGTTGCGGTAGCCCTCGGTCGACTGCGCGATCACCGTGAGATGGTTCGGCTTCGTCTTCTCCTTCGACGCGTGGTCGTCGACCAGGTAGAGCTCGCAGCCGATGATCGGCTTGATCCCCTGCTTGTTGGCCGCCTTGTACAGCTCGACGACGCCGTTCATCACGCCGTGGTCGGTCAGGCCGATCGCCGGTTGATCGAGCTCCGCCGCGCGCTGGACGAGCTTGCCGATGTTCGTCTGCCCGTCCAGCAGGGAGTACTCGGAGTGGACGTGCAGGTGGACGCAGGAACCGGAACTCACCCCACGCAATCTAGGCCGTGGACCGGACAGCGCGGGTGGTCCCGGCCGGGACGGCGGGCGCAGATTCCCAAACCCCCCGGAAACCCCGGAAAACCCGCTCGCCGGATCGGCGCGCGTCGACGGGCGGACGCGCGAGCGACCGGGCGTCCGTCAGTCCTCGGCCGGGGGCGGCGCCTGCGCGCGCAGTCGCGCCGCGGCGTCCTCGAGCCCGCGAATCACCTCGTCGGCGACGTCCAGCCGGCCGCGCGCGAGCAGCTCCTGGGCGCTGCGCGCCAGGTCCGGAGCGATCGGGCGGGACGGGGCGGCGACCGGGGTCCCCGACGGCTCGGTGGCCTCGGCGGTCGACTCGGCCGGGGCCGGCGGGTCCGTCGCGGCCGGCGGGGTGGTCGCGGCGGCCGGCTCGACCACCACGGCGGGCCGGTCCTCGACCGCCGGAGCGACGGACGGGGCAGCGGCGATCGCGGCCTCGGCCACGGCGCGCAGGCCGTCCAGGTCGGTGCGCAGGGCGAGCAATCCCTGGTGCATCGCCTCCATCCGGTCGGCGCGGTCGCGCGCGCGGACGGCCGCGATGCTCTGCACCGCCGTCGCCCGCAGATCGACCAGCGCGGCCCTCGCGGTCTCCGCCTCGGCCGTCGCCGTCGCGGTCTCGGCGAGGGCCTCGGCCTGCTGCCGGCGCGCGGTCTCCTCGACCAGGCGCAGCATCAGCTCGGCGGCGTCGGTCGGCGGGGTCGTGTCGGCGTTCTCGGGCGCCACGAATGCCTCGCTCACGCGCGGTCGTGGGAGGAGGACTGCGACAGCACGAGCGCCGTCGCTCCTCCGGCGACCACCGTGCCCGCCAGCACCAGGCCGGCGGTGCGCAGCCGCCGCCGCGGGCGGTGCAACCCGAGCCGCTTGGCGACGTACCACTTGGCGCCCTTCCAGGTCGCCCAGCCGATCAACGTGTAGAAGCCGCGTGACGATCTCCGCATCCTCGTCACCCTAGCCGAGCGCCGTACGCCCGCGGCGGCAGCGGGCGATCGGGCCGGCGCGGCGGTCGGTCGCCCCGGCTCGGTCGCTACAGCTCGGCCCGCAGCAGCCGCCGGTGCCCGACGACGAGCAGGCCGACGGTCCAGACCCCGATGCCGAGCACCGCCCAGCCGGCCGGGATCGGGATCGCGCCGACGAACGAGCTTCCCCCGAACAGCTCGGTGACGGGAACCGGCGGCATCAGCCCGAGCATCCAGTCCGGCGTGGCCTCGATCGTGGTCATGATCGGCACGATCCCGAGCAGCAGCGCCAGGATGAACCCGACCCCCAGCGCTCCCGACATGCCCGCCGTGCAGAGCCCGAGCATCGCCAGGGCGATCACGACGTTGCCGACGAGCAACGAGGGCAACCAGTCGATCGCCCAGCCGAGCGTGACCGCGTCGGTTCCGACGTGGATCACCGTCCCGATCCCGGCGGTCACGGCCCACGCGGCCACGCTGAGGACGAGGGTGGCGATCAGGACCGCCGGGATCCGGGCGAGGAACAGGGTGGTACGCGAGCTGCCCGCGCTCGCCAGGCTGCGCAGCACGCCGGCCTCGCGATCCAGCGACCCGGCGCTGACCCCGATCATCGCGGCGCCGATCAGTCCGGGGCCGAGCAGCACCTCGAAGGTGTTGCCGGCCCGCGCCACGCCGCCGACGCGCGTGTCGTCGAGCGCGTAGGTCATCAGCAGCAGCGCCACCGGCAGCAGGATCGCGACTGCCCCGCCCGCGGCCCAGACCGCTCGATTGCGGCGGAGCTTCAGCAGCTCCGCGGACACCAGGCGGGTCATGCCGCCACCTCCGCCCGGGCCGGAGCGTCGATCGCCGCGTCCTCCCGCGGCTCGCCCTCACCGCGGCGCTCGAGCAGCGCCAGCACCCGATCCTCGAACCGACCGCTGGTCGTGGCCACGCCGTACGGGCGGAAGCCGTGCTCGACCAGGTGCCGGACGAGCTCGGCGGTCACCTGCTGCTCGCCGTGCCGCCCCGTCGCCCGTAGGGTGATCTCGAGCCGGTCGTCTCCCGCCGTCGTGACGGCGCTGACGTCGGGCCGCGCGGCGAGCGCCGTCGCCGCGTCGGCCGCGTGACCGACCCGGATCTCGACGCCCGGCCGGCCGACGCCGGCCAGCTCGTCGAGCGTGCCCTGCGCGAGGATCCGTCCGTCGCGGATCACCGCCGCCATGTCGCAGATCCGCTCGACCTCGTCGAGCAGGTGCGACGAGAGGAAGACCGTCCGCCCCTCGGCGACCAGTTCGCGGACCAGCGTCCGCAGCTCGCGGATTCCGGCTGGATCGAGGCCGTTGGCCGGCTCGTCGAGGATCAGCAGCTCGGGGTCCGACAGCAGGCACCGAGCGATGCCGAGCCGCTGGCGCATGCCGAGCGAGTAGCCACCGACCCGCTGATCCTGGCGCCCGCGCAGCCCGACGCGCTCCAGCACCCCGGGAATCCGCAGTGCGGCCTCGGGTCCGAGCACCGCCGCGTGGATCCGCAGGTTCTCGACCGCCGTCATCCGGGCGTGGAACCGCGGTTCCTCGACGATCGCTCCGACCCGCCGCAGCGCCTGTTGCCGCCCGGACGGCAGTGGCAGGCCGAGCAGCTCGACCTCCCCGGCGTCCGGAATCGTCAGGCCGAGCAGCGCCCGGATCACGGTGGTCTTGCCGGCGCCGTTGGGACCGAGGAAGCCGAAGGCGACCCCGCGCGGCACGGTCAGGTCGACCCCGCGGATCACCTGGCGGTCGCCGTAGCGCTTGCGCATGCCGCGGATCTGGAGCACCGGTGGGGAGGTGAGCTGTTGCATGTCCTCCAGCCTGCGCGCGGCGACCTCGTCGCGCATCGGCCGCGGGCACCGATCGGGGTCCGCCGCGCGGATGATCCTGCGGTCAGCCGGTCTCCTGCCCGGGACGGACCACGCCGTGCTCGTAGGCCCAGACGACCGCCTGCACCCGGTCGCGCAGGCCGAGCTTGCGCAGCACCGCCGAGACGTGGGTCTTGACCGTCGTCTCCGACAGCACCAACCGCTCGGCGATCTCCAGGTTCGAGCGGCCCCCGGCGACCAGTCGCAGGACCTCGCGCTCCCGATCCGTCAGGTCGCCGAGCGCCGCCTCGACCGTCGCCGCCGGCGGTGCCGCGAGGTCGGTCGCGAACCGCTCGAGCAGGCGCTTGGTGACCTTCGGCGCCAGCAGCGCCTCGCCAGCCGCGACCACCCGGACCGCCGCGACCAGGTCGTCCGGTCGGGTGTCCTTGAGCAGGAACCCGGACGCGAGCGCAGCAGCTCCTGGTCGTCGACGAGCAGCACCCTGACGGTCATCGTGCTGCAGCCTGACGGGATCGGCGGTCGGACGGCACGGGCTCAGCGCCACGGGATCCGTACGGCGACGCGCGTCCCGCCGCCGGGACGCGGTCCGACGTCGAGCGTGCCGCCGAGCACCGTGACGCGCTCGCGCATTCCGAGCAGGCCGTGACCACCGGGTGCTCCCGGCTCGACCCGACGGGCCGCGATCGAGGCGTCGATCCCGATCCCGTCGTCCTCGACCGTCACCGCGACCGCGTCGTCGTCGACCCGGACCATGACGTGCGCGGACGCCGCGGCGGCGTGGCGCAGCACGTTGGTCAGCGCCTCCTGGACGATCCGCAGCAGCGACCCGTCGATCGGCGCCGGGATCGCGCCGAGGTCGCCGTGGACGGTCACCGTCGTCGGCTGCCCGGCGACCTCGAGCTGCTCGACGACCCGTGGCAGCGCCGCGAGTCCCTGCTGGGCTTGCAGGCCCGGCTCGGCGCCGTCTCCGACCCGCATCGCGTGGAGCATCGCGCGCAGCTCCCCCATCGCCGAGCGACCGGTCTCCGCCACCGCGCCGACCGCGCTGCGTGCCCGCTCCGAGTCGACGTCCCAGACCGCGTCGGCAGCCTCGGCCTGGACCACCATCACCGCGACGTTGTGGCTGACCAGGTCGTGCAGGTCCCGTGCGATCCGCACGCGCTCCTCGACGATCGCCCGCGCGCTGCGTTCGTCACGCTCGCGCTCCAGGTCGCGCGCTCGGGCCTCCAGCGACTCCGCGTACTGGGCGCGGGTCCGCAGCGAGTAGCCGATCAGCCAGGCGAGGGCAGCCACCAACCCCGAGAGACCCAGCATCGCGGCGACGTAGTCGAAGCCCATCATCTCGCTGGTGGCCATCCCGACGATCGCCAGGACCAGCGCCGTGCCCAGCGCCGCCGGCAGCGAGCGGGCCACCGGCCACGCCGTCGCCAGCGCGGCGAGCGGCAACGTCGGAACCAGGACGGCCAGCGAGAAGACCGAGCCGGTGGTCCCCGTGGCGAACACCGCCATCGGAACCACGGCGAGACTGATCAGCCACGCCGCGGGCGGATTCCGGAAGCGGAACCCGACCGCCAGCACCGTGACGGCACAGAACAGGGCGAGCACGAGCCCGTCCCCGACCGGATCGTAGGAGGCCAGGAACAGCAGCCCGACCAGCGCGGGGAGCGACGCGGGTCCCCACGTCCAGAGGTGCTCCAACCAGCGCGGGGTAGCCGGTCCGGCGAGCCCGGCGGTCGCGGTGGTGGCGGTGGTCGCTCCTGCGGGGTCGATCGCCGCAGGGGCGCGCAGGTCGTGCATGGCTGCATCGTGGCGCAGCCGGGACTCGTCCGGCGACCACCGTGAGGATGAACGGCTGGTCATCCTCACGAACGAGACGCCCCGGTCGGCGGGCGACCCACGGTCGCCCGCCGAGCGGACGCTCAGCCGTTCTCGGGCTCGGTCCCCGTCCCGGTGTCGTGCTTGCCGTTGGCCAGGCGCCACGCCAGCCGCGACTGCAGCGACCACAGCTCGATGAAGCCCGGCGAGGCGTCCTGGGCGAACAGACCGCCGGACTCCGAGAAGGTCGCGAGCTGCGCGTCGTAGACGGCGTTGGCGGACTCGCGCGTGACCACGCGGGCGGATCCCTTGTAGAGCTTCATCCCGATCGTGCCCGTGACCCGCAGGTTGACGTGCTCGATGTACGCCTGGATGTCGGTGCGCAGCGGCTCCCACCAGAGGCCCGCGTAGACCAGGTAGGCCCACTTCTGGTCCAGACCCGGCTTGAACTGGTTCTGGTGGATCGTGCCGACGAGCCGCTCCAGCTCCTTGTGCGCCGGCAGGATGATCGCGGCGGCGGGGACCTCGTAGATGTCGCGGACCTTCAGTCCGACGATCCGGTCCTCGATGTGGTCGAGGATTCCCACGCCGTGCTTGCAGCCGAGCGCGGCGACGCGCTCCAGCAGCTCGACGATCGGCAGACGCTCGTCGTCGAGCGCGACCGGCACCCCCTCCTCGAACGTGATCCGCACGATCTCGGACTCGTCCGGCGCGTCCTCGGGGCGGGTCACGAGCTGGAAGACGTCGTCCTCGGGCGCGTGCCCCAGGTCCTCGATCCAGCGCCCCTCCGACGAACGGCCCCAGAGGTTGTCGTCGATCGAGTAGGGCGCCGGCGCCCCTTCGGGCGTGTTCTTGACCGGGATGCCGTGCTCGCGGGCGTAGGCCAGCTCCTCGTCGCGGCCCATCGCCCAGGAGCGCACCGGGGCGATCACCTTGAGCTCGGGCGCGAGCGTGGCGATCGTCGCCTCGATCCGGACCTGGTCGTTGCCCTTGCCGGTGCAGCCGTGGGCGATCGTGTCGCAGCCGTGCCGGCGCGCGTAGTCGCACGCGAGCTTGGCGATCAGCGGACGGCCGAGCGACGTGAACGCCGGGTAGCCGTCGCCGTAGTTGACGTTGGCCTTGATCGCCGGGATCAGGTAGTCGTCTGCGAACTCCTGGCG
>JADKLW010000517.1_pt1 | contig 15230 bp, 16 predicted proteins | sample 8641881 | NCBI WGS metagenome assembly JADKLW01 (sample SAMN16272185, study PRJNA661076) | feces metagenome | isolation source: fecal sample from diarrhoea affected cattle B | host: Bos taurus | place: South Africa: Lokaleng Village, Mahikeng | collected 2019-09 | reverse complement strand
TCGTGATTAAAGCACTGGTCTTGGCGCTTACTTATTGGCTGTTATACGCAACGGCTACAAGCGGAACCCAGCCGTTCATATATTTTCAGTTCTAATTGCGATACTTTTTTGATTAGAAATCGCGTTAAGTGTTAATAACAAGGCTCAAAAATTAATTATTATGAAAAAGTTTTTTCAACTGGCCGGAATTGCGTTTCTGGCTTTCGGATGTAGTTCCGACGACGACAGTACGGTATTTATCGACCCGATTCAGGTTTCCAATACCGTGACTTCAGGTACTTGGAGGATTACCTCTTTCATTGAAGACGGCAACGATGAAACAAATCATTTTACGGGTTATGATTTTACTTTTAATCTCAACGGAGAGCTAACGGCGACCAATGGAACCGATACGCACGCCGGCTCATGGGATTTGACTACTGAAAACAGTAATGATGACAGTCCTTCAGGAAGCGATATTGATTTCGAAATCATGTTTGCTGCTCCACCTGAATTCACCGATCTTAACGAAGACTGGGATATTCTCCAGCGCACCGATACTCGGCTTACCCTAAGACACACCAGCGGAGGTGATGGAAGCATCGATCATTTGGTATTCGACAAAAACTAACTTAAAACCCAATCGGCCGATTGGGTTTTTTTAATTTAAGGGAGCTACTTTTCCAGTCCCGTTTGTAGCACCATTGGTTCCTGTGGTATCGGAAGCAGAACCTTTGAATTTCGAAGTTCCGCAAGCTAAAAATAGCGTTGACAGGATAATCAGGAGCACGTTTCGGATTTCTTGTATATTTTTCATGATTCTTGTTTTTATAAAGGTAGCCTGCCCTCGCGTTTTCATTGCTATACTATTTTGAGTCATTGTTGCATCATTTTTAGTGAATCACCTGTTTTTTAGTTTTTATAATCGCGTCATTTTATTTGCAATTGGTTAAATTTGCACCACCTAAAATGGAGAAAGATTATGTTCGATAACTTAAGCGAAAAGCTCGACAAGGCATTTCATATATTAAAAGGCCACGGGAAAATTACCGAAGTCAACGTTGCAGAAACACTGAAGGAAGTTCGACGTGCACTTCTTGACGCCGATGTCAACTTTAAGATTGCCAAGGATTTTACCACCAAGGTGAAAGAGAAAGCAATTGGACAAGACGTTTTGACAACATTACAACCGGGTCAGTTGCTGGTCAAACTTGTCAAAGATGAGTTAACCGAGTTGATGGGCGGCGACGTTGCCGGCATCAATCTTTCCGGCACACCCACAGTTATACTGATGTCGGGATTGCAAGGTTCGGGTAAAACGACGTTTTCCGGAAAGCTCGCAAATTACCTGAAAACAAAGAAAAATAAAAAGCCGCTTTTGGTAGCGTGTGATATATACCGTCCGGCGGCAATCAATCAGTTGCATGTCGTGGGAGATCAGGTTGGAGTCGAGGTCTATTCCGAACCTGAAAATAAAAATCCTGTGGAAATTGCCCAAAATGCAATCCGCCACGCAAAAGCCAATGGTTTTAATGTTGTGATTGTGGATACGGCTGGCCGACTCGCGATTGACGAACAGATGATGAATGAAATCGCTGATGTACACAAAGCGATCCAACCACAGGAAACGTTATTTGTGGTCGATGCCATGACGGGTCAGGACGCAGTCAATACGGCAAAAGCTTTCAACGACCGCCTGAATTTTGACGGAGTAATTCTTACCAAACTCGACGGTGATACCCGTGGTGGTGCGGCCATTTCCATTAAATCGGTTGTAAATAAGCCGATCAAGTTCATCGGTACCGGTGAAAAAATGGAAGCCATAGATGTGTTCTACCCGGGTCGTATGGCGGAAAGAATCCTCGGAATGGGTGACGTTATATCACTCGTCGAGCGTGCACAGGAACAGTTTGATGAAGAAGAAGCTCGTAAACTTCAGAAGAAAATCGCCAAAAACGAATTCGGTTTCGACGATTTCCTGACGCAAATACAGCAGGTGAAGAAAATGGGTAACATGAAAGACCTGGTCGGAATGATACCGGGCGCATCGAAGGCGATGAAAGATGTAGAGATCGAGGACGATGCCTTTAAACATATCGAGGCGATAATCCATTCGATGACTCCAGGTGAGCGAAGCCGACCAGCTATCATCGATGTAAAAAGGAAAAACCGAATTGCAAAAGGTTCGGGAACCAAAATCGAACAGGTCAATCAGTTGATGAAGCAGTTTGACCAAATGAGCAAAATGATGAAAATGATGCAGGGCCCGGGCGGAAAAAACCTGATGAAAATGATGGGCGGAATGAAAGGCATGAGATAAAATAAAGAGGTTGAAATTTTCAAAGGAAATTTCGGCCTTTTTTTCTTAATGTGAATACCTGATTAAAAAACAAATTCCAAATTTCAAATTCCAAGTCTTAAACTATGCAATTACTTGACGGAAAAAAAACGGCCGAAGATATTAAAGTTGAGATCATGAAGGATGTCAGCCAGATGAAGAAAAATGGCGAGAAGGTTCCGCATCTTGCTGCCGTGATCGTCGGAAATGATGGCGCCAGCCTCACGTATGTTGGCAGTAAAGTGAAAGCGTGTGAACGCGTCGGTTTTGAATCGACCATGGTGCGCTTGCCCAGCACCACATCGGAAGCCGAATTACTCAAGAAAATTCGCCAGTTGAATGAAGACGACAACATCGACGGTTTTATAGTCCAACTCCCGCTTCCCAAGCAGATCGATACTCAAAAAGTGTTGATGGCGATCGATCCCAGTAAAGATGTAGATGGTTTCCATCCGGAAAATTTCGGGAAAATGGCACTCGACATGACGACTTTCATACCGGCGACGCCCTTTGGAATTCTCGAATTATTGGAGCGTTACGGTGTGGAAACCAAAGGGAAACACACTGTGGTGATAGGTCGGAGTCATATCGTTGGCCGCCCGATGAGTATATTGATGGGACGTAAAGGGTTTCCTGGAAATTCGACGGTTACGCTTACACATAGTTATACCAAAAACATTGCACAGATCACAACCCAGGCCGATATTATCATCACTGCACTTGGCGTTCCGAATTACCTTAAAGCCGAGATGGTCAAAGATGGTGCGGTGGTAATTGATGTGGGAATCACCCGCGTAAGTGATGAATCCGAGAAGGGGTATCATATTACGGGCGATGTGGATTTTGACAATGTAAGCAAAAAAGCGTCCTTCATCACGCCCGTTCCTGGCGGAGTTGGACCGATGACAATTGCGATGCTACTTAAAAATACCCTGCTTGCCAGGGAACAGAAACGCGAACGCAACCAATAATTAATTCAGGTATTTCAACGAAACAAACAACTGCTTTGATTCAGGATCGAGCAGCATGCGGTACGATTCAGCATTTTCGCGAAGTGCGTGTTTTTGCCATAGGTTATTGCTGGCAAAATTCAGGTTGCCACGAGTTTCCAAAGCAGTAAATTCTATTTCTTCCGGCGTAACTACCGCTGTAAAACCATTATTGGTCGCATATTGCATGATTTCGCTGAGCTCAAGATCGAGATTGAAAACCACCGTTTTTGTATCGGCAGTTTCGTCATAGATGCAGTCGCAGTCGCTTGTGGCAGGAATATCGATTAAGGTCCGCAATTCGATATTATCGATATTTGCCCATTCGCAGCTACGGCTCTGATAGATGTTGCGCAGCAACGTTTGATAGCCTAAAAATCCGATGCTAACCATTGCAATCACAATAGTTACGGCCAACAAAACCACATTCCTTTTTCTCATGCCTACAAAGTTAATGTTTTGTTAACGAAAAATAGGTTTCGATATTGTGTTTGTCTTCCAATCAAAATTAATAATCGCCTTTCTTCTTATATCGCGGATCGCCTTTTTGTATGAATTCGGCTTTTCTTCCGGGGGCGGATGATTGCTTGGGATCAGTTGGCGGCTTGATGATATTTTGTCTTCGCTCACCGTCGGGCTGTGTGCGAGGTGAGGTATTTCGCTGTAGTTTGGGCAAACTCGCCTCTTCGGTTTTACTCGAAGGTTCGATCAACTGATTAAGTGTGGCGATCTCCTGATCGGTTAAATCTCGGTATCGACCTACCGGAATGTCAAGGGAAATATTGATGATGCGGATGCGCTTCAACGCGGTTACTTCATAGTCGAGATATTCGCACATGCGGCGAATTTGCCGGTTTAAGCCCTGCGTCAGGATGATCTTGAAATTGTATTTACTGATTTGTTCGACCTTGCACTTTTTTGTAACCGTATCTAAAATTGGGACGCCGTTGCCCATCTTTTCAATAAACCTGTCGGTGATGGGACGATTGACGGTAACCGTATATTCTTTTTCGTGGTTGTTCCGCGCGCGCAGGATCTTGTTGACGATGTCACCATCGTTGGTCATGAAAATCAATCCTTCGCTTGCTTTGTCGAGTCGGCCGATAGGGAATATCCGCTTTGGATAATTGATGTAATCAATGATGTTCTCGCGTACGTCGAGGTTTGTGGTACATTCGATTCCAACGGGTTTATTGAAGGCGAGATACACCATTTTCTCGTTTTTCTCGCGTATGAGTTTGCCGTCGATGCGCACTTCATCATCGGGGGATACCTTGGTGCCCATTTCGGGAACGGCGCCGTTGACAGTGACGCGGCCTTCCTCGATTAGCTTGTCGGCTTCACGGCGTGAGCAAAAACCGGTTTCGCCGATGAATTTGTTCACTCGTTTCAGATTGTCTTCCATGCTGCAAAACTACGACTTGCATCCGGATAATTGATAATGCCTTCCAATGTTGTAATGAAAACCACAACATGTTGATTAGCCCCGATGGACGCGGCATCCCCTAATTTCAATTAGGGATAGAGCAAACAGCGGGACCCTACGTTATTTGGTGGAAGTTGTATCTGCTCCAAATAAAAAATCGGATAACTGCTTGTACAGTTTTTCGTCGTGCATGCTGTGGCCCAGGCCTTTTGTTTCGATGAATTGTGCGTGTTTCCACGATCCTGATATCTTCCGTGCTTCTTCGAGTGACACTACTTCGTCGTCGATATCATGTGCGATGATTCCGCTTAATTTGAGTTTGCCGCCGAAAATTTTACCCGAGAAATCTTCCAGTTTGAATTTAAATCGCTCGATGAAGTAATTTTCGAGCAGAAGTACCATGCGGTTGTTGAGGCTTAGCAGCGCAATGTAATTCTGGATGAGGATTTTCAGATCGGATGGTGCGCCCAACAGTATCATTTTGGCAATCGACGGATGTTGATAAGCCGATTGATAGTACACGCACGCCGCGCCGCCGAGCGAGTGTCCGATCAGGAATATGGGTTGTGTTTCGCGCACGATGATATCGATGAATTTGGCGTACTGGGGAATGTTGAATTCGGTGCCGCCCGAGAGTCCGTGTGCCGGCGCATCGATTGCAATTATGGTGCTTCCCGATTTTTGCAGATAGGGCAACATGCGTTCCCAGCGCGATGCATTGCTTTCCCAGCCGTGAACAAGCAGGATCACGTTGTCATTTCCGCGCCAGGTATAGGTTTGGAATTGTTGATTATCGTGTATGTATGTTTTTGTTTCTGCCTGTTTTAAAATGTCGGGTAACTGTTCCTTTAGAAGCCGGCCGTCACGAGGTTCGCTAAATATCCGATAGGCGAGCAGGGCCGCCTTGCCCGGGTTGATATAACTCAGCGTGTTGATGTAGATGCCAATTGATTTGGCCAGTAGAAATTTTTTAATTTTCCTCATAAAAAAATCCCGACAGAGCGGGATTTAATATTTATATGGTTGCGAACAATTGCTCCATTTTTTCTCTTTCTTCTTCAGCCAGTGTGCTGTCGACCAATATTCGTCCTGAATGTTCGTCGGTAATGATTTTCTTGCGTGAGGCGATTTCTACCTGTGTTTGCGGCGGAATGGTAAAGAATGAACCTGCCGATGCGCCACGCTCGATTGAAACTACAGCCAATCCGTTGCGAACGCTGGTTCGGATTCTGGTATAGGCCGCGAGCAAACGCTCTTCGATCATTTGCTGGTATTCAGCCGATTTTTCGGTCAAGAATGTTTCTTCTTTTTCGGTTTCGGCCATAATGGCTTCCAGCTCCGATTTTTTATGTTTCAGGTGCGAACTTTTTATTTCAAGTCGTTCCTTTGATTGCGAGATCACTTCTTTTTTGTGCTCGATCGATGCCTTCATTTCTTTGATCTGCTTTTCTGCAAGCTGGATCTCAAGTTCCTGGAATTCGACTTCTTTGGTCAGGGAGTTAAATTCGCGGTTATTTCGCACCGACTCCTGTTGTTTCGTATAACGCTTGATACTTTCTTTATGCTCTTCAATGGCGAGTTTCTTGGCTTTGATATTATCTTCAACAACTTCAAGTTCGCTTTTAAGTTTGTCCAACCGTGTGCTGAGTCCTGCAACTTCGTCTTCAAGGTCTTCTACTTCAAGCGGCAATTCGCCTCTAACGTTCCTGATTTCGTCAATTCGGGTGTCGATCAACTGCAAGTCATACAATGCTCGTAATTTATCTTCAACACTCAATTCTTTTGTATTCGCCATAGGTTATAAGTACTTAACTGGATTTGTATTTTCGTCCGATAAAATGATTGCAAAATTAGGTATTTTTTTCGTAAGAAAATCAACTATGTAGTTTTTTGTATATCGTTCGCTTTCGAAGTGACCTATATCGGCCAACAATAACTGATTATCAGCTTCATAGAAGTTGTGATACTTTAAATCGGCTGTCAAAAACGCATCGGCGCCAGCCCGTATTGCGTCTGAAATGGCAAAGCTGCCCGATCCGCCCAAAACGGCGACTTTCCTAATTTTTTTATTGACCAATGCCGAATGCCTGATGCCGCCGCACTTCATTTTATCGCGCACCATTTCCAAAAATTCCAGCGGTTGCATTTCTCGCTCCAGCTCGCCTATCATTCCCAGTCCGATATTCTGATGCGTGTTGGTCAGGTCATAAATTTCATAGGCAACTTCTTCATAGGTATGCGCGTTGAAAAGTGCCTTTAATATTCTTGGCTGCAGATATTTTTCGAATGTGACTTCGATTTTGACTTCGGTGTTTTGAACAAATTCGAACCGCTCACCGATTTCAGGGTTTGAATTTTCATTGCCCATGTAGGTGCCGATTCCTTGCGAATTGAAACTGCAATTTTCGTAATTTCCGATGTTGCCGGCGCCGGCATCGAAGAGTGCATTGCGGACTTCCTCAGCGTTTTCGGGAATTGTATAAGTGACGAGTTTCTGAATGAAATTGGTTTTTGGAATCAGGATTTTGCTATTGGTAAGTCCGATGGCATCACAGAATATTTTGTTTACACCCTCGCGGTGGTTGTCCAGGGCTGTATGTACGGCATAAATTGCGATGTCATTCTTGATTGCTTTTATGATGGTGCGCTCCACGTAATTTTTTCCGGTGATTTTCTTTAGTGGTGAAAAAAGGATAGGGTGGAAGCATACAACCATGTTGCAATTCTTGCTGATTGCCTCTTCGACTACAGTTTCCAATGCGTCATGGCATACCAGGATTCCGGTTATTTCGCTATCGGTACTTCCGACGAGTAGTCCAACGTTGTCGAAATCTTCGGCGTACGCAGTGGGCGCCATCTGTTCCAAAATCGCGATTATTTCTTTAATTTTCATTTTAGCAACTAACTTTATGTCGACCATTCATTTAGAAAATCTTTGATTTGCCATTTGTCACCAACTTTCTGCATTTGAACGACGCTGCCACTGTTGTGTTCGATACTTCGGTAAAAAACGACTTTTATCAGCGCTCGTGAACCGTTGGCGTAAAATACCGGCTTGCTCACAATCATAAGTCGCTGGTTATTCAAATTTAGCACTTTGCGTTTCTCATGGTAACCTTCAACGCTTTGACATTGATTGATTTTAATGGCGAGTTGTGATTTATCGGTTTCAAAAATCTTGTCGAGCGACTGTTGCCAATTTTCCGGTTTAACATCGGTGGTCACCTGGTGGCGGATTTTTTTCACCTCGGCTGCGGGGAGCTTCAGCGCATTAACGGTTTCAAAAAGCTCTTCGTTGTTATTCGGTTTTTCACAATACATGTACAGCAGCTGGCTACGATTCTTATATACCGGTTTTTCATTTTTATAGTAGTGCTTAACGACCTGCTCCAGGATCGCAGTATCGGGATCCTGTGCAGTGGCGGAAAAAATCGATAATAATGAAAGTATAAAAATTCTTACGATGCGCATATTCAATATTCATATTCGTTTCATCCCAAAGATAAAATATTATACTTTCGTACTATGGATTTATTGCGAAAATTACTTTTTCCGTTTGCCGCATTGTATGGCGCCATTACCCAATTTCGCAATTATTTGTACGATACCGGATTTTTCAGATCGTATGAATTTGAAATTCCGATTATCACTGTCGGAAATCTGACCACAGGCGGCACCGGAAAATCGCCGCAGATCGAATATCTTATCCGGTTGTTGTCGCCAACATTTAAAGTCGCCACATTGAGCCGTGGATATAAACGAAGTTCGAAAGGATTTCTTTTGGCCGATAAAGATGCCAGCGCGCGAACTCTCGGCGATGAACCGTATCAATTCTACCTTAAATTTCCAAAGATCCGCGTTGCTGTCGATGGGGATCGCGTGCGTGGAGTTCAGCGGTTGTTAGCGTTGGGCGATCGGCCGCAGGTGATTTTGCTGGACGATGCGTTTCAACATCGTCGCGTCAAAGCGGGATTAAACATTCTATTGACGATGTACGGCGACATTTTCACCGATGATTTTTTATTGCCAACCGGTAATTTGCGCGAAAGCAGGCGCAGTGCGAAAAGGGCCGATATTATCATCGTTACCAAGTGTCCCGTTCACTTAACCGAATCGGAGCAGCGAAATATAAGTGACAGGATTAAACTGCAAGATCATCAGCAGTTATATTTTTCGTACATTGACTGCGACGAAATGGTGCATTCCGAATCGGGATCGTTGCCGCTGACTTTAATATTGAACCAACAAAAATTTGTGTTGGCAGGAATTGCAAAGCCGGAGCATTTTTTTAAAACAGTTTATCGGGAAGGCGACACAATTTTAAAATTTGCCGATCATCATCATTTCTCGGAAAAGGAGATTCTGGTGATCAGTGAGCAAATGGGGGACCGGATTATCGTCACAACCGAGAAAGATTATGTCAGGCTAAAGCACAGGCTGCCGGCCGACAAACTATATTATCTTCCGATAAGGAGCGTCTTTGTCGGGAAGTCGGAATTATTTGATAAAACAATACTTAATTATGTGGGATCAGGCAAAACAAACAGCGGATTACATTAGTTCGAAAACTAATTTTACTCCGGAATACGGCGTTATACTTGGCTCAGGCCTTGGTGGCTTTACCGACGACATCGAGATTCAACATACAATTTCTTACGAAGATATACCTAACTTTCCGGTATCGACTGTCGAAGGCCATAAAGGTGCGCTGGTTTTTGGCGAAGTAGGAGGTAAGAAAGTGGTGGCAATGCAGGGTCGATTTCATTATTATGAAGGTTATTCGATGCAACAGGTCACATTCCCGGTGCGGGTGATGAAGATGTTGGGAATTACCAAGCTGATCGTTTCCAATGCATCCGGCGGTGTGAATCCAAATTATAAAGTAGGATCGATCGTAATCATCAACGATCATATCAATATGATGCCCGAACATCCGCTTCGTGGCGCTAATGAGAAGCGTTTCGGCCCCCGATTTGTAAATATGAGCGAACCCTATAGCCGCCAAATGATCTCAAAAGCAAAAGAATTAGCTTCGGCACTGAATGTCGAGGTTCACGACGGTGTTTATTTAGGATTGCAAGGGCCCACTTTTGAAACCCTGGCAGAATATCGCATGGTTAAGAAAATGGGCGGCGATTGCGTTGGTATGTCGACTGTTCCCGAAGTGATCGTAGCCCGACATATGGAAATAGAGACGTTTGGAATTTCGGTCATTACCGATATGGGCGATGAAGAAAATATCGAACAGGTGAATCACGCCGAGGTTTTGAAAGCTGCCCAAAAAGCGGAGCCATTCGTTCGCAAGTTAATACGCGAGCTCATTTCGGCCTATTAAATGTTTTCGGCGATAATCCTGTAAAAATCTTCAGGGTCGAAGGGTTTTGTCAGTACGTCATTCATTCCAAAGGACAGTAAACTCTCGCGGTTCTCATTTAGAGATATGGCGGTTAAGGCAATGATTCGGGTAGTAGTATCGAAAGTCCGGATGATCTGTGTCGCCGTAGTTCCGTTAATTCCAGGCAAATGGACATCCATTAACACCAGATCGTAGTAGTTGTTTTTAACTGCTTCGATGGCATCCTCGCCATTGTCGATTATATCGCATAGCATCTGTTTGTTCTCGAGCATTTTCTTGGTGATCATCTGGTTGATCTTATTGTCCTCGATCAGCAGTACTTTCTTGTTTATGAAAACGGTTTCATCATAATCGCTGTGGATGTCAGTTTGTTCGGCCATGCTGATCTGAAAAGTTAGGTCAAATGAAAAGGTAGAACCTTTGCCAATCTTACTCTCGAGTTTTATTTGTCCGCCCAGCAAACCAATCAGCTTTTTGACAATATTCAATCCCAGGCCGGTGCCGCCATATTTCCTATTGATTTCGATCGATCCTTGCGAAAAACTGTCAAATACTGCATCGAGTTTATCTTCCGGGATGCCAATTCCTGTATCGACCACCTCAAAGTGAATGGTAGTGTTTTTATCTTCGGTCACTTTGTGCCGCGCAATTACCTTGACATCGCCGTTTTTCGTAAATTTCAATGCGTTATTGATCAAATTCAGGAAAATCTGCGACAACTTCGTCGGGTCGCCAACCAACAGATTGGGAATTTTCTCATCAATTTCTATAGTATAGCGATTGTTATTTTTGTTGGCCTGCTCTTTCAGCGAATTCTGAATGTTGGTGAGAAGTGCTTTCAGATTGAAATTGATGTGTTCTACCTGAACTGCATTCGATTCAATCCGATTGATTTCAAGAATTTCATTGATGAATGTCAGCAAATAATCACCTGAAAATTTCAACGACTGCAAGTAATTCAGTTGTGACTCCTTAGGTTCTTCCTGCAACAATAGGTGTGTGATCCCGTTGATGGCGTTGAGCGGCGTTCGCAGTTCGTGGCTCACGGTCGACAGGAACTCGCTTCGCGCTTTGGATGCTTTTTCCGCTTTGTCTTTAGCTACCTGCAATTCCCGATTTTTTTCCTTCAGCAATAAATTCGACTGTGTTCGGATGATGTTGTTTTTATAGAGCGACAAACATAATAGCGACAAAATGGAAATCAGCGCAATACCAAGTATGCTGATAAGTTTTGCGAATTTGCCGGCGCGCTGCTGTTGCCTGTTTGACTGATTCAGCTGCTCTATGGTTTTAAGGCGCTCACTTTCTTTGAAATCGGCATAGTCGTCGGCGCCAAGTTTTTGCATTGTCGCCGAACGGATGCTGTCACGCAATGTAAGATGTTGTTTCAGATAGGAATACGATTGCTCAACACCGCCCAATTTTTCATAAATCTCACTCAACGACCGGTAGATATCGCTTCGCAGTTCTATCTGAGTCTTAGGATTGACTCGTGCAAGAGCGCGGTTCATGAAGTTCAACGCCATATTATTGCGATAGTTTGCCGCTTCGATCCTGCCCATGTAATACAAGGCTTCCGATCTTATTTCGTCGCTGGTGTCGCTTTTGCTACTCGCTAGAGTTTGGAATATTCCGGTGGCCTGTTTGATTTTACCGTGGGCAAAATAAATGATTCCCCTTTGTAAATCCAGCAGTTCGATAGCGTCCGGGATATTTATAGCTTTATATATTTCACCTGCTCGGTCAAAATTCGATTCTGCCCGAATGAAATCTTCCTCTTCGATGTTGGCTAATCCCAGATTATAGTACGCATACGCGAGCTCTGACGATGGCGGAAGGGTTTTGTACAATGTGATGCTTCGGTTAAGCAGTTGATCGGCATCGTCAAACTTTTTAAGTTCGAGATATAATACGCCCAGAGCGAGAGTGGCTTTGGCTTCGGCCGATTTGTCGCGTCGTATTTTCGCAAAGTCGATCGCTTTTTGGGTGTTGTCGAGCGCTGTGCGGTAACTGTTGGTCGAGATATTGAATCGTGCCAGATCGAGATAGTATGCAATACTGTCGTTTGATGTCACGGAAGCCATCTGGGCTTTTGCGTAACACGTCGACAAAAGAAAGAGCGCTATCAAAAACAACCTCATCCGCGGGTACTATCTTTACTACTAGGGTTTAAAATTAAGACTTATTTCTTTACCGTTAAGGATATCAGATCAATAATCCGCGAAGAATAACCAATTTCATTGTCATACCAGCCAACCACTTTTACCATTTTCCCGATGACAGATGTCAGTTGCGCATCGAAAAGGCAGGAATGAGTGTTTCCAATGATATCGACCGATACGATGGGGTCGTTCGTATAATCGAGTATATTCCGAAATTCCCCCGAAGCGGCTTTTTTAAAAGCAGCATTGATTTCCTCCACCGATGTTTCACAACGCACATAACAAGTGATATCGGTGAGCGATCCGTCGGGTACCGGAACCCGTATTCCGCTACCGCCGATCTTGCCGTCCATTTCCGGAAATATTTTGGTAAGTGCCTTGGCAGCTCCCGTAGTCGTGGGTACGATCGACTGCGATGCGCCGCGCGCCCTGCGCAGGTCTTTATGAGGCTGATCATGCAAGCTTTGATCGGTAGTATAGGAATGTACAGTAGTGATGTAAGCCTGTTCGATACCGCATAACGCATCTATGATTTTAATCATTGGAGCCGCATTGTTGGTGGTACAGCTCGCATTTGAAATAATGGTTTCGGTGCCGTCAAGAATATGATCGTTTACGCCCAGTACTACAGTTTTGATGGAATCATCATCGGGCGGAGCCGATAAAATCACTTTTTTAGCGCCTGCGGCAATGTGCTTGGTAAGCTGGTCAACCGATTTAAATTTGCCCGTACATTCCACTACTACATCCACTTCCATCTCTTTCCACAGGAGATTCGTGATGTCCGGTTCATGGTAAAACCGGTAGGACTGGCGACCGATTATTATGGAATTTTCGTCAAATGAACATTCGAGTGGCAACACGCCATGAATACTGTCGTATTTGATCAGGTGCGACATCGTCCTGTTATCGGCAATGTCATTGATGGCGACGACCTCAATCGATTCGTGGTTCAGCAACAGGCGAAATAATGTGCGCCCAATGCGGCCAAAACCATTTATAGCAATGCGAGTCTTCAAGTTCCGATAGGTTTAAAGAATGTGTTTTTGGGCCTTGTACGAACTCCGAACCAACGCGCCGCTCTCAACATGTCTGAAACCCATCTCAAGTCCGATGCTTTCGTATTTGGCAAATTGTTCAGGCGTAATGAATTCCTTCACCGGAAGGTGCTTCTTGCTCGGCTGTAAATACTGGCCAATGGTGACAACATCCACATTCGCATCACGCAGGTCGCGCAGTGTTTGGATAACTTCGTCTTCTTTTTCGCCAAGCCCGAGCATTATACCCGATTTGGTTCGGCGGATGCCTTTCTCTTTTAAATATTTAAGCACGGCCAGACTGCGGTCATATTTCGCCTGAATACGCACTTCGCGGGTGAGTCTTCGCACGGTTTCCATATTATGGGATACAACTTCAGGATTCGCATCCACGATTCTGTCCAAGTGCCTTTCGATTCCCTGAAAATCCGGGATCAAGGTTTCAAGCGTGGTTTCGGGATTCATGCGGCGGATCGCTTTAACGGTTTCAATCCAAATAATGGAGCCCATATCTTTCAAATCGTCCCGGTCAACGCTGGTGATCACGGCGTGCTTGATGTTCATTATCTTGATCGAGCGCGCCACTTTTTCAGGCTCATCCCAGTCCACGGTCTCGGGCCGGCCGGTTTTTACACCGCAGAATCCGCACGAACGCGTACAGATATTTCCTAAAATCATAAAAGTAGCCGTGCCTTCGCCCCAGCATTCACCCATGTTCGGGCAGCTTCCCGATGCGCAAATAGTGTTTAATTTATATTTGTCGACCAGACCGCGCAATTCGGTATATTTTTTTCCTACCGGCAGTTTTACCTTGAGCCATTTCGGCTTGGCAACAGGCGGTAAGTTATGTTCCAGTACACTTTCCATATGTGTTTTTTGAAGCCACAAAGATAACGATTCTAGATTAGGTTTCGAGGGTTTGCAGGATCGGATTCACGAACGGCCGCTTTAAGGTTGCGCTTGAGTTGCTAAATGTTGTATGACCAAAGATGCACAGATTTTTCGCGGCACAATTTTTTATTTTTTTGTAGCTGATTCCTGCTCTGCGCTTTATCTTTTCCGCGCTGAAACGCGCAAAAAAGGATGCCGCTGCGATCAGGGCTAGGGCATCCGATTACTTTTCATATTTTTGCCAAATAAAATAAAACAACAATGGACGTAAAAGACAGCAACGGAAACATACTTGCCGATGGCGATTCGGTCACAGTGATCAAAGATCTTAAAGTTAAAGGTTCATCCGATGTGATCAAACGGGGAACAATGGTCAAAAATATCCGCCTCACCGATGATCCGGCAGAGATTGATTGCCGCGTGAATAAGACTGCGATGGTTTTGCGAACCGAGTTCGTGAAAAAAGCATAAAAAAGGCCTCCGAAGAAGCCTTGCTGTTATCGTGGTACGATCGATATCGGGAGTGTGTACAATGTGCGCACCGGTTTTCCGTTCTTAACGCCGGGCTTCCATTTTGTTTTCTGCGACTTTAATACGCGAATCGCCTCTTTGTCGAGTCCGTGTCCCGGGTTGCGCAAGACTTTGATATCGGTCATTGATCCGTCTTTTTCTATTACAAAAGATACGATGACCCTGATTGCCGACCCGTCGATTCTGGCATTGCTCAAATCGGGTTCGCGGAAGTTATTGCCTACGTATTCCAGAAACTTCCCAATTCCGCCCGGAAATTCCGGCAGCCGGTCGAGCGATGCAGTTATGACGGCCGTGTTATCGGTATCGGTTCCAGCACCATTGCCCGAATTGGTATTTGTTGTTCCCATCTGACCTGCATTTGACGTGGCACTATTTTCACCGTCGCCAATTTTCGGAGTCGGCTCCACCGCTTCGACGTTGGTCATTACTTCATCTGGATTTTCGTCGCTTTTCACTATCTCCGGATTGATCAGGCGCTCCTTGGTAACTTCCTCCTCGGGTTCCGAAAGTGGTATTAC
>JADKLW010000337.1_pt1 | contig 15240 bp, 15 predicted proteins | sample 8641881 | NCBI WGS metagenome assembly JADKLW01 (sample SAMN16272185, study PRJNA661076) | feces metagenome | isolation source: fecal sample from diarrhoea affected cattle B | host: Bos taurus | place: South Africa: Lokaleng Village, Mahikeng | collected 2019-09 | reverse complement strand
ACGATTTTGTACAAATTTAAGGATTAAATGATTGAAGAGTAATGTTTTTGTGTCAACTGAATTTAATGTAAAATATAAATGCCGGAAAAATCTCTCCAGCATTTATTGAATTTAGATTTTAAAATTTACGAAAACGCGTTGATGCCCGTAATATCCAAACCGGTTATCAACAGGTGAATGTCATGAGTTCCTTCATAGGTGATGACAGATTCCAGATTCGCAGCGTGGCGCATCATCGGAAATTCGCCCATAATTCCCATTCCGCCCAGCATTTGTCTGGATTCTCTGGCAATATCAATGGCCATTTTCACATTGTTTCTTTTCGCCATAGAAATTTGCGCCGGCGATGCTTTGTGATCGTTCTTCAATGTTCCTAATTGCAAACAAAGCAACTGCGCTTTGGTAATCTCCGTTAAAAATTCAGCCAGTTTTTTCTGCTGAAGCTGGAAAGAAGCAATAGGTTTTCCAAATTGTTTCCGCTCTTTGGTGTACTGAACCGCAGTGCAATAGCAATCCACAGCCGCACCGATAACACCCCATGAAATTCCGTAACGCGCAGAATTCAGGCAGGAAAGCGGGCCTTTCAAACCTTGTACGTTGGGCAAAATATTTTCTTTAGGAATTTTAACATTATCAAAAACCAACTCTCCGGTTTTGGATGCTCTCAAACTCCACTTATTGTGTGTTTCCGGTGTGGTGAAGCCTTCCATTCCGCGTTCTACAATCAGGCCGCGCACTTTTCCGTTTTCATCTTTGGCCCACACAACGGCAATGTTGCAAAGCGGTGCATTGGTAATCCACATTTTGGCACCATTTAGAAGATAATGATCACCTTTATCAGTAAGATATGTTTCCATAGAACTCGGATCGGAACCGTGATTAGGTTCTGTTAATCCGAATGCGCCAATCATATCACCGGAAGCCAAGTGTGGCAAATATTTCTTTTTTTGTTCTTCTGAACCAAATTCGTTGATCGGAAACATCACCAAAGAACTCTGAACCGATGCAGCAGAACGTACTGCCGAGTCGCCTCTTTCCAATTCCTGCATGATGATTCCGTAGGAAATCTGATCCAAACCGGCACCGCCATATTCTTCGGGAATATAAGGACCTAAGGCACCGATGTTTCCCAATTCTTTCATCAGTCCCTGAATGTCGGTGTGATTTTGTGCGGCATCGTCTATTTTTGGCATGACGAAACTTTCCACCCAATCGCGGACGGATTGGCGTATAAGTAAGTGTTCCTCAGTAAGTAAGCTGTCCATTCCGAAATAATCGGGAATGCTGCTCAGCGGATAATATGACATACAATTTTAGTTTGTCCGAATTTACAGCTTTTTAAGTTTTTGGAGAAATATAAACGGTGAAAACATGTTTAAGTTGGAAGCAGAAACATAGATTTGGATAAAAAGATACAGTTTGAGTTTACAAATTCTATTATCAATGAAATATTTTCAGAATTAATTTTTCCACAGAATCTACAAAAAAAACCGCTCAGCTCGCTGAACGGTTTTTCGTTTATTCCAAGTTTATTATTTTGACATTTCTTCGTAAATATCCATTACTTTCTGGGAAACTCCTGTGCTGCTAAATCCCCCGTCGTGGAAAAGGTTTTGCATGGTAACTTTCCGAGTGAGGTCGCTGAACATCGTTACGCAATAGTCGGCGCATTCATCTGCAGTAGCATTTCCGAGCGGCGACATATCATTGGCATAGCCAAAAAACCCACCGAATCCTTTTACGCCGCTTCCTGCCGTAGTATTGGTAGGAGATTGTGAAATGGTATTCACCCGTACTTTTGCCTTTTCGCCCCAGTAATATCCGAAGGTTCTTGCAATACTTTCGAGATAAGATTTATTATCGGACATATCATTATAATCCGGGAAAGTACGTTGTGCAGCAATATAAGTAAGCGCCAAAATGGAACCCCAATCGTTCATGCATTCTTTATCCCAGGCTACCCGCATCACTTTATGAAAGGAAACTGCCGATATATCCCAGCCGGTTTTCAGCCATTCATAATTCATTTCGGTATAATGTTTACCTTTTCGTACATTCACTGACATGCCGATGGAGTGCAGAATAAAATCCAGTTTACCGAATTTGGCTATGGCAGCATCAAAAAGTTTTTCCAGATCTTCCATAGAAGTGGCGTCTGCGCCGATAACTTCTGAACCGGTTTTTTCTGCAAGTTCATTCAGTTCGCCCATTCTCATCGCAATAGGTGCGTTGGATAGGATGAATTCTGCGCCTTCTTCATGGCATTTTTCTGCTACTTTCCACGCAATCGACTGACTGTTCAGTGCACCGAAAATAATCCCTTTTTTACCTTTAAGTAATCCGTAAGACATAATAATTTATTTAAGAAACAAATGTAAGGAAAATCCATGTTTCACAAACTACAAAGAAGGCCGAAAGTTCAAAACTTCCGGCCTTCCTTCCATGAATAAATTATTCTTTAGTTGGTAGCTTTGTTGATTTCGTTATCCACATCGCTGGCTGCATCTTTTGTGCTGTCCCAAGCATCATCTGCCCAGTCTTTGGTGTTTTCCCAAGCATCAGAAACGGCATCTTTCGTGTCTTCCCAAGCGTCAGAAACGTTGTCTTTCGCTCTTTCATACCATCCTTCCTGTGTAGGTTCTTGGTTTTTCGCTCTTTGATCGCGGATATAATCTTTTGCACGGTCTGCATATTCTTCCACTTTCCACTTTACATTGTTTACCGCACCTTCTGCACGGTTATAATCCCGATTGTCCATAATTGCTATTTTTAAAGTTAATATTTTGTGATTTGGTTACTGGTTTAAACACAATTTTTATTCCGCCCGCCTGTTAAAAGATGTTAAAAGCTTGGTATGTGGGAATTATATAAATTTCGTAGATTTATTTAAAATTTGAAATGAAAAATAATTTAATTCGTTGTGGCTGGTGTGAAAAGGATGATCTTTATCGCAATTACCATGATTATGAATGGGGAAAACCGGTGTACGAAGATGAAATTATTTTCGAATTTCTGGTGTTGGAAAGTTTTCAGGCGGGGCTCAGTTGGCACACCATATTAAAGAAGCGGGAGAATTTCAGAAAAGCTCTGGACGGTTTTGATTTTCATAAAATAGCAAAGTATAATGACAATAAAGTGGAAGAACTGATGAATAATTCCGGAATTATACGCAACCGGATGAAAATCCTGGCTACCATTAATAATGCCCAGAAATTTATGGAAGTGCAGAAAGAATCCGGAAGTTTTTCAAAATACATCTGGAGTTTTGTAGGCGGAAAACCGATCATTAATCGCCCGAAAACCCTGGAGGAAGTTCCGGCAACTACGGAAATATCAGATATTCTTTCAAAAGATTTGAAGAAAAAAGGATTCAAATTTCTTGGTTCTACGGTGATGTACGCTCACATGCAAGCTACAGGAATGGTGTGTGACCATCTGGTGGATTGCTATCAAAAAAAATTCGATGAATAATTTTTCTTAGCAACCTGTGGAAACAGATAGTTCAGGAAATGTATTTCGGAACTCTTTTACCTTAAATAATTGTTTAAAATTGAAAATTTCGGGTTCGTGTTTTATCCTCATCCAGTCTTTCGATTAGCTTTTCTATGCTTTCAAATTTAATTTCCTCATGAAGAAAATCACGGAAATGTACGGTGATTTGCTGTCCGTAAATCTCCTGATCAAAATCCAGAATATACACTTCAGTGCTTAGCGAATTTTCACCCACAGTCGGATTGGTACCGATGCTCAGCATTCCCTTATATTGCTCATTATTTACCACTGCTTCTACAATATAAGCTCCTTTTTTGGGAAGAAGTTTCAGATCGTTTGTCTTAATATTTGCGGTTGGAAATCCGATGGTTCTGCCGATTTTTTTTCCGTCAATTACAGTTCCGGAAACGGGATAATGATAGCCGAGCATTTCGTTGGCTTCCAGAATGTTGCCTTTTTCAAGCGCAGCTCTAATTTTTGTTGATGAAATATTTTTATTGTGAATATTCACCGGTTCCATTTTTTTTACCTCAAATCCGAATGCAGGAGCCATTTTTTCAAGAAGTTCAAAATTGCCTGAACGGTTTTTCCCGAACACGTGATCATAGCCAACCATCAGGTATTTCACATTGAGTTTTTCGACCAGAATTTTCTCTACAAACTCTTCTCCGGTCAGGTTTCTGAAGGCTTCATCAAATTCTTTCAGAAATAAATGTTGAATACCCAACTGCTCCAGAAGCGCCGATTTTTCTTCCAGTGTATTCAGCAAACGAAGATCTTCATCAGGATTGAAAACCAATCTCGGATGAGGCCAGAAAGTAAGTACGGCAGACTGGAGTGATTTTTTTTCAGCAATAAGATTCAGTTCAGAAATAATCGACTGGTGTCCGAGATGCACTCCGTCAAACATACCCAGGGAAAGTGCCAGAGGTTTTTCTGTATCTGTTTTACTGAAATTTGTGTGGATAATCAAGAGAGAAAAATTTGAGTGCAAATATGATAAAAATCTTCTTTTGAAGCAATTGCAGGATCAGTAAATATCCCTATATTTGCACACAAGAAAAAATTTAGTAATGGCAAACCAAATTAAAGGAAAAATTTCTCAAATTATTGGCCCGGTAATCGACGTTGTTTTTTCAGAAGTGGAAGAACTTCCGAGCATTTATGATGCACTGGCGGTGACAAAAAATAATGGTGAAAAACTCATTCTGGAAGTAGAACAACATATTGGAGAAGACGCAGTAAGATGTATCGCGATGGATGCTACGGACGGATTGCAGAGAGGTCAGGAAGTGATCGCATCCGGAAGACAAATTACGATGCCTACCGGCGAATCTGTATACGGAAGGCTCTTCAATGTAGTGGGTGACGCAATCGATGGACTTCCCGAAGTTTCCAATAACAACGGTTTGCCGATTCACAGAGAAGCTCCGAAATTTGACCAGCTTTCGACTTCGGCTGAAGTACTTTTCACCGGAATTAAAGTAATCGACCTTATTGAACCTTATGCAAAAGGAGGAAAAATAGGTTTGTTCGGTGGTGCCGGTGTTGGTAAAACCGTATTAATTCAGGAATTGATCAATAATATTGCAAAAGGCCACGGTGGTCTTTCCGTATTCGCAGGAGTAGGAGAAAGAACCAGAGAAGGAAATGACCTTTTGAGAGAAATGCTGGAATCCGGCATTATTAAATATGGCGAGGAATTTATGCATTCTATGGAAAATGGCGGTTGGGATCTTTCCAAAGTTAACCTTGAAGAAATGAAAGATTCTAAATGTACTTTCGTTTTCGGACAGATGAACGAACCTCCGGGAGCCAGAGCAAGAGTGGCACTTTCCGGCCTTACCATTGCGGAAAATTTCCGTGACGGTGACGGTGCTGGACAAGGTAGAGACGTGCTTTTCTTCGTTGATAATATTTTCCGTTTCACACAAGCCGGTTCTGAGGTATCCGCACTTCTTGGGCGTATGCCTTCTGCGGTAGGATATCAGCCAACGCTTGCATCAGAAATGGGTGCGATGCAGGAAAGAATTACTTCCACAAAAAACGGTTCTATTACTTCCGTACAGGCGGTTTACGTTCCTGCGGATGACTTGACTGACCCCGCTCCGGCAACAACATTTGCCCACTTGGATGCTACTACAGTATTGGACAGAAAAATTGCTTCATTAGGAATTTATCCTGCAGTAGATCCTCTGGCTTCTACTTCCAGAATCCTTACTCCGGAAATTTTAGGAGAAGAGCATTATAATACAGCACAAAGAGTAAAAGAAATTCTTCAGAGATATAAAGCACTTCAGGATATTATTGCGATTCTGGGTATGGAAGAACTTTCCGAAGAAGATAAACTGGTAGTATACCGTGCAAGAAAAGTACAGAGATTCCTTTCTCAGCCTTTCCACGTTGCAGAGCAGTTTACAGGAATTCCGGGGGTTTTGGTAGATATTAAAGATACCATCAAAGGATTTAACATGATTATTGATGGAGAATTAGATCATCTTCCGGAAGCAGCTTTCAACCTGAAAGGAACCATTGAAGCAGCCATTGAAGCCGGACAGAAAATGTTAGCAGAAAACGCATAGCAGAATCAAGATACCAGAGCCAAGAATTAAGATTTTTTTATCTTGGTTCTTGAATCTTAAATCTATTTAAAAATGAATATAAAAATTTTAACTCCTGAATTTGTAGTTTTTGACGGCGATGTAAAATCTGTTTTACTGCCCGGGAAAAGCGGTGAATTTCATGTGATGAAAAATCACGCAGCCATTGTTGCTTCATTAAAAAACGGTAAAATAAAACTTTACACCGATAAAATTAATGAGAAATTCGCTGAAAAATTCAAGAAAGAAAATGAAAAAGAAAGTGTATTTTCTTTCAAAATAAAAAGTGGAGTGATGGAATTCAGCAATAATAAAGGAATTATCCTTGCTGAATGAGGAGATCCAACTACTGATCAAGAAGAAGCTGCCCGATAAGAGCAGCTTCTTTTATTTTGGCCTAAAACCTTTCTCCATCAATCGGTGATAGAAATAGGATTTTTCAAACCGTAAAGTATCGGGATACTGATAATTTTCTTTGGTGTTTTTAATCAAATTATATTTAATGAAAAACGGAACTTTCTCATACGTATTTCCTAATACTACCGCTACCGAATCTCCTTCCCAATACCCTTCCTCTATCCGAAATGACGGCCCAAAAAACCCGATTTGCTGTACTTTTTTCTCAGGAATATTCACCAGATTCACCTGTTGATCTGCTTCAAAACTGGGAGTTCCTCTTCCGTCCAATTGCCAATGATAACTGTCGAAATCCAGATATTGTGTTTTACTTTCATTATACACTAAAAATGGTTCATAGATTTGATTAAACTGAGTTTCGAAATTTCCCGGCACATAGCCTTTTGTAAAAGCGATTTCCGAAGTGCCGGAGAGTGAGAATTTATCAACAGAAAAATCGGGATTGGTGGTTTTATAGAAAGAAATCCATCGCTGAAGTGTTTCGGATTCAGTCTTTTTCAAGGTATCAGTTTTGGTTGGAACGATAGCCGTGGAGGAAACCTGCTCGTTTTTCTTGTTGCAGCTGCTCAGGAGAATACCCAAAGCCAGTAATGTGAAATATTTCATTTGATTTTTTTAAATCTTAATAATTATGAGTGAAATTACAAAAAAACTCAGACATGAATACTGTTCGCTTTCTTTACAAAAAATTAATTTCTGTACATTTGCCGCTTGAAAGATGCGGGTTTCCGTACCAAATTATAAAAATACACTGTTAATGAGTACCACCTTTGCTGATTTTGATTTACCTGAAAAAATTCTCGACGTTTTAGCCGATTTAGAACTTTTTGAACCTACACCTATTCAGGAAAAAAGTTTCAAACCCATCCTTTCCGGCCGCGATATTATGGGGATTGCCCAAACCGGAACTGGAAAAACACTAGCTTATCTGCTTCCCGTTTTGAAAATGTGGAAATACAACAAATCAGGAAATCCTACGGTGCTTGTTTTGGTTCCAACCCGAGAACTGGTCGTTCAGGTATCGGAAATTGTGGAAAATCTTACCCAACATCTTAGTGCAAGAGTCATCGGAATTTATGGTGGTAAAAATATCAATACCCAAAAACTTCTCTTCAAAGATGGCTGCGATATCCTCGTAGGAACACCGGGAAGAGTGATGGATCTGGCGATCGACAACGCTATTTCGCTGAAGGAAGTTCAAAAACTTATTATTGATGAGTTTGATGAAATGCTGAACCTCGGATTTCGGCCACAGCTCACCCACATTTTTGAAATGATGAAGGCGAAACGCCAGAATATCCTTTTTTCGGCAACCATGACGGAAGCAGTGGATGGAATGTTGGAAGAATATTTCGCTAATCCAATAGAAATTTCTCTTGCAAAATCGGGAACTCCATTGGAGAAAATAGAACAAACGGGGTATCGTGTTGTTAATTTCAATACCAAAATCAATTTGCTGAAATATCTTTTAGAAACCAATGACGATATGTCCAAGGTTTTGATTTTCACCAATAATAAAAGACACGCCGATTTGCTGTTTACCAAAATTGATGAATTTTTCCCTGAAGATTTCGATATTATTCATTCCAATAAATCCCAGAATTACCGGCTGAAAGCCATGAAAAGATTTGAGGAAGAGGAAATCCGGGGATTAATTACCACGGATGTGATGGCCAGAGGATTGGATATCTCGAATATTACCCACGTAATTAATTTTGAAATCTCTGAAGTACCGGAACAGTATATCCACAGAATAGGAAGAACAGGGCGCGCGGATAAAGACGGAAAATCTCTTGCATTCATTACGGAGAAAGAAGAACCATTGCTTTTAGAAATTGAGGTGTTGATGGATAAAGAAATTGCGCTGCTTCCGTTTCCGGAAGAAGTGAAAATAAATCCCCAGAAAATTGCTTCTGAGCAAGAAGAAGTCAAAATGAAAAATGCGCACACTGTGAAAATTATTGAAGGTGGCGGTGCATTTCATGAGAAAAAAGATAAAAACAGGAAGATAAATCTTGGTGGACCTCACAAGAGAAATCCACCAAAAAATAAACCAGGAAGCAACAGGGCACAAGCTAAATCACAAAGCAAAGCTAAACGGAAAAAATAGAGACAACCTACTTTCTCATTTTAAATTACGTTCAGATCATGCAATTTAATTCCGATAATTATTCCGTAATTTTGCAAAATTCTTGGTTTCAGAAAAACTGGGAATCATTTGTACAATGGCAGAAAATAAAGAATATATAGAAGTTTACGGTGCCCGTGAACACAATCTGAAAAATATTGATGTAAAGATTCCACGAAATGAGCTGGTAGTCATCACCGGTTTATCGGGAAGTGGAAAATCTTCTTTGGCTTTCGATACCATTTTTGCTGAGGGTCAGCGCCGGTATATCGAAACTTTTTCAGCCTACGCCAGACAGTTTTTAGGCGGGTTGGAACGCCCTGATGTTGATAAAATTGAAGGCTTGTCGCCGGTGATTGCTATCGAACAGAAAACCACCAACAAGAATCCACGTTCTACAGTAGGTACTGTTACTGAACTTTATGATTTCCTCCGTTTGCTGTTTGCCCGAGTTTCCGATGCGTATTCCTTAAGCTCCGGGAAAAAACTGGTGAGTTATACTGAAGATCAGATTCTGGAGACGATTAAAGAAAACTTTAAAGGCGACAAAATAATGCTTTTGGCTCCGGTGGTACGTTCCCGGAAAGGTCATTATCACGAACTTTTTGTTCAGATGGCCAAAAAAGGATATGGACAAGCAAGAATTGACGGTGAAATTCAGGATATTGAATACGACCTGAAACTCGACAGGTATAAAACTCACGATATTGATATTGTGATCGACCGTTGGATTATCGGGGAAAATGCTACCGAAATGAGAATGGAACAATCTCTTCGCACAGCAATGGATATGGGCGAAGGCATTATCGGAATTCAAAAGCTGAACAGCGACGAAGTTCATTATTTTTCGAAAAATCTAATGGATGATGATACAGGACATTCTCTCGCGTTGCCGGAACCCAACACTTTTTCTTTCAATTCCCCGAAAGGAAGTTGCCCGAATTGCAAAGGGCTGGGAACCATCAAAAAAATCAATACCGATTATTTTGTGGGAAATCCCAAACATTCTATCAATCAGGGTGCGCTGTTGCCGTTGGTAGACATAAAAGGCAATAATTTTCTGCTTAGCCAGATTAAAAATATTCTTGAAATTTTTAGCAAAAATCTCTCTACACCTTTTCAGGATATTCCGAAAGAAGCTTTGGATCTCATTTATTACGGAGCTAAAAGAGAAGTGGGAGTAGAACTGAAACACGCGGGAATTACTAAAAAAATAAAAATCAATTTTGGCGGATTGGTTCCTTTTCTTGAAGATATCATTGCAGATAAGGAAAGCTATTATAGCACTAGTTTGGCGCGCCAATACACCACAGAAGAAATTTGTACCAAATGTGGAGGAGCCCGTCTCCATCCCGAAAGTTTAAGTTTTAAAATAGACGGTAAAAATATTGCCGAAGTAAGTGCACTTTCTCTGGCCGATTTCAAGGAATGGTTACAGGAAGTAAGGCCGAAATTTTCAAAGAAAAACAGCATCATTGCTCATGAAATATTAAAGGAAATTGAAACCCGGCTTCAGTTTTTATTGGATGTTGGCCTGGAATATCTAAGTCTGAGCAGAAGTTCCAGAACACTTTCAGGCGGAGAATCCCAGCGAATTCGGCTGGCTACACAAATCGGCTCACAATTGGTGAACGTGCTCTATATTTTGGACGAACCTTCCATCGGACTTCATCAGAGAGATAATGAACGGCTGATTGCATCACTTAAAAATCTGCGTGATATTGGAAATTCGGTGATCGTGGTAGAGCATGACAAGGAGATGATTCTGGAAGCGGATCATGTGTTGGATATTGGCCCGAAAGCAGGAAAACACGGAGGTGAAATCCTTTGGCAAGGATCTCCCGACGAATTGATAAAGGCTGATACCATCACTGCAGATTATCTGAACGGCAGAAAAAAAATTGAAGTTCCGACAGAGCGCAGAAAAGGAAATGATAAAAAAATCGTACTGAAAGGAGCTAGCGGCAATAATCTTAAAAATGTAAACATCGAAATTCCTTTGGGAAAACTAGTTGTTATTACCGGTATTTCGGGAAGCGGGAAATCGTCGCTTATTAACGGAACGCTTTATCCCATTTTGAATCAACACTTTTACCGAAGCATTCAGGAGCCTTTACCTTATAAAAAGATAGAAGGAATTGACAATATCGATAAAATTGTAGATGTGGATCAAACGCCGATCGGAAGAACACCAAGGTCGAATCCCGCAACCTACACCGGAATGTTTTCAGTGATTCGGAACCTGTTTGCAGAACATCCCGAAAGTAAAATACGAGGCTATAAACCGGGAAGATTTTCATTTAATGTAAAAGGCGGACGCTGCGAGACTTGCCAGGGTGGAGGTCTGAAAGTAATTGAAATGAATTTTCTGCCAGATGTATATGTCCACTGTGAAACCTGCAATGGTAAACGCTTCAACCGCGAAACACTAGAAGTCCGATATAAAGGAAAGTCGATTTCAGATGTGTTGGAAATGACCATTGATGAAGCCGTTCAATTCTTTCAGCCGATTCCGAAAATTCACAGTAAAGTAAAAACACTTCAGGATGTTGGTTTAGGTTACATCACTTTGGGACAGCAGTCTACAACGTTAAGTGGAGGAGAAGCGCAACGTATTAAATTGGCGACGGAACTTTCCAAAAGACAAACGGGAAATACACTCTATATTCTTGACGAACCTACGACTGGCCTTCACTTTGAAGACGTCAAAATACTGATGGATGCCATCAATAAACTCATTGATCTCGGAAATTCTTTCATTATTATCGAACATAATATGGATGTGATAAAACTGGCAGATCACATTATTGATATCGGGCCCGAAGGTGGAAAACACGGCGGAACTATAGTAACAAAAGGAACTCCGGAGGAAATAATAAAAAGCAGAAAATCGCTGACGGGAAAATTTTTGAAAAAAGAATTGTAACTTTCTGCCACTTCGTTTTTCAGTTTGGCATCAACATTGAAATCTTGATGAGAACTTTAAAATTTGTAGAATGAAAAATGTTTTCAAAATATTATTAGGTGTAGGATTGCTTTTTGGGGTTACTTCTTGTGGCACGGTTAATGATCCTTACAACAATAACGGAAGGGTTTATCGCGCACCGGATGGCACAGTGTACCGACAAGGCGATGTGTACACCGATAGAAACGGAAGTGTGTATCAAAACGGGCGTATTGTAGCAAGAGCACACGGAAATCACAAAGCTAAAAGATTACCACCCGGACAGGCGAAGAAAATTTATGGTGGGAAAGCCACGGATTATGCTCCCGGACAAACAAAAAAGCACAAGAAATTCAAGAAAAATAAAAAGAAGTATTAAAAAATGTACACGAAGCAGCGGATTATTTCGCTGCTTTTTGTTTTTCGAAAGTGTTACTTTTGGGATTCAGAAGCGTGCTGAAAATCATCACTTCTGTGCCAAATTTTCTTGTAATTCTTTCTTCAATATTCAGCAGTTCACTTTCTAAGAAATCCCGGCGAAGCGTTTCAGTGGAAAAAAACAGAAGCAAATTCGTATTGTTACCTTCTCTGATCATCTTGCTTTCCACTTCAGAAAAAATATATTGATCTACATCCATCAGGTTTTCCACCAAATTCAGGAGTTCGTTTTCTGTATATTCCTGCCATTGGGCAAAAGCGTTTTCAGTACTGTGAAACGTAAGGCTTAAGATGCTCATTTTCTATAAAATTTTATGATCCTTGTGGATAAATTATAGCACAAAAATCGGTATTTTTTCGTAAATTCGTGCGTTATTATAATTTTAAAAAATAAGGAAAATTTTCATAGATTTTAATCTGTTGAAAATCATTTAAAAAAAGAATATGAATACAGAAGGAGAAAGGTTAATTCCGATCAATATTGTTGATGAAATGAAATCTTCTTACATCGATTATTCGATGTCGGTGATCGTTTCCAGAGCACTTCCGGATGTGCGCGACGGGCTGAAGCCTGTTCACAGAAGAGTACTGTACGGAATGTACGGATTGAATGTTTTTTCCAATAGAAAACATTTGAAATCAGCAAGAATTGTAGGGGATGTTTTGGGTAAATACCATCCGCACGGCGATAGTTCCGTATACGATGCCATGGTAAGAATGGCGCAGCCCTGGAGTTTGAGATATACTCAGGTGGACGGACAAGGTAACTTCGGTTCTATGGACGGAGATCCGCCTGCAGCGATGCGATATACCGAAGCCCGCCTGAAGAAAATTTCTGACGAAATTCTGGCCGATCTGGATAAAGAAACTGTGGATTTTCAGAACAACTTCGATGATTCCATGACGGAACCGACCGTCCTTCCTACTAAAATTCCTAACCTTCTGGTGAATGGCGCCTCAGGTATTGCTGTAGGAATGGCGACCAATATGGCTCCTCACAACCTTTCTGAGTCCGTTGATGGGATTTGCGCTTACATCGATAACCGCGATATTACCATTGATGAACTGATGCAGCATATTATTGCCCCGGATTTTCCAACCGGCGGTATTATTTATGGTTATGACGGCGTTCGTGATGCGCTACATACGGGAAGAGGCCGAATCGTAATTCGAGCAAAGGTTAATTTTGAAGAAGTAGGAAACCGAAACGCGATCATTGTTACCGAAGTTCCTTATCAGGTGAACAAGGCCGACATGATTATCAGAACTTCGGAACTGGTAAAAGAAGAAAAAATCCCTGGAATTTACGAAATCCGCGACGAGTCCGACAGAAGAGGGATGAGGATTGTGTATGAACTGAAAAATGATGCGATTCCGAATGTAGTGCTCAATCTGTTGTATAGATACACAGCACTTCAGACATCTTTCAGCGTAAATAATATTGCGCTGGTACAAGGCCGGCCGGAACAGCTTAACTTAAAAGATATCATCAAACATTTCGTGGCACACCGACATGAAGTAGTGGTACGCAGAACGGAATTTGAACTGAAAAAAGCACAGGACCGGGCTCATATTCTGGAAGGCTTCATGAAGGTAATTGCGACTCAGGAAAGCCTGGATAAAGCTATTGCCATCATCCGTAACAGTTCCAATCCTCAGCAAGCGAAGGAAGGCCTTATTAATGAATTTGAACTTTCTGATCTTCAGGCTCAGGCGATTCTGGACTTGAGGCTTGCACGCCTTACGGGAATGGAACTCGATAAAATACGTGCTGAGTATGAGGAAATTATGGCATTTATTAATGATTTGAAGGATATCTTGTCCAACGAAAGCAGAAGATATGAAATCATTAAGGAAGAAATGCAAGAGATCAAAGAAAAATATGGTGACGAAAGAAGAACAGAAATAGATTACGCAGGTGGAGACATGTCCATTGAAGATTTTATTCCTAATGAAAATGTGGTGGTTACGATTTCTCACGCGGGATATATCAAAAGAACTTTGCTTTCAGAATACCGTATCCAGAGCAGAGGCGGCGTAGGAAATAAAGCGGCAACAACCCGTGAAGAGGACTTCCTGGAATACATTGTTTCCGCAACGAATCATCAGTATATGCTCTTCTTTACCGAAAAGGGCAAATGTTACTGGCTAAGAGTTTTTGAAATTCCTGAAGGTTCGCGTACAGCAAAAGGACGGGCGATTCAGAATCTCATTAATATTGAACCGGATGATAAAGTGAAAGCCTATATCCGGACCAATGATTTGAAAGATGAAGAGTATGTAAATCAGATGAATGTGGTGATGATTACTAAAAATGGCACGGTGAAGAAAACCTCTCTGGAAGCCTACTCCAGGCCTCGTACCAACGGAATTAACGCCATTGAAATCCGGGATAATGACCAACTTTTGGGAGCCAGGCTGACCGATGGAAGTTCAGAAATTATGATCGCAACCAAAAATGGAAAATGTATCCGTTTCCCGGAAGAAAAAGCACGTGCTGTCGGCCGTGGTTCTATCGGAGTTCGGGGAATTACATTGGAAGATAATGATGAAGTAATTGGAATGATTATCGCAGAAGATGTGGCTAACGAAAGTGTGTTGGTCGTTTCTGAGAAAGGTTACGGAAAAAGAACGGCTGTGGAAGATTACAGGATTACCAACCGTGGCGGAAAAGGTGTTATCACCCTGAATGTTACCGAGAAAACAGGAAATCTTATTGCGATCCAGAATGTTAAGGATGGTGATGGATTAATGATCATCAACAAATCCGGTGTAGCTATCCGAATGAGTGTGGATGAACTACGGGTGATGGGAAGAAATACCCAAGGTGTGAAATTAATCAATCTGAAGAAAAATGACGAAATAGCAGCGATTGCTAAAGTAGAAATGGATAAGGAAGTGGAAGAAGTAGATCTGGAAACTCCGGAAGTACCATCTGATAATGTGGACAGCAGCAATCCTGAATTTAAAGAAGCACCACAATCGGGTGACAATTCATTTACCAATATGGGCGATGAAAATTATATGAAAAAGATAGAAAAAGAAGAAGAAAAGGAAAATAAAAAAATAGAAGAAAACCCGGAGAACGACGATGAAGAGTAATCGACGATCTCAAAACAAATTTTAAAAATATAAAGCAATGAAAAGAATAATCTTAAGCTTGGCATTGATTTCTGCGACCTTAGTTTTCGCTCAGAAAAAAGAAATCAATGCAGCATTCA
>JADKLW010000515.1_pt1 | contig 15290 bp, 15 predicted proteins | sample 8641881 | NCBI WGS metagenome assembly JADKLW01 (sample SAMN16272185, study PRJNA661076) | feces metagenome | isolation source: fecal sample from diarrhoea affected cattle B | host: Bos taurus | place: South Africa: Lokaleng Village, Mahikeng | collected 2019-09 | reverse complement strand
CGGAGAGCCGAAAATGACCGGCGTCTGCCATTGCAAGAATTGCCAGCGGCAGTCGGGTAGCGCTTATTCGGTTCTGTTTGGTGTCACCAACGACCAGATCGAAGTCGAGGGCGACCTGACAACCTATGAAGATAGCAGCGAAACAGGGAATCTTGTCGAGCGGCACTTTTGCGGCAAATGCGGCTCTCCCGTGCTGACAACCGTGCCCACGCAGCCCGGCTTCACCTTTGTGAAGGCAGGCACGCTAGATGACACGGCTGTTCTTGCTCCGCAAATACATTTCTGGACCAAAAGCGCACAGAAATGGGTCGAGATCAATCAGGAAATGCCGCAAATAGAAGGGAATCCGGGGTAGGCCAGCTCGCGGCGGCTCAGCCTTTCTGGCTTCTTCCCCGTTCGATTACCGCCAGCCGGCGCTGTTCGACTTCTTCGGCGCTGACATGGCTGTTATAGCTGTCGGTGACTTCTTTTTCCAAAGCCAGAGCGTCTTTGAAATTGCGGTCATAACCGTCGCGGATCAGCTTTTTATAGGTCTTCATGAATCCCGGATCAATGGTCGCCATATCGGCGGCCAGCGCCCTCGCCGCGGGCATCAGATCTTCGGGTGCATAGACATGGTTGACCAGACCCCAGCTACAGGCAGTATCGGCGTCCAGAAACTGGCCGGTAAAGCTCATCTCGCAAGCGCGGGACAGGCCGATATAACGGGACAATTTCTGTGACAGTCCCCATCCGGGGATGATGCCCACACGGGCATGGGTGTCGGCAAAGCGGGCATTGGTCGATGCAATCCGCACATCGCAGGCCAGCGCAAGTTCAAAACCGCCGGTAACAGCGACGCCGTTAATCGCGCCAATTACTGGTATTTCAAGCTTTTCAAGCGCTTTGCAGGGATTGCTAAAAGGCTTCTGGTCGGTCGCAGGGCCAAGACCGGATGAACCCAGTTCCTTTAGGTCAAGCCCGGCAGTAAACGCCCGCTCGCCCGCGCCGGTGACGATCAAAGCGCGGATGTCGTCATCCTCCGCAACACCCTGACATGCCTCAAAGAACGCACCGCGAAGGGCGTGGGACAGGGCATTCATGGCTTCCGGCCGGTTGAGGGTGATGGTTGCTACCCCGTCCGCTTTTTCAAGTAAGACCAATGTCATTAATCGTCTTCTCCTGCTTCATATTTCTCGGCAATTTGCGCGCCCATTGTGGCGGTTATCCCGAACAGTTTTTCCGGATCGCTCTGCCGCAACTGTGCGAACATCAGTTCCGGACCATCCGCAACAATCAGTTCTGGCACTTTATTGGCAACCGCTTCCACAATCTGGCGCGCACATTCTGATGGCTCCATACCATTGTCGATTACTGCGTCGGATTTTTCCCGTCTGCTACCATCTTTGGTGAGGGCGTTGCGGGAAACATCGGTGCGGATGGAACCGGGTAATATATTGGTGACATGGATATTATGGCGCTTCTCGGTTTCCGCACGCAGGGCGTCCATATAACCGATCAGGCCATGCTTGGCGGCGCAATAGGCGGTGCGAAGCGGAACGCCGACGCGGCCCGCCACCGAGCTTATCCCGACAATATGACCGCCGCCCGCGCCGATCATGTGCGGCAGCAAAAGCTGGGTCAGCCATATCGGGGCGAGCAGGTCAACATTCACGATCCGGCTGTGGACATTGGGGTCAGTATCAAGCGCCAGGCTGCGCTGGCTGATTCCGGCATTGTTGATCAATATATCAACTTTGCCTTTCCATTCCATCGCCTCGGCAACCTTGGCGGGCAGGGCGTCAAAATCGGTGCTTTCAAACGGCAGCAGCAGCGTATCGGTTTTGATATCTGCTGCCACGCGTTCCAAAGCATCCAGACGCCGGCCGGACAGAATGATATGGGCGCCTTCACCGGCAAATGCCTGTGCCAATGCGGCGCCTATTCCTGATGAAGCGCCGGTGATCCAGACTATTTTACCAGTAAAAGCCATCCCCTATATCCTCTTCTCTATGTCAGGTGTCTTGATTGGCACCTTGTCATTTAGTCTTTATATTCAGAAGTTTATTCGGCGCCTTTAAGCGTCATGTTTAAGCGTCTTTTTTAACCTTTGGTGCATCGTCGCCCAGATCTTCAAACCATGCTTCGACATCGCCGTTCAGCTTGATCAACAGGGGGTTGCCCTTGCGGTCAAGGGTTTTGCCGGCCTGCACTTTGACCCAGCCTTCGGACACGCAATATTCTTCGATATTATGCTTGCGCTCTCCGCGGAAATTGATGCCGATGCCGCGGCCCAGCATTTCGCCGCCGTAAAACTTGCTGCGCGGGTGGATGGCAAGACGATCGGGGGGTGTAGACGGGCCGGTATCTGCCTGATTTTCAGCTTCAGACGATTTTTCTTCATTCATGGAGAGTGATTCCTGTTCTGTCGGTATGTTGATTGGCTCATTTCTTCATTCGCACGGATATGTATCGCAAGCGAGTTCAAAAAGCAGCAAAAGGACAAAGCCTCGACCGGAATATAGCGAGGCTTTGCCGTATAGGACAGACTGAAATTAATGTGCTTTGTAAAGCGACAGCTCAGCTAAAAGCTTCACCGGCAGTCCCGCGCGCCTTGGGGTCTTCACCAAAGCGGTTCGTGCCTCGCGTGCCATCAAGGCACATGAACACCAGCACGACCAACCCGCCGATATAGGGTATGAGATTGAGCAGGACGAACCAGCCCGATTTATCCTGATCGTGAAAGCGGCGAACCTGAACAGCGATAGACGGGATGATGAAGGCCAGGGTAAAAAGGCCGAGTAATCCCATCAACAATCCGCCGCCTGCTGGCATTCCACCGGAAATATCGGGTGAGAAGCCACCAAAAACGACGGCGATTATGCATATTCCTATGATAATGAGTAGCTGGAGCAGCACGAACATCCAGTATTCTTTACGCCGTGAACGCCCGCTAAAATCCGCGTAGCGCTTTAGCGGCATGACCATCCATTCCATTGATTTTCCCCTCCTTGTTATAGGAGCGGTCAGCCTACGCCACCATCATTGAAAAGCAACGACAAAATAAACGGCGCAAAAGTGGGCCAAAACCGGCAAATACCGGTTCCGGAACACTCTAGGCCAGAATATTTCGCTTAGGCAGCATCAGCCCGGCGAGACGCTTTCTTACGTTCGTTGGGATCAAGATAGCGTTTACGCAGACGGATATTCTTTGGTGTCACTTCGACCAGCTCATCATTGTCGATATAGGCAATGGCCTGTTCCAGCGTCATCACCTTGGGCGGGGTCAGGCGGATGGCATCTTCCTTGCCGGATACGCGGAAGTTGGTGAGCTGTTTCGCCTTCATCGGGTTGACATCAAGGTCGCCCGGCTTGGCATTTTCGCCGATAATCATGCCTTCGTAAACCGGGGTCTGGGCACCGACAAACAGGATGCCGCGATCTTCCAGCGCGTTAAGCGCATAGGCCGCCGTGGTCCCGGTTCCGTTGGACACAAGCACGCCGACGGGACGGCCTTCGATGACGCCTTTATAGCTGTCATATTTTTCAAACAGACGGTTCATCAGGCCGGTTCCGCGCGTGTCGGACAGGAACTCGCCATGATAGCCGATCAGACCACGTGACGGGGCGGAAAATGTCAGGCGGGTCTTGCCGCCGCCGGATGGTCGCTGTTCCGTCAGTTCTGCCTTGCGGCGCTGCATTTTGGAGACAACCGTGCTGCTATGCTCGTCATCCACATCGATAACGACGGTTTCATAGGGTTCCAGACGCTTGCCATCTTCTTCACGGTACAGAACGCGCGGGCGGGAGATGGAAAGCTCGTAACCTTCGCGGCGCATCGTTTCGATCAGGACGCCAAGCTGCAATTCGCCGCGGCCAGCCACTTCAAAGCTGTCCTTGTCGGCGCTTTCGGTCACCTTGATAGCGACGTTGGATTCGGCTTCGCGGAGCAAGCGGTCGCGGATCACGCGGCTGGTTACCTTGTCGCCTTCACGTCCGGCCATCGGGCTGTCGTTCACGGCAAAGTTCATCGACAGTGTTGGCGGATCAATCGGCTGCGCTGCGATGGGTTCGGTGACTGACGGGTCACAGATCGTGTTGGCAACCGTGGCATCGGTAAGACCAGCCAGCGAAATAATATCGCCAGCAGAAGCACTTTCTACTGGAACGCGTTCCAGTCCGCGGAAGGCCATGATCTTTGTCGCGCGGCCGGTTTCGATGATCTTGCCGTCCATATCCAGCGCGTGGATCGGTGCGTTGAGGTTGATCCTTCCGCTTTCGACCTTGCCGGTCAAAATACGGCCGACGAAATTGTCGCGGTCGAGCAGGGTGACGAGGAATTTGAAATCGGCATCGGGATCAACGTCAGGCTCCGGCACATGCTCGACAATCTTTTCAAACAGCGGGGACATGTCGCCTTCGCGCACGTCCGGTGTCGTGCCGGCATAGCCATTACGGCCGCTGGCAAACAGGACTGGGAAGTCAAGCTGTTCGTCATTGGCGTCCAGGTTGACGAACAGGTCAAATACTTCGTCCAATACTTCTTCGGCGCGGCCATCGGGACGGTCGATCTTGTTGACGACAACAATCGGTTTCAGGCCGAGCGCAAGCGCCTTGCCGGTCACGAACTTGGTCTGCGGCATCGCTCCTTCGGCGCTGTCCACCAGCAGGATCACGCCGTCCACCATTGACAGGATACGCTCCACTTCGCCGCCGAAGTCGGCGTGGCCGGGTGTATCGACAATGTTGATTCGTGTGCCTTTCCACTCGACGCTGGTGCATTTTGCCAGAATCGTAATGCCGCGCTCTCTTTCCAGATCGCCGCTGTCCATCGCGCGTTCTGTAACCCGTTCATTGTCGCGGAATGTACCAGAGCTACGGAAAAGCTGGTCCACAAGGGTGGTTTTACCGTGATCAACGTGCGCGATAATGGCGATGTTGCGAAGGGACATATATAATTCTGCCATATATAGAGGAAAGGGAGCAATCATGCTGCACCTTTTAAGAGGGTGCGCCCTTAACCTGTTTTTTGTTGCATCGCAACATTAGAAATCGAGTTTATTGCCGCTCCATAAGGCAGCAGAAATCGCGGACACTATAGTATATCCCGCAAGCGAATGCGACTCCTGTGGAATGAGAGCAGCTTAGGGTGCGTTCGCGGCCTCTGGCAATTTCCGGCGAATCCTCTACTGCACCGTGAATGTCATCCTTTTATCCAGTCCTTCGACAAATTGCCTCCGACCGTTTCATCTGGCTTTTGCTGGGCGCGGTGACGCTGGCGTTGCTGCTTCCATTAAGCGGGCGCTTTGCCAGCATCAGTGGCATTATATCATCAGCCGGTATCTTCATGGTCTTCCTGCTCCACGGCATCCGTCTGGAGCGTTCGGAAGTTGTGGCAGGCTTTCGTAACTTGCGCTTACAAGGCGCTATATTTGCTTATGTTTTTGGTGTGATGCTGATTGCGGGGCTGACGGCATCAAGGCTGCTGGACAATTTTCTACCACATGATTTGGCGCTGGGCTTTCTGTTCCTTGGCGTTTTGCCGTCCACGATACAATCGGCCACTTCCTATTGCTCAATTGCAGGCGGTAATGTCGCGGCTTCGATCGTATCCTCGGCCTTCACCAACCTGTGCGGGGTGGTGATTGCGCCGGTGATGTTCGCGCTGCTCGCCAGTGCAGCGGGCGGCATGATTACAACGGGCGGCTTTGTGCGGATATTCTCGATCCTGTTGCTGCCATTCGTGATTGGCCAGTTGATCCAGCGCTGGGTGCGGCCATGGATTATCGAGCATAAAGGCCCGGTTGGCTGGCTGGACAAGATTGTCGTGGCGATTGTTGTCTATATAGCCTTTTCCGGCGCGGTTCTGGCCGGAACCTGGTATCAGGTCGATGCGGGCCAGCTTGCTTTGATGGCGGCGGGGCTGGGCATCATATTGGCTTTGGGTTTTGGCGGCGCATGGACATTGGGCGGATGGCTCGATCTGGTGCGCGCGGACCGCAAGACATTGCTGTTTTCCGGAGCGCAGAAAAGCATCGCCATAGGCGCGCCGCTGGCCGCGATCATCTTTCCGCCGGACCGTGCGGGGATGGTCCTGTTACCTTTGCTGCTCTATCACCTGAGCCAGTTGATTGTATCAGCGCCGGTGGCCCTGCAACTGGCAAAGAAATAATCACAACTCGCGCAGCGCGCGCGCAGGTTTGGCCGACAGCACAGGGATAGAGCCTAACAATCCGATGCCCAGCGTCATCACCGCGCCGATGGCCAGTGTGAGCATGACGATCATCCAGTCCGGCTGCCAAGTAAATTCAAAAATCTGGGTAATGACAAACCACCCGGCGAACAGGCCAAGACCCAGCGCGACAGCAGACAGGATCAGCGCCAGCGCCGCATATTCAATCGCCTGCGCTGACAATATCTGCGCCCGCGTCGCACCCAGCAGCTTCAGGATCACGCTGTCATAAATGCGTGACTGGCGTGATGCCGCAATCGCACCGATCAGCACCGCGATGCCGGAGAAAATGGCAATGGATGCAGCAGAAGCAATGGCGGTTGCCATCTGGTCCAGTATCGTGCCGATCTGCGACGCGATTTCCTTGACCTTCACCATCGAAATGGACGGAAACGCGTCTGGCAGTGACTGCAGCAAGCCATCTTCTTTCGCTTCGTCGAGCTGGATAGTGGCCGCGACATTATGCGGCGTATTGGCCAGCACATTGGGCGGGAAAACCAGCACATAGTTAAACCCGAAATTACGCCAGTTAATCTTGCGGAGCGAGGCAACCCTTGCCTTGATCTCTACGCCCAGCAAGCTGACGGTCAGGCTATCCCCTACGTTCAGTCCCAGCGCCGCTGCCTGTTCTTCGTCCACCGACACCAGCGGCGGTCCGTCATAATTTTCGGGCCACCATGAACCGGCGGCAATCTCGCTGCCTTCGGGCAGAACGGCGCTGTAGGTCAGGCCGCGGTCACCGCGCAGCACCCATGCGCCTTCGGGTATTTCGTCCAGTTCGGAAACCACTTGTCCGCCATATTCGGTAATGATGCCGCGCAGCGTGGGGACGACGTTAATCTGCGCGTCCGGAGCGGCGGCAGTCACCTGGGCCTTAAAAGCATCGGCGCGCTCGACCGGAATATCGAGGACAAAGAAATTGGGAGCATCGCGCGGAACGCTGAGCCGGATTTCGTTGGTCAGGCTGGTCTGGATAGCGGCCAGGGTGGCGAACAGGGTCAGGCCAAGACCAAGGGCGACAACCAACTGGCCAGTCTGCGCACCCGGCCGGTGGAGATTGGTGAGGGCGAGCCGCAAGAGGGGCTGTTTGGGGCGAGGCGCTTTGCTGGCGGCCCAGCGGATGAATATGCCCAGCAGGCTGAGCAACAACAATATGCCCAGCGCCGCGCCAATGAAGGCGAGGGAGAATAGAGGCTCACGCGCCGTTCCTACGGCCAGCGCGACAATGGCCGCAACAGCCAGAGCAACGGCAATCCATGTTGGCCTGTCCACCTGCCGCCACGACCGGATGTCCCCGCGAAACAGTCCGGCAGCGGGAATGAGTTTCGCCCGCGACAGCGGCGGCAGAGCGAAAATCACCGCGATCAGCAGTCCGTAAGCGGCGCTGACGATTAGCGGCAGCGGGTAAAGCGCGAATTCCGGCTGTATCGGCAGGGCATCGCCTGCCACAGCGACGATCAGCAAGGGAGCCAGTGCGCCTATGACCAGTCCTGCCGCTATGGCGATCAGCGCGACGGTCAATATCTGGAACATGTAGATGCGAAAGACCATCGCACTGTCCGCGCCCAATATTTTGAGCGTGGCAATCGCGCCCTGCTTCCCGCGCAGATAGGACGCAACCCCGTTGCCGACGCCAATCCCGGCGATGACCAGCGATGCCAGTCCGACAAGGGTGAGGAACTGCCCCATACGCTCGATAAAGCGCTGTGTGCTTGGTGCGCCATTGTCGCGGGTTTTGATTTCCCAGGCCGCGTTTTTATATTGCTGCTCCAGACTGTCCCGCAATTCGCCCGGATCGGTGGTGGCGGGCAGCTTCAGTCGGTATTTGCTTTGAAACAGGCTGCCCGGCTGGATCAGGCCGGTGGAGCGCAGCCCTTCCAGTGATGTAATCGCCACTGGCCCTAGCGACAGCCCCTCGCTCAGACGGTCTGGCTCGTCACCGATAATGCCGGTCACGGTAAAAGTCGCCTCACCGAACGAGATACTATCACCTGTCCGGAGCGAGAGACGATTGAGCAGGGCAGGGGAGATATAGATCTGATCGCGGCCGAGCGGTGGCGCAATCTGGCCGTCCTGCAAGGTGAAATCGCCATAAAGCGGGTAGGGCGCATCGACGCCTTTCAGTTCGACTAGCTGGGTATCGCTGCTATCCGGCAGCCGCGCCATCGCTTGCAAGCGCAGGGTTTCGGACAGCTCACCAACGGCTTTCAGGGTGTCTAGCTCATCCGGTGTCGCCTCGCGCTGGGCTACGGATATTTCCAGATCGCCGCCCAATATGCTTTGCCCCCGATTGGCAAGCTCGCCCGAAATGGCGCTGGTCAGGCTGCCAATCGCTGCCAGCGTGGCGACGCCCAGAAACAGGCAGATGATTAACAGGCGCAGTCCCGCAAACCGGCCGCGCAGGTCGCGCCGGGCGATGGTCCATGCTTTGCTGATGTCCGTCATGCGCCCCCCGCGGCCATCACGAACCATTATCCTTGTCGATCATACCGTCGCGCAGCTCGATAATCCGGTCGCAGCGCTTGGCAAGATCAGGGTCATGGGTGATGATAAGCAAGGTGGCCTTGCTGGCTTTCTGCCGCTCGAACAGCAGTTCGATGATTTTCTCGCCCGTAACCCCGTCGAGATTGCCGGTCGGTTCATCGGCAAAGATGATCGAGGGACGCGGCGCCATGGCGCGGGCGATGGCAACGCGCTGTTGCTCGCCGCCCGATAGCTGGGTCGGGTAATGGTGAAGCCGGTCGCCAAGGCCAACGGCTTCCAGTTCCTTTGCCGCAATCCCAAACGGGTCCGCCTGTCCGGCCAGTTCCAGCGGCACCGCGACATTTTCCAGCGCGCTCATTGTCGGCAGCAGGTGAAAGGCTTGCAGCACAATGCCCACCCGTCCGCGCCGTGCAATCGCAAGCTCATCCTCGTTCATCGTGCCAAAATCGGCCCCGGCAATATTGACCGTTCCGCCGCTCGCACGCTCCAGCCCGGATAATATCGCCATCAAGGATGATTTCCCGGAACCCGACGGCCCCAGCAAAGCCACGGTCGAACCGGCATTGATCGCGAGGGTGATGCCCCCTAAAATATCGACACGCGCGTCGCCTTCCCCCAAAGACAGGGTGACATTTTGTGCATCAATAGCAATATGTGATCCGGGAATGGTATCGTCGCTGGTTGCGGCGGTTTGTTGTAACATGACGGGAAGGGTTATCCGATGTTGAGCAGGTTGGTTACATATGGGTTTGGCTTGGCAATTCTGCAACTTCTGATTGCCTGCGGCCCTGCAAGCGAAGAAAATGGCGCATTACCCGGCGCTCAGCAACAGACGGTTGTCGACGCGGAAGGCGCCCAGGCTCCCGTAGCGGAAGCAGACACGCTGATCCTCGCTTTCGGGGACAGCCTCTATGCCGGATATGGCCTTGCTCCTGACGAGGGATTGGTGCCGGAACTGCAAAAAGCACTGACGGATGCGGGGCATGATGTCCGTGTCCACAATGCCGGCGTGTCGGGCGATACCACAGCGGCGGGTCTGCGGCGTCTGGACTTTGTGCTCGACAGTTTGTCCAGAAAACCCGATCTCGTCCTGCTTGGTCTTGGCGGTAACGACCTGCTGCGTGGGCTGAAACCATCGGAAACCCGCGCCAATATGGATGCGATGGTCAAGAAACTGACCGAGCGCGATATTCCGGTCATACTCACCGGCATGCTCGCCCCGCCCAATATGGGGAAGGAGTTTGTGGACCAGTTCAACATCATCTACCCGTTGCTGGCGCTGGAATATGATGCCACGCTCTATCCGTTTTTCATGGATGGTGTCGTGGGCCGGCCGGACCTGATATTGCCCGACGGCATCCACCCCAACGCAAAAGGGATTGACGTGATTGTCGAGAAACTGACGCCCGCCGTTGAAAAAGCCCTAAAGAAACAGGCGAAGAAAGAGGCGGCGAAATAGGCGCTTCTTGCATTGACTGTATTATTTATATAATACGGTTTGGAAACGCTTGAAATCTGCTGTGATTATATCCAGTTGTAACCTTATAGTGCTGCGCCCGTGATAGTGATATGAAAGCAGCAATACGGAGACCGAACCCATGGCGACTGAGAAGACTGAAAAGACTGCCGAAACGATTACCGCGACCGAAGAATTGACCCTGACGCCGCCGGAACCGGTTAGCGCTGTCACGCCTTCCAAAGCCGCCGGGCTTGTGCCTGTTGGTGACGAGATCAAGTCAAAGCTGGAAGAGCGGGTCGATCATTTTATCGACGATCTGGTCGCGCAGGATGAAAACAGCCCCGAATTCGGCAAAAGGGTGGACCAGATTACCAATATGGGCCGCAAGGAAATTGCCGAAGCGGCTGGCCAGTCCAACCGCTTTCTGGACCGTCCCGTCCGCTCGATGGATCAGGAATCGGGCATCGGCGCGGACCTTTCCGAACTGCGCCGCACGGTCGAGGATCTTGATCCCGGCAAGCGCGGTAACCTGCTTGCTCCGCGCAAGCTGTTCGGGGTGATTCCTTTCGGGTCAAAGCTCCGCAATTATTTCGACGGCTATAAAAGCGCGCAGGGGCATATTTCGTCCATCCTGTCGCGCTTGCAAGGCGGCAAAGACGAATTGCTGATGGACAATGCGGCGATTGATGTCGAGCGCAAGAACCTGTGGGCCGCGATGGGCCGACTGGAACAGATGATCCATGTGTCAAAAGTCATGGACCAGCGGCTGGAGGACAAGGCTGCGGAACTCGACGCCACCGACCCTGCCAAGGCAAAGGCCATCCGTGAAAGCGCACTTTTCTATGTGCGCCAGCGGACCCAGGATTTGCTCACCCAGATGGCGGTGACGGTGCAGGGCTATCTGGCGCTGGACCTGGTGAAAAAGAATAATGTCGAGCTGGTCAAGGGCGTGGACCGCGCCAGCACGACGACGGTCAACGCGCTGCGAACCGGCGTGACAGTGGCACAGGCGCTGACCAACCAGAAGCTGGTGCTCGACCAGATCACGGCGCTCAACACCACCACGGCAGGGATTATCGACAGCACCGGCGAGATGCTGAAAAACCAGACCGCACAGATCCACGAACAGGCCGCATCCGCGACCATCCCGCTCGAAACCCTGCAACGCGCGTTCCAGAACGTCTATGACACGATGGACAATATCGACACGTTCAAGCTGAAAGCGCTGGAAAATATGAAAGCGACGGTCAACTCCCTGTCCGGCGAGATCGAGAAATCCAAAGGCTATATCGCCCGGGCCGAGGGGCAGGACAAAGCCGCGCTGGAAGGCCCGACGGAAAACCTGCTGAGCGCGCTCGAAGAATAGAGAAGTGATGACAGAATCCTCCGACCAGATCATGATGGGTGCCAACCGGGCGTTGCAGGACGCGCGCTATAACCGTTCGATCGGCCAGCGTTCGGAAAGCCTGAAACGCGGGCATTTCATCAAAAAACTGGGACGCGCTGCTCTGGTCACAGGTGCAGTTCTGGTTGGTGCAGCCGTGGTCGGCGGCATTTTGAACGGCATCGGTTTTTGGGGCGTGATGATTTCGGCGGGGCTGATCGCTGGCGGTATCTGGGCGGCGATGAAATATCCGCAGATGAAAATACCGACGCCGCAATCACTGGTGCAGTCTGACCTGAAAACGCTCGCCGGGAAGACCGAAATCTGGCTGGAATCGCAGCGTCCGGCGCTCCCCGCACCAGCGGTAAGGATCGTCAACTCCATCGGGGTGCAGCTTGATATGCTGTCGCCGCAACTGCAAAAGCTCGATGAAACGCAGCCAGCAGCCTATGAAGTGCGGAAATTGATGGGCGAGCATCTGCCGGAACTGATCTCCGGATATCGCGCCATTCCTGCCTCGATGCGGTCGAAAGCCAGCGATAGCGGAAAGTCCCCCGATGAGCAGCTTGTCAGCGGCCTGTCCCTGATCGAGAAAGAGATTTCCGACGTGACCCGCCAGATTGCCAAGGGCGATATAGACAATCTGTCGATCCGTGGCCGTTATCTGGAAATGAAATATGACAAGACGAGCGCAGCGGAATAAAAGCCAGGCGCGCAATATCCACTTTCCTTATGACAGGCGATTCCATGACGACAAATCCCTTCACTCTGTTTGACACTTGGTTCGCGGAAGCGCGTGAGAGCGAGCTTAATGACAGCAACGCGATGACCATCGCGACCGCCGATGCCAATGGTCAGCCTTCCGCGCGCATGGTGCTGTTAAAGGGACACGGACCGGACGGCTTCATATTCTATACCAATCAGGAAAGCCGCAAAGCCGGTGATATTGCCGCCAATCCAAAGGCCGCGATCCTGTTCCACTGGAAAAGCCTGCGCCGGCAAATCCGGATAGAGGGCAGCCTGTCCCATATCACCGGCGAAGTTGCGGATGCTTATTTCGCCACGCGCAGCCGGGATTCGCAGCTTGGCGCCTGGGCCTCGGACCAGTCACGCCCGCTGGACAGCCGCGCTACGTTTGAAAATCGCTTCGCAGAGATGCAGGCCCGCTTTGACGGCCAGGACGTTCCGCGCCCGCCCCATTGGTCAGGCTATCTCCTGACGCCGGAGCGCTTTGAATTCTGGCAAGACCGCGCTCACCGCCTGCACGAACGCCGGGTTTTTGTCCGTGACGGTGAGGGCTGGAGCGAAGGGATACTCTATCCTTGATGGATAGTGCTGGCTCAATCCTATTTACAAACACGGGGGGAGTGCGCCCTAATGTTTAAAATAACGCAGTAATATGCAATAAGCTGACCAGCCGAATACCGGAAAGGAGCTTAGAAATGACCTTGCCCTATTACCATGTCGATGCGTTTACGGATCGGCCCTTCACCGGAAATCAGGCAGCGGTAATGCCGCTCGAAAGCTGGCTCGCCGACGATGTGCTCCAGGCCATTGGCGAGGAAAATAATTTCGCGGAAACCGCATTCTACCTGCCCGACGAAAGCGGAGAGGCCGATTATGAATTGCGCTGGTTCACTCCAAGCGTAGAAATTGCCCTGTGCGGTCACGCCACACTGGCAAGCGGCCATATCATCCTGTCACAAGATCCGCATCGGGACAGCGTGACATTTCGCACCCGCAAAGCCGGCATATTGACCGTGGTCCAGGACGCAGACGGCTATTCGCTCGGCCTGCCAGCCTATCCGCCGTCCCGCAAAGAGCGGCCGGAAATCATTCCGCTGATTGGTGGCGCTCCGGTTGAAACCCAATTCCATGAAGGCGGCTATAATGTCATCCGCTATCAAACAGCGGACGAGGTTCTGGCGCTCAAACCGGATTTCAAAGCGCTGGCGGCACTGGGCAAAGAACAATTTATCTGCACCGCACCGGGTAAAGACACCGATGCGCTGAGCCGTGTCTTTGTCCCCGGCGGCGGCGTCGATGAAGACAGCGTCACCGGATCGGCCCATGCTGTGCTGACCCCCTATTGGGCAAAGCAACTGGGCCGGGACAGCTTCACGGCCTATCAGGCCAGCACGCGCGGCGGCTATGTGAACTGCCGCTTTGACGATGACGCCAGCAATCCGCGCGCATGGCTCGGCGGTAAATGCGTGACGGTGGTCGAGGGTCGCTTCCGGTTGTAATCTGCACTGCCAAGGCAATGATTTTGAGATCAGGGCTGTCCTACAGATACGCCCTTATGATACAGCCGGAACGGCTCTGTCTCATCTGTCTAAAACCCATGCTTTTCGTATGGCCGAAAATGTCAAACTCAAAACAGAGATTGGCGGAAAAGGGCGGTTCCTTGGTGTGAACTTTGTGAACTTTGACCTCTCCGGATCGCTCTTTTTACCCCTAAAATAATGACACGATCCGGCCAATCTGGTCATTCACCGGATGCAGCACATCATTCTGTGTCTTGCCCAGCCGGACGACGGTCAGCTTCTGCTGCGGTGATACCACGATCATCTGGCCCTGATGACCAAGCGCAGCGAAAATTGTTTCGGGTGCGCTATGGGGGAACAGCACCTCGTTGCGGTCTTCGGGGCGTTCCTTGTTCAGCCAGATATGCCCGCCATAGGCCGGATCATTGGGCGATGATGTCAGCATGAACCTGACCCAGTTAACCGGCAAATGCTGCGCGCCCTTATGTGCTCCTTTATGCCGCAGAAATTCACCGAAAGTCGCATAATCGCGGGCCGTCGCATGAATGATACTACCGCCCAGAAACGTCCCGTTGGGATCAAATTCAAAAACCGTATCATTCATGCCCAAAGGCTCCAGCAAGCGGCCCCGAATGAAGCGCATCGCGGCGTCGCGGCGGATTTGTGGATCGCTGCTGCCCGTCAATGTCCGCGTGATAATGTCGGATAATATCATGCTGGTCGCGGTGCTATATTCATATTTCTCGCCCGGCTCTGCTTCCATCGGCCGCGCTTCGGCATATCCGGCAACATCGCTTGCCCCGCTAAGGAACAGCATCTGGTTGGTGTCGGCCTCGAACACGGTCGCGCCGTCTTCTTCCGCCACCTCGGTATGGTCAAGGCCGGATGACATGTGAAGCAAATGACGCAAAGTGATATGACCACGCGGATCGCCGGGCCGCTGCCAGTCGGGAACCGGGGCGGGATGATCCAGCACCAGCCGCCCGTCCGCTACCAGAAATCCTATCAGCGCGCCGGTAAAGGATTTCGCCATCGACCAGCTTATGAACCGTGTATTCTCGTCATAGCCCTTGCCATAGCGCTCGGCGATAATCTTGCCGCGATGCATGACAAGCAGCGCGCGGGTTTCCGCCATCGCAGGGTCGTCGAAAAGCGGCGCAATCGCGGCGTCCAGCCGGGCTTTTTCAATCGGGCTGGCATCAGAAATATAGGCCAGTTCTTCGGCGGTTTTCGGCGGCGGCGCAGCGGGTTCACCCGTAGCCCCGCAGCCTGAAACCAAAAGGGCAAGCGCAGACAAGGCGGCGATTTGAATCTTGTGCATGTTTATCTTGTTTATGACCATGGCTTGCACCAATAGATAGCGCTATGGCACCCGTAAATAGCAATCCCGAAACCGAACCCAAAGCATCCACCCGCAAAGTCCGGATGGCCCTTTATATATTCGGGCTTTTCGTCCTGATACTGGCCGCGATTTTCACCTATAAT
>JADKLW010000463.1_pt1 | contig 15308 bp, 18 predicted proteins | sample 8641881 | NCBI WGS metagenome assembly JADKLW01 (sample SAMN16272185, study PRJNA661076) | feces metagenome | isolation source: fecal sample from diarrhoea affected cattle B | host: Bos taurus | place: South Africa: Lokaleng Village, Mahikeng | collected 2019-09 | reverse complement strand
CAAACGCCACCGTCATTCCCGCGAAGGCCGGGAATGACCACTACTACTTACTGGAAAGCGTTTCTTCCATCAGCGTCGCCGCACGCGCGCCGTCCCAGTCCATCGCTCCTATGACCCGCCACACTTCCTTGCCACTCGCATCATAAAGCACGGTGGTCGGCATCAGGCCGGAGCCGAATCCGAAGCTCAGGCCGTTTTCGGGGTCGGTATAAGGCTCCAGCTCGGCAAAATCGGCCTTGGCAAAAAACGGCTCCACTTTTTTGGCGCCTTCCAGATCCTGTGAAACGACCAGAACTTTCAGCCGCTCTTTCTCCCGCGCCGCCAGCTTGTCCAGCATCGGCATCTCCACCACGCATGGCGCGCACCATGTCGCCCAGATGTTCACCAAAAGGGGCTTTCCGGCGAAGTCAGAGAGGCGGACAGTCGCGCCATCCGGGGCCGTGAAGGGAGTTTCCAACATTGGCGAGCCGCGCTGCGATATGTCGAGCTTGCCGGATAAACCGCCTTTGCCCTCAATAGACTCCATCTGTTCCATATCATCATTGACTTGCCCCGCTCCGTCAGATTGCTTATCGCCGGATTGGCCATCACAAGCGGCAAGCATCGCAGGCAAACACAGAAACAGGAATAATCGTATCACTAATCGCACACCAGATTCCAATCAGAGTTCCAACCAGATGTGGGGCGGCCGTTTCGCCGATGGCCCGTCATCCGTCATGCGCGAGATAAACGCCTCTATCCCGTTCGACAAGCGATTATGGCGGCAGGACATTCGTGCATCACTCGCTCATGTCTCCATGTTATCCACGCAGGGCATTGTCGACGCGAAAGATGCAGCGCAGATTATAGACGGCCTAAATCAGATCGCCCAGGAATATGAAGCAGACGGGGTTCCCGAGAATCTCGATCTGGAAGATATCCACATGACGATCGAAGCGCGGCTGACCGAGATTATCGGTCCTGTCGCCGGGAGGCTGCATACGGCGCGTTCCCGCAATGACCAGGTCGCGACCTCTTTCCGTCTATGGGTGCGTGATGCGGTGGACGATGTTTCGGCTGGCCTACGCGATTTGCGCGTCGCTTTGATTGCCCGCGCCAAAGAGCAGGCAGATACGATAATGCCCGGCTTCACCCATCTTCAGGTCGCCCAGCCGATCACCATGGGCCATCACCTGCTCGCCTATCACGAGATGTTCGCTCGTGACAGCAGCCGCTTTTCGGCCGCGAGAGAACGTTTGAACGTATGTCCGCTGGGCGCTGCGGCGCTTGCAGGAACCGGCTTTCCGAATGACCGGCAACTCACGGCGGCGGCTTTGGATTTTGACGGTGCGACTACAAACTCGATGGATAGCGTATCGGACCGCGATTTCGCGCTCGACTATCTGATGGCGGCATCGCAAACGGCGCTGCATCTGTCGCGTCTGGCGGAAGAGATTATCATCTGGGCATCACAGCCATTCGGCTTTGTGAAGCTGTCCGACGAATGGTCTACCGGCAGCTCGATCATGCCGCAGAAACGCAATCCCGATGCTGCCGAACTGGTGCGCGGTCATTCGGGGCGGATTGTCGGGTGCCTGAATGCTTTGATGATGACGATGAAAGGTTTGCCGCTCGCTTATTCAAAGGACATGCAGGACGATAAACCGCCTGTGTTCGAGGCGCATGACCTGCTCGGCCTTTCGCTCGCTGCGATGACCGGCATTGTCGATAGCGTGACCTTTGTGCCTGAGCGTATGCGGGCTGCTGCTGATAGTGGCTTTTCCACCGCGACCGATTTAGCAGACTGGTTGGTGCGAGAGGTCAATATCCCGTTTCGTGAGGCGCACCATATCACTGGTTCGGCTGTAAAGCTGTGCGAAGAGCGCGGATGTGGTCTTGCTGATCTCGCTCCATCGGATCTCGCGGAAATTGATTCCCGTGTTGAGGGCTTTGACATCCCAGATCTAAGCGTCGAAGGTTCTGTCGCCAGCCGCACCAGCTATGGCGGAACTGCGCCGGAACAGGTAAGACAGCAGATCAAGAAGCTGGAACAGACGGATCGCTTATGACAAAATACGGTAAAATTGCGGCTTTTGCGACGCTTATGATTCTGTCGGCCTGCGGTAATCGCGGTGACCTTGTGCCAGCTAAAGGTGAATCGCTGCCGCCGGCCGCTTATGGCGAGACCGAGAAACCGACGGCAGAGGAGCTGCTGACGCCATCCAGTCAGGCACAACCGGAGCGCAGCGATGAACTCCTTCGCCGGTCTGAGAAAAGACAAGACGACAAGTTCGACTTGCCGCCACCCGGCTAGAAAAGCCTTCAACCTATTTCTGCTTAATTTACATATCTGAAAGCCCATTTAATGGATCATTTTCAACTGAAAGACGGCGTTTTGCATGCCGAAGATGTCGCCCTTCCTGATATTGCCGCACAGGTTGGAACACCGGTATATGTCTATTCCCGCGCAACACTGGAGCGTCATGCCCGCGTGTTTCGCGAAGGGCTGAAAGATGCGGGCAAGGTGCATCTCGCCTTTGCCGTCAAAGCCAATCCCAATCTTGCAGTGCTAAAGATCCTGGCCAATCAGGGCTATGGCGCGGATGTCGTTTCTGGCGGAGAGCTGGAACGTGCATTGGCGGCGGGGATGAAGGCGGAAGATATTGTTTTCTCCGGTGTTGGCAAAAGCCGCTCAGAACTGGAATTGGGTTTAGAAAAAGGCATTGGCCAGTTTAACCTCGAGTCTGAAGAAGAAGGCCAGATGTTGGCAGAAATCGCGGCAGCAAGGGGACAGCGTGCGCCGACAACACTGCGCGTTAATCCCGATGTCGATGCGGGGACACATGCGAAAATATCGACAGGCAAGGCAGAGAACAAATTTGGTGTAGCCATTGATGTTGCGCCCGATATTTTTGCGCGCCTGTCAAAGCTGGAAGGTTTGGACCTGCGCGGTGTGGCGGTTCATATCGGTAGCCAGTTGCAAAATCTCGACCCGCTTGAGAAATGCTATACGCGCATTGGCCAACTGGTCCGCGATTTGCGCGCGGCAGGGCATGAAATAACCCATGTTGATTTAGGCGGCGGCCTTGGTGTTCCTTATATGCCAGAGGAAGACCCGCCTAGCCCCGCTGAATATGGTGCGATGGTCGCACGGGTCACAAAGGGTTGGGATGTCACGTTGATGTTCGAACCGGGCCGCGTGATTGCAGGCAATAGCGGTATCATGATGACGCAGGTGATCAGGATCAAACCCGGAGTGAACAGCGATTTCGTGATTGTCGATGCGGCGATGAACGATTTGATGCGGCCTGCTATTTATGATGCGTGGCACCATTTTGAAGCGGTCAAGCCAACGGGCGAAACCATGACCGCTTCTGTTGTTGGTCCGATTTGCGAGAGCAGCGATATCTTTGCGAAAGAGCGGGTTGTGGACAAGGTGGAGACAGACGACCTTTGTATATTTCGCACTGCCGGCGCCTATGGCGCGACCATGGCCAACACCTATAATAGCCGTCCGTTAGTGCCAGAGGTGCTGGTCGATGGTGACAGATATGCGGTGGTGGCAGAGCGGATTGAACCCGCGGCAATCATGGCCGCCGAACATGTGCCAGACTGGCTGGAATAGGCGGTTATGAACCAGTTCCCGATCTTTGTGAATCTGCGTGGACGCAAGATCATATTGATCGGTTCGGGGGAAATGGCCGATGCGAAAAGGCGGCTTTACGAGCGGGCCGGTGCGGTCATTACCGATGAAGAGCAGGCGGACGCTGCACTGGCGGTTGTTGCGCTAGAGCATGATGATGAAGCCGAGGACGCATCTAAGCGATTGAAAAAGCGTAATATCTTAGTCAATGTTGTTGACCGCCCTGATCTATGCGACTTCACCACGCCTGCTATTGTTGACCGCGATCCGGTTTTGATTGCCATTGGTACAGGCGGTGCTTCGGCGGGACTGGCCAAAGCGCTGCGGCAGCGGTTGGAGCGCTTGTTGCCCGAAAGTCTGGGCGCGCTGGCGGAAAATCTTTTGGGCGCTCGAGACAGGATCAAACGGCAATGGCCCGATAGCAGCGAACGCCGCCGGGCGATTGATGCGGCGCTGGACCCCGGCGCGATACTTGATCCTTTTGCCGGTACATCTGTGGATGCGGTGGACCGCTGGTTATCGGATGCGCAGTCGGAAAGCGCGGATCAGGTGATTGAACTCACCTTAGCAAGCACTGATCCCGACGAGATGACCATTAGGCAAGCGCGGCTTTTGGGGCAGGCTGACAGGATATTTGCCGACAGCGATGTGCCCGAAACCATATTGAACCGCGCCCGCGCTGATGCACAGCGGCTGGATTTGGCTGAATATCGGCCGGATATGAAGGAAGGGCTCACTCTTTTGATCCGGATGAAATGACCGGCGTTGGAAATGAGAAGAGCCAAAGCGAGTAGCGTAAATATGAAAAGAGACTGTCGGTCGCATTGACCGACAGCCCCTAAACATGGGTCAGCGGTTGGAAGTGCCGCTACCGGGAAACATGATCGTTAGACCAGACAGGTTCCCCGAACGGATTTTTCCGACCCCTGTGCTGAACCATGAGACATCGGACCACCTCCTTTCGCTTGTTGATAAGATACGAACTGCTGCATTGAAAATCTCCGCTTGTTCGACGATTCAAATGTGAATCAATTGGCGTGCGGGAACAAGACTTGAATTATTTTAAATTGCTGTCAGAATCAGAATTTCCGCTCAAAACCGTTTGCGCTTTGAACTTGGAGCTCCATCTTATGCGATGTTCCGTTAGCGGCAGTCTTCCACAACACGGGTAAATTCAGGCCAGATCGGGATGGCGAGAGAAGCAAGTCCTGTTGTTTCCACGGCAAAACGGCCGCGGCTAAACGCTATCCTGTCCATCATGTAATCCGCGCCCGATAGCGTTATGGATGTATAGTTGCCATTACTGCGGGCGGGATAGGATTGCGCTGCAGACGTAGTTGTCAGCGTCATTTGCGCTCCGTTATCCGCCACATTTCCCGCGCGTGAGAGGATCAGCTGCTTACGATCCCGCGCGCAGCGGATGGTGAAGCTTGCTTGAATATTTTGCGGGCCGAATGATGCAATAGAGCCGCCACTTTCTGTGCGGTAAGTCCAGTCACCTTGTGCCAGAGGCCACTCTGTCCAGTCCCCTTGCACAGGCTCGGCCGGTGGCGGAGCGGGCGTTGGTGCAGGCGCGGGGGCCGGCTCTTGCGGGGGTGCTGGCACGACTGTCGAACAAGCCGAAGCCAATAAAAGGGCGGACAGGGGAAAAATGATTCTCATAAGGCATGAATATGGTCAAAAGCATTGCGCTAGTATAGTGCCAATTTCCTATGCCCGATGATAAGAACAAAGCTGTTAAGCCTGCCAAAATACGGATTGACCAGTTGCTGGTTGACCTTGGACTGGCGGAAACCCGCGCAAAAGCGCAGGCCTATATCATGGCGGGTCTGGTGACGGTTGGCGGTCAGAAAATCGACAAGCCGGGGCAAAAATTGGCCAGTGACGCGGCGATTGACCTGAAAGGCAAGGACCATCCGTGGGTCTCACGCGGGGGGATGAAGCTCGATCATGCGCTGAATCACTTTGCGATTGATGTGACGGGACTGATCGCGATTGACGTGGGCAGCAGCACCGGCGGCTTTACTGATGTCTTGCTCAGCCGGGGGGCGGCAAAAGTCTATGCGGTCGATAGCGGCACCAATCAGCTTGCATGGAAATTGCGTCAGGATGACCGCGTGATCGTGCATGAACAGACCAGCGCGCGGATACTGACTGACCAGCATATTCCCGAACCGGTTGACTTGATCGTTTGCGATGCCAGCTTCATTTCTCTGACCAAGGTGCTTGAACGTCCGATGAGCTTTGCAAAGCCGGATGCGATGCTGGTCGCGCTTATCAAACCGCAATTTGAAGCGGAGCGGGCCGACGTAGGCAAAGGCGGCGTCGTGCGTGATCCGTTCATTCATGACCAGGTGTGTGAGAAAGTGAAGGACTGGCTGATTGGGCAGGGCTGGACGGTGCAGGGCATAGCGCAAAGCCCGATTACCGGGCCAAAGGGCAATGTCGAGTTTTTGATCGCAGCCCGGCGGCAAGATACACCGTAATAGCGACGAGGCTATTCAACTGCCTTGTGTTTGCCGCTCATCCTCTTTAGCAATTCACTTCTATGGCCCAACCTATTGATCCCGGATTTATTTCCAATATTGCGGCTACCTTCCAAAGGTTGACCGCAGATATCAGCGGGTGGCTTTCTCAGCATTATGTCGAGTTGATCGTTGCGGCAATTGTCGGCGCTGTCATCTTTTCGATACTTGCCGGGATCAAGCGACTGGCGGCGCGTAATGTAGAGAAAAAACACGAACTGCTGGGCTATCGCGTCATATTTTTGCGCACGATTGCTAAGACTGGCAGAATCTTCATGATAATCGTTTCGGCCCAGTTGATCGTGGTTTATACCGATCCGCCGGCGGCGATTACCAAAACGATCGGATTTCTGTTCATCATTTCAGCGGTGATCCAGGGTGCGGTCTGGTTACGGGAACTGGTTCTCGGATTCTTCCAGCTTAAACTGGCCACTGATCTGGAACATTATGAAACGCTGAAAAGTGCCACGACGCTGATCCGTTTGCTGGTCACTTTTGTGATATTCTCAATCGCGGTGATCGTGATCCTCGCCAATCTGGGCGTTAATGTCACGGGTCTAATTGCCGGGCTTGGCGTGGGCGGCATTGCTATTGGTCTAGCGGCGCAGGGCATATTTTCCGACCTGTTTGCGGCGCTTTCGATCATTTTTGACAAGCCGTTCAAACAAGGCGAGACGATTTCGTATGATACCAGCACGGGCACGATCGAGAGGATTGGCCTGAAAAGCACACGGCTGCGCGCGATTGATGGTGAAGAGATTATCATTTCGAACACCAACCTGCTGAACAAGGAAATTACCAATCTTTCCCGGCTGAACCGGCGGAGGACGCGCTTTGCTATCGGTGTTATCTATCAGACGAAGCCCGATGATGCGCGGCGTATTCCGGACCTGCTAAAAACGATTGTCGAGGCGAATAAGGCCGAGTTCATCCGTTCCGGTTTTGTAAGCTTTGGCGACAGTGCGATCAATTTCCAGTTGGATTTCGATATCATGGATGCCGACTATGAATTTGTTTATAACACCCGCCATGCGATAGGTCTGGCGATCCTGCAAAAGTTCAACGAGGAAGGGCTGGAATTCGCCTATCCGACCCAAACAACCTTTACCGCAGCGCCCGATGGCGAGATGATAATGCCCTATCCCCCCGGGGGTTTTCTGGCGCCGCAGCCATGATGTGATAGGCGGGGCGGGAATGCCGTAGCGTCAGAGAGAGTGGCAAAGAAAAACCTTGTCTAACGGCTTTTTAACGCAGAATATGCGCGGCAAATATGACGTTTTATCTAACAAGAGAGGATCCTCATCATGCGTGACGCAGTAATCGTTTCGACCGCCAGAACCCCGATTGGCCGTGCCTATAAAGGTGCCTTCAACACCACGCTTGGCCCGACATTGGGCAGCTATGCAGCGAAAGCAGCGGCCGAGCGTGCTGGCATTGATCCGGCCCGTATTGATGATGTGGTCTGGGGCAGCGCCCTGCAACAAGGGTCGCAGAGCACAAACCTCGCGCGTCAGGTTGCACTGCGCGCCGGTTTCCCGGTTGAAGTGCCGGGCATGACGCTCGACCGGCAATGTTCATCCGGACTGATGGCGATTGCAACAGCGCACAAGCAGGTGGTGATTGACCGCATGGACATAGTGATCGGCGGCGGACAGGATTCGATTTCGACCGTGCAGACTCCGGAAATGCGGGTGCAGCCCGACCGCGAGCTTATGAAGATGCATGAAGATATTTATATGCCGATGCTGCAAACCGCCGAAGTGGTAGGGGCGCGCTATGGCATCAGCCGGGAAGCCTGTGACGAATATGCGCTGAAATCGCAGCAGCGCACTGCCGCAGCGCAGGAAGCCGGGAAATTTGATGACGAGCTGATCTCTGTCACGACCACAATGGGTGTGCAGGACAAGGAAACCAAAGAGATTTCCCACCGCGAAGTGACGATTACCAAGGATGAAGGCAACCGTCCCGAAACCACGCTGGAAGGTTTGCAGAGCCTGAAACCCGTGCTTGGCCCCGACAAGATTGTTACCGCCGGTAATGCCTCACAGCTTTCCGACGGTTCTTCTGCCAGCGTACTGATGGAAGCAAGTGTTGCGGAAAAGGCCGGGCTGAACCCGCTTGGCCGCTATGTCGGTATGGCTGTTGCTGGCACCAAGCCGGATGAAATGGGCATTGGTCCGGTTTTCGCGATTCCGAAATTGCTCGAACGCTTCAACCTGAAAATGGATGATATCGGTCTTTGGGAGCTGAACGAAGCATTTGCCGTCCAGGTGCTTTATTGCCAGCAGAAACTGGGTATTCCGGATGAGCTTCTTAACGTGAATGGCGGCTCTATTTCGATCGGCCATCCTTATGGTATGACCGGCGCACGCTGCACCGGCCACGCGCTGATCGAGGGCAAAAGACGCGGCGCGAAATATGCCGTTGTCACCATGTGCATCGGCGGCGGACAGGGCGCGGCAGGGCTGTTCGAAATATTCTAAACAACAAACATAATAAGCAGGAGAGTGGAATATGGCAGTCGGCGTAGTAGCGACATTAACGATAGCAGAAGGCAAGAATGCTGATTTCGAAGCGGTTTTCAGCGATCTGATGAAAGCGGTGCGCGAGAATGAACCCGGTAACGAGTTTTATTCCGTTTTCCGCTGCAAGGATAATCCCCAGCAATATCGCGTGCTGGAACGCTATGTCGATCAGGCCGCGCTGGAGGCCCATGGGAAGTCCGACCATTTTCGGGCCAGCGGAGCAAAGCTTGCTCCCTGCATGGCGGCTGCGCCGGTGATCGAATATCTGGACGCAATCTGACAAGATGCGCCGGGCCGGACTCAGACGGACGGTCCGGCGCTCTTGCTGCAAGAACTTTGAAATATAAGCGATATTGTTAGAGCTACGTTCATTCTGCCGTCGTTAAACGGTGCGATAGAAACGATGGAGAGATAATATGCGGCTTCTCGCTTTTACCGGTCTGGCACTGGTAGCGCTTGCAACACCGGCGATCAGCCAGTCCTCTGGTCAGGGCGATGTAGCGGTTACGATCTACAACAATAATATTGCACTGGTGCAGGATACGCGCCGCCTGAATATCCCGTCGGGCCGTTCAGTGCAGGAATTTCCCGGTGTGTCGGGCCAGATCCGGGCAGAGACTGTCGGTTTCAATGCCGATGACACCACGATTATAGAACAGAATTTCGATTATGATCTGCTTTCCCCCGAGAAGCTGATGGAAAAAGCTGTGGGAGAGACGGTCACGATTGTGCGGATCAATCCCGCGACCGGGCAGGAAACACGCGAACGTGCCAAGGTGCTGGCGGCCAATGGCGGCGTGGTGCTGCAAATCGGAAACCGGATCGAGGTGCTGCGCGATGACAGGCTGCCAACACGGGTGATTTTTGACAAAGTGCCGGAAAATCTGCGCGCGCGGCCAACGCTTTCCGTCACGCTGGACAGCACGCGCGGCGGCACAAGGCCTGCACAGCTCAGCTATTTGACCAGCGGGATGGACTGGAAAGCCGATTATGTTGCCTTGTTCGATGAAAAGGCAGGCAAGATGGATGTGCAGGGCTGGGTCACGCTGACCAACAATACCGGCACGACTTTTGACAATGCCAAAACCCTGTTGGTGGCAGGGACGCCTAATATGAGCGGCCAGAGTGGCTATAGTCCACGAATCAGCCCCCGAACCAATATCAGGCAGGCCGGAACGGAATCGGCTGACCGCGAGGCTTTGGGTGATTTCTACCTTTACCCACTCACCGCGCGTACCACTATTGCCAATGCCCAGACGAAACAGGTCAGCTTTCTGGACGTGACGGGAGCATCGGCGCAAAAGGCTTATGAATATACCAACCGCTGGCTCGGCACGCAAAACGAACCGCAGAGCGCGGCGACGGTGCTGCAGTTCAGTTCGTCAACCCAGGGCGGTCTGGGCGATGCGCTCCCCGCCGGAACGGTGCGTGTCTATATGAAAGACGCAGCGGGGCAGGCGCAGTTTATCGGTGAAAATACTATCGGCCACACGCCTATGGGGTCCGAACTGGGCCTGAAAACAGGGGAAGCCTTTGACGTGAAGGTCAAGTCCACCGTAAGCGAACGGCAGCGGCTGTCACAGACCAAGTGGCGCACGTCCATGGCTTATGAACTGACCAATGCCCGCTCTGAACCCGTTACAGTTACGTTGATTCAGGACGGTCTGGATTTTTACTGGAGCGACACACGTATCGTCGACGAGAGTTTGAAAAGCGAGCGGCGATCTTCGCGAAGTATCGCTTGGAACGTGCCGGTTCCAGCAAATGGAAAGACGACAGTAACCGCCACCTTCGAGACACGGTTCTAAACCATGATGATGCGAGCGCTTTTTGCGTTCTTGCTGCTAACGGTCGTGGCTCCGGCTATTGCGCAGAGTGATGAGCCGCGCCAGACTGTGACTTCTGAAACGCCATCTTCTGTTTCGGTGACAGTCTATCGCAATCCGCAACGCAGCGGCGATCAGGGCATGAACCTGAATTATCTCGGCGGCTATGCGCTGATTACCGAAGAACGCACAGTCACGCTGCCCGCCGGTGAGATTGACCTGCGCTTTGAAGGCGTGGCGGGCGGGATCATCCCTCAATCCGCGATTGTCACTGGCCTGCCCGATGGAGTGATCGAGAAAAACCGTGATGCGGCACTTTTGTCGCCATCGGCCTTGCTCAACGGCTATCTGGGCCGCGATGTCACCATCCGCCGGACCAGCGCAGCAACGGGCGAGGTGCAAGAGTTTGACGCCCGGATTCGCACCGATGCCAGCGGCGGTGTGGTGCTGCAAACGGCGGAAGGTTTTGAAGCCCTGCAATGCACCGGCCTGAATGAAACAATCATCTATCCGGCAATTCCCGAAGGGCTTTCGGCCAAGCCGACCCTATCGGTAAAAAGCCGGGTGACCACGCCAACCCGCGCGACGATAACCCTGTCCTATCTTGCTACCGGGTTCGACTGGCAGGCCAATTATGTCGCGGATATCAGTGCGGATGGCGAGACGATGAACCTTTTTTCATGGGTGACGCTGGCCAACGGAGACGAGACTTCCTTTATAAATGCCCGCACCCAGACAGTGGCCGGACAACCCAATAAGGGCCGCGATAATATTCAGCCTCCCAGCGGCGGCTCGATTGCCCTGCGTTGTTGGCCGCAGGGGACGACCAGCGACATCATGGTGAGAAACTTTGAACGGGGCCGCGCCGAAGCCCGCTTTTCTGGTGCTCCCATGCCGGCGCCGATGGCCGCTATGGAGGCCGCATCAGACAGGATCACGCTTACGGCCAAAAGAGTAGAAGCCGAGCAAGAGGATTTGGGCGACCTGAAACTCTATCGCATTCCAGTTCCCGTCACCGTCGCGGCGCAGAGCCAGAAACAGGTGGCGATGTTTGAAAAAACCGCAGTCCCGTTTACGAAAATCCATGAAGCGCAAATATGGACAGGAAACGCGCCTGCCGATCATCAGGAAGCGCTTCCCCTCGACATATTATTGCGGCTTCAGAATGAAAAACGTGACGGGCTAGGTCTGCCGCTTCCTGCTGGTAAAATGGTGGTGTTCAAGGCGGCGGGTGGAGAACGGATATTGCTTGGCGAAGACGGGCTGGATGACAAGGCGATCGGCGAAGAGGTCGAAGTCACGATCGGCCAAAGCCCGCTGGTCCGTTATCAACTGAAAGCGGCCGGGAATAATGATGCCAGGGATTTTGTCCTGACCGTTACCAACGCATCGGGCAGAACGGCGCAGGTTGAAGTCACTCTCGACTATGAGGATAATCGCAAGCTACGCAAAGCCAGCGAGAAGCTGCGGCGCAAGGATGGTAAGGATCTATGGAAGGTCACCGTCCCCGCCAACGGCGAGCGCGTGCTGACCTATCGTGTCGTAGGCCAGTGAATATTACGGCTTAAGATATTTCGCCTTCGAACTTTCGGGGATAGTCCGTGGGCGATGAGCCTCGTCCAGTGCGACAAAGGTGAACAGTCCGCTGGTCACGGGCACATGCTCTTCGCCGCGATTGCGTTCTGCTACGACATCAATCCGCAAGCTGACCGACGTATTACCGATACGCTCGACCTCGGCATAAACAGAAACAATATCGCGGGTGAGGATGGGCGCCAGAAAGGACATGGCTTCAATAGCGACCGTAGCGGTCGAGCCCTGGGCTACGCGTGCAGCCATGATCCCGCCGGCAATATCCATCTGCGAAAGAACCCAGCCGCCGAATATATGGCCGTTATTATTCAGGTCACGGGGCTGCGGTGCAACGCGAAGAACCGGCTGAGACTTGATCAGCTCGTTAATTCTCTCGTCACTCATTATGGTTCGTGTCTTCGGTAAATGAATTTTTGACACTCTCGTCATGACCGGAAGAGCTGGATATAAAAACCAGCCCCATCAGCGCGGATGTCAGCAACAACGCCACGCCCACACCTGCAGCCGTGGCTATATATAGATGTATGGAAACCATACCATGGGCCATATATAAATAACCCAAAGCAATCGCGACACATAACAAGGTCAGAACAGTCATCCAGCGCATCAGGCGCCAGTAACGCGACCAGGCTATGCTGGCATGGAGAGGGTCGTCTAACTTCGATGGACTAGACAAAATAGTCACTCCTTTTGAACGGGCCCCCTTTGAACCTAATTCAATATGCCTTCAACCCCCACTTCTATTGAAAATATGCTATAGTGTATTTCTGTGATACGAGAATCAGTGAGTTTCGCCAAAGAGCAAAGCCCCAAAGAGCAAAGCCAATGTGAGCCACAGAGAGCCAAAGAGAGAGGATGCCAATGACAATACAGGCAATAATGCAGGGTAGAGAAGGCCCGATTTATAGCTGCGCCGCTGATGACAAGGTGGTTGATGCCGTGAGCTTGCTTTCCGAAAAAAGAATCGGCGCATTACCTGTTCTGGACAGAGGCCAGGTTGTCGGCATTTTTTCCGAGCGGGACTTTCTATACTGCATCCACAAATTGGGAACCGCAGCGATGAATATGCGAGTTTCGGAAGTGATGACCGCAGATGTCATTACCATTGATCTGCAATTCAGCGTGATGGATGCGCTGTCCCTTATGACCCGGCGTCGCATACGGCATTTGCCGGTTGTCGAGGGGAACAGGCTGACCGGCTTTGTTTCTATTGGCGATCTGGTGAAATATCGTATCGACAAGATAGAATATGAAGCGGCGGAGATGCGCAACTATATACAGAGCGCATAACTGCTACCGGATCGATATCCCGATATCATTAAAGTAAGCGAGGCTTTGTTGCCGGACCGCTGCGGCGCGATCGGTCGCATCACTATAGCGATCCCGATAGGCTTTGGACCTGACTTCCAGACTGAGCGGGATCGCAGGCGGCAAGGCTTCTAATAGAGAGGCCAGTGGCAATTCGCCTTCTCCCGGCGCACTACGCAAATCCACGGCATCGGTCAGATAGGCATCCATATTGTTTTCGCAGTGCAACTGCCCGTCGCATATCTGGCTATAGTTTAGCAGATTGCGATCAACAGATTTCAAATCAGCAGGCGCATGACCGGCACGTTGGAAATGCAAGCTGTCGATCAGGACTGCCGCGGCAGGATGGTCGCACCGCTTTATTATATCCAAAGCCGAATCAAGTGAGCGCACCGCCGTGATCATCAAAAACTCCAAAGCGACGCTCATATTGGCTGGCTGCGCCCATTCGCATAGTTGATGAAGGGCCCCTGCCGTCCGGTCCGGATCCGGGTCCGAGCTGACGACCAATATATTGGCAGCGCCTAATTCGGCACCCGCATCTATTATAAGCCGGTGGTCATCTGTCAGAACGCCGCCTTCGGGAATCCAGACGACCTCTGTATCAAGGACAGATAGATTATATTCCCTGATGGCGCTCTTTGTCGCTTTGGCCAGTTCGGGAGTCCAATGCGACGGCTCTATAGTGAAGCCGACATGAGTGAAGCCGGATTGACCGGCAGCAATAGCGACCTGATCGGGAAGAAATTCGGGGAGCGTTCCAGCTGCCAGGGATAATATATGTGTCATGGGTTAGGTCTATCCGGTGACCGGCCCATTACAATGCACGCTTTTATGAGGGCAGGTTGCACAGCCGGGCGTTAGATTCGCAGCTCCGAATAATTATTTTGCAGCATTAAAAGGGAATCGCTCACTGATTCACCGTCGAATCTCGATAGAATCGGCCCTTCAGATATAAAGAATCGCGATGACGGCCCTTTGTCGAAGCAGCTGGCATCGGAAAAATGGGATATTTCAAAAAAATCGGGATTAATTTGCGTGAGGGCAGGGGAAAATGAGGAATCAATGTCCAAATCGACGCATCGGATGCAAAAACGACTGGAAACTGCGGATCTTGTGGTGCTGGATTCGGGATTTTGATGTTTCGATGTGTCCTCAGCTGCTGAAAACCACTCCGGAAACACCCGCAAAATCGCTCGAAAATGGCCCTGAAGATTAAAAAGTGAGATTTTTTGAAACAAAAGTGAAAAAGTGTGTTGACGGAATCAGGCGATCCGCTTAGAGACCTTTTCACCGGCACGACGCGGCTCACACGGGCCCCACAGTTGCTGGTCGTCACAATTTAGAAGAACGGTTCTCCCCGGTAGCAATAGCGGGAAAAATCGTTGTCTGCGTTATGATGGGCTCTTTGACATTGTAATAATAGATGAAGGGACATGTGGGCGGCGGCCCCAGACCCGGGAACTTCAAGGTTCCGGTGCTCTGGTAAGTTAAGTCGTTCCATAGGTTTCGTATTAAGGCTCACGCTTTGATATGTTACCGAACATGTCCTGAATATGTATCCATATACGTAATTAAGATTTGTGCAGGAACGGCTCCTTGAAATGAAGCTGTTTCGGTGGATGGCAAACTTCGGTTTGTGCCACCATTACAGGACATCAAACTTGAGAGTTTGATCCTGGCTCAGAACGAACGCTGGCGGCATGCTTAACACATGCAAGTCGAACGAGATCTTCGGATCTAGTGGCGCACGGGTGCGTAACGCGTGGGGATCTACCATAGGGTACGGAATAACTCAGAGAAATTTGTGCTAATACCGTATAATGTCGCAAGACCAAAGATTTATCGCCCTTTGATGAACCCGCGTAAGATTAGCTAGTTGGTGTGGTAAAGGCTCACCAAGGCGACG
>JADKLW010000514.1_pt1 | contig 15334 bp, 9 predicted proteins | sample 8641881 | NCBI WGS metagenome assembly JADKLW01 (sample SAMN16272185, study PRJNA661076) | feces metagenome | isolation source: fecal sample from diarrhoea affected cattle B | host: Bos taurus | place: South Africa: Lokaleng Village, Mahikeng | collected 2019-09 | reverse complement strand
AAAAGAAGGCCACGCCAATAACCGGCGCCGCTTACAGCACCTCTGAAAACAATTGGTTTAGCAGCAGTACCTTCTGCCGATAAAGACGCGTAGGGAACATTGAAATCATCGATCTCTATCCCGGCGTTTTGCCCAAATTCAATAACTACTCCAGGTTCAATGATAATGTCGGCCGATACCCTCATGACACAATCAATTATATAATCAACCGCCGCATTGGGATTATCGGTCAATATCCGGTCTTCGTTAAAATAATTACAGTCTAATGTAATTGCCGGATCCGTTTGAACAGGATCTTCCGGTACAGACTCATCATCAGAACACGACATGAACATGCCAATACTTACCCCTAGGAAAAGGGAACTTCTTAATGCTTTTTTCATTTTTGTAAATTGAAATTAATATTGTTTTATGCCTATTGGTGAAGCATTTTCGGATAAGTAAACATCAGATGTTTAAAATTCAGCTCCCAGTGTGCAATTTTTTGCAAGAGTCATAAAGAAAAAGAAACTGCCTCGCAGTAGAGACAGTTTCCGCAACCTAAAAAACTAACTTAATAAATAATGAGGTAAAACGGGCGTTTCCTCTTAAACCATTAGTGAAGCAATGCAGGAAAAGTAAACATCTGCCCGATCTATATATCTCGATCTATCTGATTTGCTTTACTTTGCGTTTACTGCGCAATACACAATAATAACCACCGAGCATTGCCAGTACTGCAAGACCCATGATCACATATATTGAAGTGTTCGGAGTAATGAAATCGATTGGGCTGTCATTTCCATACATCACAAATCCAGCCCAGTAGAAGGGATGTTGCAGATCAATGTTCCGGGTTGATTTAAGATAGTCCAGCTTCGCATTTTTAATGGCCTCCGACTTACTCTGCCCGTCTCGTAAGTGCTGATAAAACGACACCATCAACTTCCGTGTGGACTGATCCGGCGCACTCCAAAGGCTCGATACGGTTGATGGGATCCCGGCAAAGGTAAAAGCATGGCTCATTGAAATCAGGCTACCGCCATCCTTAAAGCCGCCAACACCAGTATTGCAGGCGCTCAGCACAGCCAAATCGGAATTAAAAGTATAGCCGTACAATTCTGAAATATACAACTGTGAATCTTTTTCTTTAGAGGCAAATGCCAAACTGCTCAGCTCGGGATTTTCATCATTCAAATAGGAATGCATCGACAGGTGCAGAACTGCGACATCTTTTGCACATTCCCTGAAATTTGATTTCAAAGCCAGGTCACCTAAATATGTCCGACCGGTTATCATCTGTGAAATTTCATGCACTTCCCTGCGGGCGCCACCTAATGCGACCGCCTGGTTTTGGGGCACTGCGGGACTATTTGATGATTTATACGACGGTGCGAAGAAAGCAATATTATCGGCATGCCTGCTTTTTTTTATTACTGTCGGATCTAAATACGACCAGCCCACCGAATAGGCAAAGGTGTATTTTTTGAGCAGGTAATCAGTATCGACCAATAATTCAAAAGGCAAATAATACAGAATATCGTCTGGTATAACAACAATTTTATTTTCGGCGATAGTTCCTTCCCGAAATAATCGGCGATAAATATGGTTACCCTGTCGCTTGATTGAAGTCACATCCGATGACACATCGGTTATTTTGGTCAAGTATCCGGCTATTTGTTTTTTCAAATTTTCGTAATCAGAAATTTTCGAATAGCTTACCTTATCCTGCGACAATTCAATTTTATAAAGCGTATTGCCTATCGCCTTAAATTTCAGATACACCTGGTCTTTGGGCAGCTTAAAATCGGTGAATGTATATTTTTTGGTCAGAAGACCCGCGTACGCCGGATTGCGGGCGATAAAATTGCTTTCAAGTTCTTTGAGTGATTGTTGTTCTTCAAAGATTTTCTGTTTTATCGATTCATCTTTTGACTCATAATACTTTTTGGTAAGGAACGTGATGTTCGAGCGAAGAAACTGCTCTTTTTCGAGATACGAATTTACTTTCTGATTAGATGATAACGAACGTTTTAACAGCAACTTATTCAATAAGAACCGTGCTTCGATGTTCTCCATTGCCGACAGCAGGACATTGTTTTCATAGGCAGAAAACCTGCGCTGTGTACCGGCTTCGAGAATTCCGCCGATTATCTTTGAGTAGTCATCCTTCAGCGCATTGGTTGCCGGAAGGTTTCCGATATTTTTCTCAAATTGCAGCAGCGCCAGCCAGTACAATTTTTCTTTCAGCAACTTTTCCTCACGGCTATTGCCTGAGATCGCTTCCGATATATTCACGAAAGAAGATGCATCATTAATCGCAAAACCGGGCTTAAATTTTGACAGGGCGTCTTTTTGAATGTTATAAGTACTGTCGGCAGACATTCTGGCAACTAATCGCGTAAGATGCAAAATCGCCGGACGCGGCTGTTTTAGACCAAACAAGGATTTAATCCTGACTTCCCTACTCCTATTTTCCAGAAGAGCAGACATCTGTTTTGAGGTATCGACCGAATTAATCAGTGCCAAGGCCTTACCATATTCATTTTTAAAAGTCAGCGCATTGGCGACATTGGTTGTGATCTCATTCTCAAAATCAAGTTCTTTCTGCATTTTATTGGACGCGAGTGCGTTGTTGAAGAAAAGTATAGCGCGATCAGGATTGGCTTCTATAAAGTAAAGTCCGACCGAGTTCAGGCACTGAGTATATATATCATGCTCGATATTGTCGAGATCGTTTCGTCGCTTTATACTTTCGGCTGTCCCTAAAACATTTAGCAGCTTCTGCTCATTTTTTGATGCCGAATAAAGAGCCAGGAGGTTTTGGCAGTATTGCAATTCTAATTTGTACCCAATATTCCCCTGCCGGTACGACTGTGTTTTAGCCTTGTTGTTCCTGTATAGTTGTATACTTTTATTAAAAAATCCTTCTGCAGCATTATGGTCACCGTTCTGCAGTTCCATACGCCCTAAACCTGTATATACTGCAACCTGATATTGCAAATCGGGATCTTTTACAGATGCGAATGTTCTGTTGGATTTCTTCAGGTAATAGGATTCCTGCGCCGGGATGTTTAGAAACCTGCTGCCGTAAATAAGTGATAGGTCGCGGTATGTGCTGCCCAAGGTATTGGTGTCTTTAACCGACATCCTATCATACAATGTGAGCAACGTATTGAAGTGCGTGAGCGATTCATTCAATTTGCCGAGTTCCCGTGAAATAACCCCGGCAGAGTGTAAGGTTTTACTCAGGATCAGCGTATCGGTCGTTTTGCTCTTGAGGTTGTATTCAATCGATTTGATGGTATACTGATAGGAGTCTTCCATATTTCGGAAGTAATTATGGGCCAACATGCCCAATCGCCGATAGGTTTTGGAAATCTGCACAGCATCCGATTTAGATGCTATCAATCCTTTTACTCCCTCCTTGAATAAATTATATGAATTTTCGTAATCGGTTGCAATGCGCAAATTGAGTTCGGCCTGGGTTATTTTTTCAAGTGATCTAAGGTAGAGAATGGTATTCCGATCCAGACTCGCCGCCTGGTTGAGTGCTTTCTTCCGCAGAGCCAGTGCATCAGCCCAATTGCCAGTTTCCTCGAGTAGAAACGCATTGTCGGTGGTTTGTTTCCAACTTCCCTGCGCCATGCACGTCACCGTACCCAAAATAAAAAAGAGTAGAATTGCTCGCATACATCAATTTTACCGGTTAGATTCTTAAAAGGTTAAAAATAAGGATTTTAAATTCACGTGCAACCGTAATATTTTTAAGGCTTTAATGTCGAAACATTCCTGTCGATCAACTGCTCGAGATGTTGCATTTTGCCGATCAGAAATTCCATTTGGCTTTTTAAGCTGTCATTTTCACTTTTTAATTCCTGTATGGCCTTTGCCATTGGAGCGATAAGGTCATTATAACGGACGCTGAGCATACCGTTATCGTCTGTCGAAACAATTCCGGCATTTACCGCACCAACGGCGGCGAGTGATTTTTGCACGTCCTGAGCGATGAAGCCGAATTCCAATTTTCCTGACTCATCGTTATTACGCGTATAGGACACCGGTTTTAATTGGCTGATGAACGTCAACCCCAGATTGGCAGGCAAAATATTGGATTTCCACCTCCTGTCAGATGTTACCGACCATGCTACCTGTATTCCGGCATAGGAGACCGCCGCATTACCCACGCGGACCTGGTTATTGCCTGTAGCATTCGGTACCTGTGCACCCCTTCCTATTCCGGTGTTGTTAGAGCCTGTCGTTATATTTGACAAAGCATCCCGACCTACGGCCGTATTGTAGGTTCCGGAGGTGTTGTTCCTTAAAGCAGATACCCCGGCGGCGGTATTATTTGTCCCGTTACTATTAAACCGCAGCGATGACAGGCCTACCGCTGTATTATCAAAACCGGTAGTATTGCTCAGCAGACTTGCGCTTCCTACTGATGTATTGAAGCTGCCGGTCGTATTGGCTGTCAATGCGTTTGCTCCGAGGGCTGAATTATCGCTGCCTGAGATATTATCATTTAAGCTGTTGTTTCCTATCGACGTATTAGATGAGCCTGTTGTGTTGGTCGACAGTGCAAACGCACCGGTGGCCGTATTAAACCCGCCGGTGGTGTTATTACGCAACGACTGAATACCGGCTGCTGTATTTGAACTTCCAGATGTATTTGCATTCATCGAAAAACTACCTAAAGCCGTGTTATTTATACCTGTCAAATTATGAAAGAGCGAAGAGTTTCCGACGGCGACATTTCCACTTGTCGTCACACTGCTAGTAAGTGCCGACACCCCTATCGCGACATTTCCCGAACCTGTTGTATTGCTGCTCAGTGCCAGAGCTCCAACTGCTGTATTGTTAGTTCCTAACGTGTTATCAAGCAATGCAGAAATACCGGATGCAGTATTATGCCATCCCGTTGTACTGTTCCTGAGTGCGCTAGTACCCACCCCTACGTTTCCAAAACCTGTCGTATTAGAGGATAAAGCATTGGCGCCAGTCGCAGTGTTGAAAGATCCCGCTGAATTCGACCTAAGCGCAAAAGCTCCTGTGGCGGTATTTCTGTTTCCTGAAGTATTAAAACTTAGCGCCTCCTGGCCCACAGCCGAGTTCTCATTACCCGTGGAATTAAACTCCATGGAAGACGTTCCGATAGCCGTGTTATCATTACCGAAGGTATTTGTAAACATCGCATAAGTTCCAATCGCTACATTATTGTTGCCGTCTGTATTAAAATATAATGATCTGAAACCTGCGGCTACGTTATTGCTTCCGGTTTGATTGTATTCAAGAGCCAAGGCGCCTGTCGCCGTATTTTGGTTCCCGGAAATGTTCCTTGTCAACGCAGATGTTCCAATTGCAGTATTAAAACTCCCGACCACGTTACTACGCAACGTTCCTACACCGATGGCGGTGTTTTGGCTTCCGCCAATATTAAAAGACAGCGCATCTATACCGTAGGATGTGTTTGAATTACTTAACCTGCCCGCTAAGATATTGTTCCGCTTGAAGACAATATCTACATCATCGGTCGTACCCATGAAATGCGTAGTGGGATTCGTACCTGCATTGCCCGTCACTTTCCACTCCGATCGCGACGAACCCAATTCCGTCCACATTGTCCCATCCCAAAAATAAAAACCGGGAAAAACATTATTTGGAGCCACACCAGCAGTTGCGCTATTATATACTACTTCCGAAACCACGGGAGTGATCACTGTAGCCACATTTCTGGACGTCAGCGCCACCCTGGGAATCACCAAACCATCATTCGCCGAAATAATATCCAGGGCACCATCGGGATTGGTGGTACCAATGCCAACCTGCGAATGCGCAAGTCCGAGCCACAGAAAAAAGATGACAACAAACAGATTTTTCATGATTTTACTTTTTATCTAGGTTTCCCGACGCCGGCCTGTCCGAACACCTATGAACTGTGTTGCCGTAACGGTCGCGTGGAGTTGATACCTCAACCGCCCAACAAACCTGGTGACTTCTCCATGTCTGTTGAAATTTTACAGGTATCTATAAATTGAATTTCACCCCGGCAAGAAGAACGAGTTGGTCATAATCACTCACTACATATTTTATTTCTGCAAACGGCAGCCATTTCTTACCAAGGTTGAAATTAGTACCACCGCCGATATTCAAACCAATCTTTCCCTCGCTGGATGAGGCGCCACCAATTCCGAAACCAAAATCGTCGACTTTTACCTTAACACTTGTGTAATTAATCCCGGCTAATCCGTAGAAACCGAAAATCTCATGCTCCATAAAATAATAGTTGGCGTTGCCATTGATTTCGAATATCGTGGTCTTTACGTAAGTGTGGTCATTCGGAAGATAATAGATAAAGCCCGGCGCAATGGTCAGTTTGTCCATGATTGGGAATTCGGCATTTACGCCAAAACCCGCCGATTCAATTTCGGATCCAAAAGCCAGAAAACCGCCCAAACGCGTTTCTTGCTGAGCCGAGGCATAAAATGTTGCAAAGCAGGCAAAACAAAGAGTTGTAATGAATTTTTTCATAATTTTAAACGAATTTATTTTTAAAATGTTAATATTTGCAGCAACTGCTGACACTCTTTAGTGTAATGTTTACCCGCAAGTAAACACACCGCCAAAAAAAAATATTGGATGCTTACTTTATAGATAATCGCAGCACTAATGATTGATGATGCCCCTACAATCCGAATGCTGAAGACCGGTGACGAAAAAGTCATCCGCCAGGTGTATGACGGTTATAAACCAGGGTTTATGTTGTTCGCCAAAAAATATTCACTCGGCGATGACCTGATCCTTGATATATATCAGGACGCTATGATCGCATTGTGTGAGAATGCGCGCAAAGGAAAGTTGGATGCGCTCAAAAGTTCATTAAAGACCTACTTTTTCGCCATAGGTAAATACATGATCTACGCTAAACTCAAAAAAGAAGATAAGACGACTTGGTTTGAACAAATAGAAGATGTGCATTTCGAATGGGAGCTTTCAGATGAAGAAGATAATGAAAGTATCCAGATCTTGAATCAGGCATTTGAAGGTTTGGGAGCTCAATGCAAGCAGATTTTAAAACTGTTTTATTATGAAGAAAGAAATCTGGACGAAATCACGGTCCTGATGGACTACGAGAATAAGGATGTAGCCAAAAGCCAGAAATCGAGGTGCTTAAAACAGTTGAAAGCGTTAACTAAACGACCACCTAATGACTAATGATGATTTAATACAAAAATATTTTGAGAACCGGCTTTCCGCTCAGGAAGTAGCGTCATTTGATGCTTTGCTTGCATCGGACACCGAATTTGCGGCCGAGGTTCGTTTCCAGCAAAATCTAAAAAAAGCTATATCTGCCCAAGAGCGGAATAAACTGAAGGAAAAGTTCCAGTCTTTCGAATCAAAAAAGACGACCTTTCCAAATTGGTTGGCGTACGCCGCCAGCATTTTGGTTATTTTGGGAATTACGTACTGGATTTACATGCTTAATCCGTCTGACGAGAAATTATATAGTGAGTACTTTGAAACGTATCCAAATGTTGTCGAACCGATAATACGAAACAATAACGGCGAAACCACCATAAGAACACGGGCCTTCGCCGCATATGAAAATGGTGCCTACGAAACCTCCGCTGCTATTTTTAGCAGTATCGCCGACAATTCAGATGATGGTACTGCACGCTTTTATCAAGCACTTTCATTGATGAATATCGAGCGGACGACCGAAGCGGCAAAGATTTTATCGGACACCGACTGGTCACCAAGGTATAGTGACAAGGCACTGTGGTATTTGGGATTGTGCCAGCTTAAACTGGGTGAGATTGAAAAATGTAAAACTATACTGCGTACCATCGTGAATTCTAAAGGCTATCATTCTCAGGAAGCAGGTGAGTTACTGGCAAAATTATAACAGAAGCCAATGGCAATTTAGCCAGCGACACTGTCAAATTTGGGATGACACGTCGGCCAGTAAACAAACAAAGTTGCATTTATGGCCGCAGTACTAACGCATTGACTGGAACCGAAAACTCTTTACTTTTCTAGCCTTTCTCAAAACTATACCAAGATAAGAAACTAGTCACAACCACCATCGGTTGTACAACCCGGACCTTCAATACTATTCAGTGCGGCCGGATTTTCCTGTTTCCATTCGCTATACGTCGATTCAATGGTTTGCAAAAACACGACGCTTTCCTGTGCGCCGGAAATAGCTGCCTTGCGATTGAACACGAAAAAAGGAACACCGCGAACACCCAACAACTGCCCTTCTGCAATGTCGGCTTTGACGTCGGCGGCAAACAGATCACTTTCCAATGCCGATCGTACACCATCCGCAGTTAGGCCGATCTTTGTTCCCAATTCAATTAAAACATCATAATCATCTATGTTTTTGCCTTCGGTAAAATAAGCCTTGAATAGCAGTTCTTCCGCTTCATTTTGTTTATTATTTGACTTGGCATAATGGGCGAAACGATGCGCGTTAAAAGAGTTGGCTACGATTGCCTGATCGAAATTAAACGTCAGTCCGGCATTCATGGCTATCTGCGAAACCTGACTGTTCATGCTTTGGGCTTGCTGCAAACTCATGCCTTTATGATCTGCGAGAAACTGGTAAATGCTTTTAGAAGGATCCGTTTCCATGTCTGGCGATAATTGGAAACTCTTCCATTCTACTACTATAGCATTTTTTTGTGGAAATTGTTCCAATGCTTTTTCAAACTTTCTCTTTCCGATGTAGCAAAAAGGGCACATCACATCACTCCATATTTCTATTTTCATTTTGCTGTTTTCCATGGTGGGTATATTAAATTAGAAAGAGGTTACAAGTGGCTTTGTATTGTAAGCCTGCCGAAAAATAATCAAAGATTTATTCAAAATACTGCAATTTACAAAAATAAGGATGCCTAATAATTACAATGTCGCACAGTCAGTTGTTTCATTAATCTATTCAATTCGGATCGATAGCAACGGAATTTCACTTAGTGAAGCCATTATCCGGGTTTTGCTGCGGTGAATAAGGGACTGCCAAAATCCATATCGCTGTGGGATCATTATAAGCAGGTCGGCGTTTATCCGGTTGGTCTCGTTCTTAATTTCATCAATGACGAAATTAGATTCACGGGGCATATATGAATGCGGAATGCCTTCCAATGCTTGATTAACCTGGTCAGTCAAATGCTCTAATCGCGTGGATTCCTCCGCTGACTTTAATTTATTTTGAACGTGAAAAACCTCCACTTCGGCACCCATTATTTGAGCAAAATGTCGGACGTCCTGTAAAATCTTAGCGTTGATTCCCCGTACAACATCGCATGCAAACAATATCGATTTAACAGGTTTGAAAACCGTATTCAACGGTATACTTAAAATGGGAAATTTCAGCTTTAGGATTGACGTTGTGTGGGAGTTTGCAAACAAATCCTGACCTAGTGACTGCGCCGATGTTCCAATAATGATCATCGCTGCCTTGTATTTCGAAAATAAGGTTTCCAAATCGTCGGTCAGCTGCAAAAAACCAGATTCATATTCAACTTTTATCGCGTATTTTTCGGATAAATCCGCTGCCCTTTGCTTTAACAATAACCGATTGTTTATCAGAAGTTCCTTAAAGACAGATGCGGGAAGTCGGCCATTGGAAACATGTGTTGGTATCGAGAATGAATTGAAAAGTACTACATCCGTGCTCAAATGCTTCGCGGCGGCACCCGCATATTCTACTGCATTTTCAGACTCTATAGAAAAATCTGTCGCTACAATTAAAGTTTTCATCATAATAATAATTTGAGAGATCATACGTGCAAACCATGCACAAAATATTTCAATAAAAAAGGTGCCTGAAACGACACCTTTAATTCAGTTTATTAATGTATGCTATGCGTGTGATCATCGGGGTTGTAATTTGCCTGCAGCTCTGCGAGTTTCTTTTTGCCGTATGCTATTCTGGTAATTACCACAAAAAGGACAGGAACAATAAAAATTGCCAGAAAGGTAGCGGCTGTCATGCCGGCTGCAACTGTCCAGCCAATGGTTTGACGAGAAACCGCACTCGCGCCGCCTGAGAAAATCAGCGGCAGCACACCTAGTATAAATGCCAGCGAAGTCATCACAATCGGCCTTAACCGCAATTTAACCGCATCTATGGTTGCTGCTATCAGTTCCATTCCCATATCAACGCGTTCTTTTGCAAACTCTACGATCAGGATCGCGTTTTTGGCCGCCAGACCGATCAAAGTGATCAATCCGATCTGCGCATAAATATTATTGTCAAGGTGCGGCAAGAATGTAAGGGCCAAAATTGCTCCGAATAAACCCAGCGGAACACTCAAAAGGATAGAAAACGGGACAGACCAGCTTTCATATAAAGCGACCAGAAGCAGGAAAACCACAATGATAATTAACGCAAATATGCTAGCGGTCGCATCGCCGGATTCTTTCTCCTGATCACTAAGACCCGAGAAATTGTAACGATAGCCCGCCGGAAGTTCTGCCGCCGCCACTTCCTCCAAAGCTTTAAGCGCATCCCCGCTACTATAGCCCTGCTGGGCGGCACCACCAACTTCAATTGACCTGAAGAGGTTGAAATGGTTGATAATGGAAGGGTTTTCTTCTTTCTGGTAGGTTACCATAGTAGCGAGTGGCACAGGTTGGCCTGATGTATTTTTAACGTACAGATTGTTTAAGTTTTCGATGTTGCTTCGATATGTAGTGTCGGCCTGCGATACTACCCTAAAGTTTCGGCCATACCGCGTAAAGTCATTAATATAACTAGTTCCGAAATTGGCTGCAATTGTGCCGTAAACATCTCCAATGGAAACACCCATCTTTTTCACCTGCTCCCTGTTAACCTTAATCTTATAATTCGGCGTTTTCGAATTAAATAACGTATATGCCATCCCGATTTCAGACCGTTGGTTGGCTGCGCCGATGAACTTTCCTGCAACTCCCTCGAAATTTTTTATATCACCTGTCTGCAATTCCTGAAGCTGTATGGCAAAACCACCGCTGATACCCAATCCGGGAATGGGAGGCGGTTGCACTGCAAGGATGGTTCCGTCCTGATCTGCTGCGAACTCCTGACTCACGCCAGCGATAATTTCGGCAACCCCTTTTTCACGTTGGTCCCATTTTTTCAACTGAACAAAGAAAGTGGCGGCATTCGATTTGAAAGAACTATTCAAAATATTGATTCCTGTAATGGATGTAACACCCGATATCTCCGGATTTTTCTCACGGATAGTATTAGATACCCGGTCGACAAATTCCTGTGTGCGCACTGTCGATGACCCTTCGGGCAATGAAGCGCCCATTATGAATACACCAGCGTCTTCCTTCGGAATAAAACCCGATGGTTTCGCCGAAAACAAACCGATTGTAGCGACGAAAATACATGCAAGGAAAACCATTACAAGCGGCGTTTTTCGTAAACACCATCGCACATTGTCGGAGTATTTGTAAGTTACGCGCGCAAACCAGGCATTGAATCTATAGAAAAACCGGTTTAACCCTTTGGAGTCCTGACTTAATTTTGTTGGTTTTAAAAGCATCGCACACAGAGCCGGTGTTAACGAAAGTGCCACAAACGCCGATATCAATACTGAGATCGCGATCGTAATCGCAAATTGCTGGTACAACTGACCTACCATGCCCGGTATAAATCCGACAGGAATAAATACCGCCGCCAAGATCAAAGCAATGGCAATTACCGGCGCGGTAATATCACGCATCGCTTTTTTGGTTGCTTCTACCGGCGAGAGGCCCTGGTCGATGTAATGCTGTACTGCCTCGACGACCACAATTGCATCATCGACTACAATTCCGATGGCCAGTACAAATCCGAACATTGTAAGAACGTTTATCGTAAAGCCCATTAAGGTAAAGAAAATGAATGTTCCGATAATCGAAACCGGTATTGCCAGGATCGGAATTAATGTAGCCCGCCAACTTTGCAGAAAAAGAAATACTACTATAGTTACCAATAGTATTGCCTCCAATAGAGTTATTAAAACTGAATTGATGGATTCGTTCACAATCGATACGGTTTCGTACCCAATCACATAATCCATATCGGCCGGAAACGATGCTTTCAAATTATCCAATGCTTCGTAAATACCTTCGGCAGTTTCAACTGCGTTTCCACCCGGCGTTTGCATAATCCCCATCATCGCCGATGTGTCGCCATTTACTTTGGAGGTGATATTATAGGCAAACGATCCTAATTCCACGCGGGCGATATCTCTTAAATATACCGAAGCGCCGTTGCCATCCGTTTTGACGATTATGTTTCGGAATTCGTCCTCGGTGCTCAATGCACCATCTAATATGACCGCGTACTCAAAAGTCTGATTTACTTGCTGCGGCGGCCCCCCAACACTACCACCGGGAACCCGCGTATTCTGTTCCTGGATCGCTGCCGATACCTGCGCCGGCGTGATACCCAAGTTTGCCATTTTACCGGCATCCATCCAGATACGCATACTGAAGGGCTGGCCAAAAGCCATCACATCACCCACTCCCGGGACGCGTAACATGGCATCCCTTACATAAAGGTTTGAGTAATTGGCCAGGAATTTCTGATCATAAGTTCCGTTAGGCGACGTTAAACCGAGAACCATCAACATATCAGTGTTGGCTTTTTTGGTCGTTACACCTAACCTTCTTACAGGTTCCGGCAGCGAGGGTTCAGCGATCCCCACCCTGTTCTGCACATCGAGAGCCGCAATATCAATGTCGGTTCCAACCTCAAATGTTACCGTAATGTTTGAGCGGCCGTCAGAAGTACTCGATGAGGTGATGTATTTCATCCCGGGAGTACCATTGATCTGACTCTCAATAGGCGTTGTCACGGTTTGTTCAACAGTCTGCGCATCAGCTCCGGTGTAATTGGCAGTTACGGAGACAGTCGGAGGCGCAATGTTAGGATATTGACTTATAGGCAGACCTGTTAAAACGAGGGTGCCCACAAGTACAATAAGTATGGAGATGACGATGGCCATTGCCGGTCGCCTGATGAAAATATCTGATATCATGTTTTTGGTTTATTGCATTATTTTGTTGATGGAGACGTAGGAGCTGCGGAACCGGTGGCAGCTTGTCCTTCAGCAGGTGCTGTCGGTTGTATTACCGAACCGGAGCGAAGTTTCATAATTCCGTCAGAAACAATAATTTCACCTTCCTTTAAACCCTCCCGGATGACAACACGATCCTGAACCTGACTGCCTAACTCGACAATTCTCTGCTCTACTTTGCTGCTGTCGGCTACTACAAATACCGAATACGTCCCCAACTGTTCTGATACAGCCCGATGAGGAATCACAATTTGAGGCTGAGCTGCTTTGTTCAATACTCTGACATTGCAGGTCATCCCCGCAATCAAAACTCCTGACGGGTTGGGATAGCTTATCCTGACTTTAATTGTTCCCGTACCGGGATCAACCGCTCGGTCGATAGTGATGATACTGCCGTAAACAGCATACTCTTTTCCATTTTGCTCGATGCTGAAGATTGAATCCTTGAGCGTCCCAGCAGCATTCTTCTGCAATTCCAAAAACCGTTGGATATCCCTTTGATTCACCGAAATATCCACTGCCATTGGGTCGTTGGTCGAAACAGTATTCAGTAAAGTAGAACCCGGCGACACCAGCGATCCTAATTTTACCTGTGAAATTCCGATCGTTCCGCTAAGAGGCGAAACAATAACTGCCCGTTTTAAATTGGCTTGCGCAGTAGTAAGCATCGCCCGGGCGGATGCAACCTGAGACGAGGCATTGGCCAAATCTGTCAGCGCGTAATCAAGGCGTTGCTGTGCAATAGCTTCTTTCTGGGCCAAATTAGTGTACCGCTGCGCATCTTTTCTAGCTTTTGACTCGTTTGCTAATGCAACATCAAGGCTTGCTTTGGCAGCATTGTAAGCTCCTTGGTAATTTGTACGGTCGATTTCGTATAAGCGCTGGCCTTTCGTAACCTTTTGACCATCTGTAATATAAATCGAAGTAATATAACCTCCTACCTCTGCTCTAAGCTGCACTTCGTTTAAAGGCACTACTACGCCCGGGTATTTATCGGTAGTTGTGACCGCTTCTTTGATCACCGTATAAGTTGTGACAGGTACTGCGGGTGGCGCCGCCTGTTTATCTGACTGATCTGAATTTCCGCAAGATGCCAAAAACAGGGAACTTAAAATTATTAAACCAGATTTTATTGAATGAAATTTCATTTGCTGTTAGTTATTGTTTATTGAAATTGTTCCCAACGCTTGTTTTACATCAAGTTTGGCCGATAGTACGTTATAAAGCGAGTTAAGATAGTTAACCTGTGCGGTCCTGAGATCGATCTCAGACGTCATCAAATCAAGATATGCCCTGATGCCTTCGTCATATTGCAGTTTGATAATAGTATATACTTCCTCGGAAATGGCGACATTCTCTTTGGCTGTTTGCCAGTCATTCAAGTTCGCTTTATAGGAAGCAATGGCAAGTTCATATTGGCTGTTGATTTGATTTTCGGTATCTTCAATTTCGAGATCAAGCCGGTCTTCCAAAAGTTGCGAGATTTTTATTTCCTGAATTCGCTTTGTGCCCGAAAAAATCGGAAGCGATAATCGTAACCCTACAACCGATCCCGGAAATGACTGATTATACAAATTACTGAAATCGTCATCGTTATACGCCAGGTTGTAGTTGTAGAAACCTGAAAGTGCTGGCAAAAACTGCAGTTTATTATATAACGTGTTAATTTGCTGTAGTTGCTTTTGAGTTTGAAGCTGACGGAATTCAACGCGATTTTGATAATTTAAAACCTCAGTGGTGTCCAATAAAGCGGTGGCCTCCATTTCCTGGCCGTTAAATGACAAGCTTAAATCGCGTGCAGGTTCGTACCCGATCAGCGCTTTTAAATAGGCATATTTATATTTCAGCAATTCTGTCGTGCGCTTCAGGTCGGCTTTTGAATTGCTGACACTGATTTGCGCTCTTTGATAGTCGGTTTTGTCGACGAGACCCACATCATAGCGTGCCCTGGCATCGTCGAACTGCTTTTCGAGCCGGTTTATATTCTCGGAAATGATCAACAGTTGCTCCTGGCTGGTTAAAATATCATAGTACGCCTTACTGACTTCAACCACGGTATTAATTTCCTCATTTTCGGTATTAAGATCATATTGCTCCCTGTAATACTTTGCAGATTTGGCTGCTTGTATCAATCCCGCATTCAAAATCTGCTGATCTGCGCGTAATGTAAGTCCGGAGGTATTTTTTGTTCCTAACGTAATATAAGACGTTTCATCGCCAATCGTTAGCGGACTCACCTGCTGCTTGAGGTTGTGATCAAGCGACGCGTTCGCACCTACCTGCGGAAGCCAGCC
>JADKLW010000512.1_pt1 | contig 15349 bp, 13 predicted proteins | sample 8641881 | NCBI WGS metagenome assembly JADKLW01 (sample SAMN16272185, study PRJNA661076) | feces metagenome | isolation source: fecal sample from diarrhoea affected cattle B | host: Bos taurus | place: South Africa: Lokaleng Village, Mahikeng | collected 2019-09 | reverse complement strand
CGGACCTCTCGGGTCCCGCGGCTTCTTTGCCGCGCCTCGAGCTCGTCTCCCGCTGACAGGATCCCGGCCGCCAGGAGGTCCGAGATCGACCCGCCGATCCGGGTGTGCTTCCCGCCGGGCCGGACGATCTCCTCCTCGGCGGGCCCGTCGTCCGCGGGCGACGAGAGCGACACCCCGACGAGCTTGAGCGCCTCGAGGATCGTCTGGACGAAGGCGTCGAGGGCCGCCCGCTCGTAGGTCGGAAGGGTCGTGTCGGCGTCGCGCTGGCCCTCGAACAGCGTGACGCCGGGACGCGCCCGCAGCTCGTCGGCCAGCGCGCCCTCGCGACGTCGAGCTCGGTACCTCGGCGGTACAGAACTCGACGAGAGGGCCGGGCTATGCGGCGCGGCTCACGCCGCGGCCTTCGCCGCGAGCTGCCCGCAGGCGGCGTCGATGTCGCGACCGCGGATCAGCCGGATCGTGGCGTTGAAGCCGTTGTCCTCGAGGACCTGGCGGAACGCCTCCATTTGGTCGCGCTCCGAGCCGTCGTAGACCGAGTCGGTCGGGTTGTACGGGATCAGGTTGATCTTGTACTTCCACGGCTCCAGCAGATCGGCCAGGAGCTGGGCCTGCTCGACCGAGTCGTTGACCCCGCCGAGCATGATGTACTCGACGAAGATCATCTTGCGGCGCTGCTCGTAGAAGCGGTCGCAGGCGGCCTTGACGTCCGCGAGCGAGTAGCGGTCGTTGACCGGCATGATGTCGCTGCGCAGCTCCGGATCGGCGGAGTGCAGCGACCACGCCAGCCGCACCGGCACGTCGCTCTCGGTCAGCTTGTCGATCCCGGGCACCCAGCCGACGGTCGAGATCCCGATCCGGCGGTGGGTGATCCCGACGGCGGGCAGCCGGCGGCAGACCTCGAGCACGTTGTCGAGGTTCATCATCGGCTCGCCCATGCCCATGAACACGCAGTGGTCGAGCGCGTCGATCCGCCGCAGGTGCAGCGCCTGGTCGAGGATCTCCCAGGCGGTCAGGTTGCGGCCGAACTTCATCGCGCCGGTCGCGCAGAACGTGCAGGTCAGGGGACACCCGGACTGCGACGAGACGCAGATCGAGCGCCGCCCGCGGCGGTTGGGGTGGGAGGTGGGATCCTTGTAGCGCATGAGGACCGTCTCGATCGGCCGTCCGTCGTGCGTGTTCAGCAGCAGCTTGACGGTGCCGTCCGAGGCCTCGGCGCGACGGACCTCGGTCAGCGTCGAGAACGGCACGCGCTCGGTCAGCTCGTCCCGCAGCTTGGCGGGCAGGTTGGACATCTCGTGGTAGCCCTTGGCTCCCTCGGACGTCCACTTCCAGACCTGGTCGAACCGAAAGCGCGGCTGGCCCAGGTCCTCGAGGGTGCTGCGCAACAGATCGAGATCCACAGGGCCATGATCGCAGGGTGGGTCCGCGGCGTCCGTGAGCTTGGGCGTCGTCGTCTGCGACGCGGCCGCGCCGGCCGGCTTCGGGCCCCCGGAGCTTGGCGAGTTCGTTCCGATAATCGGAACGAACTCGCCAAGCCAACGTGATCTGGGGTCCGCGAAGTGATCTGCGGTCCGCGCAGCGCTCGGCATCTGCCATCCTCCGCTGTCCGCTCATGCGCCTGCAGAAATTCCTCGCCCACGCGGGCATCGCCTCGCGTCGCGCGTCCGAGCAGATCATCTGGGACGGCCGGGTGACCGTCGACGGCACGCTCGCGACCGATCCGGCGCGCGACGTGACGGCGGCCAACGACGTGCGGGTCGACGACCAACCGGTACGGATCGCCGACGACACGGTGGTCTTCGCGGTCAGCAAGCCGGCGGGGGTGGTCTCGACCGCCGCCGACACCCACGACCGCCGGACGGTCGTCGAGCTGGTCCCGCCGGGCCAGCGCCGGCTCTACCCGGTCGGCCGACTCGACATCGACACCACCGGCCTGATCCTGCTGACCGACGACGGCGAGCTCGCCGACCTGCTGACGCACCCGCGCTACGAGGTCCACAAGACCTACCTGGCGCGGGTCTGGGGTGGCGCGGTCGGCGCCGACGACCTGGAGAGCCTGCGGGCCGGGATCGAGCTCGACGACGGACTCACGCTGCCGGCCGGCGTCGAGCAGACGTCGCCCGGCGTGCTCCGGGTCACCCTGCGCGAGGGCCGCAAGCGCCAGGTGCGGCGGATGTTCGACGCGATCGGCCACCCGGTTCGCAGCCTCCGTCGCGTGCAGCTCGGTCCGCTCGAGATCGGCGAGTTGCGTGATGGTGAGTACCGGGCGCTCGACCCCAACGAGGTCAAGGCCCTCCGCGAGGCTGCGGTTCGTCCCGACGATCACTAGGGCGAGGTTCCGCCGTCCACCCCGACGATCGCCAGGGCTGGCGACGCGCGTCCGCAGAGCGTGCCGCGACGCGCGCTGCGATCATTGCGCCGATGCGGATGCATGCCCTTCGCGGAGCGATCTCGGTCGAGCAGGACGACGCGGACGAGATCCGCGAGCGGACCGTCGAGCTGATGCGCGAGCTGCTCGACCGCAACGACCTGACTCCGGAGGACGTGGTGAGCTGCATCTTCACCGCGACCCCCGATCTGAAGGCCGCGTTCCCGGCCGCCGCGGCACGCGAGATCGGCTTCGACCAGGTGCCGCTGATGTGCGCGGTCGAGATCGACGTCCCGGGCGCGCTGCCGAAGATCATCCGGGTGATGGCGCACTACCAGTCCGCGGACGAGTCGCACCGCGCTCGGCACGTCTACCTGGGCCGCGCCAAGGCGCTGCGCGCCGACCTCGAGAGCGCCCAGTAGCCCGGCGTGGGACGATGACGGTGTGCCGCTGAAGCTGACCGCCAACGCCGCGAGGATCCCGTACTACCCGACGGCCGGCGGCTACAGCCTGCCCGACGGCGTCGCCCTGCTGGCGTCCAACGAGTGCCCCGATCCACCGTTGCCGGAGGTCGTCGAGGCCGCCGCGCGGGCGCTCGTCGCGACCAACCGCTACCCGGACCCGTCGTACCGCCCGCTGCGCGAGGCGCTGGGCGAGCAGACCGGCGTCGATCCGTCGCTGATCGCGGTCGGCAACGGCTCCTGCGAGGTCCTGCTGGCGCTCGGCGAGGCGCTGCTCGAGCCCGGTACGGAGCTGGTCTACGCCTGGCCGTCGTTCTCGGTCTATCCGCACCTCGAGGCGGCGTCCGGCGCGACCGCGGTGCGTGTCCCGCTCGACGCCGACCACCGTCACGACCTCGACGCGATCGCGGACGCGATCACCGAGCGGACGCGGCTGGTAATCGTCTGCAATCCGAACAACCCGACCTCGACCGGCGTCTCGCTCGACGCGATCCGCGCGTTCCTGGCCAGGGTGCCGGAGGACGTCGTCGTGCTGCTCGACGAGGCCTACATCGAGTTCGCGGAGCAGTACCGCCCCGAAGACTCGATTCCGTTGCTCGAAGAGCACCCGCAGATCGTCCTGCTGCGCACGTTCTCCAAGATCTACGGTCTCGCCGGCCTGCGGGTCGGCTACGGGCTGTGCTCGACGCCTGAGCTGGTCGCCGCGGTCGAGCGGGTCCGCCAGCCGTTCGTGGTCAACGTCGCGGCCGAGGCGGCCGCGGTCGAGGCGCTGCGGCACCCGGGAGAGATCGCCGCGCGGGTCGCCCAGGCGCGCGAGTCGCGGACCCAGATCGCGACCGGCCTGGGCAAGCTGGGGATCGTGCCCGCCGCGTCCGAGGCGAACTTCTGCTGGTTCGACCTGCCGGTGCCCGGCGGCGACGACGCGGGGGAGCGCGAGCAGCAGGTGATCGCCGCGCTGCGAGAGGAGGGGATCGTGATCCGCTCCGGCGGCGCGCTCGGCCGGCCCGGCGCGGTGCGCGTGACCTACGGGACCCCGGCCGACAACGATCGACTGCTCGCCGCGCTGGGTCGCGTCCTGGCGTAGCCGCCGCGGCGGCTACCCGTCGGACCCGGCCGGACCCGACGCGCGCTGGCTGAGCAGCGCCCGGGCGGCCCGGCCGTTGGTGTCGTAGGTCCACGCGACGATCGCCTCGACGAGCCCGAGCCGGATCGCCGGGTCGTCGTCCGCCAGCGCCGCGAACGCGTCCGGCTCGAGCACCAGCAGCTCGACGTCCTCCTCGACGGTCACGTCCGTGGGATGCGGCTGCTCGGCCACGAGCGCCAGCTCGCCGAAGCTCATTCCCGCCGAGAGCGTCGTCAACCGGTGCGCGGTTCCCTCGTGGTCCTCCACGCAGAGGTTCACCTGCCCGGAGAGGATGAGATGGAGGCCGACGGGTGGATCGCCGCGCCGCGCCAGGGCCTCGCCGGCCTGCGCCGACCGCGCCGTCATCCGCTCCCGCAGACGCGACCGCTGCTCGGCGTCGAGCCGCGAGAGCAGGAAGTGGTCCTCCCACGCGATCTGCTCGAGACCGCAGCCCGGCGTGCCGTAGCGCGCGATCAACTCGTCCTCGCCCCACTCGACGGCGTGGTCGAGCGCGGCGAAGCGCGGGGACCGTTCGTCGAGGTGGCCCGGCACCGGCAGGAGATGGTCCGGGTCGACGATCGCGACGTCGCATCCGGAGTCCCGCAGGCGATCGCGCAGCTCGCCGAGCATCCGACCGGCGACGTTCGCGACGTCGTCCACCCGCCGCACGTCGATCACCAGCAGCTCGAGCCCGTCGCTGGCCTCGACCACCTCGCGGACGACCGTCTCGACCCCCGCGAAGCGCAGGTCGCCGTGCAGCGCGTAGATCCGCCCCCGGCGCCCGTGCTCGCGGAGCACCGCGGCCTCTTCCTCGGTGCGCCGCCGCATCGAGGGCCGCTCGACGAGGTCCCAGGCCGCGCGGATCGCCGAACGGCCGCCGCGCGCGACGTGGAGGAAGTGCAGCTCGAGCTCGCGCGAGATGCGACGGCAGGCCTCGACGCCGCGCGTGCTGTTGCCGTGGTCGTCGAGTCGCGGCGAGAAGACCGCCACGCCGATCTGTCCCGGCAGCACGGCGAGGATCCCGCCCGCGACGCCGCTCTTCGCCGGCATGCCGACGGCCGAGACCCAGTCGCCCGCGCCGTCGTACATCCCGCAGGTGGTCATCACCGACAGCACCCGCTCGACGATCTCGGGAGCCAGGACCTGGTCGCCGGTCCGCGGGTGCACGCCGTTGTTGGCCAGGGTCGCGGCCATCATCGCCAGGTCCCGGGCGTCGACCAGCATCGAGCACTGGCGGAAGTACCGATCGACGATCGGGTCCGGGTCCTCGTCGACGATCCCGACGGTGCGCAGCATGTAGCCGATCGCCCGGTTGCGGAAGCCGGATGCGGTCTCGGAGCGGTAGAGGCGCTCGTCGACCTCGAGCTCGCGACCCGCGAACGCCGAGTAGAAGCCGCGAATCCGCTCGAAGGTCTGCTCGTCGGAGTCGCCGCTGACCAGTGACGCGGCGGTGATCGCGCCGGCGTTGATCATCGCGTTGCGCGGACGACCGCTGTCGGCCTCGAGGCTGATCTCGTTGAACGCGTCGCCGGACGGCTCGACGGCGATCTTGGCGTCGACCGGCTCGAAGCCGCGGTCGGCGAGCGCGAGCGCGTAGGTGAACGGCTTCGAGATCGACTGGATCGTGAAGCGGTCCCGCGAGTCGCCCGACTCGTAGAGGTAGCCGTCGGTGCTGGCGATGCAGATCCCGAAGCGGTCGGGATCGGCGCTCGCGAGCTCGGGGATGTAGTCGGCGACCGCCCCGCCCGTGTTGGGCACGCACTCCTCGAGGATCGAATCGACGTAGGACTGGACGACGGATTCCACCGCCGGAACCTATCGCGTGCGTCATCCCGAATCCGGGATCGTGCCGTGCGCTACGCTGGAGCGGTCGATGTCGACGACCGCCCCTCGAGCCCTGCCGCTTGCCGCCGAGTTCTCCCCGGTCGTCGCTCCGCGCCGTGATGCGTCGTATTCGTACGCATTTTCGTGGCGCACCTGGCGATTTCGCTAGGCATCCGGTCGTCGTTCCGTAACCGCTGCGCGGGCCCCGGGACGCACGTCGTCCCGTTCCCGGGGGACGACGCGATCGGGTGCCGGAAGACCTCTCCGCCGTCGGGACGGCTCCGCACCGCGCGACGCGTCGCGCACCGAGACGACGACCGATGCCCGTTCGCGGGCCACCGAAGGACCATCCCATGAGCACCACCACGTACCCGCTGGCCGCGCGTGAAGGCGCGAACGATCGCGAGTCGACGCTGGAGATCGCCGGACGGCGGATCGGCGGCGGCGCCTTCGCGACGATCGCCGGTCCCTGCACCGTCGAGACCCGCGACCAGACCCTGTCCACCGCGGACGCGATGCTCGAGGCCGGGGTCCAGTTCTTCCGCGGCGGCGCGTACAAGCCGCGCAGCTCGCCGTACAGCTTCCAGGGGCTCGGCCCCGAGGGGCTCGAGATCCTCCGGGAGGCGAAGCAGCGGACCGGCCTGCCGATCGTCACCGAGCTGACCGACGTGCGCGACGTCGAGGCGGTCGCCGCCGTCGCCGACGTGATCCAGGTCGGCGCGCGCAACATGCAGAACTACCCGTTGCTGGCCGAGATCGGCCGCAGCGGCGTCGCCACGCTGATCAAGCGCGGCCTGGCGGCGACGCTCGACGAGCTGCTGATGGCCGCCGAGTACGTGCTGGCCGAGGGCAACCCGAACGTGATCCTCTGCGAGCGCGGGATCCGCACGTTCGAGAACGCGACCCGGTTCACGCTCGACGTCGCCGCGGTCCCGGTGCTCAAGGAACGGACCCACCTGCCGATCGTCGTCGACCCGTCGCACGCCGCCGGCCGTCGCGAGCTGGTGCTGCCGTTGTCGATGGCCGCCGCGGCGGCCGGGGCGGACGGGATCATCGTCGAGACCCATCCCACCCCCGAGACCGCGCTCTGCGACGGGCCGCAGCAGCTCCACGCCGCGACGTTCGCGGACTACCTGCGACAGGTCGAGGCGGCGGCGGCGCTGGCGGGTCGCGTTCCCGCCCCGGAGGCGACTACCGTCTAGCTCGTCATGGACGTCACGTTCGCGCCCTCGGGCCCGCTGCAGGGGCGGCTCACGCCGCCCGCCGACAAGTCGATCAGCCACCGCGCCGCGATGGTCGCGGCGATGGCGACCGAGCCGGTGACGATCACCGGCTACCTGACCGCCGAGGACACGCTCTCGACGCTGGAGGCGGTGCGCACTCTCGGCGCCGACGTCCAGCGCGAGGGGACCACCGTGAAGGTCCGCGGCGTCGGCTTGCGCGGGCCCGACGCGCGCGGCACGACGATCGACGTCGGCAACGCCGGCACGCTGATGCGGCTGTTGCCCGGCTGGCTCGCCGGGCAGGAGGGGCGCGAGTTCCGCTTCGACGGCGACAGCTCGATCCGCAAGCGCCCGGTCGACCGGATCGCCGTGCCGCTCGGGAGGATGGGCGCGCGGATCGAGGCGACCGACGGGCGGCTCCCGCCGTTCGTCGTCCGCGGCACCAAGCTCCACGGCATCCGCTACGAGCTGCCCGTCGCGTCGGCCCAGGTCAAGAGCTGCGTGCTGCTCGCCGGGCTGCTGGCCGAGGGGGAGACCACCGTCGTCGAGCCGGTCGCCAGCCGCGACCACACGGAGCGGATGCTGACCCACCTCGGCGTGCCGCTGCGCCGGAGCGGCAACGAGATCACGATCGGCCCCGTCGATGCGCTGACCGTGGACGACATCCAGGTGCCCGCCGACATCTCGTCGGCCGCCTTCCCGATCGTCGCCGCTGTGCTGGTCGGCGGATCGGACGTCACGATCGAGAACGTCAACGTCAACTGGACCCGCACCGGGATCCTCACGATCCTGCGCCGGATGGGGGCGCAGATCGAGGGTGAGGTCGAGCAGCGCGCCGACGGGGCGATCCCGGCCGGCGAGCCGACCGCCGACCTGCAGGTCACCGCCGGCCCGCTGCGCGGCACCGTGGTCGAGGGCGACGAGATCCCGCTGGCGATCGACGAGCTGCCGCTGGTCGCGCTGCTCGGATGCTTCGCCGAGGGCGAGACGATCGTCCGGGGCGCCGAGGAGCTCAAGCACAAGGAGTCCGACCGGATCGCCACGGTGGTCGACGGACTGCGCGGGCTCGGGGCGACGATCGAGGCGACCGACGACGGCTTCGTCGTCCAGGGCGCCGGCGGCATCCGCGGCGGCACGATCGCGGCGCATGGCGACCACCGGCTCGCGATGCTCGGCGCCGTCGCGGGCCTGGCGTCGCGCGAGGGCGTGCGGGTCGTCGGGATGGAGGCGGCGGACGTCTCGTACCCCGGCTTCGGCGACCACGTCGCCCGGCTCCAGCAGGCCTGACCGGGCTATCCTCGACGCGATGCTCGTTGCGATCGACGGCCCCGTGGGCGCCGGCAAGTCCACCGTCGCCCGAGCGGTGGCCGCCCACCTCGGGTTCACCTATCTCGACACCGGCGCGATGTACCGCTGCGTCGCGCTCGCCGCGATCGAGGACGAGGCCGCGGACCTCAAGCGCTCCGCCTCGGATCTCAAGATCGAGTTCGAGGGCGATCGGGTGATGCTCGACCACTCCGACGCGACCGAGGCGATCCGGACGCCGGAGGTCTCGCAGCGCGCGTCGCTCGTGGCCACCGACACGACGGTCCGCGAGGCGCTGGTCGAGCGGCAGCGGCTGATGACCCAGCGCGGAGACTGGGTGGCCGAGGGCCGGGACATCGGCACCGTCGTCCGGCCGGACGCCGAGCTGAAGGTCTTCCTGACCGCGTCCGACGACGAGCGCGCCGAGCGTCGCGCCGCCCAGACCGGTCGCTCGGTCGCGGAGGAGCTTGCGGACCTGCGTGAGCGCGACGAGCGCGACCGCACCCGCGAGGCGTCGCCACTGCGCCGCGCGGACGACGCGGTCGAGGTCGACACCACCGGCGTCGCGTTCGCGCAGGTGGTCGAGCGGATTGCAGCACTGGTCGCGGACGTGCAGGGCCGGACGGCCTAGCACCGGCACCCCGACCGACCTGTTGATGTTCTGCCAGCACTACGAGCAGAACATCAACAGCTCGACCGACGACGGCGCGACCATCGGTCGGGTCGGTGCCCCGACCGCCGACGCGGGCACCGACGTCGGTGGCGTGCCGTCACTGCTGTCGAACCTGCAATCCTGAGTGCTCCGCGGTTTCGGCGCACCGGTCGTCGTGGCGGTACGCACGACACGAGATGGCCGTATGAGACAAGTCGCAATCGTCGGATTTCCCAACGTGGGGAAGTCCTCCCTCGTCAACCGCCTGACCGGCCGCCGCGAAGCCGTCGTCCACGAGCGCCCCGGGGTCACCCGCGACCGCAAGCACATGGAGGCCGAGTGGAACGGCCGCCAGTTCGAGTTGGTCGACACCGGCGGCGTCGACGCGCTCGATCCCGACCCGATGGCCTCGGCGATCCTCGACCAGGTCCGCGCCGCGCTGCAGACCGCCGACATCGCGGTCTTCGTCGTCGACGCCAAGGCGGGCGTGCGGCCGGGCGACGAGGAGCTGGCCGACATCCTCCGCCGTTGGGGCAAGCCGGTGATCGTCGCCGCCAACAAGATCGACGTCGGCAAGGACATGCCGAGCGCCGCCGAGTTCTACCGGCTCGGACTGGGCGAGCCGATGCCCGTCTCCGCCGCCCAGGGCCTGGGCACCGGCGACCTGCTCGACCGGGTCGTCGAGCTGCTGCCCGAGGACGACGACGAGCCGGGGCGGGAGGACATCCTGCGACTCGCGATCATCGGCCGGCCGAACGTCGGCAAGTCGACGCTCTTCAACCAGCTCGTCGGCAACCCGCGGACGATCGTCTCGAACGAGGCCGGCACCACCCGCGACGCGATCGACCTGGAGATCGAGGTCGAGGGCCGCAAGATCGTGATCGTCGACACCGCGGGAATGCGGCGGCAGTCGAAGGTCAGCGAGTCGGTCGAGTACTACACGACGCTGCGCTCGCAGCGCGCGGTCGACCGCGCCGACGTCGCGATCGTCGTCTGCGACGCGGCCGACGGCGTGACCAGCCAGGACTTCCGGATCGCCGAGCTGGCGATGCAGTCCGGGTGCGCCACGCTGGTCGTGCTCAACAAGTGGGACGAGCACAACCTCAGCGACGACGACCTGGCCCACGAGCGCGCCAAGGTCCAGCAGAAGCTGCGGCTGCGGCCGCGCGTGCTGACCGCCGCCGCGCTGACCGGGCGCAACGTCCAGCGGGTGATCCGCGAGGCGATCGCGCTCGGCGACAAGCGCAAGGGCCGCGTCCCGACGTCGCAGCTCAACCGGTTCCTCGGCGAGGTGATCGAGGCCAAGCAGCCGCCGGCCGTCCGCGGCAACCGGCTGAAGATGCTCTACATCACCCAGGTCGGCGAGGAGCCGCCCCGCTTCTCGATCTCGGTCAACGACCGCACCCGCGTCGTGCGCTCGTACGCCTACTTCGTCGAGAACCGCCTGCGCGCGCGGTTCAACCTCGACGGCGTGCCGGTGATCATCGACTTCAACGAGCGCAAGACGCGGCGCAGCGAGGTCAACATGATGCCCTCGAAGCTCCGCCGCGAAGCACTCGCCGCCGAAAACGGCGAGGATGGCTTCTTCGATGAGGACGGAACGGAGACCGGCGAGTCGTAGGACTCGCGATACCGTCTCAATTCCGCCTATGCCGATAGGCTTTACGCCATTCCGTCGCCCCCGCGGTGACGCATCTTCTGACGTCGATCCCAGGAACGCATGAGCCAGTACGCCGATAACGAATACCTGTTCACCTCGGAGTCCGTCTCCGAGGGCCACCCCGACAAGGTCGCGGACCAGATCTCCGACGGCGTGCTCGATGCGGTCCTTGCCGCCGACTCGAACGTCGAGAAGGCCCGCGTGGCCTGCGAGGTGCTGGTCAACACCGGCCTCGTCGTCGTCTCCGGCGAGATCCGCACCGACGCGTACATCGACGTGCAGCAGGTCGCCCGCGACGCGATCCGCGAGATCGGCTACACGCACGGCGACCTCGGCTTCTCGTACGACTCCTGCGCCGTGCTCAACGCGATCGACCCGCAGTCCGCGGACATCGCGCAGGGCGTCGACGACGCGACCGAGCACAAGGGCGGCTCGGCCGACGAGTTCGATCTCGAGGGCGCCGGTGACCAGGGCATCATCTTCGGCTACGCCACCAACGAGACGCCGGAGTACATGCCGGTCGCGATCCAGAACGCGCACCGCCTGGCCGAGCGCCTGGCCAAGGTCCGCAAGTCCGGCGAGCTGGACTACCTGCGTCCCGACGCCAAGACCCAGGTCTCGGTCCGCTACCGCGACGGCAAGCCGGTCTCGATCGACAAGCTGCTGATCTCCACGCAGCACTCCGAGGACGTGCTGGATCAGAAGCAGATCAAGTCCGATCTGTGGGAGCACGTCGTCAAGCACGTCCTGCCGGGCGAGCTCTACGACGAGAACACCCTGCTCGACGAGTTCCTGGTCAACCCGACCGGCCGCTTCGTCATCGGCGGCCCCGTCGGCGACACCGGCCTGACCGGCCGCAAGATCATCGTCGACACCTACGGCGGCGCCGCCCGTCACGGCGGCGGCGCGTTCTCGGGCAAGGACAGCTCCAAGGTCGACCGCTCGGCCGCCTACGCGACCCGCTGGGTCGCGAAGAACGTCGTCGCCGCGGGCCTCGCCGACCGCGCCGAGATCCAGGTCAGCTACGCGATCGGCGTCGCGCAGCCGATCTCGATCCTGGTCGAGACCTTCGGCACCGAGAAGATCGACCGCTCGAAGATCGAGAAGGCCGTGCGCGAGGTCTTCGACCTCCGCCCGCTGGCCTACCGCCGGCACCTCAACCTGTTCCGCCCGATCTTCCAGAAGACGGCGGCCTACGGGCACTTCGGCCGCGAGGACCCGGACTTCACGTGGGAGAAGCTCGACAAGGTCGATGCCCTGAAGGCCGCGGCGGGCCTCTAACCCCTCCCGGTAGTACGCGGAAGGGCCCGGAGCGCACGCCGCTCCGGGCCCTTCGTCGTTCGGGGGTCGCTTGGAGCTCAGGCGCGGTCGTTCGGTCCGGTCGATTCGGACTCGGTCCGGCGGTCGTAGCGCGAGCGGACCTCGGCGTCGGCCTCGGCCTCGGCCCGCGCCGCCTGCTCGCGCTCGGAGTCGAAGACCGCGCGCTGCGCCTTGTCGACCAACCGGATCAGCGCGTCCGGGTTCGACACGCCCTCCATCCGGAAGCGCCCGCCCTGGTCGTCCCCGGCCGTGTCGTAGTCGACGGTCCCCACCCGCAGGATCCGCTGGGGCACGCTCTGGTTGATCGTCACGTTCTGGATCCGCCGCAGCCGGGTCTCTTGGACCTGCTTGGACAGGAAGCCCTCGCGGACGTGGAGCCGGTGGGTGGTGATGATGTACTTGGTGCGGACCCGCTCCATGTACAGCCACCCCGTGCCGAGCAGCGCGATCACGATCCCGGCCACGATCCCGATCCAGTCGGGGTCGAGGACCAGCAGCACCACGGCGCCGATCAGGATCGCGACGACCAGGACCAGGGCGTGCGACCCGAACTGGCTGCGCCACGACGGGCTCTCGGAGTACAGGATCTGTTCGTCGTGGTGAAGCTCCATGGTGCGACCATACTCCGTCCGCGCGGAGGATCTGTTTCAGAATCAGTGGTGGACCAGGGCCCGCCCATCGCGAAGCTGGTCCCGAGACCTGACACCATGGGCCGTCGTGGCGGGCCCGGTCTCCATGCAGGTCATTCAGGTCGAGCCGCTCGTGTCCGCCCGTGGCTTGCGCGGACCGTTCGACTACGCCCGCCCGGAGGGCTGCGACGTCGGCAGCGTCGTCGAGGTGCCCTTCGGGCGGCAGAAGCTGCGCGGCGTCGTCACCGGGCTCGTCGAGACCTCCGAGCACCAGCTCAAGGCCCCCACCGCGGTCAGCGACGTTTCGCTGCCCGCCGAGCTGGTGCGCCTGGCGCTGTGGATGGCCGACGACATCGTCTCGACCCGTGCCCGCTGCCTGGAGCTGCTGCTGCCGCCCGAGGGCGTCGGCGAGCGGACGCGGTTCTGGGCCGACCCGGCGCGGCCGGTGCCGGACAGCGAGCGGCGGGGCGCCGATCTCGATTCCGAGGATCCCTACGCCGGCGTCCGCCTGACCGCGAACCAACGCGCCGCGCTCGACCGACTTCCGGACTGGGCCGGCGACGATCTGCCGACGCTGCGTCGCCTGGAGGCCCGCGGACTGGTCGCGATCGAGGCCCGGGCCCACGCGCGGCGACCCGACCACGTCGACATCGGAGCCCTGCACGGCGACGGCCGGCAGGCCCCACCGCTCAATCCCGACCAGGCGCTCGCCGTCGAGCGGCTGGCCGCCGCCGAGCCCGGCGACCGCCTGCTGCTCCACGGCGTCACCGGGTCGGGCAAGACCGAGGTCTACCTGCAGGCCGCCGAGCGGGTGATCGCGTCCGGCAAGGCGGTGCTGGTGCTCGTCCCCGAGATCGCGCTGACCCCGCAGACGGTGGCCCGGTTCCGGCGGCGGCTGGGGGAGACCGTCGCCGTCCTGCACTCCGGGTTGTCGAAGGGCGAGCGCCGCGACGAGTGGTGGCGGCTGCGCACCGGCCAGGCGCGGATCTGCGTCGGACCGATGTCGACGGTCTTCGCGCCCGCGGACGACGTCGGCCTGATCATCGTCGACGAGGAGCACGACCCCGCCTACAAGCACGACGGTGACCCGCGCTACGACGCCCGTCGCGTCGCCGCCTGGCGGGCTCGCGAGGCCGGCGCCGTGCTGCTGGTCGGGTCCGCCACGCCGCGTCCCGAGTCATGGGCCGCGCTACGACGGATCAGCCTGCCGTCGCGCGCGGACGGCGGCGAGCTGCCCCAGGTCCGGCTGATCGACGTCCGCGGTACCCGCGACGCGCTGCACCCGGACGTCCACCGCGCGCTCGCTGACGCCCGCAAGGCGATCGTGTTGCTCAACCGGCGCGGCTGGGCGACCTGGGTCGAGTGCGCCGACTGCGGCCACGTCTGGGAGTGCCCGAACTGCGACGTCTCGCTGGTGCTGCATGGCGGGCGACGCGGCGACGTCCACGACTTCGACCCCGGCAGCGCGGCCCACGGCCGGCTGCGCTGCCACCACTGCGGGCACCAGGAGGCGCCGCCGACCCGATGCGGGAGCTGCGGCTCGGTGTCGGTCGGTCAGCACGGGCTGGGCACCGAGCAGCTTGCCGACGACCTGCCCGGGCACGTCTTCCGGCTCGACGCCGACGTCCGCGACCGCTCGGGGGTCCTGGAGCGGTTCGGTGCCGCCGACCACGGGATCCTCGTCGGCACCCAGATGATCGCCAAGGGCCACGACTTCCCCGACGTCGAGCTCGGGGTGGTGGTCGACGCCGACGCCACGTTGCGATTCCCGGACTTCCGGGCGCAGGAGCGGACGTTCCAGCTCGTCGCGCAGCTCGCCGGTCGGGCGGGGCGGGGCAGCGGGATCGGGGGCGGCCGCGCGCAGGTAGTGGTCCAGACCCGCAACCCGGAGGAGTCGTCGCTGCTGCTCGCCGCCCGGCACGACGCCCACGGGTTCCTGGTCGAGGAGCTGGAGCGGCGCAAGGCACTCGGCTTCCCGCCGTTCGCGACGATCGTGCGGGTGATGGTCGAGCACGAGCGCGAGGACCGCGTGACCGCCGCGGCGGAGGAGCTGCGGCGGAGGATGCCGCCGGAGACCCGCGGCCCGATTCCGGTCTTCCGCCGGCAGAACCGCTTCCGTCGGCAGCTCGAGATCAAGGCCCGCCACCGGGCGGCCACGGTCCACGCCGTCCGCGGGGCGGTCGAGAGCATCGTCGGCGCTCCCGCCGCCCGCGGCCTGACGCTGGCGATCGAGGTCGACCCGCGCTGATCCCCGGCGCGCGGCGGAGGTCCACCGGCCAGGGCCCGGCGAACCTCTGCCGATCACGACCTCCCGCTAGCCCCGGCCGCGGTACAGCCGGTTGGTCAGCGGCACGAAGACCGCCGTCAGCACCGCCGCCTCGCCGAGCACCAGGGCGATGTCGCCGCCGTCGGCCTCACCGCCGAGCAGGCCGCGAACTGCGGTCACCACGTGCGACACCGGGTTGACCCCGACGAACCACTCCAGCACCGCCGGCAGGGTCGACGGGTCGACGAAGATGTTGCTGAGGAAGACCAGCGGGAAGAGCGCCATGAATCCGGCGTTCATCGTCGCGCTCTGCGACCGCATCACCAGGCCGAGCGTGGTGAAGACCCAGGCCAGGCCGCTGGAGAAGATCACCAGCAGCAGCACGCCGCCGAGCACGCCGAGCGCACCGCCGTCCGCCTCGAACCCGAGGATGAACCCCAGCGCGAGCACCACGACCGCCGCGATCAGGTAGCGCGCCATGTCGCCGATCGTCGCGCCGACCAGCGGCGCGGCCGGCC
>JADKLW010000511.1_pt1 | contig 15375 bp, 15 predicted proteins | sample 8641881 | NCBI WGS metagenome assembly JADKLW01 (sample SAMN16272185, study PRJNA661076) | feces metagenome | isolation source: fecal sample from diarrhoea affected cattle B | host: Bos taurus | place: South Africa: Lokaleng Village, Mahikeng | collected 2019-09 | reverse complement strand
CGTGCGCCCGCGCCCGCCGGGCCACCACGAGCTGGATGGTGGCCGCGGCCCCCGAGAACATGCACAAGCGGGTGCGCGACCTGGTGCGCACCGAGCGCGTGCTGGCGTCGATCTGCGAGGCGATCATCGGCGCCTGCTACCTGGAGTTCGGCTACGAGCGGACCGCCGAAGCGGTGGTCGATGCGTTCGCGCCCGAGCTGGGCGAGGCGCTGGACCGTCCGACCGACCACAAGAGCCGCCTGCAGGAGCGCCTGATGGCCGACGGGCGCACCGTCGAGTACCGGGTGACCGACGAGATCGGCGAGCCGCACGCCCGGACCTTCGTGGTCGACGCCGTCGTCGACGAGACGGTGATCGGGAGCGGTCGTGGCCGCTCGAAGAAGCTCGCGGAGCAGGAAGCGGCGCAGGAGGCGCTGGTCTCGCTCGACGCCTGAGACGGCGAGCCCGCCCATCCCCCTCGTCCATGCATCTCAAGTCCGTGACCCTGAAGGGCTTCAAGTCCTTCCCCGACCGCACCCGGCTGGAGTTCGATCCGGGTGTTTCGGTGGTCGTCGGCCCGAACGGGTCCGGCAAGAGCAACGTCACCGACGCGATCCTCTGGGCGCTCGGTGAGCAACGGCCGCTGGCGATCCGCGGCCAGTCAATGCAGGATGTGATCTTCGGGGGTGGACGAGGCGTCCAGGCGAAGCAAGCCGCCGAGGTCGAGCTGGTGCTCGACAACTCCGACGGCACCGTCGACCTGCCGGTCAGCGAGATCTCCGTGATCCGCCGGCTCGATCGCTCCGGTGACGGCGGCTACCGGCTGAACGGCGCGCGCTGCCGGCTGAGCGACGTCCAGGAGGTGCTCTCCGACACCGGGCTCGGCAAGGAGGCCCACTCGGTGATCTCGCAGGGGCGCGTCGAGGGGATCGTCACGTCGAAGCCGAAGGACCGGCGGCTCCTGATCGAAGAGGCCGCCGGGCTGGGCAAGCACCGCAAGCGCCGCCGTCGCGCGCAGGCCAAGCTCGACCGCACCCGCGCCAACCTGGAGCAGGCGCTGCTGGTCGAGCAGGAGGCGCGCAAGCAGCTCGGGCCGCTGAAGCGCCAGGCCGAAGCGGCCGACCTGCACGCGCGGCTCGAGCGGCAGACCAACGAGGCCCGCTGGGAGCTCGCCCGCGACGGGCTGCGCGAGCGCGGCGCCCAGCGCGCCGCGGCCGAGGCCGAGACGATCGCGGCGAGGGCCGAGCGGACGACGCTGCAGGAGCAGCTCGACGGGGTGATGGCCGAGCGGCGCGAGGCCGAGGAAGCGCTGGCCGAGCAGGCGCAGCGGCGGGATCGGCTCGCCTCGCGCGCGCGGCGCGTGACGTCCTCGTCCGAGCGGGTCGGCTTGCGGCTCGAGCGGGTCAGCGACCGCCGTCAGAGCCTCGACGACCGGATCGAACGGCGTCAGGAGCAGCTCGACGAGTTGCGCGCCGCCGCGGCCGCCGACCTTCCCGACGACGCCGGCAGCGACCGGATCACGGCGCTGGAAGCCGAGCTGGAGGCGTTGGACGCCGAGCGCCAGGACGTCCTCCAGCGCGAGCTGGCCGCGTTGGAATCCGTCCGCGAGGCCGCAGCCGCGCAGGTCGAGCAGGCCCGCGACGCCGCGGTGGCCGTGCAGGCCTCGGGCGCGGCGTTCGAAGCGCGGGCGAAGGGGATCCGCGAGCAGCGCCGCGAGCTGGAGCAAGCGGTCGAGCGCGCTCGCCGCGAGGCCGCGGCGGTCGGGGCCCAGCTTGCGGCGGCCAACCAGTTCCTGCGCAGTCACGGGTCCAACGCCAGCTCGGCCCGCGGCACGGGCGGGGCGGCGGTCACGTCGCTGTCCGACGGCCTGCGGGTCGACGACGGCTGCGAGCTGGCCGTGGCGGCCGCGCTCGACGGGCGGCTCGGCGCGATCGTCGCCTCGGACCCGATGGCCGCCCGGGACCTGCTCGGTCACGGCGGGCGCGACGGCGCCCGCGTGCTGCTGCCGGGCGACGACGGTGGACCGCGGACGGACGACGGCGACCCGGCCGTGCCCGGCGCGGTGCCCCTGGTCGACACGCTGCACGGCGACGAAACCGCGCTGCGGATCGCCCGGCGCCTGCTGCGCACGGCGTGGATGGTCGACGAGCTGCCGACGCAGGTGCCGTTGACCTTCGTCGGCACGCTCGTGACCCGCGACGGCCACGTCTGGCGGGTCGGCGCGGGGGAGCTGCAGCGCAGCCCGCAGGGTGGCGAGGACCGGGTGCTGGCCGAGCGCAACAAGCGCGACCGGCTGATCGGCGAGAGCGAGCAGGCCGCCCAGGCCGAGCAGACCGCGCTCGCGGCGGCCGAGGCGATTTGCGACGAGTTGACCGGCGTCGAGCGCGAGCGGGAGCGCCACGAGCAGGCCGCGCGCGACGCCCGCCGGGTGGTCGTCGACGCCGAGGAGGCGCTGCGCGACGCGACCCGCGCCGTCGATCGCCGTCGCAATGCGCCCGACGAGGGGCCGCTGGCCGTCCGGCGGGCGCAGATCGTCGGAGAGCTGCAGGCGGAGCGCCGGACCTCCGAGCGGCTTCAGCGCGAGCGGGCCGAGCGCGACCAGCGGGTCGCGACGCTCGACGCGGCGATCGCCGCGGACCGGTCGGTGCTGCCCCACGGCGAGCGCCTCGCGGCCCTGTTGGCCGACGCGCTCGCGGCGCTGCGCGGCCGCGCAGCCGAGCTGGAGCGGATCGTCGCCGAGGACCGCGCCGGCGGCGACGACATCGCCGGACGGCTGCGGGCCTGCGCCCAGCAGGAAGCCGACCTGACCCAGCGGTTGCGTCGGCTCGGCGAGCGACTGACCACGGCCGAGGTCGCGGCGTCGCGGGCCCGCGACCAGGAGCAGGAGATCGTCGCCGAGCTGGCGGAGCTCGCGGAACGGCTGGGCCTGGAGGCCGCACCGGCGGACGAGCCGCTCGCCCCCGAGGTCGCCGAGGAGCTGCGCGCCCGCGTGACCAGGTTGCAGCGCCGCCGCGAGCAGCTCGGCCCCGTCAACCCGCTGGCCGAGCAGGCCTACGAGGAGGCCCGCACGCACGTCGAGGAGCTCGAGGCCCAGCGGACCGACCTGGAGACCGCGCTGCGCGAACTCGACGGCTTCATCCGCGACACCGACCGCCAGATCCGCGAGACCTTCGAGCAGACCTTCGACGCCTGCGCCAAGAACTTCGCCGAGCTGGCCGAGCACGTCTTCCCCGGCGGTCGGGGCCGGCTGCGACTGGTCGGCGGCGCCGAGCTGGAGACCGTCGAGGGCGAGGACGGCGACGAGCCGTCGGGCGAGGGTGAGGGCGAGGGCGAGAACGGCGCGGCCGCGCGCGACGAGGACGTCGGCGTCGAGATCGAGATCATGCCGGCGGGCAAGCACATGAAGCGCCTGACGCTGATGTCGGGCGGCGAGAAGACGATGACCGCGATCGCCTTCCTGTTCGCCGTCTTCCTGGCCCGGCCGAGTCCGTTCTACGTGCTCGACGAGGTCGAGGCCGCGCTCGACGATCTCAACATCGATCGCTTCCTCCAGCTCCTGCGGCGCTACCGCGACCGCGCGCAGTTCATCGTCGTCACGCACCAGAAGCGCACGATGGACGCCGCCGACGCGCTCTACGGGGTGTCGATGGGCGGCGACGGGGTGTCGAAGGTCGTCTCGCGCCGTCTGGACCAGACCACCCCGGTATCGTCGGGCGCCGATGGCTCGCGAGTGGACTGATCTCTTCCTGCTGGACGAGGAGCGCGTGCGCGCGATTCCGGCCGACGAGCCGGAGAAGCGCGGGCGGTTCTTCAAGCGGCTGCGCCAGAACCTGCGCAAGACCCGCGAGGCGCTCGGCGCCGAGCTGACCCAGACGCTGTTCGACACGCTCGACGACGAGACCTGGGAGCGCCTGGAGGAGGCGCTGATCATGGCCGACTGCGGCGCCAAGGCGACCGCCGAGATCGTCGGCCGGCTCGAGCAGGAGGCGACGACGGGTGGCGTGACCGATCCGCAGACGCTGCACGACCGGCTCGGCGAGCTGCTGGCGGACGCGGCGCGTCCGGCCGGCGACGCGACGATCGACCTGCGCCACGGTCCGACGGTGATCATGGTGGCGGGGATCAACGGCACCGGCAAGACCACGTCGATCGGCAAGCTCGCCAACACGCTGAGCAACCAGCTCGGCCTGAAGGTGGTGCTCGGGGCCGCGGACACCTTCCGCGCCGCTGCGGTCGAGCAGCTCCAGGTCTGGGGCGAGCGCGCGGGCGTCGAGGTCGTCACCGGCCGCACCGATCTCGCCGCGGGGGCGGGGGCGAGCGATCCCGCGTCGGTGGCGTACGAGGCCGTGCGCCGCGGGCGCGAGAGCGGCGCCGACGTGGTGATCGTCGACACCGCGGGTCGGCTGCATACGCAGCTCCCGCTGATGGAGGAGCTGTCGAAGGTCCGCCGCGTGATCGACAAGCTGCTGCCGGGCGCTCCGCACGAGACGTTGCTGACGATCGACGCGACGACCGGTCAGAACGGCCTGCGTCAGGCCGTCGAGTTCTCGAAGGTCGCGCCGGTGACGGGGATCGTGCTGACCAAGCTGGACGGCTCGGCGAAGGGCGGGATCGCGGTGGCGATCGCCCAGGACCTGGGCATCCCGGTCAAGCTGATCGGGATCGGCGAGACGCTGGAGGATCTGCGGCCGTTCGACGCGGACGACTTCGCCCAGGCGCTGGTCCGCCCGGACGAGCGCGACGTCGCCTGACGGCCTGTCCGGGGGCGCGAAATCGGGACGCTCCCACCCGCGCTCCCGGTAGGCTGACGGTATGGACGCCACGCTGATCTGGGTCGTGCTCGGGGTCGCGCTCGCGGCGGGCGAGGTCCTCACGCTGTCGCTGTTCGTGGCGCCGTTCTCGTTGGGCAGCTTCGGGGCCGCGCTGACCGCGGCCGTCGGCGGCGGGGTCGTGCCGCAGGTGGCGGTCTTCTCGGTCCTGACGGTCGCGTCGTTCTGGCTGCTGCGGCCGATCGCCAAGCGCCATCTTCGTCAGACGACCGACACGAAGACCGGGACGGCCGCGCTGATCGGCCGGACCGCGGTGGTGACCGCCGCGCTCCAAGGACCGGAGCTGCTCGGGCAGGTCCGGCTCGACGGCGAGACCTGGACCGCGCGCAGCGCGGGGCTCGAAGCGATCACGGCCGGCGCGACGGTCACGGTGCTCGAGATCCAGGGCGCCACCGCCATCGTCACCGAGTAGCGCGCGCCGGCGCGGCCGGTCGCGCCTCGCGTGGTCCACTAGGCTGGGAGCACCGAACGGGGCGTGGAACGACTCACGTCCCGAATCCCCTGGAGGCCGTCGTGATCGCCATCGTCTTCGCCATTCTGCTCGTCTTCGCGTTGCTGCTCGCCGCGAAGACCGTACGGATCATCCCGCAGGCCCGCGCGGGCATCGTCGAGCGCTTCGGGCGCTACACCCGGACGCTCGAGCCCGGCCTGCGGATCACCGTGCCGTTCATCGACCGCCTGCTGCCGCTGCAGGACCTGCGCGAGCAGGTCGTCAGCTTCCCGCCGAACTCGGTGATCACCGAGGACAACGTCTCGGTCTCGATCGACACGGTGCTCTACTTCCAGATCACCGACCCGAAGGCGACCACCTACGAAGTCGCCAACCCGCTCCAGGCGGTCGAGCAGCTCACCGCCACGACGCTGCGCAACGTGGTCGGCGGCATGACGCTGGAACAGGCCCTGACCTCGCGGGACGAGATCAACGGCCAGCTCCGCACGGTGCTCGACGAGGCGACCGGCAAGTGGGGCATCCGCGTCGGGCGCGTCGAGCTGAAGGCGATCGATCCGCCCTCGACGATCCTCGACGCGATGGAGAAGCAAATGCGCGCCGAGCGGGACCGCCGCGCGCAGATCCTCACCGCCGAGGGTTCGAAGCAGGCCCAGATCCTCAACGCCCAGGGCGAGAAGGAATCGGCCGTGCTCAAGGCCGAGGGCGCGAAGACCGCGGCCGTGCTGCGTTCGGAGGGCGAGGCCAAGGCGATCGACACGGTCTTCCGGGCGATCCACGCCGGGCAGCCCGACAAGGAGCTGCTCAGCTACCAGTACCTGCAGATGCTGCCCGAGCTGGCCAAGGGCGACGCCAACAAGGTCTTCGTGATCCCCGGCGAGATCACGCAGGCGCTGGCGGGGCTCAGCAGCACGGTCGAGCAGATCCGCGAGGGCGTCGGCTCGCCGACGTCCGGCGGCGACGTCGTGCGACACTGAGCCACCGGTTTCTCCGCCCGGCCGCCCCTGATCCAGGAACAGGTTCCACCGCTCCGTGTTCGACGCCCTCTCCGAAAAGCTCCAGGCGACCCTCGACGACGTCCGCCAGCGCGGCACCCTGTCCGAGGCCGACGTCAACGCCGCGATGCGCGAGATCCGTCTCGCGCTGCTCGAGGCGGACGTCAACTTCCGCGTCGTCAAGTCGTTCACGGCGACGGTCAAGGAGCGCTGCCTCGGCGCCGACGTGCTCGGCCAGCTGAACCCCGGTCAGCAGGTCGTCAAGATCGTCCACGAGGAGCTCGTCGACCTGATGGGCGGCGAGGCGGAGGGCATCTCCTTCGCCTCGAGCCCGCCGACGGTGATCCTGATGTCGGGTCTGCAGGGCTCGGGCAAGACGACCGCGGTGGCGAAGCTGGCGCGGTGGTTGAAGGAGGAGAAGGGCTCGGCCGTGGCGGTCGCCGCCTGCGACGTCCAGCGCCCGGCCGCGGTCGAGCAGCTCCGGCTGGTCGGCGGACAGGCGGGGGCGACGGTCTACGACCGCGGCACCGAGCTGCCGGCCGTCGAGGTCGCCCGCTGGGCGCTCGACCAGGCCAAGCAGGACGGCAAGGACGTCCTGATCGTCGATACCGCCGGCCGCCTGCACGTCGACCAGGCGCTGATGGACGAGCTGGTCGCGATCCGCGACGCGGTCCGTCCCGACACGGTGTTGCTGACCGTCGACGCGATGACCGGTCAGGACGCGGTCAACGTCGCCGAGCAGTTCGCGGCCGCCGCCGGGTTCGACGGCGTCGTGATGTCGAAGCTCGACGGCGACGCTCGCGGCGGCGCGGCGCTGTCGGTCAAGGCGGTCACCGGCAAGCCGATCCTGTTCGCGTCGACCGGCGAGAAGCTGCCGGACTTCCAGGCGTTCCATCCGGACCGGATGGCGCAGCGGATCCTCGGCATGGGCGACGTGCTGTCGCTGATCGAGTCCGCCGGCAAGCAGATCGACGAGTCCGACGCCAAGGCGCTAGAGCGCAAGCTGCGGCGCAACGAGTTCACCTTCGAGGACTTCCTCAAGCAGACGAAGATGATCCGGCGGATGGGCCCGCTGTCGAAGGTGATGGGGATGCTTCCCGGCGTCGGGTCCCAGCTCAAGGACGCGCAGATCGACGACCGCGAGATGGACCGCGTCGAGGCGATCATCCTCTCGATGACGCCGAAGGAGCGCCGTCACCCCGAGCTGATCAAGGGCGGCCGCCGACTGCGGATCGCCAAGGGCTCGGGCACCAGCGTCCAGCAGGTCAACCAGCTCGTCAAGAACTTCCAGCAGATGCGGAAGATGATGAAGCAGCTCAGCCGGGGGAAGATGGGCGATCTGGGCCAGCTCATGGGCGGCGCCGGCGGCGCCGGGATGCCCGCCGGCCTGCCCCCGGGGATGGGCGGAGGCGCCGGCGCGGCCGGCGTCCGCGGCGGCAAGCGCGCCGCCAAGCGACGCAAGCGCTGACCGCCGACGCCGACCGGCCCGCGTGTCGCACGACGGCACCCGGGGCGATCGCGCTAGGCTTCATGACCTTCGGCGCGGGGGCAATCCTGCCCTGCGCCCATCCGAGACCGTGACTGAAGGACGTTCGTGGCTGTTCGACTGAGGCTTACCCGCGTGGGAAGCAAGAAGAACCCGGTGTGGCGCGTGGTCGCCACCGATTCCCGCAACCAGCGTGACGGCCGGGTGATCGAGACCATCGGTCAGTACAACGCGCAGACCGAGCCGTCGACCATCGTGCTGAACGAAGAGCGCGTGCAGCACTGGCTGTCCGTCGGCGCCCAGCCGTCGGGCACCGTCAAGAAGCTCCTGCGCACGCAGGGCATCCAGGCGCGCTAGACCGCTTCTCCGTCGTGGCGACCCCCGAGGCCGAGCCCAGCGTCGTCGCGGCGCTGCTCGCCGACGTGACGCGTGCGATCGTCGACGAGCCGGACGCCGTCGTGGTCGTCGAGCGGCTCGAGGACGACGACACGAGCGTGGTCTTCGAGCTTCGGGTCGACGCGGACGACTACGGCAAGGTGATCGGCCGGGGTGGGCGCACGGCCTACGCCCTGCGCACCGTGGTGAAGGTCGCAGCGGCCCACCACGACCAGCGGGTCCTCGTCGACATCGTCGACGACTGACGTGTCGGGCGAGACGCCCCCCACGGCCGAGCCGATGCTGTCGGCCGGCTGGATCGGCAAGCATCACGGCCTCGACGGCACGTTCCACGTGACGCGCCCGCGCGGGCCGCTGCTGACCGCCGGCACGAGGGTGACCGTCGACGGGGTCGAGCGGAAGATCGTCCACCGCGGCGGGACCGATGCCCGACCGCTGCTGCGGCTCGACGGCATCGACCACATCTCGATGGTCGAGACGCTGCGCGGCAAGGACCTGTTCGTTCCGCGCTCGGCGCTTCCGCCGCTGGAGGACGATGAGTTCTGGCCCGACGAGCTGGTCGGCCTGCCGGTGCGCTCGACCGGCGGCGCGCCGGTCGGCGAGGTCGTAGGCGTGCTGGTCCTGCCGTCGTGCGACGTGCTCGAGGTGCGCCGGGCCGGCGCGCCCGACCTGCTGGTGCCGATGCACCGCGACGCCGTTCCCGAGCTGGACCAGAAGACCGGCCGGATCGTGGTCGACCTGGCCTTCATGGGCGAGGACGAGCCGGCCGACACCGACGGCGGATCCGCGTCCCCGCCCGGGGACGAGGGCTGAGGCGTGGAGATCGACGTCCTCACGCTGTTCCCGGAGTGGTTCGGCTGGTTCGACGAGCAGCGCCACGTCCGCAACGCGGCCGAGGCCGGGCACCGCGTCCGCACGTTCAACCCCCGCGACTACACGACGACCACCGCCCGCCAGGTCGACGACACGCCCTACGGCGGCGGCGCCGGCATGGTGCTGCGGGTCGACGTGATGGAGCAGGCGTTGCGCGGCGTCTACGCGGAGGACCCGGTCGACCTGCGCACACACCGCCGCGTGATCGCGTTGACGCCCGGCGGTCGGGTGCTCGACGACGCCTACGTCGACGAGCTGGCCGCCGAGGAGGAGGGGATCACCCTGCTCTGCGGGCGCTACGAGGGCTTCGACGAGCGGATCGTCCAGCACTTCTGCTCGGACACCCTGTCGATCGGACGCTACGTGCTGGCCGGCGGCGAGCTGGCGGCGATGGTCGTCTGCGATGCGGTCCTGCGCAAGCTGCCCGGCACGCTCGGCCACGCCGACTCGGCGGTCGAGGAGAGCTTCAGCGTCGCCCTCGACGGCGACCCCGAGTACCCGCACTACACCCGGCCCGCCGAGCACCGCGGCTGGAAGGTCCCCGACGTGCTGCTGTCGGGGCATCACGCGGAGATCGACGGGTGGCGCCGGGCCCGCAGCCGCGAGCGCGGCGACGCCGGGTCGCGGCTCGGCCGCGACGGATGACGTCAGCGTGCCACGGCCGCTGCTTCGCTAGATTGTTCACCTTGCCCGGATCACGCGTTGGTGCGTGTTTTCCGACCTCCCGGGCCCCTCGCTAATGACGACCGTGATCGAGAAGCTCGAGCGTGAACAGCTCCGCTCGCAACCCGACTTCCAGCCTGGTGACCGCGTCCGCGTGCACTTCCAGGTCGTGGAGGGCACGCGTCGCCGTACGCAGGTCTTCGAAGGCATCGTGATCAAGCGCCAGGGCCACGGAGCTCGCGAGACGTTCACCGTCCGCAAGCAGTCGTTCGGCGTCGGCGTGGAGCGGACGTTCCCGCTCAGCTCCCCGAAGATCGAGAAGATCGACGTCGCCGCTCGCGGCGACGTGCGGCGCGCCAAGCTCTACTACCTGCGTGGCCGGGTCGGCAAGGCCGCCCGCGTGCGCGAGAAGCGCTACGTCGCTCCGGAGAAGACGGCCCCCGCGGCCGCGCCGCCGGTCGACGAGGCTCCCGCGACGGAGACGCCCGCCGTCGAGTCGACGGCCGACGCGTCCACCGACGCCGAGTCGTAGCAGCTCGTCCCGTGGCCGCCGACGCGACATCCCCTCGGCCTGACGCCGGGGGGACGGGGAAGAAGTCCAAGCGACGGATTCACCCGATCGTCGAGCTCGTCGGCCTCGTGGTCCTGGCGCTGCTGCTCGCGCTGGGCATCCAGAAGTTCCTGGTCAAGCCGTACCAGATCCCCAGTGGCTCGATGCTGCCGACCCTGGAGATCAAGCAGCGCGTGCTGGTCAACCGGATCGCGCATCGCCTCGGCTCCGATCCGAAGATCGGCGACATCGTGGTCTTCCACCCGCCGCGCGGGGCGGAGCCGGGCGACTCGGGTCTCGAGTCCAACGTCGGCTCGACCGCGCCGGGCGTCTGCGCCGTCGAGGACAGCATGTCCGACGGCAAGCCCTGCGCGAAGGCCGTCGGCGGCACCTGGACGGGCGAGAACTACATCAAGCGCGTGGTCGCCGGTCCCGGGGACCTGATCGCCGTGCGCGAGGGCCGCGTGATCCTCAACGGCAAGCGCACCGACGAACCGTTCATCAGCGACACGTGCGAGGGCCAGACCACGTCGGGCAGCCCGTGCACGCTGCCCAAGGCGATCCGCGTGCCGGCCGGTCACTACTACATGATGGGCGACAACCGCGGGGAGTCGAACGACTCGCGGTTCTGGGGCCCGGTGCCGCGCGACGCGGTCGTCGGCAAGGCGTTCGCCACCTACTGGCCGCCCAACCGCATCGGTGGCGTCTAGGGGCGTGATGCCCGCCGCTCCGAGGCGTACTCTCGGGGCGTGCGCATGAGTCGCGGTCGGACCCTGGTCGAGCACGACCGGAAGACCGGCGCCCGCTGGGTCGTCGGCGCGGACGAAGCCGGCCGGGGTTGCCTGGCCGGTCCGTTGGTGGCCGGCGCGGTGCTGCTGGATCTGCACCGGATCGGTCCGGCGGAGGTTCGGGCGCTGGGCGCGCTCGACGACTCGAAGAAGCACAACGAGGCGGAGCGCGAGCGGCTGTTCGGTGTGGTCGTGCGGCTCGCGGTGCGCGTGGGCGTGGCGTCGCGCTGCGTCGAGGGACTCGACGCGCGCGGCCTCCACGTGACCAACCTCGAGGCGCTCGGCGCGGCGGCTCGCACCGTGGCGCGGCCGGGAGCGCTCTGCCGGATCGACGGCTTCCGCGTGCCGGACATCGGCTACGCGCAGGAGCCCGTCGTCGGCGGCGACCATTTGAGCGCCGCGATCGCCGCCGCGTCGATCGTGGCGAAGGTCACCCGCGACCGGTTCATGCACCGGGCGCACGAACGCCACCCCGAGTGGAACTTCGCCCAGCACAAGGGCTACGGCACGGCGGCCCACCAGGATGCGATCCGCACCCACGGGATCCACGCCCTGCACCGGCGCTCGTTCCGCTCGGTGGCCTACGTCGGGCTGGTCTAGAACGCCGCCTCGATCTGCTCGATCGAGCGCAGCGCGCCCTCGCGGTCGACGGTGACGAGGATCGCGTCGAAGCGGATCTCACTGGTTCGCGGGCGGTCGTCGTTCTCGGCCAGCCAGGCCACGGCGAGCCGGCGGACCTGCGCGCGCTTGCGCTCGTGCAGCGACGTCCACGGCGCCGCCCCGTTGCGGGCGACCCGGGTCTTGACCTCGCAGAAGACGAGCGTCGGACCGTCGATCGCGATCAGGTCGATCTCGCCGTGGCGGGTGCGCGCCTGAGCGGCGACGAGCCGGTAGCCGCGGCGCTGCAGGTGGTGGCGGGCGTGCTGCTCGCCGAGCGCGCCGATCCGGCGGCGGCGGTCGGTACTGGATGCGGTCGGTGCGGAGCCTGACATCGCTCCGACGCTAGGCGTCGGCGGCCTGCGTGGGGTGGTGTTCCTGAACCGACATGCCGTCGAACCGGCACCAAGTTCGCGGAGCGGGGACGAGCCGCTCCGGCGCCGCGAACCTGCTCCTCTTCGTGGCCGTTGTCGGCACGCTCCGGGGGCAGAGTCGCAACGTCGACCCGACCTAGCGTGACGGCCATGCTCGCCCGTGTGGAGACGTTCACCCTCGACGGCCTGGACGCCCGCCCGGTGACCGTCGAGGTCGACATCCGTCCCGGACTGCCGGCGTTCACGATCGTCGGCCTGGGGGACCTGGCCGTGCGCGAAGCGCGCGAGCGCGTCCGCTCGGCGCTCGGCAACCAGGGATTCGAGTTGCCGCAGCGGCGCATTACGGTCAACCTCGCCCCGGCGAGCCTGCCGAAGGGCGGACCGGGGTTCGACCTGGCGATCGCGGTCGCGCTGCTGGCCGCCAGCGGTCAGGCGCCGGGCGTCGACCTGGACGGCGTCGCGATCGTCGGCGAGCTGTCGCTCGGCGGCGCGGTTCGCGCGGGACGCGGGGCGCTGGTCGTCGCCGAGGGCGCCCGCACGGTCGGGATCGGGCGGCTGGTGCTGCCCGAGGACCAGGTCGCCGAGGCCCGGCTCGTCTCGGCGATCTCGATCCGCGGCGTCGGGACCCTGCGCGACGCCCTGACGGCCTTGGCCCGCACGGACGCCGAGCCGCATCCCGCCCCGACGTTGGAGCGTGATCGTCCGGTCACGCCGCCGGACGGGCTGGATCTGGCCGACGTGCGCGGGCAGCAGCTGGCCCGGCGCGCGCTGGAGGTCGCCGCCGCCGGCAGCCACAGCTTGCTGCTCGTCGGTCCGCCGGGATCGGGCAAGACGATGCTCGCGCGACGGCTGCCGGGCCTGCTTCCGGCGATGCGGACGTCCGAGGCGCTCGAGGTGACGCGGATCCACAGCGTCTGCGGCCTGCACGACGGGGGCGGCCTGATCACCGCCCGGCCGTTCCGCGCGCCGCACCACGGGACGTCGGCGGCGGGACTGGTGGGCGGCGGATCGGCGCCGCGGCCCGGCGAGATCACGCTCGCGCACCGCGGCGTGCTCTTCCTGGACGAGCTGCCCGAGTTCCGCCGCGACGCGCTCGAAGCGCTGCGGCAGCCGCTGGAGGACGCGCGGGTGCGGTTGGTCCGGCAGGGACGGACGCGAGTCTTCCCGGCGCGCACGCTGCTGCTCGCCGCCGCCAACCCCTGTCCGTGTGGCTACGCGGGCTCCGCCCGCTGCCGTTGCAGCGATGCCGACCTCGACCGCTACCGCCGCAAGCTGAGCGGCCCGCTGCTGGACCGGGTCGACCTGCACGTCCACTGTCCGCGCCCGACGCCCGAGGAGATCGCCGGTCCGCCGTCCGGGTCGACGGCGGAGGCGCGCGAGCGGGTGACCGCGGCGCGGGAGTTCCGGGCGGAGCGTCACCGGGCGGGAGGCCTGCGCCCGCTCGACGCCGACCTGGACGGCCCCGCGGCCGACGTGCTGAACCGCTGCTACGTCCGGGGCGTGCTGTCCGCGCGCGGACGGGCCCGGGTGCTGCGGTTGGCGCGCACGATCGCCGATCTCGAGCGCCACGAGACGATCGGCGCCGCGCAGCTCGCCGAGGCGCTGCACCTGCGGCAGCAGCTCGAGGCCAGCGACGGGGCGGTGGCGGCATGAGCGCGTGCGTGGCCTGCCTGCGCAGGACGGAGCTGCTGGGCGATCTCAGTCCGGCGATCGACCGTCGGTTCCACCGCAACCGGCCGTCGGGGCTGCTGATGCTCGACGACGCCGCGTTGATCCGCGCGCTCGCCGGGCCGTCGGGACGACAGGCCGCCGTTCCCGCGCGGCTCGACGACGACGTGCTGCGGGAGCGCTGCGCTCGCAACGTCCGCGAGCACGCGGTAGCGGCGATCTGCCGACACGACGACGCCTACCCGCGGAAGCTGCGCGAGCTGGCCGATCCGCCGGCGATCCTGCACGTGCTCGGCGGGGTCGAGCGGCTGCACGCCGTCCTCGGGGCCGACGGCGAACGACCCGCCGTGGCGATCGTTGGCGCTCGGCGGGCGCCGGCCGAGGCCCGGGCGGTCGCCGAGCGATTCGCCGGGGCGCTCGCCTCAGCGGGCGTGACGGTAATCAGCGGCATGGCGTTCGGCATCGACGCCGCCGCGCACGGCGGAGCGTTGACCGGCGCCGTCGCGGCCGGCTCCGAGGGCGGATCGACGGTCGCGGTGCTGGCCGGGGGGCCGGAGCGGGCCTCGCCGGCCCGCAACCGGGCCCTGCACGCCCGGATCGCTTGCGAGGGCGTGGTGGTCAGCGAGATGGCGCCCGGCACGACGCCACGGCCGTGGGGCTTCCCTGCGCGCAACCGCCTGATCGCCGCGCTGGCCGACGCGACCGTCGTGATCGCGGCGGCATCGCGATCCGGATCGCTCAGCACGGCGCACTTCGCCCTCGACCTGGACCGCCCGGTCGGCGTGATCCCCGGGGCGATCACGTCGCCCGCCTACGCGGGATCGAACCGGCTGCTCCGCGACGAGCCGGGAACGACCGTCGTGCTCGAGCCGGCCGACGTTCTCGCTCTGCTGGGCGACCGGGGCGGGCAGATCACGCTGCCGCTCGCCGCGTCCGACCCGCTGCGGGGGCTGGAAGGGCTCGCGCGCAAGCTCGGCGAGCGGTTGGTCGACGGCCCGCGGACGATCGAGCAGCTCCTGGTCGGCCACGACCCCGCCGACGTCCTCGCCTGCCTGGCGGATCTCGAGGCGCGCGGCCGTCTGCGGCGGGACTTCGGCGGGGGCATCAGCCTCGTCGGACCGTACGACGCTGGAGCCGGCGAAGGGACGGATCGGCCGTGATCGGAGGGAGTTCGCGCCGTCCCGGTCCGGGCGCGGTAGCCTCGGTAGTCCATGAGCGATCGGACCCCCGTCTGCTTGACCATCGCCTCGTCCGATTCGGGCGGCGGCGCCGGCATCCAAGCCGATCTCAAGGCGTTCGCGAACGCCGGGGTGCACGGGACGAGCGCGATCGTCGGACTGACCGCGCAGAGCACCGTCGCGGTCACGCTGATCGAACCCGTCTCGCCCGAGATGATCGTCGCGCAGATCCGGACCGTCGTCGACGACATCGACGTCTCGGCCGTGAAGATCGGCATGGTCGGACGCCGCGAGTCGATCGTCGCGGTCGCCGAGGCGCTGGCACTGCTGCCGGCCGGCGTCCCGATCGTGCTCGACCCGGTGATGGTCGCCGAGTCCGGAGCCCGGCTGCTCGAGCCGAGCGCGCACGACACGCTGGTCAGCGAGCTGCTGCCGCTGGTCACGGTCGTCACGCCGAACCTGCCCGAGGCCCGCCAAGACCAGGGCCTCGG
>JADKLW010000158.1_pt1 | contig 15421 bp, 11 predicted proteins | sample 8641881 | NCBI WGS metagenome assembly JADKLW01 (sample SAMN16272185, study PRJNA661076) | feces metagenome | isolation source: fecal sample from diarrhoea affected cattle B | host: Bos taurus | place: South Africa: Lokaleng Village, Mahikeng | collected 2019-09 | reverse complement strand
CCGATTTAACAGCTCAGTCAGCAGCACAGATGACGGCTCACTTGCATGAAGCGGTCTATGGCAACCAAGAAAGAATCAGAAAGATGCTTGATCCGATTCAAGATATCTATTCGAGATTCCAAGATAAGAATGTGATTGCTCAGATCATGGAGGATGTCACTAAGCCAAGATTTGCTTCTGAATTTATTTCAGAGATAGAAACGTACGCTTTAGGGCTCAGTGGAAGTGTTTATTCGAACTTTGAGGATGCAGTCCAAAGCACCCAAAAGATGCTGTTTGACGCATCTGTTGGTAATAGCCTTGGTCAGTTAATGAAGAGCTTTGAAGAGGTGAATAAGCATTGGTTGGTTCCTCAGCCACTGCTTGACACCTTAGGCCCTTTGCATTCTCTTCATGCCCAACTAGGGCAGCTCCACTTGCCGGTGATGGATGTAGCTTCTGCTGCCACTTTGGCTAGTGTGCTTGGTCCTGACGGTATTAGGGCGCAGCTTGCAGCATTAGGTATTAATCCTGATGGTTCAGCAAATGTCCAGCTGACTGAGGAGGATGCTGGTATCGGTCTAAGTCGTAAGACCTTAGAGCTGATGGCCCTTCTTGGATTCATCTTGGCATGCTTAGTCCCAATTTATCAAGAAATCAGTTCTTCCAAATGGCAGGCAAGTGTTGGTGAGAAGCTAGAAGCGTTACAGGCACGGGATGATGAGCGCCTAAAGACAATGGAATCACTGGCCAAGTTGGTTGAGATGGCGATCGCCAAAGAGATTAAGCAAAGACAAGAGCGCTTTGTGGTTTTAGATCGTGTGGCAGTTGTTCGGTCGAAGCCGGAACATGGCTCCCGAATCGAAGGAAAATTGCTTCCTCGGGAAGTTGTGAAACCTATTTCGGAAAACGGAAAGTGGATTGAGTTTGAGTATTACCACTGGTTGCTCCAAGAGCATCGAACAGGCTGGGCTCTCAAGAAGTATTTTGAAAGAGTGCCAAGTACCTATGAGAACCCTAGCTAAGCATACGAGTGCCGTTCATAAATGACCGTTTTCGGACATGTCTCCTAGAGGTGTCCATAAGTTAGCTTGCAGACTTTTGGACTTGTAGATATATTGGGGCATCCTTTTCGTACACCTGTCCCTATGTCCAGAATCTTTGCTTACTGCCGTGTCTCCACTTCAGACCAGACCCCAGAGAATCAGCTTCTAGAGATCTCTACAGCAGGCTTTGAGGTCACACCTAGGAGAACCATCAAGGAAACCATTAGCGGCTCTGTAGAGGCCTCTCAGCGTCCCGGATGGGCATCCCTGATGAACAAGCTGGAGCATGGAGACATCCTTGTTGTGACCAAGCTGGATCGCTTAGGGCGCAATGCGATGGATGTCCGTGGGACAGTGGAGTCCTTGGCGTCTATGGGTGTGAAGGTCTATTGCCTTGCCCTTGGTGGGATGGACCTAACGAGTCCAGCAGGGAAGATGACCATGGGTGTGATTAACGCAGTAGCTGAGTTCGAGAGGGATCTACTGGTCGAGAGAACTCAAGCTGGTCTAGCAAGGGCTAAGGCTGAAGGAAAGACCTTAGGAAGACCCAAGAGCCTGTCCCCTAAGGATCTCCAGATGGTCCAGAAAATGCTTGCCCAAGGAGTATCGGTAGCCGGGATAGCGAAGCAGTTAGGCACCAGCAGGCAGACCATCATGAGGGCCAGAGATGCCCTTTAAGAGCTCTTTAGGGCTTGGACTTGGGTGTCCTTTGGGTGTCTGCCAGCGGCCATGAGCAGTCATTCATCCAATATTAGCCATTGACTCCTCACAACAGTCTTCAATCTCGAAATTTTAGGTTTTCCTCAGAAGATTGATTGTAATTGCTCACTCTCAATATTCAAGATATATTAATTTTCATAAGAACGACTATCAATTTTCTGCTAGTTTAAATTTATTTATTACAAAAAATAAGGAAATAAGCTTTGAGTGAATTTTTTGAGATTGCATATTCAGCTGTTTCAAACAGATTATGTTTCTTTACTGGAACCGGCTTTTCCAAAGCAGTTACCGAGAATGCAGCCCCCAGTTGGCAGGGGCTATTAGAGGCTTTATGCGAAAAATGCGAAAATCCTGTTGCAATCAAGGAGAGTCTTTTCCCTACTGATAGCAGCAATCCACTTAGCTTAGAAGAGGCAGCACAAGTCATATCTATTGAGTTGCTAAAAAATGAAAATAAAATTCATGAAGAAATTGCTAGTTTAATAAAATCAATAGAACCAAAAGGCGACAACTCTCAAATTTCAGAGTTTTTGTCTAAACGATCTTTTCGTGTCGTAACTACAAACTACGATAAACTGATAGAAAAACTCGCTGGCGAATCAGATTGTCATTCATTAACACCTGGCTTGCCCATTCCACGTTCCCAAGCAAGAGTTAAAGTTTATCACGTTCATGGTTCTGTTGACGCTCCTGAGAACATGGTTGTGACGTCAGATGATTACTTCAAATTCATTAATTCAGAGACTTATTTTTCGAGAAAACTAAGCACCGTCCTTCATGAGAACACAGTGGTAATTTTAGGATATTCCCTTGGTGACACCAATCTAAAAACAATTATTAGTGATTACAAAGGTTTCTCGAGAAATCACGTTATTGGATCAAACATATTTTTAGTTTCAAGATCTAGGGTGACACAATATATTAAAGACTATTATTCCCATTGCTACGGTATACGCGTTATTGACAATACCGATGTGCATGAGTTTTTTAGAAATTTAAATTCAGCCATCCCGGAGGCTGAAAAATGTGCAGAATCATCAATTTCTAATATAAGGAAAGTTATATTCGAGAATAAACGTTTCACAAAAGACTTCTTAAAAGCAGAAAATTCATTTATCGAAATCATTGCTTCATTAGCTGCCATAGGAATCAGCATTAATGATTCAAGGGTGGTTGCTGCTTTAGGATATATTATTGACACAAAGACTGAACTAACCAAAGAAAATAATGCTTGGGAACAATATGTTCACTTGGCAAGGTGGCTTATTTATTTAGCCTGCATCCTAGAGCTCAAAGGCACCTCTATAGAAGGAGCCTTTCTTGCATCAACACTGAGATCCATGACAACGATGAGAAAAGGACTGTATTTGGGTTACTCTTGGCATGCATATAAATCATGGAGCAACAAATGGGATTCAATCATATCTTCCAATAGGGTTCTTATTAAAAAACATATCGAAGCCAACACAAGCTGGGCAGATGCGCTTTCGATTGTGCATAGGGGCTAGGCAAGCCGCTCAAGTCGGACGGCCGCCCAAGCTTCGCCTGCACTGTCGGCGTTGAGCTCCTACATTAGTGGCTGTCCGCTTTGGGTCGTTTACTGCCGTTCAAGTTGACGCTGAGTTTGAGAGGGGCTTGTTGGTCGAGAGGATTCAGGTTGGTCTTGCGAGGGCTAAGGCCGAAGGGCAAGCCTTTGGGATACCTAAGAGCTTGTCTCCTGAGAATTCAAAGGTCTAGAGCCGTTGTCAAGGTGCATTGGTAGCGGAGATGGCTAGGCAGCTAGGGGCTAGCAGGTAGACCATCATGAGGGCTAAGGATGTATCTTTGAGATGCTCCGGGTAGTGCTGCTAAGGGCTAAAAATCGCTCCTATTTGTGTAGCATTGATGCTATTCTTATTGGAGCATACTTTGGCTTAACCACGGGCTCTATCAATTAACACACACTATAGACCGGAGGACCCGGTTGAGATACTATAAGATTTCTTCACTCCCTGAGGAGCCTGATGAGCTCTAGTAGGCTGTGGTTCCTCAGGAGCCTCAGCGCTAGAGACCAGACTTCTAATTAGGTGATGACATCATCAGATGAAGATTGCTTCCCTATGGAGCGACTATAAGAGCACCTAAGGGGCCTTTTGAGTATCTCATTTAAGGGCTTATGGCAATTAACCCTCACATTAGGGTGACACCTCGTCGCCTATGACCTCCTCCGGATCATATATAGATTCCTTTAGAGCGGATTCAGGTTTCTTTCCTTCGGTGCTCCCATAGTGCTCAGTGGGAGTAAGGACAAGACACAGAGATCATGAGCTGAAGACTATGCCTCAGCAGTGATGCTAGCTGATTAGCGGCTTATAGGCGTTCCACTGCTCGGCGGCGGCTTTCAGTTCTTTCAGTAATTTCAATCTTTTTTCTCAGCTCCTCAGGTTTACACCTCAGGAGCTTTCTTCATTTCCAACCACCACCGACCCCCAGAGCAATTGCTCGAAAGGATCAATTAAACACAACCAAAGAAAGGAGGCACCACTATGCCCACAACAACGATATACACCGATAGAGCTCCCGAAGCTGCTTCCTTAACTTGTTACAAGGAGAGAGCTAAACAAAGACTCATGGCAAAAGTCACTGTCAATAAAGAATCACATCCCAGACTCGGTACGCCCTGCTGGATTCACGGAGGAGCCCTCAGCAACAAGGAGGGGCATCGCACATGCTCATACAGCTACAAGGGTGTGGACGAGCAGCACGCCCACCGGACTTCCTTTCGCATCCACAAAGGTGAAATTCCTGAAGGGTTGCTTGTTCGTCATAAATGTAACAACCCAGCTTGTGTCAATCCTGATCATCTTGAGTTGGGCACTGTTCAGCAGAACATGAGTGATAAGGCCTTGCAGAATGATGCTCCAGTGAAAGCTCGTTCAGGAATCCGGGGTGTTTACCAACTTAAATATGGATGGTTGGCTCGGTTTCGCTTCAAGAGCCAGCCCCATCAGCATTTCTTCAAGCTCAAAGAGGATGCGGCAGCTTGGGTCACTGAGCACCGTCAGCGGTTACATGAGGCTCTCTTGGGCTATCAAGCATCTAGACCTTTGGCAGCGCCAGCGGCTCAGTTGGCACTCTTTTGAACCAGCACCTTGGGCAGTTCCAACGGAGTCCCGTAAGACAGCTTCTCGATTGCTTCTTTCAGGTCATGCATGTCCAGATGCGTGTAAACCTTACGGCCTGTGGAGCCGCCTGTCTCGTGTCCTGTGATGGCATCCTGAATCTTCTCTTGAACTTGAGCCTTTGCCAGCCGTGTCCTGACTGTGTGCCTGAAGCTGTGGAAGTCCAGCCACTTGTCATCAAGGCCAACACTCTTGCGATATCTCCCGAACCATGCACTCATGACGTTAGGGTTCCGAAGGTGCGGCCACAGGCTCTCCTGACTAGCCTTTCGGATTTCCTCGGCATACTCCAGCAGGCCCAGGCGGATCAGCTCAGAGTGAATAGGGATGTACCGCCTGCTGGCGTTGGTCTTCACCTTCTGGTCTTCACCCTCGTCCGTGATGCGGATGACAGGTATCCCATCCTCTTCTGTAATGTCTGAGACCCGTAGCTGCGCCAGTTCCCCGATACGTGCTCCGGTGTAGATGCCAATAATTGGAAGCCAGTAGGCTGCAGGGCCTCCCCCGGAGCGATCCTCTGGCGGCACCTCATAGGCTTGGAACAGTGGCTGCTTGAATAGCTGGTGTAACTCTTCATCTTTCCATGGCCTGCGGGTCACAGTCTTGGGAACCTCAATAGCGAGACCATGCCAGGGGTTCCGTTGGATTGCCTCTAGCTCCACGCAAGCGAACCGTAACAGCGAGTTCACATACATAAGCTGATTCTTGGCAGTCTTTGGGCTGAATCCTCTGGCTGGCTCCTGTAGCCAAGCCTTGAAGGTGTTCCCCTGCGCTCTAGTGACCTGTTGGATGTACAGAGGTATACCTAAGCACTCCTCAGCGAGGTTCAGGGCCCGCGAGCTGGCTTGTGCCGTGTCGTGGGTCTTGGGGGATGCCTTAAGCCATAGTGCATGAATGTCTCGGAGGGTCTGCTCTTCAGATGCACCTGCAGCAGCACCAGCAGTGACGGCCACAGTAGGCGCTTCCGTGGAGAGTCTTGTGGCAGCCTTTGGCACAGAGGTAATGGGGAGGTGGCTATCAATGCTTATAAGCTCTCCAGAGTCCTTCTGGGTGACGTCCTGAAGTGCCCGAAGGTACGATTTAGTGTACGCCTGAAGTGCCTCCTTCAGCCCCTCGGTTTCCAGAGTGACAGTAAAGCCCATAGCCTGGGCATCCCACTGGAGGAGGGGGAGGAAATACAGTAGGTTGCCTCTTGCGATGTTCTTCCGGGCTTCCTCAAGCCGTGAGGTGTTGATCTCGGACACCACACCAGCTTCCCATTCGGAGATTCCTCCAAGGGGAATCAATTCGGGTAGCTCTTCAGATGTAGGCCAGCCAGAGTTAGGTATTCTGATGCGGGGAAGGCGCTCTTCTGCTTCGCGTATTCCCTTTCTCAGGGCTTTGAAGGCACCATCTTTACCGTCCCTCATGTCTTGGTCCCTCTTGAGGACGCCTCTACGACCAGCCTCTGCCAGTGCTTGCGCTAGCTCGGGTGTGATGTTCTCCAGCTTCTGAGGATTGAGTGCTTTGCGCTTGGCCTCAAATTCATCCATCCATTGGGCTCTCAAGTGGAGACCCTTACGGACTGCCTCGGCTTTGTCGCTAGTGCCTAATGAGATGTTTTTCTTGGGAGTTCCCTCATAAGAGGGTTGTAGGTCTTTGGGAATTACGACCAGGAGGTAGTACCGTGCCCCCCTCCGGTTAAGTCCTTCAACAGTCGCCATTTCGTCTTTCCCTTTATGGGGGGATTGAGGTTGACGATGTGGCACTTGACTGTAGTACTTTGAGTGGCGGAAGGCAGCTGGAGTCGAACCAACCCGAGAGTGGCTAACACCCTCCACCAGGTTTGAAGCCTGGCCGCACCACCGGGCACGATTGCCTTCCTTAGAAGAAGCCGCTGATTGTACTGTCAGCCAGCGTGCAGGCGGGCTCTCAGCCTGCAATTCATGCCTTTGAGCTGTGGCTATGCCACTGGGCGTCGGGGCGCAGCACATGGGCGTCGCGCACGCGGCGGGTGTAGCCCAAGCGGTCAAAACATTCAATGATCTGGATAGCGCGTTTACGGCCAAGGCCGGTGGCGTCGCGGAACTCGCGGGCCACAACTTCGCCGTTGGCCGTATGGCTGGCCAGCGCTTGAATGGTGCGCGCCAGTTCGTCCATGTTGGCAGCGGTGTAGAACAAGTCTTTGACCACTTGCGTGAGCGCACCTTGGCGCGAGAGTTTGCGCAGCAACTGGCGCACGATTTCTTCACCGGTACCAGTTGCTGCCGCCAAGTCACGCACCCACGGCGGATCGAATCGTCCGGCTTCCAGCTTGGGCAGCAGCAGCTCGGCGAGCGACTGTTCATTGGGCGTGAACTGCACGCTGTGGCTGGGCAGGTGCAGCCAAGCGCCACTGCTGGCCAATGTTTGGTCGGCCAGCAACTGATCCACCAGCGCGCGCCACAGCTTGTCGTGCTGGCTGTGTACCAGACCGGGCCAGGCGATACGGCGCAGGCGTGCCGCGTTGATGCCGGGCTCGTCCGGATACTTTTCATGGAAACGCCCCATGCTCTCCATCACCTGCTGCTGCAACTGCTGCCAGCGGGCGGTGTCGATCAGCAAAGCATCACCGTCTGCCTGGGCGATGCGCTGGGTGCCGGGTACTGTCAACGACTCCATGGCGCGGCCCGAGAGGCGCTGTAGTTGCGACAGGCTTACGCCGTGACCGGCATGGCTAATCAATGCGGCAGGGCTGCCGGTGGCGACCAAGCTGTCGATGGCTTGCAGATAGGCCATGCGCTCAGCGCTGCGGCGTTTGCGCGCAGGGGCATAGGGGTCAAGGACCATGCCGCCCGCAATAGTGCGGCTGGCTTGGGCATTGCGCAGAATGAGGCGGTCACCGGGGATGGTGAAGATCGCCTCATCGAGCACCAGTTGTGCGGCCACTTCTGTGCCGGGCTCGATGGCACCTTCTTGCAGCAAGGCCACGTGGGCGGTGCAGCGCTGGGTGCCGATGTGCACATGCACCGCTGTCCACTGCTGCATGGGCGCCGCTTCGGCCAGCAGGTGCAGACGAATGTCGATGCGATCGGTGGCTTGCAGCAAGCGTGCGTCGGCAATCCAGTCGCCGCGAATGATGTCTTCCTTGGCAATGCCTGCCAGGTTTAACGCGCAGCGCTGGCCCGCCACGCCCATCTCGGCAGCTTGGTTTTGCGCGTGGATGCTGCGCACCCGCACTTCCTGGCCGCTGCGAGAGTGGCGCAGTACATCTCCCTCCGCCACCTTGCCGTTGAATACGGTGCCGGTCACTACCGTGCCTTGGCCGGGCAAAGTAAAGACACGATCTACGGCCAATCGGAATAAACCGTCTTGCGGGCGCGTGGCCATCATCTGCGCCTGTACTTCAAGGTAGGCACGCAGTTGCTGCACGCCCAGATCGCCGGGCTGGCTGGCAGCGGTTTCAAAAATCGGGCTGTCGTGCAGCGAGGTGACCGACAAGATGGCGGCAATCTCCAGCTTCACTTCTTCGATGCGCTCCGGCAGCACGCGATCCACCTTGGTCAGTGCCACCGTGCCTTTTTTGATGCCCAGCAGTTGCAGGATTTCCAGGTGCTCCAGCGTTTGTGGCATCACGCCGTCATCTGCGGCCACCACCAGCAAGGCGTGGTCAATACCCACCGCGCCTGCGGCCATGGTGTGCACAAAGCGTTCGTGGCCGGGCACGTCAATGATGCCCATCACATCACCATTGGGCAGTGGCGCATAGGCGTAACCCAGCTCGATCGAGATGCCGCGCGCCTTTTCTTCTTTAAGGCGGTCGGTCTCCACGCCCGTCAAGGCGCGCACCAAGGTGGTTTTGCCGTGGTCAATGTGTCCAGCGGTGCCGATGATCATGCAAACTCTTTCTGTACCTGTACAGGTTAATAGTCAAATTGGCCTCTAGCCCTTTGTATATAAGGGCGAGTAGCTATTAATTTAACGCAATGTGTGGAGCTGTTGCTCAAACTGCGGCTGGGCTGCAGCTTCCAGGCAGCGCAAGTCCAGCCATAACGCGTCGTCGTGCAAACGGCCAATCACCGCGCGCGGCAGGGTACGCAGGCGTGCTTCCAGCTGCATCAACTGACGACCAGCTTGTTTGCCGGATGCCGGATACAGCTTGAGTCCCCAGCTGGGCAGGTTTTCCACAGGCAGGGCACCACTGCCGATTTGGCTGTGCATAGCCGCAGATTCAACCACCCAGGCATCGCCCAGCACGGCTTGCAGTTGCGGCACCAAGTTGTCGGCCTGGGCGTGCATGTCCCCCTGCGGGCGGGTGAAAAGGCGCAGCGTCGTCAGGCGCTCGGCCAGTTTTTCGGGGTGCAGGTACAGGCGCAGCGTGGGCTCCAAGGCGGCCAAGGTCAGCTTGCCCACACGCAGCGCGCGTTTCATGGGGTTCTTTTTGATCTGTGCGATCAAATCCTTGCGGCCCACGAGGATGCCCGCTTGTGGCCCGCCCAGCAGTTTGTCGCCCGAAAAAGTGACGATGTCGGCACCCGCATTCACAGTTTCACGCACCGTCACTTCGTGCGGCAGACCCCAGTCGCGCAGATCGACCAGAGTACCGCTGCCCAAGTCCACCAGCATGTTCAGGCTGCGCGCGTGGGCCATGGTCGTGACTTCGGCGTCAGAGACGCTTTTGGTGAAGCCCACCACTTCGTAATTGCTGGTGTGGACTTTCATCAGCAGGGCGGTTTGTTCGGTCACTGCTTCCACGTAATCTTTGGGGTGGGTGCGGTTGGTGGTGCCGACTTCCACCAGCTTGCAACCTGCGCGCTGCATGATGTCGGGAATGCGAAAAGCCCCGCCAATTTCCACCAGTTCACCACGTGAGACCACCACTTCTTTGCCGGGCGCCAGGGTGGACAGTGCCAGCAGCACGGCGGCCGCGTTGTTGTTGACAATGGTGGCGGCTTCGGCGCCAGTCAATTCGCAAATGAGTTGCTCAACCAGATCATCGCGGTCACCGCGGCCACCAGTTGCCAGGTCATATTCAAGATTGGCGGGGTTGGTCAGCGCCTCGACCACGGCATCTACAGCTTCCTGGGGCAGCAGGGCGCGGCCCAGGTTGGTGTGCAGCACCGTGCCGGTGAGGTTGAACACAGATTTCAGGCGCGGCGCAAAACGCTCGGTCAAGCGCACTTGCACGGCTTGCAGCAGTGCGCTTTCTTCTACCTGCGCGTGCTGCAGGCTGCCATCGCGCAGTAAAGGGCGTAATCCTTCCAGTACTTGCCGCACTGCATCGGTCACGCTGGAGCGACCAAATTCAGTCTGCAAGCCTTGCAAGACAGGGTTTTGAAGCAGTTTGTCTACCGATGGCAGACGAGGGGCGGCAGTATTCAACGCGGCACTTTCAGTATCAAAAACAAAAAATAAAGGCCGCCGCAGCGGCCTTTCGGCAAGTGGGAACGCAGAGTTTATTCTGCGGCAGGGTCCACCAACGTTGTAGCGTTACCGTCGCTTTGCTCTTCAGCTACGGCGACAAACAGCAGTGGGTTGCTGCTGGAGCGCTTGAAACTGGTGTTCTCGCTCATCAGCAAGTCCAGCATTAGACTGGCCAAGTCATCAGCCAGGGGTTCGGCAAACGGGTCTTTTTCCTGGTTGACGATCTTGCGGTAGGTGCCGCATTCCTCGCAGGTTTCTGCAGTCACGACGTCCTTGCCGCCTTCAATGCCTTGGTAACGTACACCTTCTGTGGATTCACAGTGCGTGCATTTCACGCGCACCATGTGCCACTCGGTGCAGCAAGTGCCGCAGTGCATGTAGCGGTGGCCATTGGCCTTGCCGCCAATGCGCAGCACGCTGGCGACAGGTTCGCTGGCACATACGGGGCAGATGCTGGCAGGGTCGGTGTAAGGCACCGCATTGGCGTCCAGCGCTGCTGCACGCTTGGCATAGGTCACTTGCAAGGCGGCCATGACGAAAGGTGCCATGCCGATGTGGCGGGCTGCCACTTCTTTTTCCAGCAGGCGCTGGGCGATCTCATCACGTTCTTCGTGACTGAGTTCGCGCAGCGAAGCAATCAAGGGCTGCAGGGGCTCCGGCAGGCCTTCATTGCCTGCCAGCGTTTCCAGCATGGCATCCAAAACGGTGTGCCAAGCGGGGTCAATATGTTCAGCAGCAGGCAGCAAAGGCATGGAGAACTGCTGCGCGCGCTCAATGGTGCTGGTGTCCAGAGGTTGCAAGGCCACAGAAGCGGCTGCGACATGCTGGGCATCCACGATTTTTGCGGCAAATTGCAGGTAATCAGCAATCGGATTGCCATCAGCCAATTGACGCAACCGTGCTGCACGTTCCGCAAACAGGCTGCTCACTTGGGGCAGCAGAATGCGAGGAAAAGAGGTCTTGTCCAGCGCTTCGATTTCGCCGGGCTGAAGAATGCGTGTTTGCATGAAAAAGGGTTCCCTAAATTGAAGCCGCCGGTAGCCCTCGTGGGCATACCGGCGGCAATCAACAAGCGTCTAAATGACTTTTATAGCAGCGTAACGAAAGACTTAGTCTTTGTCGCCGGTCATCTTGCGATACCAGCCGCGGTGGTGTTGCTTGGCCCAAGCACGGGTGACTGTGCCATACAACATTGCGCGGATAGTTCCACGGGTCCAAATAGCCGCATAGACGTGCATGATGATCAGAGCAATCATGAAGACCGCTGCGATGGCATGAATGACGGAAGCTGCGCGGACAACGTCCACAGGCAGATTCCACCAAGAACGCCACATCAAGACACCTGTGACGGCGATCAGCAGCATGCCAATCACAAGGCCCCAGAACAACAGCTTTTGACCGCCGTTGTACTTGCCTTGTTCAGGCATGTCGTGGTCGTTGCCATCAATCATTTTGTTTACGTTCTTGAGCCACTCGACATCGCGAGGTTCAATCACGTTCAATCGCGCAAAGCGCAACGCCATGAGGATGAAAAACACCGCCATTACTACACCAATATAGGGGTGCAGAATGCGAGTCCAAGTACCACCACCGAACAGCTGAGTCAGTGGGAAAAAGGCAGGATGGAAAAATGCCAATCCCGACAGAGCCAGCAAGATGAAGCAAATGCCAACCACCCAGTGGTTAGCGCGCTCCGATGCGTTGTAGCGCACGAGGTCGCGTGGATTGCGTTTCATTAGCGGTTCTCCTTCTTCTCTGCTACAGCATCCTTGCGGTCCATTTCATCTTCCAGTTCCTTGGACACGTCGTTCGGACCCTTGGTGATGTAATGGAACAAGCTGCCGACAGCGGCTGCACCCAGCGCTGCCATGGCCAAAGGCTTGGCAACACCCTTCCACAAAGAAACCATAGGGCTGATCTTGGGATCATCCGGCAGGCCCTTGTAGAGCGATGGCTTGTCAGCGTGATGCAGCACGTACATGACGTGGGTGCCACCCACAGCTGCAGGGTCGTATAGACCTGCATTGGCGTAGCCACGGTTTTGCAGATCGCCAATGCGGCGCTCTGCTTGGTCGTGCATCGCCTTTTTGGTGCCAAACATGATGGCGCCCGTAGGGCAAGTCTTTACGCAAGCAGGTTCACGACCCACCGCCACGCGGTCCGAACACAAGGTGCACTTGTACGCTTTGTTGTCCTTCTTGGAGATGCGCGGGATGTTGAATGGGCAGCCTGTGACGCAGTAACCGCAACCCACACACTGGTCTTGCTGGAAGTCCACGATGCCGTTGGCGTACTGCACGATCGCTCCGGGCGAGGGGCAGGCCTTCAGGCAACCGGGGTCTTCACAGTGCATACAGCCGTCCTTGCGGATCAGCCATTCCAGATTGCCTGTAGCTTCGTTTTCATACTCGGCAAAGCGCATGACAGTCCAAGAATCGGCCGTGAGGTCGGTTGGATTGTCATAAACGCCAGCAGCCGAGGTGCCAACTTCGTCACGCAGGTCGTTCCATTCCATGCAAGCTGTTTGGCAAGCCTTGCAGCCAATGCATTTGGAGACGTCGATCAGCTTGGCAACTTCACCGCTGTACGCTTCGCGTTGGCTGGGCGCAGGTGTGGTGGTTGCCGAGCGGCGTTTGATATCAAGGGACATGGTTGAAGACATCAGCTACTCCTTATGCCTTTTCGACCTTGACCAGGAAGGTCTTGGACTCAGGGGTGTTGCTGTTGCCGTCACCGATCGAAGCTGTCAGGTTGTTAGCCAGATAGCCCTTGCGACCTGTTGACGAGAAACCCCAGTGGATCGGAACGCCCACGTGGTGGATGGTCTTGCCTTCAATTTGCATGGGCTTCATGCGCTTGGTCACCACGGCAGCAGCCTTCACGAAACCGCGTGCCGACGAAACCTTGACCTTATGGCCTGTTTCGATACCCAGTTCCTTGGCCAGCGCTTCCCCAATTTCGACAAACTGCTCAGGCTGAATAATGTTGTTCAGTTGAACGTGCTTGGTCCAATAGTGGAAGTGCTCGGTCAGGCGGTAAGTGGTACCCACGTGTGGATATTCCTTCGGATCGCCAGCCGTGCCCTTGGTGGATTCCAAGATGCGCGCTGCAGGGTTGATGACCGCCAGCTTGTTTTCTGGGTACATCGGGTTGTAGCCCAACGGGTTATCAAACGCCTCGTAGTGCGTCGGGAATGGGCCTTCGTTCATGCCCTTGCGAGCAAAGAAGCGAGCCACACCTTCGGGGTTCATGATGAACGGATTGATGACTTCAGGGTCCAGACCCACAGCGACGTCAGGCACATCCGCGCCCACCCACTTGGCACCAGTCCACTGGATCAGTACACGATTCGGGTTGAAAGGCTTGCCTTGACGGTCAGCCGATGCACGGTTGTACAAAATACGGCGGTTGGCAGGCCAGGCCCAGGCCCAGTTCAGCGTGTTACCGATGCCAGTCGGGTCGCTGTTGTCACGACGAGCCATTTGATTGCCCGACGAAGTCCAGCAGCCGGCCCAGATCCAGCAGCCACCCATGGTGCTGCCGTCATCGCGCATTTCGCCAAAGCCAGCCAGCTGTTCGCCAGCCTTACGGATCACGTTGCCGTTAACGTCCTTGACGTCTGCCAGCGCACGACCGTTGTATTCCTTGGCAATTTCCTCGGACGAAGGGTGCGCAGGTTGTGCATAAGGCCACCACAGCTTGGTGATAGGTTCAGGGAACTTACCGCCTTCTGTGTCGTACAACTTCTTCATGCGCAAGTGCAAACCGGACATGATGGCGATGTCGGTCTTGGCTTCGCCAGGAGCGTCAGCAGCCTTCCAGTGCCATTGCAATACACGTGAAGAACTCACCACTGCACCATCTTCTTCTGCGAAGCAGGTAGTAGGCAGGCGGAACACTTCGGTTTGAATGGAAGCAGTGTCTACATCGTTAAACTCACCGTGGTTTTTCCAGAACTCGGAAGTTTCTGTGACCAGAGGGTCCATGATCACCAGGAACTTCAGCTTCTTCAGACCTTCGCGAACGTTGTTCGAGTTGGCCAAAGCTGCCAATGGGTTAAAGCCTTGGGCAATGTAGCCATTGACCTGGCCTTTCACCATCATGTCGGTGATTTGCAGCATGTCGTACTGCTTATCCAACTTGGGCAAATAGTCAAAAGCCCAATTGTTTTCAGCAGTAGCCGCAGGGCCCCACCATGCCTTCATCAGGCTGACGTGGAACTTGGGTGTGTTCTGCCAGAAGTTCATTTGGCCAGGACGCATCAGCTTGGGTGTGCGTGCGCCAATGTACTTCTCGTACTCTTGTTCGCTTTCGTTGGGAAGCGATAGGTAACCCGGCAACGAAGCGGACAAGATGCCCAAGTCAGTCAAGCCTTGGATGTTGGAGTGACCACGCAGCGCGTTCATGCCGCCGCCAGCAACGCCAATATTGCCGCACAGCAACTGAATCATGGCACCCGTACGCAACATCTGTGCGCCGGTAGTGTGCTGTGTCCAGCCCAGGGCGTACATGATGGTGGCAACACGGCCAGGCACAGCGGTCGATGCGAATTGCTCGGCAACGTGCAGGAACTTGGCCTTCGGCGTACCGCAAACACTCTCCACCTTTTCGGGGGTATAGCTTGCGTAGTGGCGCTTGAGCCATTGATACACACAGCGCGGGTGCTGCAGTGAAGGATCTGTCTTCACAAAGTCGTCTTCACCCAATTCGTAATCCCACGACGATTTGTCGTAAGTGCGAGTTTCTGGGTTGTAGCCTGAGAAGATACCTTCGTCGAACGCAAAGTCTTCGCGCACGATGAACGAGAAGTCCGTGTAGTTCTTGACGTACTCGTGGTGGATCTTGTCGTTGGTCAACAAGTAATTAATGATCGCACCCAAGAACACGATGTCCGAGCCCGAGCGGATAGGGGCATAGAAATCGGCGACCGAAGCGGAGCGATTAAAACGTGGATCGACCACCATGAAGTGAGCACCGTTGTGCTCTTTAGCTTCTGTGACCCACTTGAAGCCACATGGGTGAGCTTCTGCTGCGTTACCACCCATCACGAGAATTACATCAGCATTCTTGATGTCTTCCCAGTGATTGGTCATGGCTCCACGGCCAAACGTCGGGGCAAGACCTGCCACCGTC
>JADKLW010000509.1_pt1 | contig 15423 bp, 13 predicted proteins | sample 8641881 | NCBI WGS metagenome assembly JADKLW01 (sample SAMN16272185, study PRJNA661076) | feces metagenome | isolation source: fecal sample from diarrhoea affected cattle B | host: Bos taurus | place: South Africa: Lokaleng Village, Mahikeng | collected 2019-09 | reverse complement strand
CCATTCCTGCGGTCCTGAACTTCCCGGTATAAATTTCCTCGACCGTAATTTTCTGCTGGGCAAAAACAGGAGTGCATAGCAATAATAGAAAGAGCAAAAGCTTATTTGAATTCATATAATTTCGTGTGGGTAAAAAACTGTCAATTTTAGTGAAAATTTTGCAATTATCGCGGTTTTTATTTGTTAAATGCATTCACGAACTACAGTGAAGAAAACTTGGAGACTTACCACATCCTAATACTCTTGGCAATCCATAAAGTTTTCCTAAAGAAATGTTATCTTTTTGGGTATTGATATCGTGAGGCCTAACTTGAGCGCGAACTTAAAAAACATTTATCATGAGAAAATTTTTACTCTTTCTAACGTTTTGTCCTGCTTTTTTTTACGGACAGGTATTTCAGGAAAACTTTGATGGTAACGGCCCCGGATTTACGGCCTGGACTGTCATAGACGTAGATGGCCAAACACCCGCCGACGCCGTCTCATATATTACTACTGGATGGAACCGAATAGACAAGGATGGCCCGGACGGAAGTTTTGGCGGTCCTGCGGGAGATCACGCTGCGATGAGTACGTCCTGGTATGAGACTCCTGGAACATCCAACGACTGGCTGATTTCTCCGCAAATCGATCTCGCGGGCCTGACCACCGCTTTCATACAGTGGGATTCAAAAGCTCAGGATGCTGATTTTCCCGATGGTTATGTTCTCAAATTAGCACCTAACGGAGGAAATACGGTTGCCGACTTCACCGTCGACCTTTTCTCGACAATCGCAGAAAACCCAACTTATACTAGCCGGATGGCCGATCTTACGGCATATGTCGGTCAAACGGTGCGAATAGCATTTGTAAATAATTCGACCGATAAATTCATTCTGATAGTTGATAATATAGTTGTTACCGAAGAAGAACCTGTAATCCCAATAACATACTGTACTGTTGACTTTTTCGTCGCTGAAGCCATAACTTTAGTAGAAGTTGCCGATCTCAACAATCCAACGCCGCCGTCAAACTCTGAAATCTACATCGATTATACGAGCATGGTGGTAAATATGACTGCGGGCGAATCATATCCAATCGCGCTCGAAGGTTTTACCGATGGTAATTTCGAAAATTTCTTCTCAGTTTTCATCGACTGGAATCAAAATGGTAATTTCGACGACGCAGGTGAATCGTACGAGATAGGCTCAATCACCAACTCAACCGGTACCGACGGCATCCAGGCAACAGGAACGATAGCCGTACCAGCCGATGCTTTAGCAGGCAATACCCGAATGCGCGTGATTAAAAATTACGACGAATCGCCTACCGATGGCTGTTTTGTCGACGCGTTCTTTGGCCAGACTCAGGATTATACGGTGGCTGTGGCTTCTTTGGCAACACCTACATTTGATTCGGCAACCTTTGCACTGTATCCAAACCCGGCGAGCGAATTAATCACATTACGATATAAAAACCCAATTGACCAAGTGGTTATCTATAATTTTTTAGGTGCCGAAGTTGCGCGATACAGTAGTTCTGCGACCGAAGTAAGTTTAAACGTAGAAACTTTGTCAACGGGCGTGTATGTCGTTAAAGTACAAAGCGCAGGCGCAGTGAAAACTGTGAAAATGATCAAACAATAAATAATTTATAAATTTGTGAAAATGCTGCGGTACTAACTGCAGCATTTTTTTTTATAGTTTGTTAGGCCAATTTCAATTCACTGTAAAATGTATCTTTGCAGATAAATCACGACTAATGAACGATGCAGTTATCGGGTTTTCCAAACTTTCCAAGCAGGAGAAAATCAAGCTTATCGCCGAATCCTATTTTTCCGATCCTTCGGCGGCCATTTCCACTCTGAAAAATTATTGGAATTCAGATGAGCAACTTCAGAAATTGCACGATGAGTTCATCGAAAATACCATATCCAATTTTTATTTGCCTTTTGGCGTCGCTCCCAACTTCCTGATCAATGGCCGTTATGTTACGGTGCCAATGGTGATAGAAGAAAGTTCGGTAGTGGCGGCAGCTTCAAAAGGCGCCAAATACTGGGCATCCCGCGGCGGATTTAAAGCAACCGTCATCAACACCGAAAAAATCGGACAGGTGCATTTTACCTTCAATGGCGACAGCCATAAATTACAGCGCTTTTTTGTCGAAATCACACCAAAATTCCACGCATCCACCGAACGCCTTACGCGCAATATGAAAGCACGCGGCGGTGGCATCAAAAATATCGAACTTCGCGATAAAACAGCACTGATTCCTGGCTATTATCAAATACATGCAACATTTGAAACAGCCGATTCGATGGGCGCCAACTTTATAAATTCGTGCCTGGAACAATTCGCAAATACATTAAAGGACGAAGCTGCGAAGCGAGCCGACTTTACCGAAACCGAAAGCCAGATAGAAATCGTAATGAGCATATTGTCTAACTATGTGCCCAATTGCATTGTACGTGCCGAGGTGAGCTGCCCGGTCAAAGATTTAGCCGATAAGTTTATCGATAATCCGCATGAATTTGCCGAAAAGTTCATCCGCGCTGTGCGAATTGCCGAAGTGGAGCCATTTCGGGCCGTCACCCACAATAAGGGAATCATGAACGGAATCGACGCAGTGGTCCTGGCAACAGGAAATGATTTCCGCGCAGTAGAAGCCGGAATCCATGCGTATGCCGCAAGATCCGGCCAGTATGCAAGCCTGTCACACGCAAAAATCGAGAACGAAATCTTCACCTATTGGCTGGAAGTCCCGCTTGCTTTGGGAACCGTTGGCGGGTTGACATCATTGCACCCTTTGGTCAAATTGGCGCTTGAAATGCTCGGAAACCCATCGGCTAAAGAATTGATGGAAGTTGTAGCCGTGGTAGGTCTGGCTCAAAATTTCGGCGCACTGCGATCGCTTACCACGGTCGGGATTCAGCAAGGTCATATGAAAATGCACCTCAACAATATCCTGAACCAAATGCAGGCAACCGATGAAGAACGACAATCGGTACGCAAGCATTTCAAGTCGCACGCAATTTCACATAGTGCCGCGGTCAGTTTTATAGAGAATCTTAGAAATAATTAGGAGCTTTTCCTGCTGTTTGCTATATCTTTTTCATTTCCTGCCATGGTTAAAACCATTCGCAGCAAATGAAAAAGGATACCGCGGCCATCAGGGCTAGGCATTCTACATCAATCGAAATATGAACCAAAGATTTTACAGCAACGGCAAACTACTCCTGACAGCAGAATATATAGTCTTGGACGGCGCCACCGCGCTCGCCCTACCTACAAAGTTCGGACAAGACCTCATCGTAACTAAAGGAACCGGTAGTGAAATACGGTGGATTAGCAAGGACGCCGACAAAAGCATTTGGTTTGAAGGCACCATCCCGTTTGATGCCATAACCAATCCAAATTATGTACAGCGTACAGACAGTGTCGAAAATACATTACTTGAAATAATGCGCGAAGCGTATCTGCTCAACCCTAACCTAATCCGGGATGCCGACGGCTATACAATCGAAACAAACTTGACTTTCCCAAAACATTGGGGACTGGGCACGTCATCGACATTAATTAACAATATTGCGCAATGGCTGCAGATAGACCCTTTTAAATTATTGGAGAATAGCTTTGGCGGAAGCGGATATGATATCGCGAGCGCTCAGCATGATTCGCCCATCCTGTATACACTGGATAAGGGCAATCGAATAATTCGTCCATTGGAATTCAATCCGAAATTTGCACATGATCTGTACTTTGTTTATTTGAACAAAAAGCAAAGTAGCAAGGGCGCCATTGCCTCCTATTACAATAACAAGCCGGTAAATATCGGAGATATCATTGCCGAAAGCAACCAGATAACGCAGGCCATACTGCGGGCAACTCACATTGGCACTTTAGAAATTGCAATGCAGCGACACGAAAATCTCATTAGCAGTATTTTGGAAATGGAAACCGTAAAAGAAGCATTGTTCCCGGATTTCCCTGGCGCCATTAAAAGTTTAGGCGCCTGGGGCGGCGACTTCATATTGGCTACAGCCCCGTCAGACCCATCCCGTTATTTTATCGACCGCGGATTTACCACCGTAATTCCATTTTCAAAAATGGTTCTATAAAAAAATCCCGTCGCTTTCGGGACGGGATTTTCTATATCTGAAATTCTTTATTTAATAGTTGAATCGGGATCTGTTGTCTTCGATTTCTGCTTCTTCTTTCAAAGCCGGAACCAGACGGCCCGCGAATGACATTCTCTGGCCTTTCACTTTATTCACATAATCAATATGGCTTTGCAAAGCGGGTGCCTTAACAACCTCTTTCGTCATGATGACAAAAACACCCGTATTGCCTTCGATTGGCTCTGATACTTTGTTAGGCGCAGCGCTCATTGCCATACCGACAACTTTTGGTTCTGCACCCGAACCTTGAAGCACCGGACTTTGAAGAGTGACAGCGCCAGCCTGCATTACGGTCGAACCGGCCGCTTTTGCAATTGCCTCCAATGTGCTGCCTTTCATTTTATTTTTGATGATTTCGGCCTTCTTACGGTTCTTCAGAATTGGTTCAACTGAAAGACGCGCTTCGTCAATGGCAAGTAGCCCTTCTGCGTTGATTTTCTTAAGACGAGCAACAACATGGCCCACATTTGGAACTTCGAAACGTTTCACATCGCCTTCGTCGGTCTCCTTGTCGAAAGCCCAGCGAACAATCTCGCGACGATTTCCTACAGTTCCGAAAGACTCATCCATTGCAGCAACTTTAACCGCGGGATTGATGGTTAGATTGGCGGCTTTAGCCGATTCTTCAAAGCCTTTATCATTGGCATTCATCTCGAATTGAGCGGCCTGTTGGTACAATTCATCAGAAGTTGCTTCCGAGGCGCGGATCGAGCGTGCAATCGTTGCAAGCCTGATAGCATCTTGCTTGTCGGTTACATTGATGATATGGAAACCAAAGTCGGTTTCTACCAAACCAATACTGCCGATGGAATTGTTGAAAACATAATCATTAAACGGCTTTACCATTTGTCCTGGTGAGAAATAACCCAGATCGCCACCTTGTTGTGCCGATGAATCATCCGAATTTGTCATGGCAAGCATAGAAAAGCCAGACGGGTTCGATTTCGCCTGAGCAAGCAAGCTTTCCGCTTTTGCTTTGGCTTCTTCTTTGGTTCTTACTTCTTTTTTGTTTGGAACCTGTGTTCCTTCGTAGCTGATCAAAATATGACTTGCTTTTGCTTTTGCTCCAGCCTTACGACCCAGAGATTTGGAAATGCAATAATAACCCTCATAGATGTACGGCCCGTAAACTTCACCTTCAGCCAAATTAAATAATTGTTCGGCATGGGCAGTTGGCAAATCCGATTTTGCAACATAAGAAGAATCGTATTGCACGTCTGAATTGGCGTTGACAAAATCGGCTACATTAACAGCCGACCTAAAACCAGGAACAGTGTCGTTCTTGCCCGTATCCTTATTGTATTTTACACTCTCGTTCAGCAACGCCTCAACACCGGCTTTCACTTCATTTTCGTCTTCTGTAGATGGTTTATCTGCTATGATGACATACTCAACAACGCGGTGCTCGTCGGCTTTGTATTTTTTTTCATTTTTCTTCATGAAGTCAACGATTTCCTGATCGGAAACTTTGACCTCGCTGTCCGGCACCGAAGAATAAAGGACCGGCACGTAATCAAACGAAACTCTGTCGGCTTCCAGTTGGTACTGTAGCTTACCTTCGGCTTCGGTCGTAAATACACCCGCTTTTACAAGTGTATTGTACATTTGATATTTTGCATTCAGTTCCGCTTGCTTTTCGCGATCTTTCAATGACGCCATCTGCTCAGGATTTGATCTGAAATACTCTTTGAATTTAACTTCATCAAATTGTCCCTGTGCATTTTGGAACATTGGATTCTGACCAATATTAGGATCCGACTTCAGCGATTCCATTATATGTTTTTCACCTGCACGCAATCCGAGTTTTTCAAATTCGTCCGACAGCAATGCAATGGCAATTTCCTGTTCCCACACGCGGTTTGCCGCCTGGGTAGGTGTGATGCCTTGCCCGCCCTGCTCAGCTGCGGCCACCTTCATGCGAAAATCTTCAAAAGCGACATCTTTACCATTAATACTTCCGACATCGTTCGATGTTTGATTGAATCCACCGCTATTAAAAATGTCGCCCACGATGAACGCGAGTAAACAAAAGCCTATCACCAGGATAAGCAAAAGGGAACGTTGTCTAATTTTAGATAAAACTGCCATTATTATTGTTTGTTAATTTTGAATTCAGTCTGCGAAAATACAATTATCTATTTAATAACCATAAATGTCCGCCTATAATTTCGAAGAATTTTAAAGATTGATCGGAAGTCAATCGGTAACTGTCATTCGCACCAATCCGATTTTCTGTCCGGTGGCTTCTTCAATCACAAAAGTGAAGTTATCGATAACGATTCTCTCGCCGGCTTGCGGGATTTCTTTGGTGTAATCGACGATGAATCCGCCCAGTGTTCCGTACGAATCACTTTCGGGTATGTTGAGTTTATATTGGTCGTTCAGATATTCAACGTCAAGTCGGGTCGAAAACAGATAACTGCCGTCGTCCAGCAATTTTTCAGACAATTCTTCGTCTGAGTCATGTTCGTCCTCAATTTCTCCAAACAACTCTTCCACTATATCTTCCACCGTGATAATCCCGGAAGTGCCACCATACTCGTCGATCACCACCGCCACGCTTCTTCGCTTTTTGATGAGCAGGCGCATCACGTCTTTGATGAAAATTGTTCCGGGAACGTATTCCACCGGGATCAAACACCCTTTGATGCTCGCGGGATTGCGGAAAAGCTCGAAGGAATGCACATAGCCCAGAATATCGTCGAATGAATTTTGATATACCAGGATCTTAGAATATCCGGTCTCGACAAATTTATCGCGCAAATCATCTACGCTGTCAAATATTTCAACAGCCGATATTTCGGTACGCGGGGTCATGATATCCCGTGCTTTCACGCCTGAAAATTCGAGTGCATTCTGAAAAATCTGTATCTCCGAGTCCACTTCCTCCTGATCTTCCATGGTACTCATTTGTTCGCTGATGTAATTCCCAAGTTCAACTTTACTGAAGAAAAGTTGTACCGGATCGGCGCTGGTCTTGAAGAATCGCTTTAGCAACAAATCAGACAGCCACATTATAAAAGTTGATATATAATAAAATATCTTGTAGAATACATATGCCGGTAGCGCCAATATTTTGATCAGCGTATTGGCGTATATCTGAAAAAAGACTTTCGGAAGGAATTCGGCCGTAAGCAGGATTACCAATGCAGCTATAACCGTTTGAATCAGTATGGTTGACCAGAATGAGTACGGCGAATCATTGGCCTGTATCCAGTTCAGTATAACCCCGCTCATCAGAAATCCGTAAATGACCAGCGCGATATTATTGCCCACCAGCATTGCGGCAATGAACTTCGAAGGTTTCTGGGTGAGTTTGGTCAGGATGCGCGAGATGTATGCGTCCTGTTTCTTTTCGATTTCGAGGTAAATTTTATTGGATGAGATAAATGCAATCTCCATCCCGGAAAAAAATGCAGAAAGTAATAAACACAGTATTATAATACCGGGTTCCATCTATTCCTTGGTTTGCTTCTCGCGGTCGTAGTTGTCGAATCGCTTGGCAAATCGCCGGCGAAAAAAGAAAATCAGCAATGTTACGGCGCCCAAAACCAGGCTGAACCAGGCATTCTCCTCGCCTTCGGAATATTTGGTGATACCATCGTAAAGGAAAAATAAAGCTGCGACTAAGTAAACGTATTGGGTATATTTAAGGTAGTTCATAAGATGGTTATTCAGACTGGTCTATTTCGCCCGTCATGCGTTGTGAATTTACAATATTAAAATCTTTGCTAAAGTCGATTCCTTCGCCAAAAGAAACGCCTTTAGGGTCGGTAAATTTAAACTTTTTTTCGGTATAAAACCACTCGTTTTTCTGATCGTAATACAGTTGTGGAGCTTCCATCAACTGCCCGGCATCGTTGGAAATACGAACGTTGCCCTGAAGATCTATGATATCGGTTCGCTTATATCGCACTGCATAATCCGACCTTACATAGGTTCTTTGTCCGTTCTTGTCAAAAAAGGTCGCATCGATTCCCTGAGGAAATTCGGTAAAAGGATATTTGACTGTTCCGTATTCAAGCATCTTCGGACTGATTAAAATCGAAGTAATCCGGCCTGAATCGGTATATTTTAGGTTAAAATTATCTGCTTCGCCGCTCGGACTAAATTCAGAGAAACCCATTTTCTGAACATCTTTGAAAGTACTTTCGCAACTTATACAGATAACTATCAGTAGTGGAAGGACAAGGGATTTGACAAACTTGCTATAAACTGTCATCTTTACTCTTTTGGCACTTTTACCGATTCATTGATCCAGCATTTGTACGTAATTTGGCGTCCACCCATCTTTTCATTCTTGATCTCAGCTTTGGTCGGAACTTTTTTAAGATAGCTCTCGGCCATCTTTTCGGCTCCGGCTTTATATTTCGGATCAACCAATCCTGCCTTCAACGCTGTTTCGGCGGCCAGCCAATTGATTGCCTTTTTTTCAAATGCAGTTGCGCCGCATTTTTCGCCGGCACTGCCGTATAGTTGTGCCAGAAAAAGAAAGCCTTTGCCGAAATCGGGCTGAGCGTTGATAGCTTTCAGCGCAAATTCTTTGGCTTTAGCCCTGTCAGATGTATTGTACAAACTGGAGGCGATTGTATAATATATCGCGGCCTTCTCGTGTGGGCGCGGATTCAAATTTGCGGATTGCTCGAAAAACGCCGCAGCCTTCGTCTTGTTGTTTGCCCGAAATTCTACGATAGCCATAGCGTGTGCAGAAGCAGCGGTTGGATTCAAAGCGTGAGCTCTTTCCGAAATTTGCGCAAATATGGGATCGATGGTACAATTATTAGCAAGAAGATTGTCGGCAGCGCGCTGCAGCCACTTCGCATCGTCTTTTCTAGAGTCGAATTTACCAGTAAGAAATGGGATAAGATTATCACAAATCAACACCGATTTTGCGCCTGCATCAAGTGAACTTTTCAGATTATTGTAGACATGCTGCTGCTGTGGCGATGCCGTTTCGGAAAGCACGTCCACATGCATATGTATGTCGTCTAACCTTGCCAATATATTCTCGCCCGTAACTCCCTGGTCACCTTGTGTAAACTTTTCGAAATAAATATCAAAATAAAGGTTGAGCGCCTCGGCATTCGAGAACTGCGCCCGATTATTGGTGAATGCGCGGTCCAAAAGTTTATATATTTCAGCCCGGTCGCTCATCCCATGTTTATGGAGCGCTACCGCTTTATTAATAAGATTCCCGTTGGTATTGCCCGGAAACTTTGCATCGTACTCGTCGTATAAAGCAATAAGATTTTTGACAGCAATCTCTTTCGAGTCGGCCGGTGCCATTTCCTGCCGATATTGCAGGATGGTTTCGCCGGTTTTGTAGAATTTTTCGGGACGCGCCTCGCATTTCGCAACCAGGTCATCCCAGCTTTCATTTGCCAGCAGAAGATTGTTGGCTACAATGAGGCTGTCAATGGTTTGATGTCTTATAAGGCATTCATCGCCTGGCTGCTGTCCATGTGAAAGAATCGCACATAATGTGATAAACATAAGCGACAGAAACTTTCTCATGGTAATGCATTTATTGATTAATCATATTTTCTCTTCACAAACCATCTGTCGTTGAACGAAAGACCAATAAAGAAATTTGCATAGTTTTCTTCAACAAGACCGCCGTATACAGTGCCTCTTTTTCCGTATTCAAATCCGATGTTGATGTTAGAGAAAGTGCCTCCTCCGATAGGAAAGCCAAGGCCCAAGCTCATGGCCGCATCTTCAATAGATTTATTCTGGATCACCAAGCCGGTAGTTTCATATCGCAATCCTGCGCGGTAGGTAATTTTACTGAAATAATTGGTGTATGACGAATAGTTCGGAATATAATAACCGCCAAAATTATACTTTATTGCATTTTCAAACGCAGTATTGGTGGTTTCCACAAAGCGGTTTGATTGATCAGCCGAGTCATGCAGCGATATTTCGGCACCAACGCCCCACTTTCGCAATTGGCCGATTCCGGCGCCAAAGGTTAATTTCCCCGGGACTCGCAATTCACTGTCGCCGGGATCGAATATTATCGGCTCACCGCTTACGACTTCGCCGCCAAGGGCCAGAAACTGAACAGTTGCGATTTCGCGTTCGTTTCGCGACCTGAGCTTCCCTTCAAACGAGTATGTCAACGCCGAAAAGAATTGGAGTTTTTCATTGAATTTCGTTTGGTATGCGACTCCGGCATTAAAACTCGCACCGGATAAAAGAGAGGTATTTAACTCGCGTGAGCCCAGCTGAACACCTTCGGTACGCTGTATACTACTGGTTTCAATTTTCCCGAAATTATAGGCAAAGTCGGCACCTACGCTGAATTTAGGTGTTATCTGATAACCTGCACCCAGAAAAGCGCGATTCACGCCGCCACTGCCTGTTGCACGTTTTGAGGTCATGACACCGCCAACTATCTCTTCAGACGAAATTTTATAACCTACCGAACTGTAAGGAACCAATCCAAAGCTAACTCCTAATTTACCCATCGGCAAACCAACCGCAAAATAATCGAGTGTTGTACGACGTGCCTTACTTTGCTGCGTTTCAGTTTCCATGTTTGTAGATGAATAGGTGCCACCCACTGTAAAAGTAGTAAGCCTCAAACTCGGATATGACGCCGGATTTTGAATATTCATGTGGATACTATCGGGAAAAATCATCAAACCGCCCATCGCTCTGTTCTCGGCCGTACCTTTAAACCGCACTTCACCTATTCCATAATAAGAATATGGCGATGAGCTGCCTTCCTGCGCTGCGCCTACAAAGGAAAAAAGCAAGCAAATGCCTGCTACTATTTTTTTAATCATTCTGTAACTTATATTGATGAGTTTGGTTCAAGGATTCCAGTAGAAAATTTGAATTGGCAAATATGGTATTTTTTAATCGGTTAGCCAAAAAAACTGCGTCTCCCCCCGTTAAAATTATTATAATGTTTGGATTGATTATCCGATACTGATCAATGAATCCGTCGATTTCCAATACCGCGCCGTTTACTACTCCGGAGTGGATCGACTCGTTGGTAGAGTCGCCGGTAATCGATTTCGGAATTTGGGCCGCCAGAGACGGCAAATTCGCTGTGTAGTCATTCAGTGCTTTGTAGCGCAATTGAATTCCGGGTGAAATAGCGCCGCCGTAATAAATATCTTCACGGTCGACATAATCATACGTAATACAGGTGCCGGCATCGATAATCAGGCGGTTTGCAGTTGGGAATCGCAAAACTGCGCCGGCGACTAAAACCATTCGGTCGATTCCTAAAGTTTCCGGCGTGGCATATCTGTTGACAAACGGGAAATGGAAATTCCTGTCAATGACCGAAATCTTCACGCGTTCAGAAAATGAAAATATTTCAGCAACCGATGATTTACCCACGAATGCTCCTACTATATCGGTAATTGGAAATGTATCCAATATATTTTTCACACCTTCATAAAAATCACCGTCTGTAATAACCGATTGGGACACAAGGCTAGTTTGCTCAAAAACAGCAGCTTTGATTCGGGAATTTCCGGCATCGATTACTAAAACCATAATTTACACTTAACACCGCGAAGTTACGAATAGATTTTTTTTAAAATTTGTTTTGCAATAACTAAAAAAAGCGTCTATATTTGCACCCGCTAACCGCACTCATGACGCTTCGAAAAGCATATGAAGTACGACCAGCCGGTACCTTAGCTCAGTTGGTAGAGCAATGGACTGAAAATCCATGTGTCCCTGGTTCGATTCCTGGAGGTACCACACGAAACCCCTGACTATAGTTGGGGGTTTTTTTATTATAATAATTTCGCTGATATCGCCGGTCATCCTATTGGGAAAATTCTTTATATTTAAAGGATGAACAGAACACTTCAGGCGTCCACGGTAAACGAGACCTTAAAGGAATATGGTCGCGGGATCGTAGGCGGCCTCATATTCAGCCTGCCTTTACTTTATACCATGGAAGTTTGGTGGGCGGGGTTTATCGCAACGCCGGTCTTCCTGCTGGGGGGGATTGTTATTACTTTTCTATTGCTTTTAGGCTACAATCGCTTCGCCGGCATGCGGGAAGATGCCACCTTTTATGATTTGTGTTGGGATTCTGCCGAAGAATTCGGATTGGCATTCATTGTAAGTTTTGTATTTCTGTTGCTTATCGGACAAATCTCGTTCACTATGTCTATTGATGAAATTCTGGGCAAAGTTATAATCGAATCGATGTTTGTCGCCATCGGAATATCGGTCGGAACCGCTCAACTTGGTCAAAATGGCGATGAAGCTACCGGAATGTCGGGCGAAAAATATTCAGACACAACAAATTTTTTTAGTCTGCTGATATTATCCGTCTGCGGCGCCGTACTTTTTGCGGCTACAGTCGCACCTACCGAAGAAATCGTCATAATCGCAATCAAATCACACCCGATTCATTTATTGGCATTGGTGATTATGTCGCTTTTTCTATGCAGTATTATTTTATATTTCAGTGAATTTAAAGGTACCGGCCCACATAAGATGACCAAATTGGAAATTGGCGTTACGGTAGCAATCAGCTATACGATCGCATTGTTGGTGGCTTTGGCGCTTCTGCTGTTTTTTGGGCGGATTGAGAATAATGGCTTGGGAATTATCCTGGCCCAGGCAATTGTATTGGGAGTACCGGCATCTATAGGCGCGTCGGCCGGCCGATTACTAATTAGTCAACAATGAAGAGAAAATTTGAAAGAAAACACAATATTTTGGAGCGCATCACCTTTGGATGTGGTGTAGTGATTGTCACAGCATTGATAGGTTTTCTGGTCTATCAGATGCTGCAAAATGAAGAGCAGCAAGCACAGCTCGAAATCGCCATTGAGCGGGATCGGCGGGTAAACCCCAACGGTTATATAGTTTCGGTATACAACGCCGGAGACGAAACCGCCGAAGCTACGGTAGTAAAATTTGAATTATTCGAAAATGCGAAGAGCGTGGCTGAAACCGACATACAATTCAACTTCGTGCCGCCAAAATCAAAAAAAACTGGCTGGATAAATTTTTATACTCCGCGCAGCGTTACCGATTCAGTTGCCATAGTGTCGGTTTCATATCTACAGCCCTAGGGCCGATCCCACCGTTGTAGTATATTTTGATTATATTTAAATCAAATCAGACTTATGGACCGGTACAGGAACCTTCTACTATTCATCCTTTCGTTTATCGTTTTCGTGGTTGTCCTATCGCTGGGCGCCAACTATTGGATCGCAAAGCAGCTTCCTGTCATAATCAATGAAGAAAACGACTCGCCGTACCAGATCACCTTTAAAAATCTGGAAGTGTCATTTCTCAATCGCAGTCTTGTTGCGACCGATATTGTCTTAGTACCAAAAAAATCAATGGAAAGCGAGGCTACCCGCAGTGGTATTTATGCCAAAGTTAAATCGGTACAAATACGCCGTTTTAAGATAATCGATTTGATCTTTACCGATAAACTTATCGCTCACAGTATACAAATAACCCGGCCTGAAGTAATACTATACAAGCACGACCAAAAAATAATGAATGATCCCAAAAGCATCAGTTCAAAAGTTGTCGCGCCTTTCTCGAAAATCATTCTGGTCTCCGAAGTCGATGTTACTCAAGCCGATTTTAAAATTTTGTATGTGACCAACAATGAGCAGATACTACATATAAACAACGCATCGGTTTCAATTAACGGCATCGTGATCACCGATGATGTGCTGGAGCAGAAAATTCCGTTCGGTTTTGACGAATATCAAATACGATTTGACAGCATTTACTACCGGGCTGGCGATATATACGACGCCCGCGCCGGCAAGCTGAATTTCAGCAATGATAGTTTGAGCCTCTCCAATATTAGTTACCTGCCACGGGTAGGCCGCAACACATTCGTTCAAAATATCCCTATGGAAAAGGATCTATTTACGGTTAAAGCAGGCAAATTACATATCGACAGCATTGATTGGGGATACAGGGACGATAAGTTTTATTTTCACAGTAAAACCGTGCTTTTGGAGGCTGCTGCGGCCAATATATACCGGCCAAAAATGCCACCGGATGATCCTTCAAAAAAACATCTGTACAGTAAACAACTTCGCGATATTCCGTTTGATCTGCACATCGATAAATTTGTGATGCGCAATGCAACGGTTCAGTATGAGGAAGAGAAGTCGGACGAAGCTGGGCCTGGCCTATTGTCATTTAACCGTTTTAACATGAGCGCCTATAATATTGACAGTGGTTTCGGAAAAAAGAAAGTACCCGATGTTGAAATCGATATTGCATGTCAATTTATGAATGTTTCAAAAATGAATGTGAGGTGGACCTTCAACGTGCTGAATAAATCGGATGCTTTCAATATCCGGGGAAGTATTTTCAAGTTTCCTGCCGAAGAACTTACACCATTTATCAAACCTTATATGAATATAACGGCCGACGGAATGCTTGATAAGATCTATTTCAATTTTTCAGGTAATGACAACGGTGCCGCCGGCGATTTCGCATTGGAATATGAAGACTTGAAGGTAAATATCCTGCAGAAAGATCGCGAGAAAAAGAACAAATTTTTGTCGGCCATCGCCAACATATTCGTAAAAAAAGACACTAAAGAACGACTTAAAGAAACACCGGTTGACGTTAAGAGGAATCAGGACAGGTCGTTTTTTAACCTCTTGTGGATCAGTGTGCAGGATGGCTTGAAAAAATTGCTGCTATAAAAAAGCCCCTCCTGACGGAAGGGCTAACTTAACTAACTAAACTCAACTTACCTTTTAATCAACTTCATTGCCGTTTGGCGATGTTGCTGATCAATGACTTTCACTATATAGACACCTGTATTTAATTCGCTAACGTCACATTGGTCGGCGGCAGAACGCTGGCCGAAAATCTTGACACGTTGCCCGGTCAAAGTGAATATCTCTACTTTCTCCACCGAGGTATTGATCGTAAAATATTCTGCTGCCGGATTCGGATACATTGCAATAGTCGGCAATCCGTTTGACGGTATGCTTAACTGCGGATTTTTATTTCCGAAAATCCGGAATCCGTCGGCTTCAATACTGACAGGCATCGTGGTACTTGTAACCTCAAATGACGAACCATCCATCAAATTATACCAAGTTCCCGTGAAAGGAAATCCTCCCGCGGCATTGGAAACCGAATTTGTCATATTTGTCAAAACAAACACATAGCTTAAATCGGCTGTTTGTGTTGTGCTTGTCCAGATATCCAACCTCGCACGTCCTGTTTGCGAAAAGTTCCAGGCATGCTGACCGTTTTCGAAAACGTCGAACTGAGTTTTCATATCGATC
>JADKLW010000216.1_pt1 | contig 15474 bp, 10 predicted proteins | sample 8641881 | NCBI WGS metagenome assembly JADKLW01 (sample SAMN16272185, study PRJNA661076) | feces metagenome | isolation source: fecal sample from diarrhoea affected cattle B | host: Bos taurus | place: South Africa: Lokaleng Village, Mahikeng | collected 2019-09 | reverse complement strand
AGTTATCGTATGAAGACAATCACATTTGAAAAGAAAATCCAGGCTCCCATTGAAAAAGTGTGGGACATTTTATGGAATGATCAATCATACCGGGAGTGGACAAAACATTTTACACCTGGCGCTCATTATGAGTCTGACTGGGAAACAGGAGGCAAGATCCTTTTTCTTGATGCCGATCGCAACGGAATGTCAGCGACCATCACGAAGCTGGAGAAACCATATGAAGTGATCTTCAAGCACCTGGGTGAAGTGTCGGACGGAAAGGAAGGAGAGCCCTACGGAAAAGGTTCATTTGAAAAATATCTCCTTCAGGAGTCAGATGGCTTTACCACCCTTACTGTCTCCGTGGATCTGGACGATGAATATGAACATGTCATGGATGAAGGGTTCACCAACGGGCTGGAAGAGGTGAAGAAGCTGGCAGAAAGCAATAAATGAGACTATCACCGGTCGGTCAGAAAACAATTAAAAAGGAAGATTTACAGATCTTCCTTTTTTTAATGCCGTAAAAAGGAGCTGCCGGACTTCTGCGGTAACCTTTCGGCACACATTCTTCCGATGTGGGATAAAAATCGTAACTTTGTAATGAACATTGAACAAGTCATAAGAATAAGATGAATCATCATTTGAAAGAATATCTCAGGAAGCATCATTACCCACGTTTTGAAATTAAAGCCATTCTCTTCGATATGGATGGTGTGCTGTACGACTCCATGCCTGCACATGCTGACTCCTGGCAGAAGACGATGGAGGAGTTTGGTTATTCCACCACAACACCTGTTGAGTTTTATCTCCATGAAGGCCGACTGGGGCAAGCAACCATCAACATCATCACCGAAAGAGAGTTTGGCCGTGAAGCCACTGTGAAAGAGCTGGAAATGATCTACACACGTAAAACGGAGTTATTCCGGGAGTACAACAGCGGAGAGACAATCACCGGCGCCGGGCAGGTGCTGGAGCTGGTGAAAGAGAAGGGATTAACGCCGGTGCTGGTCACAGGATCCGGCCAGCCCTCATTGCTGGGCCGTCTCGACGCCCATTTCCCGGGCACCTTCACTCCACGAACCATGGTGACAGCGTTTGATGTGGTCAACGGTAAACCCGACCCTGAGCCATTTCTGCAGGGACTCAAAAAAGGAGGTGATCTGCAACCCCACCAGGCGATCGTGATTGAAAATGCGCCGCTGGGCATCGAAGCAGCCGTAGGGGCAGGCATCTTCACCATCGCGGTCAACACGGGGCCTCTTCCCGACGCTGTGCTTAGTGAAGCAGGTGCTTCGGTCGTCTTTGATTCCATGGCACAGCTGCTGGAGGAACTACCCGGACTACTCCGCCAGGCTGATACAACCGGCATCTGAGACCACATCACCGGGGCGGGCAGAATGGACGGGAATGAGCGTGGTCCATACAAGCATCACACAAAACAGATAAAATAATGAAACAGATCACTTTATTTGTTATCGTCTGCATTTTGACAGCCTGTTCAGCCAACAGGAAACAATCACCCCGCGAGCTGATAGCCGCTGAGACCGATGCGGGCAACTTCACCCGCGCTTCGCAGATAATCGACTCACTGCTATTACACCGGGAGATGAGCAATGAGAGAAAAGAAGCACTCCGCTTTGCAAAAGATTCGCTGCACCGGGTGATGCTTGATTTTATCAGAAGCCGCGAAGAGATCATCAGCTGGATTGAGCAGCAGCATCAATTTACCCCGACAGCGGAGCAGCTCAACCGATGGGAATCATCCAAAGCACTTGAATACAGGCTGATCGACGGGGAGAAACGCTACTTCCGCAACGCTGCAGCCAACATATTCAGGCTGGATAGTGCAGCAGGAAAGCTTTCAGCGGCATCCCCCACAACAGCTGAGAGCGGCACAAAGAAGATTCTCGACAGCCATCTCACACAACTCATCCCCACCGGGACAAAAGGAAGATACCTGTTACCGAAAGTACCGGTACAGGTGAGATACACACTCACCGTCGAACCCGGCATGACGGAAGAGGGAGAGACGATCCGTGCATGGCTGCCCTATCCGAGGCAGGATATAGAGAGACAGACAGATGTGCGATTCATCGACGCCTCACAGGAGGAGTACATATTTTCGGAGGATAAAACAGGGCATACCTCTATCTATATGGAACAACAATCCCGGAGGGGAGAGACGGCTGTTTTTTCGGTTGCATATGCTTTCAGCTCACAGGGTGAGTGGTTCGATCTCACCCAACTCAACATACAACCTTATCAGACTTCGGCAGAGGATTACAGGAAATACACCTCGGAGCGGATCCCCCATATCCGGTTTTCTGAAAAAATCAAAACGCTGACCGACAGCATCACCAGAGAGGCAGATACACCTGTCGGAACGCTGCAGGCTATCTATCGTTACATCGTAGCGCACTATCCCTGGGCCAGCGCACTGGAATATTCCACCATCGCTGACATACCCGCCTATGTGATCGAAAACGGGAAGGGCGATTGCGGACAGGTGACCCTGCTGCTTATCACCATGCTGCGCTACAAAGGGATACCCGCACGCTGGCAGAGCGGATGGATGACACATCCGGGCGAAGTGAACCTGCACGACTGGGCAGAGGTTTACTTTGAAGGTGTGGGGTGGATCCCTGTGGATGTATCCTTCGGACGTGGAGAGCCCCTCGAAAACGAGAAAGGAAGAGAATTCTTCATGTCGGGGATTGACTCCTACCGTCTTTACGTCAACGCTGATTATTCAGACATCTTCTTTCCTGAAAAGCAGTACCCCCGCAGCGAGACAGTCGATTTTCAACGCGGAGAAGTGGAGACTGACAACTGGAATCTATATTTCGATCAATGGGATTATAAGATGGAAATTACCTATCAGTAATTCATCCAATTTTCTTACCTTTGCCTCAGTACACCTGTAAACCCGATGCATATGCAAATAAACGATCTCGGTTTCCTGCGCGTGGCTGCCGCGTCACCCGTGCTGAGAGTTGCCGACTGTGATTACAATACGGCAGAGATAAAATCGGTGATAGAGCGTGCCGTGCAGGAAGAGGTACAGCTACTCTGTTTCCCCGAGCTCTCTATCACCGCCTACAGCTGCGGCGATCTCTTTTTTCAGGAAGCGCTGCAGCGAAAAGCAGTAGCTTCACTTGCAGAGCTGGCCTCATTTATGAAAGAGAAACACTCTCTTATCGCCATCGTCGGCCTGCCACTGCGTATCAACAGCTCTCTCTTCAATGTGGCGGCAGTCATCTCATCGGAGGGGATCCTGGGTATTGTGCCAAAGACGAATATCCCCAACGACAGGGAGTTTTACGAAAAACGATGGTTTGCGCCGGCTGCCGACCTGACTGGTTACTCCTTGGAGATCAATGGCGAAGAGGTATCCGTCAACAAAGAAGGGATGATCTTCCGCACACCTTTCGCAAATTTCGGCATTGAGATATGTGAGGATCTCTGGATGCCCTCACCCCCCTCCTCCGGGCTGGCCATGCAGGGAGCCGACCTGCTCTTCAACCTCTCTGCCAGCAACGAGCTGGTGGGCAAGAACCGTTACCGCAGATCGCTCGTGCAACAGCAATCAGGACGGTGCAACGCGGCCTATGTCTATGCCTCGGCGGGGTGTGGGGAATCAACCACCGACCTGGTCTTCTCCGGCGCCTGTTTTATCGCTGAGAACGGCGCCATGCTGACGGAATCGAAACGCTATTCACCGGAGAGTGAGCTGATCATTGCCGATATAGATATCAATGCGCTTCGTCACGACCGGCTGACGAACACCAATTTCACCACAATGGGCACCGCCACGGAGATCGATTGTCACATAGATCCGGTTTCACCCTTAACGATGCGGCGATCGTTCAACCCGCATCCCTTTATTCCTTCAAAAGATATCGCCGAAGAGAACCTCTCTGAGGTATTTAACATCCAGACACACGGGCTGGCGAAACGTCTGCAGCACACCGGGATAAAAACAGTTACCATCGGCGTTTCGGGAGGGCTGGACTCTACACTTGCACTCCTTGTCACGATCAGGACGTTCGATCTCCTCGGGCTGCCGCGAGAGAATATCATCGGCATCACCATGCCCGGCTTCGGCACCACCGGCAGGACCTACAGCAACGCCATCGAGCTGATGAAAGCTTCCGGCGTGACCGTGAAGGAGATCTCTATCGTGGATGCGGTGAAACAGCATTTCACAGATATAGGCCATGATATTGCCGACCATAGCATCACCTATGAGAACAGCCAGGCACGTGAACGGACGCAGATACTGATGGATTACGCCAACAAGACCGGAGGGCTGGTGGTGGGAACCGGCAATCTATCGGAGCTGGCACTGGGATGGGCTACCTATAACGGCGACCAGATGTCGATGTACGGCGTCAACGCCAGTGTGCCCAAAACACTCGTGGCCTCACTCGTGCGATGGATAGCTGAGACGCAGATGGAAGACGCTCCCCGCAGGATCCTGCTTGATGTGCTCGACACCCCATTCAGTCCCGAGCTGCTCCCGGCAGGCAAGGATGGAAAGATAGCACAGAGGACGGAGCATTTCGTCGGCCCCTATGAGCTGCACGACTTCTTCCTCTACCGCATGCTTCGTTACGGCGACACCCCTCAACGCATCCTCTTCATGACAGAACAGGCGTTCACATCTATCTACCCTGCCACAGAAATAGTGAAATGGCTGAAGCTTTTCTATAAACGCTTCTTCGCACAGCAGTTCAAACGCTCCTGCATGCCCGACGGACCCAAGGTGGGCTCCATCAACCTCTCTCCGCGCGGCGACTGGCGCATGCCGAGTGATGCTGTCGCCGCCATCTGGCTCAATGAGCTGGAGAAGATCCCCGGCAAACAGGATCCTGAATCCCGCACATCGTAACACCCCATCCCTGAAACAGTGAAACGGTAAAACGCAAAAAACATCTAATCTTCAACTTATAAACATGCAACAACTGATCTCCCTTTTCACCTCACTTACCGGCGAAACCGGACCCACACTGGAAGCACTGCCCTCATCGGGCTCCAACCGCAGGTATTACCGACTCACTAAAGGAGACAGAAATCTTATCGGTGTATACGGAGAGTCTCGCGAGGAAAACAGGGCTTTCATCTCACTGGCACACCATTTCCGGGCACAGGAACTGAACGTGCCAAAGGTGGTTGCCGTCTCCGCCGATGAGATGTTCTACCTGCAGGAGGACCTGGGAGACAAGGTGCTATTCGATCTTATCAGGGGTGGACGTACCACGGGCGTATTCAGTCACGAGGAAAAAGAGCTGCTGCACAAAACCATCTCACTCCTGGCCGATTTTCAATACCTGGGTGCCCGGGATCTCGATTTCAGCATCTGTTACCCGCTGCCTGAATTCAACCACCGTTCCGTGATGTGGGATCTGAATTATTTCAAGTACAGCTTCCTGAAGACAACGGGGATGGAATTTCAGGAGGACCTGCTGGAGAACGATTTCGAGAAAATGGCAGCCACACTGCTGGAAGATGCCACGGAGACCTTTATGTACCGCGACTTTCAGTCACGCAACGTGATGCTTGTAGATGGTAATCCTTTTTTCATCGATTTCCAGGGCGGGAGAAAAGGACCTCTCTATTACGATGTAGCCTCATACCTGTGGCAAGCGAAAGCCAATTTCCCGGCCGAGCTGCGGGATGAACTGATCTCCACCTATATCGCTTCACTGAAAAAATACCAGCCGGTCGATGAGCAGGCTTTTCACAACCATCTGCGTCAGTTTGTACTCTTCCGCACCCTGCAGGTGCTTGGCGCCTACGGCTTCAGAGGCTATTTTGAAAAAAAACCACACTTTATACAGAGTGTCCCCTTTGCATTGAATAACCTGCGCGAGCTGCTGAAGGAGGGGTTCGGCGATTATCCCTATCTTTGCAGGATATTAAACGAGATGACCGGCCTGAAACAGTTCGCCGACACACAAAAGCGGGAGCTGGAGGTACGTGTCTACAGCTTCGCCTACAAGAAAGGAATACCTGACGATCAGTCAGGCAATGGCGGCGGCTACGTCTTCGATTGCCGTGCCATCAACAATCCGGGTAAGTACGAACGTTACAACAACGTGACCGGACTGGATGAGCCGGTGATCAAGTTCCTCGAGGAAGATGGAGAGATCGTCACCTTTCTGAACAATATCAATCCGCTTATCGATCAGCATGTGAAACGATATATGGAACGTAACTTCACCAACCTGATGATCTCATTCGGCTGTACCGGCGGTCAGCACCGTTCGGTCTACGCGGCACAGAAGGTGGCGGAACATATCTCGGCGAAATTCGGGATAAGAGTAACCCTGATACACCGGGAGCAGAACCTGGAGCAGGAGTTCAGAAAGAGAAAATAAAAAACTGCGATCACCTGTCAGCTTGTTAGCTGGGGTGGATGAACAGTGCAAGCTTTCTTCAGTAATTATTATAGATTCAACATTGATAATGAAAGCGATGATCTTTGCCGCCGGAATGGGCACACGACTTAAACCGCTGACAGACACCATACCCAAGGCGCTGGTACCTGTGGGAGGGAAGCCACTGCTGCAACATGTAATAGAGAAACTGAAAAATGCCGGCTTCGATGAGATCATCATCAACATCCATCATTTTGGCGATCAGATCATCGACTTTGTCGCATCAGAGAACCAGTTCAACATCCGTATCGAATTCTCGGATGAACGGGAAAAACTGCTTGATACAGGCGGAGGGATTAAGAAAGCTGCCTGGTTCTTTGATGATAACAAACCATTCCTCGTACATAATGTGGATATCCTCTCCAATATTGATCTTTCTGAACTATATACCACACACATCAGGGGAAACTCCCCGGGCACGCTGGTATGCAGTGATCGGGAGACATCACGCTATCTGCTTTTCGACAGTGAACACCACCTGAAAGGATGGTTCAATAAAAAGACAGGGGAGACAAAATCACCTGTCCCCTCTCTACAACCAGCGCACTATCAGAAACTTGCTTTTTCGGGAATACATATCCTCCATCCATCTATCTTCAACCATATGCAGGATTTGCCCGATCGCTTTCCGATCATTGACTTCTATCTCTCTCTTTGTGACAGGGAGAAAATCACCTGCTTTATCCCAAAAGAACTGAAAATGATGGATGTGGGAAAACTGAACTCACTGAAAGACGCTGAACATTTTCTCTATTAAATTTTATCACAACTTTACATCTTTTGCCATTTTCCCACAATGAATCAACTATTTTAAGTTCTATATTGTTAATTCTAGTTAATTACTTATGATATCAATAATATTTTTAATTAATAGGTTGTATATATTAATCTTTTACTCTTTATTTGTGATATTATTTTAAATTCATTAATAGAATGGTGATCAACAACACAACAATAAATGCAACTGATTAGATGATGGATTTTAACTTATTGGAGAAAAAATACAAAGACGAACTATTAGAAAACGTAGTTCCTTTTTGGCTAAACCACTCTCAAGACGGAGAGTTTGGCGGCTTTTACACCTGTCTCGACAGAGAAGGAAAAGTTTATGATACCGACAAATTCATATGGCTTCAGGCAAGGCAGGTATGGATGTTCTCAATGCTTTATAACAAGGTAGAGAAACGACAGGAATGGCTCGACTCGGCTGTTCAGGGTGCCGAATTTCTGAAGAAAAACGGCCATGACGGCAACCTCAACTGGTATTTCTCGCTCACACGCGAGGGGACCCCCCTGGTGGAACCATACAATATATTCTCTTACGCTTTCGCCACGATGGCTTTCGGGCAACTAAGCCTGGCAACCGGGAATCAGGAGTATGCCAATATCGCCAAACAGACCTTCCAAATCATCCTATCCAAAAAGGACAATCCAAAGGGGAAATGGAACAAGGCATTTCAAGGAACCCGAGATCTTAAAGGGTTCTCATTGCCGATGATCTTGTGTAACTTGTCGATGGAGATTGAACATCTTCTTGAGAAAGCGTTCCTGGAAACAATCATCGAAGAGTGCATTCACGAAGTGATGGAGGTGTTTTTGCGTCCTGAACTGGGAGGATTGATCGTTGAAAATGTAAATAGCGACGGATCACTGTCGGACAGTTTCGAGGGAAGAACGATCAACCCCGGACACGGTATCGAAGCAATGTGGTTTATCATGGACCTAGGTGTAAGGCTTAATCGTCCCGAACTGATCGAGCAAGCTGTGGAGACCACACTGAAAACACTTGAATTCGGTTGGGACAAGCAATATGGCGGCATCTTCTACTTCCTGGACAGAAAAGGATGTCCACCTCAGCAACTGGAATGGGATCAGAAGCTTTGGTGGGCACATATTGAAACGTTGATTTCCCTACTGAAAGGGTATCAGTTAACCGGCTCAAAAGAGTGTCTCGAATGGTTTGAAAAAGTGCATCATTATACCTGGGAACACTTCAAGGATCCGGAGCACCCGGAGTGGTGGGGCTATCTGAACCGTCAGGGTGAGGTGCTGCTTGACCTAAAAGGGGGTAAATGGAAAGGATGTTTCCACGTGCCTAGAGGATTGTATCAGTGCTGGAAAACATTAGAAATAATTGATGTTAAAAATAAAAGACAAATGAGTTAACTCATAACCGTTAGTAATAGATGTTTAAAAATCTCAAATAAATGACACCACAGACAAGCACTAAGCTGAGTACATTTCCGAGATTTCTTAACCCTAATCATTAAATTAAAAAAACAGATTAAAGGCATCGGCTAATGCCGATTTTATAAATGTTATTCGAAATAATATGTCTAAATTGTAAACACATGAAAAAAAAGAACGAAAGAAAGGACAATAGACTTTTATACTGTCTATTAAATACACTATTTGTGATGAGCTTGCTTTTCTTTGTCAATTTTGGGGTATACGCTCAAACAAATTTAAAAGGGAAAGTAACAGATAATAAAGGAGAACCTTTAATTGGAGTGAATGTCGTTGAAAAAGAAACACTACAGGGAACAATAACTGATATTGATGGAGAATTCAGTCTTTCTGTTTCTACTCAAGATGCAATTATTGAATTTTCTTATGTAGGATTTAAAACAGTAGAGATCCCATTAAATGGAAGAACATTATTAAATCTCACCCTAACTGAAGATACGGAATTGTTGGATGAAGTTGTTGTTGTAGGATATGGAGTTCAAAAAAGAGTCCATATGACAGGTGCTGTCTCTCAGATATCTTCTAAGGAGCTTACCAGTGCCCCAATGCAAAACGTTTCAAACATGCTAACAGGTAAAATTCCGGGGTTAACGAGTATCCAAAGATCAGGGAAACCAGGTGAAGATGGCACATCTTTGTTAGTACGAGGACAAAACTCATTTACAGGGAATATTTCACCAATGATTATTGTAGATGGGGTACCACGTCCAATCGATTACGTAAACCCAAATGACATCGAATCAATTTCAGTTCTGAAAGATGCATCAGCCTCCATATACGGTGTGCAAGGAGCTAATGGAGTTATCCTGATAACAACAAAATCAGGAGGAGAAGGACCTGCAACCATCTCATATGATGGTTCTGTTACCATTACACAAAATACTGCAATGCCCAAAATGCTTAATGCAGCCGATTATATGTATTGGAATAACAAAGCTAAACTGATGGATGGATTAACCCCAAGTTGGACTGCCGACATCCAAAATAAGGTAATGTCTAATGACCCGAACAGTATATGGGGTCAAACAGACTGGCTCGACGAAATATTTAGAACAGGTATAACGAATCAACATAATATTTCAGCGTCAGGTGGTACCGAAAGAACAAAGTATTATGCAAGTCTTGGTGTAATGGACCAGGAAGGAACAATGATTAATACTGGTTATAAGCGTTACAACCTTCGTACAAACCTGGATATTCAAGTTGCAAAAAACCTGAGATTAACGGCTAATATGGCTGGTCACCGTTCCGACAGAGATTGGCCTGGCACTGCAATTAGCAACCAAGGAGAATTCAATCCTGTAAGGCAAGCAATAAATTCAATTCCCATTATTAAGTCACGTTATAATGACCTACCAGTTGCATGGTATGGATCTACCTATATGGTAAACGGGCATGCTGCACTAACCGAGTCTGGATATAAAAAGCAAAGCAGATGGAATCTTGACTCTAACGTTAAGCTGGAATACGATTTCTCAGATTTAGCTCAAGTCCTAAAAGGACTTAAAGGTTCAATATTTGGCTCATATAACTACAGCAATACAATTGACTCAAATTACGATCGATATTATCAACTTTATTATGTAACCCAAAATTTTGACGAAGGAGTAGGTGGTGCCAGTGGATTTAACTCTGATAATTCATACCTGAAAGCAGCATCATGGGGAGACAATTGGTTGATACGCCCACAGATTGATTATTCACGTGATTTCAACGATCACCATGTTGCGGCACTATTTGCTTATGAAGCCAAAAAAAGTTATTCAAACACAATGACAGGAACGAAAAGAGGTTACTACAGCGATGAACCTGTTGACTTATCTTTGGGAACCATTCTTCCTGAAGTTCCTATTTCAGGTTCACATTTATACTCTGGTGGCCAATTATCCTATATCGGACGTGTTAATTATGCATACTCAACCAAATATCTCGCAGAAGTAGCATTCAGGTATGATGGATCTTATATTTTTGCTCCAGGTAATCGCTGGGGATTCTTTCCGTCTACTTCATTAGGATGGGTAATCTCAGAAGAAGATTTTTTTAGGAGCATGACTCAAAACATTGATTATCTCAGAATACGCGCGAGCTTTGGAAAAAGTGGAAATGATTCGGTTAGTCCATTCCAGCATTTTTCACTATATTCTCTTGCAAACAATAGCATGGTCTTAGGAAACCAGCCTATATCACAATTCTATGCATCAAACAGTTATATTTACAGCAACCTTTCTTGGGCCACTACTGACAATTATAATATTGGTGTTGATTTTGATTTGTGGAACAGGAAGCTGGGAGTAGAACTCAACGTATTCTACAAATTGACAAAGGATATTTTGGAATCTCAAGGAGGAAATTATCCTCCATCATTAGGTGGTTTTTTTCCCCAATTCCAAAACTCGGGTAAGGTGGAAAACAAGGGGTTCGAGCTAACACTTAAACATTTTAACCGTATCAACTCTGATTGGAACTATTCGCTAAGGGGTGATTTTGCATTTGCACGCAATAAAGTTTTGTCAAGAATCATTACAGACAATCGACCAAACTATAGAGCTATTATCGGTGAATCAATGGGGGCTCGTTATGGTTTAGATGCCTTAGGTTTGTTTCAAACTGAAGAAGAAATTGATAACTATCCTGCAGCTCCTTCAGGAATAATTCGTTTGGGTGATTTAAAGTATAGAGATGTAAATGGAGATGGAATTATCAACCAAGAACATGATTATGTAAAGATAGGTTACGGAGCAATTCCAGAAATAAACTATGCTTTAAACATGGATATATCCTATAGAAACTTCTATTTAAACACTTTGTGGCAAGGTGTTGCTAACACCGACTATGAACTTTCGGGAGTATTCGACACAGGGGTTATCTCATCTACAGTATACACCTCAACTTTTCCAGGATCGGGCAATTCTCCGTATTATCGTATAGAAGAAGCTTGGACTCCAGAAAACACGAATGCTAAATATCCACGATTAAGTACTATCGCTAATGGAAACAATGCATGGCAATCCACTTGGTGGGTAGTTAATGGAAATTATCTTCGGTTGAAGAATGCAAATTTAGGTTTTAATATTCCGCAAAATGTATTGAAAAATTCACCGTTCAGTCAAATCAATATCTTTATATCTGGCACAAACATACTAACGTTCAGCCACTTTAAATATGTTGACCCTGAAAGTCCTTCTGTAAGTAATGGATATTATCCTCAACAAAAGACGTATACAATCGGTGCAAAAGTAACATTTTAATAATAGGAGATAGTAAAATGAAAAAAATAACATATATATTATTTACAAGTATTGCAGCATTGGGACTCTTTATTTCATCATGTAGTGAAGATGTTCTTGACATCGACAATACGAGAGATCTATCTAATTTGGCTATATGGAGTACAGAAAATGCTGCTGATATGTATATAACAGCCTCATATAAAACATTCACCGATGAATCACAAGTCGCAAACAGTCGCACGAGATTTTATGACAGTTATTCGGACATCATGAAATCAACCTCATGGGACTTGTACAATCATGCGTATAACAAATCGTTGTTACAATCGAGTTCTTTTACAACTGGTAGTGCTGGAGCTTTCGAGAACTGGAGCCAAGTATATAATGATCGTATACGTCGTGCGAATGTTCTTCTTGATGAAATAAAGAAATACGGAGTTGAAGAATATGGAGAAGAGTGGTCAGATGTTCGTAGAGCCGAAGTTCGTTTTTGCCGTGCATTTTCATATTACCGCTTGATCAGAGTTTATGGAGGAGTAATTCTGAGAACTGACATATCAGGAATTAATGGCGGAGTTGATGATGGCAAAAACCCAGAAGATGTTCATAGAGGCCGGGCAACAGAGGCTGAGAGCTGGGAGTTCGTTATCTCTGAATTACAATGGGCTGCAGAAAAACTACCTGAATCATGGCCTACTAACTGGGAAGGTCGTGCAACTAAAAAATCTGCCTATGGACTCCTTTCAAGAATGGCTTTATATGCAGGTGAATGGCAAATAGCCATTGATGCTGCAGAAAAAGTGAAAGAACTGGGTGGAGCACTCGCACCTGACTATGCAAAGGTATTTCAGGTTGATGGTAACCAAGACAATTCTGCTGAAATACTGTTTTCCTTAAGATTTTTAAGTGGAAGTATAACCCACAACTTTGACAGCTATAACAGACCATTTGGAGACAGAGAAGTTCATAAAACTTCAGCAATTTATGCGGAACATGTTCCTACTGGTGATTTAGCCGACATGTATGAATTTAATGATGGTTCAGAGTTCAATTGGGATACCTACAAAGATAACCATGATGATCCCTTCAGTAATCGTGAACCCCGCTTTCATGCTACAATTCTCTACAATGGCAGTCAGTGGGAAGGCAGAGAAATTGAAACATTTGTAGGTGGAACTGATGGTTTTGTTGAATTTCAACAAGCATCTTCAACAGGAGCACATACACCTACGGGATACTATTTACGAAAATACTTACAAGAAGGCTATGCTGACTTTGCTACAAAAGGCAGTTACCAATATGATGCAATTATTAGATATGCAGAAGTTTTATTAAACAAAGCAGAGGCTTATGCTCAACTTGACTATGCGCAATTTCAAGCTGAAGCGATGGATGCTTTGAACGAAGTGAGACAACGAGTTAATTTGCCTGCAAAGTCATTCTCTGATGCTCCTAACAAAGATGCATTTATGAACCTGTTGCGTAAAGAACGTTGTGTGGAATTGGCAGGAGAAGGATTTAGATATTGGGATTTGCGCCGTTGGAGATTGGCCGAGAATGTAATCCATGGAAAAAATGCAAGCGGTGTTAAAATCACACAAAACACCGATGGAACATTAGATTACGAAAAAGTAAATGTTGATGGTGGTACACAAAGGGTATTCTTCGAAAGATATTATTATTTTTCATTACCAACAGCAGAGATAGCGAACAACGATGCAATTAATGAAAACAACCCATATTGGTAACTGATTATAATCAATTTATGATAAAAAACAAATATCAACTAAACACTTACATTAAGATGAAGAATAAAAATATTAAAATGCTTTTAACAGCATTAATAGCAATTTCATTATGGGGATGTGAAGGTGTAAATGAAGAATATATATTTATTCATGATTCTAACACTATCTCTCAAATGATTTGTAAAACATCGCATAGCGCCGGTGAATTCTTGGGCCAAATCATAGAGTTCAATAAAGATGGCGAAGAAGTGGAAGGAGACTTTAGTCAAAGTGATATCGAGGGCGGATATGGTTTAATCTTGTTTGAAATTCCAAAAACATTGGAAAACGACGTAGACTTAACGAACATTTATCTGATGGCCACTGTGAAGTATGACGCATTCATCTCTCCAACATTATCAGGTAGGCATGATATTACTGGTGACGGAATCATTATTACAGTAACCTCTGGAGTTAATACAACGCGTCAATATCGAGTAAGAGGGTACTACGAATAAATACTACCAGGTATAGTAATTTTTTAAACATAATAACAATGAAAAAATATAATAAAATAATATATTCTGCAATTACCTTAGCACTAATGATTATATTTAGTGCTTGTGAGGATGAAAGTCTGGGTAGTGAGGCAGCAATCATCAATTCTTTTTCAGTTATAGGAACAGACAACTCAGTCTTAAGGGCTACTATAAATGACGATTATACGATAACAATTAAAGTATCTCCATTCATAGATGAGGAAGTAGTTTTAGAGTCAGCATTGCCAAAATTTTATCTCTCTAAAGGTGCTACTGTTTCACCTGATCCATCCCTTCCACAAAATTTTGCTCAAGAAGGAGGAGTGAAATATACAGTTACATCTGAAGACAAGAAAAATGAACGTGACTACATAGTTACGTGGGGAGTATCTGATCAGTTACCCTATGGTGAAGGATTTAGCTATGCCGAAATTACTACGCAAAAGGATTTCACCGAATTAGGTTTTCCAGGTGAAGTTAGAAATTTTGGCTTTACAGATTCAAAGCTTTATGGTGATTTAAATTTATACCATGCATACTGTGGCGATTATATTGTGCTACTTTCTCGTGCATATATCAATTCAGACGCAAGTTCTCCACATGGTATAAAAGTGCTTGACAAAGCTTCGTTAAATGAATCACAACAGTTAAATTTGGGAACCATCTCACCCACAGATCTCAAAATTATCACTTCTGATTATAAGGGAAATCTGATTGGTGCTGTAACAAAAGACAATATTACTGAATTCTATTATTGGACAACTCCATCTGATACTCCCGTGTCGGTTGGTTCTGCTTCAACAAATATGACACCAACTTCCGACGGATCTGCAAATATTCAGGTAGCAGGAGATATAACAGGTGATGCTTGGATCACTGCTATGGCTCCTCGTGGTAGTAAAGGTGAACATTTTAGAATAAAGGTATCAAATGGACAGTTAGCATCAAATTATTCCATTGTTGAAACTGGTTACGCCAGTGATGATAGCAGCGGATTTCAAATGATAAGCCCGTTAGACGACTCTGATCAACCTAACTTCATAGTTGGTGACACTGAAGGCGCACCTAGTACTGCAAACTCAAATCATGCTTATGTGAACACCTTCTCTGGATCTACAGTGTCTGTTATGCCTGGCTTGTGGCAAAACACTCTACAAGCTTGGTGGGTGGGTACCGGATTTTCAACAGCACGCACTGGTGGTCGCTCCCCTTTTGTTTCAGCATTACCAATAAATGGGAAAACCTATGTAGTAGTAACAAGTGGAACCGCATGGTGGCATTCTGCAGCAGTTCTCTCAAAAGATCT